>Ga0316201_10001864_pt1 | contig 14637 bp, 8 predicted proteins | sample CS6wburrow_MG_FD_204516 | JGI IMG/M metagenome (GOLD analysis project Ga0316201, IMG submission 204516) | Coastal sediment microbial communities from Delaware Bay, Delaware, United States - CS-6 worm burrow | ecosystem: Environmental > Aquatic > Marine > Coastal > Sediment | place: USA: Delaware... | reverse complement strand
CACCAAATCGGTTTCGCCCCCGTAGAACACCTCGCTCAGGCAGTCGCCAAGCCAGGGCAGCAGACCGTCACCCTGAAAATCTCCCGCCACCACGTGCAAGGGGGTGTCGATACTGACATCAGGGGCGTTGAGCAGGCCGACCAGCGGCGAGTCCGGCATCATCGCCTCGAGGCCAGGAAGAATCTGTGCGTCGGTGCGCTGCTTGACCACCGCGAGCAAAAAATTCTGAAGAAGCGAATAACCCTTGGCCACAGGCGCCATGCCGGGGATGATATTGCCGGCAGCATCGAAACCTTTGCCGAGCAGGTTCAACATCACACTGGCCCACCGGTCCAACCGGCCCGAGGCCAGAGTGGTTCCGCGTGCCGGGCAAGCTACACGTACGAAGCGCTCAACGCGTATCGCGCGTCGGCGCAGCTCCCGGTTGAGTTCGCGCAGATGCTTGGCATGGTCCTCGAAACCGTCACGCCCGACCCGTTCAGCATGCGCCAGGAAACGATCGATCTCGTCGTCGGTGAAGGGCTCCTGGTCGGTGCGATTGGCACGTGCAAGCAGTTCGCCCACCATCCCGCCCCGCGAATGACTGACCAGGTGCAGACGTGCCCCATTGGGCAGCATCCGGACCAGGTTCAGTGCATTCTCAATGGGACTCTCGGTCAGACTACGATGTTCGAACGCGTACAGGCGCGCATCGTAAACGTCAACCAGCTTCTCGCGGTATTTTTCGTTGAGCCACAGGTCCTTGAAACTACCCTCTGTCGAGGACGCGGTGCCATGAAGAAAAATCAGAGTCGGTTCAGCCGATTCCGGTAGACCTTCGACCTTACTCAGCCCGAAAGTATCGGTTGCACAGCGATATAAGCCATTGTGGTCATCCAGTTGTGCATCCTGGAAGGTTCCCGCCGCGATAAGCGCAGTGACGCCAGCAGGGCCCTTTCGATAGATACGAAGCCCCTTAAGTATCCAGGCGCCAAGACCGTCGCGCGCAACACCTTCTGGCAGACGCGGTGCGGATAGACGCAGAACCTGGCCAACTTCAAGCCCCCCACCACCACCTTTACCACGCCCGGCAGCCTCGCCAAGATAACGTCCAGCATCGGCTGCCGCAACCAGGATCCGAGTGCCATTGACCAGTTCGAGTTCCAGGACCGCGTCTGGATCGAGGGCCTCTGGCTCGACCCGTTCCGACGCCCCACGCGCGAGGCCATCTAATTCATAGACCTCTACGCTCCATGCACCCGACTCCGCGTCCTTTTTGCGCACGCCATCGATACGCAGTACTACGCTGCCAGTTTCGTCGTTCATTTCCATCTCCCTGCGAACTCAACCGTGGCATGAATCGCCGAACAAAATCATCACACCATGCCACCAGGCAAGGTCGGCCCTACCCCACCCCACTCAACGGCCTGATCGACATCACCGACACGCCGTCGATCGTATCTGGGTCGGCCAGTGAAGCCAGATCTAACGCGACGCCAGTCAAGGCCTGTGCATAAAAACTGTCTAGGTTGGCCTGCTTATTCTGACCGGGCTTAACAAAATATCGATGCTTGACACCCAACCGCTCTAGGCTGACATAGGTCGCCTGCGCGGGGGCCACACCGGGCGATCTGAGATCCCGGCCGAGCATATCGGGCTTAAAACCAAAACCAGCAATCTTCAGCATCGTGTCATTCGGGTTGATCATGACGTAGTTGCGCTCCGCCACACCGGTCTTTTCGAGCCAGCGCTTGTGACGTTTTTGTTTCACCGCGGCAGCACTGAACACGATGTTCTCGAACAGCGTCCCAGGATCGGCGACGAGCAAATCATCCTTGGCCAGCTCGGAGATGATTATGTTGCCCATGCTGTGGGCGAGCAACGAGGGCTTCGCAGCGCCGGGGTGCGACTGCAGATACTTCCTTAAAATGGCTAGAAAACGGTGAAAATCATCCGCTGAGGCGACCGGTCGGGTCTCATCATACCCACCGTCGTCCGCATCCCAGGTGAAGCCGATGGTGCAGACACCGTAACGGGACAGGTTGTCGTAGATCTTTTCCTTGACGCTCTTGCGCGGTTCGCCCAAGCCCTTCGCCCGACCATGGAGATAGATCAGTACCGGTTTCCCGGTCGCATAGGCAGCTTCAATTGCCTGAGGCGCATCGTCAATGGACAGCCGTTGCTGCGGCAGCATGAAAAGCGGTCTTGCATAGTCGTAATTGAGCGGGTGTGTCATCGGATCCCTCCTTGTCATAGTTTGCCTTCCGGTGGTCAATCCGGCGCCTTTAATGGGACGCGGGACTCGTTGATCGATCATTGATGATCTCCTAGTATAGGAGATCGTGGAAACTTGCAAGACCGAGCCTTCGGCATTTCAGGCTGTCGGTGCACCCTCCCGGCCATGGCACCCAATGCTGGCGATTTTGGACGCGGCCAGTGAGGTTCGCACGAGCTGGACTGTCCGCACGATGGTTCAGATCCGACAGAAGCCCTGCGGTCTGGTTAGATTGCGAAATGCGTGGGCCCCGTAACCGACAACTGACAGCCACGAGGCTTTTGTCAACGGTTGCCAACCCCCCAATGAGCGGACCTATGGCCCCAGCGCTCAGCAGTCGGGCCATCCAGAACTTGGAAGCCCATGCCGTGCACGAATACAACCAAAAATTCGCGAACGAGGTATGCAAACTGTAGGAAAAAGACCAAGATCCGCTGGCGGGATCTTTATGACCAGAAGCCACATGGAAACGTAAACATGGCCCCTAAAAAGATAGCCTTTGTCGCTATGCCCTTTGGTACGAAAGAAACTGGCATCCAGGCCAGCACAGAGGCGCCGAGCGAGGTGGATTTCGACAAACTGTGGAATCTAGCCTATTACCCAGCCCTCGAAGAGGCCGGTTACTTGCCCGTTCGGGCGGACGCGCAAGAGGGCTCCCTGATAATCCAGGATATGGTTGCGCAATTGATGCTCGCAGACTTGGTGGTGGCCGACATATCGATTCCAAACGCAAATGTCTACTACGAAACGGGCCTGCGACACGGAGGTAGCACGCAAGGCTGCATGCTCTTCAGTGCCGACTGGGCAAGACCGGTATTTGACTTGGCCCAGATCCGGCGAATGACTTATTCCCTGGGCGCCGAAACACCGACACCCGATGACTACGAACGGATTCAAAAAGAAATTTTCGAAGCCATTAGCAAATTGGACGCGTCCAGCAATCCGGTCCGTGAATTGATCGATAGCGACGCCCTGACACGAGGTGAAAGTTCCCAATTAAAAGAAGCGCGGGACGCGGCCATCAAGTTTCAAACTGACGCCAGAGCCTGCAAACTCAAAACCGACGCGCAAGAATCCAAGCAAGCCGCCTTGCAGATGCTGGATGACTACAACGCTGACTTCTTACCCTCCTATTCAAGGCAGGAGCTTTTTGAGCTAGTAAGGGACGAGTTGGGTTGGCAAGCTCTGATCGATTTCTACGCAAAACTGCATGACAAATCGAAAGAGCTCCCGTTTTTCAAAGAACAGATAGCCCTCGCTAAATGTAAAACTGGCGATACGGCTCGAGCAATATCTGAGATAGAAACACTGATCGAACGACACGGCCCAACCAGTGAGCGCTCGCGCCTGCTGGGCTGGTTTTACAAACATCGGTATTTCGAGTCGGACAAGCGACGCGAAAAACAACTGGCACTCAAGGCGGCGATTAAACACTACGAAAAAGGCTTCAAGCTCGACCTGAACGACTATGGCTGTGCTCGCAACCTTTTGGTGTTATACCCGCTGAGAAATCAAGACGGCGACGCTGGTGCAGCCGCAAGCATGGCATCCCACATTTTGCATGTCTGCGACCATAGAGAAATCCTCAACACGGGTGACAAATGGGTAGCCGCCGCGCGTTTGCTGGTGGCATTTCACGCCCAGAACATCAAACAAGCAACAGACTTGACTGACAGTGTCGCACTGGCGGACTTGGCGAATTGGGAACTCGCACTATGCATCGAGTTTTTAGAACTGCTAGTCGAACAGATGCCGCGCGAAAGTCAGGATGCTTTTCACAGCCTCATTGACGACTTCAAGATTGACATCAGCATTGAACAAAAAGATTTGGTGGAGGGCTTGTCGGTTCTGTTGTTGAAAACAGGCCTGGATTACAGGAAATTTCAGACGGTAAAAGCACGCCCGGCGAAAGATGGAGAAAGGATTGTCTCAATAGTGGAATCAGGGCGAGAGACGGTCAATACCGCCGGCGCAGGTGACTACGTGGTTGAAAATCAGACCGGCGCCAAGGAGCAATATATTGTTTCCGGGGCGAAGTTCATACAACGCTATTCCGAGGACATAAAGCTCGATGACGAATGGAGCGTCTATAAACCCTTGGGTCAAGTGAAGGGTATCGAAGTCGACCGCAGCGTTCTCAATATCTTTCAACAGGAAGACTCCTTCTACATCACTGCCTCATGGGGTGAAGCCCAAAGAGTCGATGAAGGCGACATGCTGGTGACCACGCTGCCCCTGACTGATAAGCTTGAGATCTATCGCATAGCGAGCAAAGAGTTCTCAGAAACCTATGAAGCCCTTTAGGGACGCATACCGGTAGCGCTCGCTGATTTTCAGATCATCCGCTCGATGCGGCGAGTTGATGCCTAATTAGATAAGGGAAATCGCTGAAACGTCGTTCCAAGTAAAAGGATTACCGGATGAAAATCATGATTTGTGGTGGCCTCGACGACGCGAATGCCGAATCGGAGACCGGACGTAGAATTGCCGAATTCTCCCATATGCTCGCCGTGCAGGTGATCAAGCAAGGTCACACCCTGCTTTGTGGCAATCTGAGTTCGCTGGACACGCTGATCATCAACGCCGCCTGCGCGGCTGCGGAGGCGGAGCACCTGAATCCCGAAGAGTTGGTTGTCAGTTACGTGCCACGCGACGCCGAGGCACGTAACCCGCACGGACAGGTAAACGGCAGTGCCAATCCTGACTGGAACTCGATGAGTGGGCGGAAGCCCAACGTGCCCGAGCCGATCGCGCAGGCGGATGTGTTAGTTCTGGTTGGTGGCTATGGGCAAGCTTCCGGAACCTACACAGCCGCGAACTGGGCACGCCAGTCCGGCACACCCATCCTGCCGATCTCGACTTTTGGTATGGCCGCGCGGAACATATTCGACGACCTGCGAGACGCGTCAGACCGGCACAAGACAACTGGGCTGAGCGATGCCGATTTGCAGGCGCTGACCAAGGCGAGCGCGGTCCTTACCGATACAGCCAAGATCGAGGCATATGCCACACAGGTCATCTCGCTGGCTGAAAAAGCAGCACTATCGCGCGATGTGTTTGTCATCATGTCTTTCGCCGAGGACGAAGACATGGTCGACTATCTTGCCGCCGTCACCGAAGTGTGTCACTCGGCTGGGTTCGAAGCGGTACGTACCGATACCCGACCTACTGACAATGCCCATCAGATCATTGATTCGATTCACGATGCAATCGCAAATTGCGGCTTCGTGATCGCCGATCTCACGAAGGAACGCCCAAACGTTTATTATGAGATTGGGTTTGTGCGCGGGTTGGAGAAAAGACTTATTCTGACCTCGAAGAAGGGCACCGAGGTGCATTTTGACCTTCAAGGTTTCAACCGCATCGAATGGAAGGGCAGTGAGAACCTAAAGGCGCAGCTCCGACCTGTGGTAAAAGAGTTTTCCGCATCGTTCGGACTGCAACCTAAGTAAATTGAAGGGCGCTGCCGAACGTGCGGGTAAATCGTATTCTCCGCCCAGTTGTTGGGTTGCGCATACGGCAATGGAAAAGGCCGCCTTTGCACGACGCACTCCATGCGCACTTTAGCGGTAATGACAAAAAACGTCTGTTATCCGTAATGGGGTCACGATTCAACCGCCCGACGAGATTGGTAAAATCCATCTGGACCGCACGCGAACTGGATTCAGTCCGCCTTCGCACTCTCTCGCAGAGAACTAACCGCAAGCAGTAAGCCAGCCTGCGACCAAAGCAACGGCGTGGCGTCACTAGTCTCATACCATCCGTTCTCACAATGGTAGAGTTCGGGGCAACGTAGCTCCGGAACGGCGGCAGTCGCTACGGTGAGATGACCGAGCGATCTATTCAGATGATGCGTTTGCTGGTCAAGAAATTTGCTTGCCCGCGTGCGCCGGTAGTTTGCGCCGGCTATCAAAGACAGGAACGGATCGAACAGACACCACTCTGCCTGCGGCTGGCGGAACGCGCGTTCTCCGGATTGTTGTTCCAGGAGCCGCCGCGCAGCACGCCGCATCACCACCGGGGTGCCCGACTGGCCTGGACCAGCGCCAGTAGCATACCGAATTGCACGGCCCGCAGGCCAGTGGTCAGTGACCCGCTAATGGGCCGGAAAACAACACACGAAACCCGATGACGGGGCCGCGTATGCCGGGATCGTCCCCGAGGCAGCCGGCGGAACGCGCGCCCTCCGGACCGTGGCCCCAGGAGCCGCCGCGCAGCACGCGCGGGTCGCCGCTGTCATCCGGTTGCACCGCAGCGGAGCGGTCATATTTGGTCAGACACCACTCCCATGCGTTGCCGGCCATGTCCATGACGCCCGCCGGCGAGGCCCCCGCGGGATACAGGCCAACGGCCGTGGTCTGTTGCAGGTAGTTGGGTCCATTGTCCCTTTCCTTTTCATCCACGTTGGCCGTCCCCTGCACATAGTCATCACCCCAGGGATAGGTCCGGCCGTCGCTCCCGCGGGCCGCCTTCTCCCATTGCTGCTCGGTCGGCAGGGATACGGTCATGTCGAGCCCGTCCGACAGCCAGCGGCAAAAGGCCATGGCCTCGTACCAGCTCACCGTCTCGCGCGGTCGGTTTCCCTCCCTCCAAGCCGGGTCGGTGGGCGTTTGCTGCTCGATACCCTGCCACCAGCGTGCATCCGCATACCCGCCGTCATCGATGAAAGCTTGGTACTGCCCGTTGGTAATCGGGTAGCGGCTGATGCTGAAGGCATCCAGCTGCAATGTCTCTTGCTTGTCGCCTTCGCCATAGATGAACTCACCGGCCGGGATCTCAACCCAATCGATATCCGGCAGACCGTCCGGCCCCAGGCCCACGCCTGGGCGCCGATCGAGGCCCAGGCGGGCCAGCGCATCGAACAGGCGCGATCGCTCCTTCGGGTTGTCCACCAGCTGCAGGGCCGCCGTGCAGGCGGCGAAGAACTCTTCGCCGAGTTCTCCCAGATCGGGGACCTGTGTGTGCGCCAGCTCGAGGCAGCGGCCCCAGAGGATCGCCGGCAGGGCCTGGCTGCCGAGCGCGGTCGGCTGCAGAGCGGGGCGCAAGACGGCACCGAAGGTATTGAGTGGCCCATCGATCCCGTTGCCGCGCCGGTTCTGGCCCGACAGCAGGAAAATAAACAGCGAATGCCAGCGTGGGTCAGCGGCATGCCCGTTCAGCAGCCCTGCAATGGAGGCGGCAGGGTTGCGCAGGACCTGCTCGGCGGCAAAGAAGTCCTGGAACATCAGGTGGTAGAAACTGGCATGGTCCGAGCCGTGCGGCAGCAACAGGCCGGAGCGGGTCAGCAGTTCGTCGCGCCGTTGCGCGGCAGTGGTGCCGCCGGCCTCACTGAGCGGATTCTGACCCGCGTGATGCGCCAGCAGCGTATCCACCTGGTCCAGCCGGATCTCGGCCACCGGGCAGGTCGGCTCCATGTCCAGCACCTCGCCCGACTGCATACCCCAGGCGACCGCCTCAAGTCGGCGGCGTACCGGCAGGATCTCGCGCGTCGCGTCGCGAAAGCGGCTGTACAGGGTGTTCTCGACCACCGCGTCGAACAGTTCATACTGATCGGTCGGCAACACCTGCCCTTCGCTGAACTTGACGCACAGCGCGGTCAACAGCAGCGGGTTGGCGGTCAGCTCGTCCAGCCAGGGCTCGTCCCGGGCCTGCAGATGCTGCCAAAGCGTGTCGGCCAGTTCACTGTCCTCACCGCCATGGGTGGTCGCATACCAGCGCCGGATGAACAATTGCTGCAGCTCAGTCGGCAACGGCTGCAGCGGTGACTCGTCCAGCCCGAGGCGCCGGCGCTCTGCATCGCTCAGCCCGTAGGGCCGACTGGTGAGCAGGACCCGGTTGCCCACCAGCTGCCAGTCCGGCAGCGCATGTTCCAGGCCCGACAGAAGGGTCTCACGCGGATAGCTGATCCCGTCGGGTGTCCGGTGCCGTTCGGGCACCTCGTCAAAACCGTCGAAGATCAGCAGGCAGCGCCCCTGTGCGAGCCAGTCCAGCAGATCCTGCCCGGTGAGGCCATCCGGCCCCTTGCTATCCAGCCAACGGGCCAGGCCCTGCTCGAGCTGGTGCTTCGTCCAATTACCGTTGTCGCGCCGGCAGTCCATGTGACCCCAGAAGTCGCGCAGCCGACACAGCAGCGGCAGGCGCCCCATCAGGTCGGTGGGCAGTTCCTCCCGATACTCCTCAGGTTCCTCGATGGGGTGAGCGATCAACTGGCCCTCGGTGAGCAACCAACACAGCCAGAAGCTGAAGGTCGTCTTGCCCGATCCCGGTGCGCCGGACACATACTGGGATTCCCGATCGAGGCGCGATAGCAGCAGTTCCAGGTTGCTGCGCTTAACGGCGCCCTGGAGGCCCGTGCCGGTGATCTCTTCATCCTCCACGGCCGTCGTCATCACCAGCGCCGGCACATAGATGTCCGGCAGACGCACCGGAGAGGTCACCTTGGAATGCATGCCCTTCAGGCTCAGGTCCGGCAGGTCCTTTTTCAGCCAGTGCAGATAGGCCTCGGGCACGTTGCCCGGGGCCGTGGGTTGTACAGTGGGGAGACTGCCACCGGTAGCGGGTGGCATCAGATCCTTGACCAGGCGCTTGAGGTCTTTCTCCAGCTGCGTGGTGAACGGGTCTTCCGATGCAAAGGTGAACAGGCCACCGATGTAGTGCCCTGATTCATTTTGGCTGATCTGCTTTACGAAGGACTGGGCCCGCTGATACTGACTCAATGCCTCCTGCTGATCCTCGACCGAGGCCTTCGGATCTATCGACAAGGGTTTCTCGTGGTAATAGACCAGCACTGCCGGCTGTCCGCCCTCGGCCACGGCGCTGTTGTACTCGTACTCGGTGCCGGTGGGCTGGCGGCCGTCGGGCAACGCAGCGAAGTTCTCATCGTCCAGTGGCGACCCCAGGCGCGAACCGATGATGAACAGGCACAGATCGTACTCGGCCATGTTTGGCAGGCTCTTTTCGATGTTGGCCTGCGGCGGCACATTGGCCAGCTTGGGGTAGTGGGTGACATCCCAGCCGTAGCCCTCAACGACCAGCCCGGACGGGCGCCAGGCATCGTCGCTCAGGCGCTTGACCATGTCGAAGGCGACCTTGCGCAGCGCCGCTACGTCACCGGGCGAGCCGATGAAGACCTTGAATACCTGGCTACTGCGCTCTTCCATTTGCCGTTTGCTCCAACACCGTGTGATCCGCCGATCGTGAGGAATGGTCAATGACAATTCTAACGGAGCTGTAGATTGTAGTGGTCAATGACCGGCGTTTCCCGGAATCCACCGGTCGGGCGATTTAACGGCACAGACATTCGCGCTTGCCCCAATCCTGGGCCTTGGCTGCCAGGCCTTTAGAAGCGACATGTCGGCAGAGTGACAAACTTTAACGGCCGCGGGCCGCCCCGCAAGGGCTCAGGTACAGGGATGTGCCGAATGGTCGGGTGGCACACTTGGTGAAACCGGTAGGCTTCGCTCTGGCCTCCTGCGCACACGCGCGGCGAAAACCGCGTGACACTCAGGCACCTTTCGGGCCCGTTCACTATAGTTCAGGAGGAAGGCGGACCCATAGCGCAGGGAGCAGGGGTATGCAGGATGATGTGAGCATGAACCCATCGCGCGGCTCACCCTGGGGCTGGTTTCCGGTGGCCATGCTGCTGGCGCTCGTGCTCTATTGGGCGATCGGTGATGCGCTGAGGATTCGGGTTGAGCTGTATTTGTTCCTGCCCTTGCTGAGCGGGTGGCTGGCCAGCCGATTCGGCTCCCGGCTCACATCGTTTCTGTTGGCCTTGGCGCCCATATGTATTCTCTCCTTTGTCGCGAGTCTTTTTCCCGCTTTCTCGATCCGGCTCGGCATACCGTTGTGGGTCTATGTCCTGGCCGCTTTTACCGCGGTGTCCTTTGCGCGGCCGCGCTGGGGCAGGCTCCCGGCCGGCGTCTTCGAGGCGCGTTGGCGGTGGCTGAGGTGGTTGACGCTGGTCGCCGTTTGGCTGGCCGTGTTCAAGCATCGTGACCTCCTGTGGAAACTCTCCGACACCTTCCAGATCGGTATTAACCCCGGTTTCGTGCTGCTGATGCTTGTACTCGCCGCGAGCCTACAGTGGCCAACGCTGTCGGCATGGTTTCGAACCGTTTTCTGGCGTGGCAGCCACGCGCCGCGGAAACTGTTGACGTGCGGACTGTTTGCAATGCTGGTCCTGGCGTCGCTACTCCATTTCCGATGGGAATTTGTTGATGCGATCTCGCTGCGGTTTGGCTTTTCCTCAGCCTATGCACTCGTGCCGGTGGCGGCTTTCCTGCTCGCCGCCTTCGCTATCTTGGACTGGCGCCTGGTGGTGGCGTCGCTCGTGGCGTTTTTCGCAAGCGAGGTTGTCGTCTCATGGCTTGGCGAAACGCTGGCTGTCTTGAGCGACAAGTCAGCTGTTGCGCAGGGGGCAGCGGTGACGCGTGAGGCGCTCGGCGCGCGATTGCTTTCGGGCGCGTACGTTGACTGGGCGGGGCTGAAGCGGGCGATCGCAGCGGTGTTGCTCGGCGTCGCGATAGCACCCTTCTGGCAACACCAAAACCCGGCCTCATTGCGAACACGCCGTACCCATCTGTTCCTTTTCCTGGCGCTGGTGGTGTTGTTTTTTGGCATGCCGAATTATTTCTACCGACTGGGTGCCACGAGTCTGATGCTGGTCGGCGGTGCGGCCTATGTCATAGGCCTCAACTGGCAGGGGCGCGGCATTATCGCGGGACCTCTGCTCATTCAGATGCTGTATCTGCTCAGCCTGATCGTGCGTTGTACCGATCAGCGCTGCGGCGCCAGCGCCTACGAATTGGTGAATATCGGGCTGATTGCCTTTGCGTTCGCATTCTTTGGCCTGCTCTCCAACCGATACCAGACGCCTCCCTCGGGTGCCGACACCCAGGACGCAGGGAAGGGAAAGTCCAAGATAATCGATATCTCCGCTCTGGCGTCCATGGTCCGTCGCATGGACAGGTCGGCAACTCTCAAATCATTCGTCGTCGTGGTCGCCGTACTGCTCGTGTTGACCAACCTCGCGAAGATTGCGGATGTCCTGCAATCGGGGCTCTTGGAGGTTTTTGATCAGCGCGGATTTGTGGCGGCCTGGGTCGTCACGGCGATTATCGCCGCCCTGGCACCGCTAGCCTTCATTGTCTGGGACTGGATGGCACGACAGCCATGGGGCCACTTTGCGGCCATCGGAGGGGCATCGATCGGTGGGATCGGCTTTGCCGCGATGGGCGCTGCCCTCGGTGCCTGGGGTGCTAATTCGATTGGCGAACTCGACGGATTTCCTTCGGCTGATCGGTTCATCCTATTCGCTGCCCTCGGACTGGTCGTGGTGGCGCTGCTCGGTTGGCTGATCTCCGCATCGCGACGTGTGCGCACCATCCTGGGCTGGACGTTGATCATGTTTGCATTTTTTGTGTGTGTGCTGGCCGTATTTGTCGCTGCGTTGACGACGGGTCTCATGGGAGATCCGGAGACCACTTGGGAGGACTACGCTGGACTCGCCGGGATGCTAGTCGCTTGTGCATTCGTGTTCTGGCTGATCGTACGTGCGGTCCGCCATCGGATCGTTCTTTCCGGTGGCCGGCCGCGTGAGCTCTTGCTGGGGGCGATCCGGCGCAAGAACTTCTGGGCACGTCTGGCGTTTTTAGCCGGCCTGCCGTCCTCGCTTTGGCATGCTCGGGCGATGCTGACGCCGGCGTTCTGGGCCTTTCTGTTGGCGCGCCCGTTAGTCTACACCGGCGTGCTCCTATTCTTGGGCAACGTTGACGTCGAGCTTGATATCACGGGGAGGATCACGCTCGGCGTGGCGGCGATTGTCGGCGGACATGCGCTGTTTTATACCGGCAAGCGCCTGGCGGCTCGTTATATCTGGGACCCGGCTCACCCGCACGATCCGCGGGCGCCGGTCCTGTTTCTGCGCAGTTTCGAGGACGATCAACTACGTTTCAATCGCTCCAGGTGGGATCTGATCGGTCGCTGGTTTGATCTGTGGTCGTTCCGGCGCAACGCGGACGAGGCCATGATCGACGAGATTGCCCAATACGGACCGGTGGTCGCTCTGGGCATGCCGGGCGAGACCAATATCCCGTTCGGCGCGATGCGCTACTACTCGAAGCATGAGGATTGGCAAAAGATCGTCACAGACACCGCGAAGCGGGCGCAGGCGATCGTCATCGGCGCGGGCAGCACACCGGGGGTCATGTGGGAATACGCGCTGTTGGCGCGCGAGCGGTTACTGGACCGGACACTGTTGCTGTTTCCGCCGGCCACGGGTGACCGCAGTGGGGATTCCTCAGCATTGAGGGCGTTTGCGCAGGCGACCCAAACAGACGTACCTCTCGACACCCCTGAGGACGCGCATTTGATCGCGTTGCTGTCAACCGACGCCGGCCCGACCCTGCTAACGGCATCGGAACCGGGCGCGGCAGCGTATGTGGTGGCAGTGCGTAGCCATTTCCAGAAATGCACGGCCACTCAACTGGCGGATCCGCTGATACTGTAGAGCATGTAGGCGGAATCGCAGAAATCTTACGCTAGCACCCGAGGAAGCTGGATTGAGAACACAATACGACATCTGTGGCACAGATGAGCGACACACCACTCCTCCTTGACGTTGGTCTTGACCGGGTACGGGCGACATAGGTGCTAGGCGATCTCCCGAAACTCGACACCGTCGGTGCAGAGCCTTTACGCCACACACCCTTCCTTCTTGACTATCGCGACACCCCGCCAATCTTCGGGACCACGATAGATTGAGGAAGGGACAATATTCAGATTCCATGGTGGATCAGTTTCGCACTGCCGGAAAAAGACCGAACTCCTGCCACCTTGCCCGATCTGTCGGCAAACGCACGTTGGGGCGCTTGAGCACAAGAGTCATCTACACATCCCATCCCGAAGATCAATAGAAAACCCCACCCAACATCTGGCGGGATAAATCGTTTTCACTGAGCCCTTTTTTGCCAACACTGCTGGCGAACGTTTACGTGGCCTTGCCACCTGATCACGAAGGGACGCCAGTGCTTGCGAACACCTTAGGGCTCAAGACCAGACCGACCACCATGCCAAGTTGGGCGCTTGTGTGGTTGCACCTCATCCTCAGCGCCGCGCCGGCAGGGGCCAACAACGCCATGAATGAGCAGACCCAGTCCGATTCCCCAGTTCACACGGTCTACTTCCAGTTCGGTGAAGACAGTGTGTCGGTACCGGAGCAGCGACGGATTGGGCAAATTATTAACACGCTCGAGTCCACCAGCCGGCCGGTGGTGGTCCAAGGTTTTACCGACAGCATCGGTTTCCAGGCCTACAACGACGACCTTGCCCTGCGCCGGGCACATGCCGTGCGCCAGGCCTTGCTGACGCTCGGCATCCCGGGCTCACGCATCGAGACAGCCGGGGTTGGACGCGCCGGCTATGTTGCGGACAATCGCAAGGAATCCACGCGCTATCTCAACCGACGCGTTGAGATTCGACTTGCCGAGCGCGGGTTAAAGGCCGTGGACACAGTCCCACGCCGGCGTGACGGCGATGAACCGGTCTCCAGGGTGGTGGACCCGCGCCGTGTCGGCCGTTACTCCGAACTCACCGCTGTGCCCAGCCCCGGTCAGGCCAACCCGCTGCAAACCCTCATTTCGGTGACTTTTCCCAGCCAGATTCAGACCGTTGGTGCCGCACTCAATCATGTCCTTGCCCGCAGCGGTTGGGCGCTTGCACCGGATGCGGCAAGCGATCCGACCCTTCCCCGCCTGATGCGCCTGCCGCTGCCCGAGTCCCAGCGTTCACTCGGCCCGATCGCCTTGATGGATGCGCTCGGCGTGCTGTGTGGCGAGGCCTACTCGGTGGTGGTGGACCCAATACACCGGCTGGTGTCGTGCGAGTTGCGCGCACGCTATGCCGATCTGGTGCAACTCGGCTCTCAGTCCGTACCGGACGATGACATGCCGGCAGGGAAGCATTGAGGTGGTCAAGGCAGTGACCGATACGCACGCCACACCTGACAGCGCGCAGGCACTGAGTCTGCCATTTGCGCTGCGTCTGGCGGTGCTGGCCGGCGCGGTGGTCTTGCTGGCGGGTTGTGCTGGCATGGAGCGGCACACGCCGGCATCCGGCTTTCCCGATGTCCTCAATGCCGAGGCGATGGCCGACCAAAGGATCACCCAGGCGGTCGAGGAGCGCCCGGCGCAGGTTAAGGCGACCCAACCCGTGGCCACCGCATTGCCTGCCTGTGCGCCGGCGTCGTCCGATTTTCGGGTGCGTGATCTCAGTGTGCCCTGGGCGCGACGGCGCTACCTGCTGGCCAACGGCACGATCTGTTCCCCCAACACGGGGCGGTCGCTGTGATGAAACGCCTTGTGGTGGTGGTCTCGCTGTGCCTC
>Ga0316201_10001863_pt1 | contig 14642 bp, 9 predicted proteins | sample CS6wburrow_MG_FD_204516 | JGI IMG/M metagenome (GOLD analysis project Ga0316201, IMG submission 204516) | Coastal sediment microbial communities from Delaware Bay, Delaware, United States - CS-6 worm burrow | ecosystem: Environmental > Aquatic > Marine > Coastal > Sediment | place: USA: Delaware... | reverse complement strand
TCGACGCTCGGCGCGATTGAGGAAGCGGTTGACCGCGCGAGAGCAGAAGGTCAGAAGGTTTCTTCGGTACACCTAAGATTCCTGTGTCCCATGGAGCCGGGCCTGAAGGAAATTTTTTCAGGCTTCAAGAAGGTGATGACCGTCGAGATCAACTACAGTGACGACCCGTCCTCGTCCCCGCTGATCAATGAAGAAAATCGTCGGTACTCACAGCTGGCGTTCGTACTACGCGCACAAACTCTGATGGACATAGATTGCTGGTCACAGGTGCCGGGGCATCCACTGCAACCTGGAACTATCCACAACGTTATCGATTCACGGCTCGCAGAGATGGAAGGAGCAGAAACATGTTCGGCTTAAAAGGTGACTGGTCTCTCGAAGTCAAAGATCGCTATTTCACGCTAGACGACTATAGCGGCGCGGAGCCGCGCTGGTGCACCGGTTGCGGCGACCACGGCATACTGGCCGCAGTACACCGCGTATGCCGCGACTCACAAATCAAACCGGAAAAGACCGTAGCGGTATCCGGTATCGGTTGTTCGAGCCGCCTGCCGCATTACATGAAAACCTATGGGTTCCATGGCCTGCACGGACGTGCCTTACCGGTTGCCTGCGGTATCAAGTCGCGGCGCCCCGATCTGGATGTCTGGGTCGCAACCGGCGACGGTGACTGCTTCTCGATTGGTGGTGGTCACTGGATACACGCGCTGCGTTACAACATGGATATCACGCTGCTGGTATTCGACAACGGCATCTATGGCCTGACCAAGAAACAGACGTCCCCGACGACGCCGCTGGATGTGCCGACCAATACACATCCGTCCGGCGCGTTGCTGCCACCACTCAATCCGCTGACCGTGACACTCGGCGTAACCAATATCTCCTTCGTGGCACAGATCGTCGACTGGAATGCCCCGCTCCGTCACGAAGTGATTAAAAAGGCGCACGAACACAAGGGAACGAGTTTCGTCCGTATTATTCAGCGCTGTCCGGTATACGTTGAGTCAATCGGCAAGGCCCTGCAGGACGAACCGGCAAGGCTGCAGCTGCTCACGCATGAAAAAGGCATCCAGGTAGACGACTCAGTAAAGAGGTCGTTCCCGAACCAGGCCGAGCACGATCCGTCCGACCTCGCCGCTGCGCGCGCGCTTGCCGAGGATGACAGCGTTCTGCCGTTGGGAATTCTCTACCACAATCCCGATGCACCACGCTACGACACGATGACATCGGTGGGCATGGATATAAGCATCGACGACAAACTCGCCGGCATGAACGAAGCGCTGGATCACTTCGCCTTATAGCCAGTATCTGTTACCTAGCGGACCGATAAGATGAATTCCGTAACGGAAAAAAAACAAAACGAGGCTGACATGGGCGAATCGGAGGGTATTGACGGCGCAAGCGTGATCAACATGCTCCGCCGTTTTCACTACGGCGAACCCGCAGCGACTGCGAATACCACTAAACCCGCAGGCGGCATATTACCAGCCTTGCTGAATCCCTACCGGGATGCATCATCCATTCGCTATCAGTACCCGCTTTACCTGGCACCGCCCGATGGTACGGACCTGGCAATGCTGGCCAAACCGGCAGCTGAGCATCTTTTTGACGCGCTCGAAGAACTCACGCTTGGCGAGAATGACGCGAGGATTCTGAAGGACAACCTCGCCTGGATCGAACGCTTCATACGTCAGAAAATGGAGGATCCTGCTCCGGTTGACGCGCTCTCGGTCTTTGAGGCAGCGGCAGAAGCAATGCAAGAACAGCTGGGGCTGGAGCAAAGCAGCCGCGACGTGCTCGCCGCCGATCTGGATCGTCTAAAAACCGCTATCGCTCCCGGTGGGCAGTTCCTGGGTTACGGACCGCACGCGTCATTGCACTTGATGGTGCACGCAATTCGCCACCGAAACGAACACGAGCGTGAAGCATTTCGACAACGGATTAGTCAGCATATTCACCGCCTGCATTCATTACTAGAGGTTGAAAAAGCCAAGGCTGCTGAAACAGATTCGGATGGCAACGATACCGCCGGCGCTGCATCACGCTACCTGGACACCGATGCTCTGTCGGGCATGCTCGGGCAACGTGCTCATGGTTCCGTCAACATGCCAGCCGAGCGTCGCGAACGTATTGAGCATGCATTGCATGTATTACAAGCCTGGGAAGATGATCCGGTACTCGTTAAATTCGTCGGCGAGCTGGACGATCCGTCGCTTGCCGGTTTGCCGGTCCTTGAAATCATCTCCAGCAGCAATCCATGTACGACCGCGACCGATGTTTTCACTCAGGACGCTGAGAAATTTGCAGAACTATTCGCCGCCGCCCGCATCGCGGCGCTGGAAATTGACGATAACTACAATCCCGCGATCCACGACTCCTGGTTTGCCAGTTTCGACTGGCAGGCATTTTCTGAGGAAGAAATGCAGCTGGTAACGAGAGTTGTCGCGCTGGTGTCGGCTGACTACCTCGCCGGCGATGGTTTGCCATCTTTCTCGAAGCTCTTGGGATCACGACTACCCGTCCACGTCTTGACCTGGGTTCGTGCCTACGATAATCCGGCGGCGCGTCCCGGCGAGGGGCCCTTCGATGCCTATCGCTTTGAATTGGCCTACTTTGGCGTTGGCCATCGCCAGGTTGTGGTGGCGCAGTCCTCTGCGGCCCGTCATGAAGACCTGCTTGCAGGCTTCCTGTGCGCACTCGACAGTAGTCGGACGAGCCTGCACCTCATCAACCGTGGGACTCAGACGAAGACCAGGAAGCCGCTGCTCGACCCATGGTTTGTGGCAAGTGCAGCGCTCGAGAGTCGCGCTCATCCTGTCCTGCTGGTGAACCCCGATGCCGGTGATCGCGCAGCACAAAGAGTCAGTTTTGGCAGTAATCCCCAGGTAGATAGTGATTGGCCGGTTGAAAAGCTCGAGTATCGCAGCGCCGATGGCGAAACGACCGAGATGGAACTGGCGTTTACCTTCGCTGACTATGCACTCCTGATGCCGGCACTGCATGAGCATTTCCGCGTGGCGCCAGCAGGTTTCGATTCGCCTGACCTCGTGACCGTTGATGCGTACCTCAAAGCTGAGAATGAGCCCGTCGATCGCATGGTGCCCTTCGTCTGGGGTATCGACGAAGACGGTGTGCTTACAAAGCTGGTTGTATCGCGTGCGCTGATATTTGCGTGCCGTGATCGCCTGAACTACTGGCGTACATTGCAGGAACTGGCTGGCGTCCAGAATTTCTACGTCGAAGAAGCAATCGATCGGATCATCGAAGAACAGCAGGCCGCGATCGAAGCCGAGCGCGCGCAGCTGAAGAAAGAGCATGAGGAAGAGCTGGAAAACGTACGCTCCGAAGCTGCTGGCGAGGCAATGGGCCAGCTTGTGGACGTACTTATGGGAGCCGACCTTTCCGGGATGATCGCCGATGGCGGCCAGGTAGCCAAGATGCCTGCGCCGGCCATAGACGAACCGGTCGACGAACCGGCCGCCGAGCCCGAGCCCGAGCCGGAAGAGGAGCCTGAGGAGGAACTGAGTTTTGATGAACCCTGGCTCGATACAGCCATGTGTACGACTTGTGATGACTGCATGGGCGTGAACAAGATGATGTTCGCGTACAACAGTGACAAACAGGCGATCATCACGGACCCGAAAGCCGGACCGTATGCCGACCTCGTGGCGGCCGCGGAAATCTGCCCCGCCAAGTGCATCCATCCGGGCAAGCCTCTGGATCCGAATGAGCCGGGGCTCGAAGAGCTGATTGCCCGTGCCGCGCCGTTTAACTGATGAACAGCATGCTCCTAGCACCAGCCATCATGGTTGGAATCGGTTTGTTCTTCGGGACGATTCTCGCGATCGCGCAACGTTTTCTGAAGGTAGAAGAAGATCCCCGGATCGAGGTCACTAACGAACTTCTTCCAGGGACGAATTGCGGTGCATGCGGGCAGCCGGGCTGCTTGCCGTTTGCTGAAAAGCTGGTCGCCGGAGCGATCGATCCCAGCAAGTGCACGGTCAGTACCGCTGAAACCATCGAACAGATTGCCGAGTTTCTCCAGGTCGACACCGGCAGCCAGGAGAAGCTGGTATCAAGATTGCGCTGCAATGGTGGTGGCTTGCAGGCTCACCAGATCGCGGAATACCGCGGGTTCGAAGGTTGCCGCGCCGCAGCAGTCGTATCAGGTGGCGGAAAAGGCTGCTCCTGGGGCTGTCTCGGCCTCGGCGATTGCGAGGTCGCCTGCACATTCGATGCCATCCATATGAACGCCAATGGTCTCCCACAGGTTGATACAGAGAAATGCCGGGCCTGCCCGGATTGTATTGCGGCCTGTCCCAGGGATCTGTTCGAACTCGTACCGCTGAGTCAAAACCTTTTTGTACAGTGCAGTATCCCGCTTGCCGGTGAGGCAGCAACACAACTTTGTTCGGTAGCCTGCGATGCCTGTGGAAAGTGCGTCGCTGATGCGGCACCGGGACTGATACGCATGGAAAACAACCTCCCCGTTATCGACTATGCGGCTGGCGGACCGCCCTCACCTGAAGCCACGTTTCGTTGTGCCACCCGTTCGATCGTCTGGCTTGAGGGAGAACAGTTTCAGGATCAGGAATCCAAAAAAGCGGGGACGGGCTGATGCCTGGTATGCGCGACATTGCAATTCACTGGTATCGAAAAGTATTCGGTGCGCCACGTGGATCGGACATCCGTGAAGAGGGCCTGAATACCGTGCTCGACGGCAATAGCGCCGTCGCGCTATCGGAGGCTGCCATAGCAAGCCATGCCGTGCTGGGTGGCTCCCCGCCAATTGCTGACGCCGATTCCGTCTGGCTTACTGAGCTCGAGCGGGGTGGCACCAACCTTTTTGGTGAGGCGCTGGCATCACAGACAACCGAAGGTCCCCGCGGCATTGTTGCAGCCGCGACGGGCCTTGCACTGGCGGGCCGACGCACGACGGCTTTCGTCTCAGGCACGGATATCGCCGCTGCACAGGACCTGTTGATTTCGGCAGCAGGCAAGCACGCGCCACTGGTGCTGCATCTCGGCACACGCGCCGTACCGGCACACGGCGCCTCGCTCGGCAGCGGGCACGAGAGCGTCCACTTGAGTGCCGACTCCGGCTTTTTCATGCTTTTCGCCGCAAACGTACAGGAGGCCGTCGACTTAACCTACATAGCGAGGCGAGTCGCTGAAGAGTCTCTGGTACCGGGAATGGTCATCATGGATGGCGAACAGACCGCACTGGCAGCGCAGGATGTCCGGCTGCTGTCACCGGCACAGGTCAACAGTGTCCTCGGCCCTGCTCGCGAGAAAATCCCGTCACCAACGCCCGCGCAACAACTCCTGTTCGGAGAGACTCGAAGCCGCGTTCCCGCATGGCATGACCTTGACGAGCCCGTATTGACCGGGGCGTTGTTTACAAATGAAAGCTACGCGCTCGGGGCATTCGCTCGTGGCCCGTTTTTCGACGCGTTCGTCACGGAGTCGCTCAAGAACTCATTTGTGCAATTCGGGCAAAAAACAGGAAGGACTTACGATTCTATCTCACGCTACAGGCTGAACGATGCACAGACCGTATTACTGGTGCAGGGATCCGCCTTCGAGACCGCATGCGTAGCCGCTGAAAAGCTCCGGGACGAGCATAAAATCAAGGCTGGCGTGCTCGGGATACGTGCACTTCGACCCTTCCCTGGCGCGGAAATAGCCGCCGCACTATCCGGATGCAAGTGCGTATGCGTCCTCGAGCGCATGGATACGCCGCTGTCGGCCGAGCCCCCGCTTACACGCGAGGTTCGCGCCTGCCTTGATCGGCGGGGAGACAGCCATCACATCGAATGTTCGTCAGTCATTTACGGCGTAGGCGGACTACCGTTGCGTGTGGCGGACCTCGTGGCACTGGGGACACGGACCGACCTTCCTACCGGCAGCCCGCTGTTTCTTGGAATGTCCTTTGATGACTCTTCGGGCGACCAACCCAAGCGCGAAGCCATGCTTGACGCGTTGCGCCGCGCCTACCCAAATGCCGCTGCACTTGGTGTGCGGGCCGCACAGGAGGGATCCGCGCCGCGGCAGGAAAAGACGCTGACGATTGCAATACACAGAAATTCCGGGAGCTACGGCAAAGAGATTGCTGCAGCCGCTGGTGCCCTGCTCCACAAACTGGACGAAGGCCGTGTCCGCAGCCGGCCATCTGTCGCATGGGATCGTTGGTCTGACACACGGGTCGACTGGCTGACCTACGGAGACAATTCGTTGCTCGATCCCGGTGATGCGCTGCTCGCCGACGTGACGTTGGACACGGTGAGCGGCGAAGTGCTTGTTAACGAGGGCGCAGGAATATTCCGCATTCCCCTGGAGAAAGACGGCGAAGTGTCCCCCGAGATACTGCTCGGTGGCTTGTTTGGCGCGCTGATCAATGCGGGACTGATCGAGCACAAATCCCGGCGCATAATCGCCGCACGTAAAGAACTGATCGAACATATCGATACAAATCGCCGCGATGACATGCTCACCGCTTTCCAGTCGGGGCTTGAAAATATTGAAGATACCGGTGAGATCACCTCAGAAGCCGTGCAGAGCCGCTGGGAAGGCGATGCTCCCGCAGCCGTGCGTCATCTGGGCCGGAACGAAGATAATTTCGCCAGCCTGCCGCGCTTCTGGGATCAAACGGGCGTGCTATATCGTGACGGTCAGGATGACCGCCTGACCGCCGACCCGTTTCTCGCTACCGGCACCATGCCGCCGTTGAGTTCAACCTTCAACGATACGAGTAAGGCGCGCCGGAAGATGCCGGTTTTCGACCCGGCACTGTGCACCGGCTGCGGCAAGTGCTGGACCAATTGCCCGGACAGCGCTATCGGTGCCGTTGCAGCAACGCCTGCAGCGCTGATTGATGCAGGAATCTCGCAGACCGGTGCTGACGCTGTGCGCCAGGTTTCGTCAAAACTCGCATCACGGATCATTTCCAGCAATAGAAAAGCTGACGATGTAGTGCCGACATTCGGCCAGATGCTCGATGAGTCCTACGCGTGGTTGCAGGACAAGATGCCATTGCCGGACGAACGCAAGGCGGCAATTCAGGACGGCATTGCCAGCATCGGGCAGTGCCTGGGGGCACTGCCGGTTGCCGTCACTCAACCCTTCTTCCATGACGCAGAAGCGAAAAAGAAAGACAGCGCCGAGCTCCTGTCGCTTGTTATTAACCCTGAAGCCTGCAAGTCCTGCGGAATTTGCGTCAATAGTTGCGAGACGGACGCGCTCTGCGGCACCACGCAGGATACCGAAGTCCTTGAAGATGCCCACAATCTCTGGGCAGCCTGGACGACTACACCCGACACCGCGTCAGAAACGCTGGATCGCGTTGCCGAAAACCCGGACATCGGTACGATGGCCTCGATTCTATTATCGCGCTACTGCCAGTTTGCACTTGCCGGCGGCGACTGCGCGGAAGCAGGTTCCGGTGAGAAGATTGCGACCCGACTGACCCTGTCCGCAACCGAGTTTTACCAGCAACCGCTTGCCCAGCGCTTTGCAAAGACGCTGTACGAATCTGGCGAGGAAGTCACGGCGCTGATCAGTGAAACGCTCTCCGGTACCCTTGCAGTCGAAGACCTCGATGCCATCAGGGAAAAACTGAATCAAACCTCGAGCCGCCGCGTAGACCTGAGAGACCTTGCGGAAGGGGTCGCGGACGCATCGGGTGACCATTCGGTCGATACCGACTATTTACTCAGGTTGATTGAATTGTCGAACAGGATCGGCGACGCACATCATCGGCTCGTTGCGGGCGAGCACGGGCTTGGTCGCGCTCGCTACGGGCTGGCCGTTGCTGGTGGCAGTGCTGCCGAGTGGGCTGGAGCATTCCCGCACAACCCGTTTCAGGCACCCGTCATCATCGACATGAGTGGCGACGCGGCACAGCTTTCTGCCGGTCTTGTCGAGGGACACCTCGACGAGACCACCGAACTTGTTCGCCTGCTTCGGCTCGCGCGCCTCGAAATTGACCAACCCGACGGTGCGGACTGGAAACGTGAAGCGCTCGCAAGCCTGCGATGGCAGGATCTGAGCAGGGAAGAGCTCGAGATCTGCCCACCGCTCGTTCTGCTTGGCAGCGACGAGATGCTGGCCGGTCGCGGGCTCAGCCAGTTGATCTGGTTGCTGAATTCCGGACTGCCAGTCAAGGTGCTGGTGCTCAGCGCTCTGCACTTCGGACTGCTCGAGGCGCCGACCAACGATCCGCGGGGAAACCTCGGTCTGCTTGCCCTCGCACAGCGCAACGCGTTTGTTGCCCAGACATCGGTCGCCAACCCGAATCACCTCGCCGACAGCGTACTCCAGGCGCTTGCCTTCGAGGGCCCTGCCCTGATCCAGGCGTATGCGCCCAGCCCGACAAAACACGGTTATCCAAGCAGCCAGACGGTTTCGCAGGCGCAATCCGCTGTAGCGGCCCGTGTGCTGCCGCTGTTCCGCTATGATCCAGCGGCAGCAGGCGTATTCGGTTCCCGTATCTCTCTCGATGGCAACCCGGCATGCGACGATGCCCTGACCAGAATTGGTGACGGCGAACAGTTTCTGACACCTGCCGACTGGGCGCGAGGACAAAAACGTTTTGACTCGCAATTCAAGCCGCTGTCAGACAAAGCGCCTGCCCCCATTGCCTTGCACGAATGGCTGCAACTGGATGACAAGAGCCGCGCTGTCAAGACGCCGTTTGTTTCTACTGGCGAAGGTGAGGAAGAGCAGCGTTACTCACTGAGCCCGGCTCTGGCGCGAGTCGCCGCGCAATGCCTTGCCAACTGGCAGACTTTGCAGGAACTTGCCGGTATCGTTACTCCGTTTACCGCGCAGGTGGAGGAGAAGATTCGCGCCGAGGTCGCCGCCGAGCACCAGGCGGAACTGGACGCTCAGAAAAAGGCACAAGACGAACAGATCCGGGAAATCCAGGAAAAGACCCAGGCCGAGATCGCGAAGAATATCCGTAGCCGCCTGTTGCAGCTGGCATCGCGAAAACGGGACTGACGACGATGAGAACTTTTCGTCGATTGCGCCGAAATTTCGAGCACGGAGTCCATCCGGCTCACCACAAGCAGCAAACGGAAGATTTGCCGATTCAGCGCGTACCCTTCGGCAAGGACTATCTCATGCCGCTGGGGCAACACATCGGCGTTCCGGCACAGGCAGTTGTCTCCGCGGGCGAAAAAGTGCGCCGGGGCCAATTGATTGCGAAGCCCGGCGGCTTCGTCTCAACGGGCTTGCACAGCCCGGTAACCGGAACAGTACGCGAGATAGGCGATTTTCGGGGAGTCGACGGCCGCTTCGCACCAGCGATTAGTATCGAAGCCGACCCCTTCGCAACTCAAAAAGTCGACGGCAACTCCGCCCTTGACTGGGAATCAATGTCGCTGGAGGAGTTTATCGAAGCCGTCCAGATGGCAGGGATCGTCGGCATGGGTGGCGCGGCGTTTCCGGCGCATGTGAAGCTGTCCGTGCCCGACGGCGTGAAGATTCGCCACCTGCTCATCAACGGCGCCGAGTGCGAACCCTACCTGACTACTGATCACCGGCTCATGCTCGAGCGCCCCGAAGCGCTGTTTGAGGGTGCCGAAATCATGCGGCAGAAACTGGGCGCGGAAGAGACCATTATCGGCGTGGAGATGAACAAGCCCGACGCCATCGAGACTCTGCGGCAACACATCAAACCGGGTCAGCCCGTACGCATCGTGCCCCTGAAAGTGAAGTACCCACAGGGCGCCGAAAAAATGATGATCAAGAGCGTCTTCGATGTAGAGGTGCCTGCCGGGCAGCTACCGCGCGATGTTGAAGTCAACGTCAACAACGTCGGCACAATCGTTGCCATTGCAGACTACTTCCTGCGCGGCATGCCGCTCATCGAACGTGTTGTAACCGTGGCGGGCCCGGGTGTTACTTATCCGGCCAACCTGATCGTTCCGCTTGGCACGCCAGTCCGGGATGTCGTGAAATTCTGCGGCGGTCTGAAACCTGGAAGCCGCGAGATCATAATGGGCGGTCCGATGATGGGCAGACCGATAGCGAGCCTGGACGTACCGATTCTGAAAGGCTGCTCGGGCGTACTGGTCTTCACCGACGAGCAGACGGCAAGACAAAAAGAATACCCCTGTATCAAGTGTGGTCGGTGCCTTGAAGCCTGCCCGTATTTTCTCAACCCATCCCGTCTCGCACGCCTTTCCAAGTCGCGCATGTTTGACGAGATGAAGGCATTTCACGTGTTCGACTGCGTCGAGTGTGGTTGTTGCACGTTTGCTTGTCCGTCGCATATTCCTATCGTGCAACTGATTCGAACCGCCAAGGATGACCTTACGCATCGGAAGGAGCCGGAGGCTTGAAGAAACGAGATCCCGATCTGCTGCTTTTTCATGCTCCGCTGCTACGCCAGGGCATGACAACACCGAAAGCAATGCGCGATGTAATCTACGCCCTGCTTCCCGCGACGGGTGCAGCGTTATGGTTCTTCGGCCTGAGTGCGGCCCTGGTCCTTGCCTCCTGCATTGCGGGTGCCGTTCTGGCGGAGTGGGTATTTGCGAACCGCGAGGAGCGGGGAGAGTCGCTACGTGATTCGACCGGCATCCTCACGGGACTACTACTCGGCCTGACTTTGCCACCAGGACTGCCTCTTTGGATGGCCTTCCTCGGGGGTGTCGTCGCGATCAGCCTGGGCAAGATCATTTGGGGCGGTCTGGGCCACAACTTGTTTAACCCCGCTCTGCTTGGCCGCGCTTTCTTGCTGGCAACATTTCCGATAGCAATGACCACGTGGGTACCAGGGACTGGCGATGGGGGCTTCTTTAGCGTTTATGCCGGCAACCTGGCACTGCCATTTATGCAGTCATCGTTCGACGCCATGAGTTCGGCAACACCTTTGGGGATGATGAAGTTTGAACAGCAAGTCACCCCGCTGACGGACCTGATGTTTGGCAGAACAGGCGGTTCACTCGGCGAAACGAGCGGCATCCTGCTGATACTCGGCGGTATTTATCTTTACCTCAGGAGGGACCTGGACTGGCGCATCCCGATAAGCATTTTACTGACCGTGATTGTCTTCTCGACAGTCCTGACTTTCTTTGATGCAACCCGGTTCCCAACGCCGCAATTTTCAATTTTTTCTGGCGGACTGTTGCTGGGGGCGATATACATGGCAACCGACCCGGTTACCTCGCCGGTCACACCGAAAGGCGCATGGATATTTGGCATCGGCGTCGGCCTTCTCGTCATGTTGATACGCGTCTTTGGTGGTCTGCCCGAGGGCGTGATGTATGCAATCCTGCTGATGAATGCCGCAACCCCCTTGATTGACCGATACACGCAACCCCGGGTATTCGGCCGCGGAGGCGATTCGTGATGAACACGGATGCTCACAAAGCGCCCACGAGCCCGAGTTCTCTTCGCCTGGTACTGACGCTTGCGATCGCCGGGCTGGTATCCGGCATAGCGATAATTGGAATCTACGAATCCACTTTGCCCACGATCACGGCAAACAAGGCCCGCGAATTACGCGCAGCCGTTTTTAAAGTGCTGCCCGGGGTAGCCCAGATGCAGCCGCTCGTGTATAGGGACAGCAAGCTCGTCGTCGTAGAAGCGGCGGACAAGGATGAGCCCGTCATCTATGGCGGCTACGATGATCAGGGCGAATTCGTGGGTTACGCGATGCCAGCTGCGGGCCCGGGTTTCCAGGACACAATCGCAATCCTCTATGGCTACAAGCCCGAGCAGAGGATGGTCGTGGGGATGGAAGTTCTCGAGAGCCGCGAAACGCCGGGGCTCGGGGACAAGATCTACAAGGATTTAGAGTTCGTCGCTGGCTTCAGCGCGCTGTCCATCGAACCGGAAATCGTGGCGGTGAAGAAAGGCACAAAAAGCCAGCCCAACGAGATTGATGCGATCACCGGTGCAACCATCTCCGCAAAGGCTATCGTCCGGATCATCAATGAAACGCACGCTGCGTGGTCCGGCCAGTTGCCAGCGCCTGGATCGGAGCCACCTCTCGAATTATCTGAGTCAGCAGATACCGGGGCGGGACAATGAAGAAAAACGAGTCCTACGAAGAGTTCATCAAAGGAATCTGGCGAGACAACCCGGTGTTCGTCCAGGTCCTCGGCATGTGCCCGATGCTCGCGGTGACAAACTCGGCAATCAATGCAATTGCGATGGGGATGGCGACCTTCTTCGTTCTCGTCGGATCGAGTTTCCTGGTATCCAGTTTCCGCAACGTAATCCCGAAGCAGGTGCGAATATCCTGCTTCATCATCATCATTGCGACCTTTGTCACCATCGCCGACTACACGCTACTCGCACTTGTGCCAAAAGTGCACAAGGAACTCGGTGCGTTCATTCCGCTGATCGTTGCAAACTGCCTGATACTCGGACGGCAGGAAGCATTTGCTTCCCGCTACCCTACCAAGCTGGCAGTAATGGACGCGCTGGGCATGGCTGGCGGATTCCTGTTGGCACTGTTTTCGCTCGGCGCTGTGCGGGAGATACTGGGAGATGGCGCTCTATTCGGAGTCAAGCTCTTCGGTGAGAACTTCGAGCCCTGGGTCATCATGATCCTGCCGCCTGGCGGCTTCCTGACGCTCGGCGTAATCCTGCTGTTTTTCAACTGGTTCAAATTCAAAAAGGATGAGTTCCTCGAAGATGTGGCCGCGGCAGAGAGAGGTAGCGACTAATGGATAATCTCCTCTGGGTTTTCATAAGCGCGCTACTCGTCAATAACTTTGTGCTGACCTACTTTCTCGGACTGTGTCCGTTCCTCGGCGTTTCCAGCTCACTGGAAACCTCCGCTCGGCTTGGTCTCGCAACTACCTTCGTGATGCTGGTCACCGCGGTCTGTGCCTGGATCCTGAATACCTACGTATTGATCCATGCGCCGTACCTCAGGCTGATCTGTTTTATCGTCGTCATCGCCAGCACCGTGCAGTTCATTGAAATGCTGATCAAGAAACTAAGCCCTGCACTGTTCAGGGCAATGGGGATCTTCCTGCCATTGATCACCACGAACTGCGCCATTCTCGGCCTCGCCATTTTCGCAACCAATCGTGGCTATGGATTCTGGGAAGGCATCGTGTACGCCCTCGGCGCGGGTGCCGGTTTCACTCTCGCGATGGTGCTGCTTGCCGGCCTGCGTGAAGAATCCGAGTTGTCCAATATTCCGGCACTCATCAAGGGCACGGCGATGAACCTGATCATCGCCGGCATATTATCGATGGCATTCATGGGATTTGCCGGGCTGTTCAGCACAACCTGAAGGATGTAACGTAGTCACTGATGACCCATCTTCTTGCACTCCTCGCCATCGTCAGCCTGTGCGCATTCTGGGCGGCCTTCCAGTTGTGGCTTGAAAAACACGACCCCGATGCAGCCGAGCGGTCTCAGAAATGCGGAGGCTGTGGGCGCAAGGATAAATGTCAGAACGCTGATTCGGCATCGTAAGTCAGACTCTGATGCACTGCAGAACGCGAGAACGACAAGTACGGCGACTATCGTCGTAATCTTGGCGTTCATTGATATTTTCGGCCTGTTTTTTTGGACGCATAGCACTACCCCAGGAATTGCCCTACAGGCGTTTTTTCGCCACATAGCTCGCAAGCATCCGAGGATCAACCATGGTTCATTTCGCAAGATGTGCTTTCGTCGTCGCCCTGGTTCTGATTTCTGCCTGTCACGCCGAACCGGAAAGAAAACTCATGCTGGTCGAAGCGACAATTGCCGACATCCAGAACTCGATCAAATCTGGCCAGTCATCTTGCCTTGAAATAGTCCAGGGGTATATCGATCGCATCGAGAAGTATGACCAGGCGAAGGGAATCAATGCCATTACTGTCATCAACCCCAAGGCCAATGAGAAAGCCACGCAAGTGGATCGTGCGCTGCAAAACGGCGAAATCCTTCCCGACCTGTTCTGCGCACCTCTCCTGATCAAGGACAATTTCGATACCCACGACATGGTTACCACCGGCGGTTCTATCGCACTGAAGGACAGCTACCCTCCCGACGACGCATTCATGATTCGCAAACTCCGTGAAGCGGGTGCAATCGTCTTGGCCAAGACGAACATGGCCGAGTGGGCTTTTAGCCCCCGGCAAACAGTGTCTTCCTCCTACGGTCGAACTGCCAATGTGTACGACACCAAATTCGTACCTGCGGGCTCCTCGGGCGGAACCGCATCGGGTGTGGCTGCCAGTATGGGTGTTGCAGGTATGGGCAGCGATACCGGAAATTCCATCCGCGGTCCTTCATCGCACCTGGCACTGTTTGGAATTCGATCCACTATCGGGTTGACGAGCCGTGATGGTGTCATTCCCCTGGCTTTTGATCGCGATATTGCCGGCCCCATGGCACGAACTGTCGAGGATGGCGTCCGTTTGTTCAATGTTGTCGCCGGCGACGACCCTGCTGACCCGCTAACCGTTCCCAACAAGCGAGAAAAGGACTACATGAAGTTCCTGAACGCAGATGGGCTCGAAGGAAAGCGTCTCGGTGTTTTCCGGTTCCTCGTTGATCATGAAGACGCGGATGACGAGATTCTCACGCTTTTTGACGCTGCCATTGCCGATTTGGCTGCAGCTGGGGCAATAATTATCGATCCGGTGGAAATCACTGATTTCAACGCCATTACCGAGTCAATC
>Ga0316201_10001862_pt1 | contig 14646 bp, 13 predicted proteins | sample CS6wburrow_MG_FD_204516 | JGI IMG/M metagenome (GOLD analysis project Ga0316201, IMG submission 204516) | Coastal sediment microbial communities from Delaware Bay, Delaware, United States - CS-6 worm burrow | ecosystem: Environmental > Aquatic > Marine > Coastal > Sediment | place: USA... | reverse complement strand
AGCAAGCCATCTGTAGTTGCTAACCAAACGATACCACGATCGTCAATGGTCAAATCATGGGCTTCAAAATTGAGCATGGCTGTAAAAGGAAGGGCAGGACTAAGGTTCACAAATCGATCTTGCTCCGGATTAAATCGATACAAATAACTTTTTTCGCCGATACCAACGGCATATATTTCACCTCGGGCACTTTCTTTTATCGCCAGAACCCTGCTGGAAAAACCTTTGGTCTCATCGTAATATTGGATTTCCCCTTTTTCATTGATCTTTGCGATGCCGATAATGGGTTTATTTACAGGGGCCTGACATAACCAAAGGTTCCCCTTACTGTCTGGGTAAAGATTGAAAATGGCCTCCCCTCGGTCATGGAAATCAACATATCGTTTAACAATTTTGTTATTCTCATATTTTAATAATTCAACTGTTGGGGTAGACGTAGTTACCCACAGGAACCCTGCCTTGTCTTGAGCAACCGCATTTGCTTGTAAATTATTATAGATTGGCTCGGCAGTGAATTCATCTTCCTGCGGAGATATTTCGTATAAATAATTAATTGGCGCCCAGGCTTTCCCATCCTTTCCCATAGCGATACTGATAGGGTTATTTAAGGGTAAATTTTTCACGGTTTTGAAAAAGCGTTGCTGGAGTAGCCATAGTCCGGTATCCGAACCAACCCAAAGTTTATCATTATTACTACTACTATCCTTGGTTACATAAATTTCATAGATATGTCCAAAATCTAATTCTTCCACCCTGTGAGCTTCATTGGCTCCATATATAGCTTGAGGAGGATCGTTTACATCAGATACTATAAATAACTTTCCCTTGCTGGTCCCGATGATGTATTGATCATTTTGATCTGCATACATTGCAGTAATCTGGTCATTATCTAGTTCAATAGTTTTGAGTGTTTGGAGCTTATCATCCTGAATTGTATAAACGTGAAGTGCATCGCTCCCCACCAAAAGGTGATCCTTGTGAATCAATAGGGTTATCCCATTTTTGATGTTCAGCTTTTTTTCAAAAGTATCAGTGGCTTTGTCATAATAGTATAATCCATCTATTGGACTCAGCACCCAAATGCCACCTTTTTGGTCTTTATAAAGGGCAAGTTTTTCTGCTTTATCCGTTTTGGAAAATCGATAGCTTTTGAAATCTCCTTGTTGCAACCTCCCAATGCTATGATTGGATTGAGCCAACCAAATGTCCTGGTCTTTACCCGGAGTAAAATCATTGGGATAAAAAGGAAGCTCAGATGTTTCATTTATTGTGCCTTCTAATAATGGATTTACCTTGGGCTGGTTAAGCAAATTGTCAATTTGATAGACACCCATATCATTAACAAACAGCAACTTATCATCACGTTTATGGATCTGATGAATGAACTGGCTTTTGGTATGCATGCTATAAACGTCATATTGGATTCCATCAAATCGATACAAACCGTTATGGCTGCCAATCCAAATAAAGCCCTCCTGATCCTGAAGTACTGAGGATACTTGGTCAAAAGGGGCTCCAGAGTCAGAATTGTATTGAACATAGCTATACTGTTGTGCAGAAATATGAAAAGAAATGACACACAAATAAAGGCAGAGAAGTACTTTGATCAATTTATAGAACATCTGAGACTAATATAGAAAAATAATCAGTCGATCTCAGCATACGAGCTGAGACCAATGTGTCATTTTATCAACCTGTGTTCAAATGAGTTATAGCTTTTGCTGTAAACCCATTTAAACAAAACAGAATAATTACATGGTTACTTTATTCTTTTTGATTGTGTGGAGAAGGAAAATTATACTCATGAAATTCTATGCGTTTTTTATCTGACCATAGTACTTTTTTGATTACTTCGGATTACCAAGATTTGATTTGGATTTTTTAAAATACCACAGGTAATTTAGATCATCTTTTATTAAAATAAAATACATGGACACAGAGGCTATTATGGTGGCCGGAAAACCTGAGCCAATGCCAAGAGGTGCAATTGCCAGAAAAAAAACAATAGCTCCAAAACATGCAATACGAAATATCCAACCTTTAAGTAACATGCCTATGGCTATTAATCCCTGTCCAAATGCAATAAGTTTAACCATAACACTAATATGTGACTTAAACCATCCATTTATAAAATCAGCGTAAAGGTCAAAGGGAGAAAAAACTGCATATTCTAAATAGTCATTCGGGTTATTTTGGGCGGTAGTATAGTTTATCCAAAATGCCCAAAAGAACAATAGAGAAAAAAGTAAACGAGCTAATTTTGGTTTTAGAACAGCACTAACCAAAAATAGAATGGCAATACTATTAGATATCAACCAAGGGGTTAAATATTCTTTTAAAAGTTCCATCTATTTATTTCTTTAACGGAAAATGTTAGGATCTGGCAAGCGATTTAATCAGTTTTCCGCAACCACCATTATTAAGAAATTCAGTATGTTCACCTATGTCCTCAAAATGCTCACCGGATATATCTGAACATAATATTTTTGAATTCGTTGTTTTATAGAATTTGTTGAGTGTTTTTTTTGAATAGCTGTTTTGTAAAGGTGATTTCTTTAATTCTGCTTTGCACCACCTAAGAGATTTCATCCAAATAGCTGCACTCAATGCGCCGCATGCTGCACCACTTAAACCAAGTCCGCCAGCAAAACCTGCAACCATCATCATTTCTTCATCACTGGCCCCCATTTTTTTAGCAACCTCAGTGGCACAACTCCTACATTCTTTGGCAGGATCAATTCCATTCATTGAAAGGCCCTCTACAGCAGATTTTACCGCCTCTGGTGCCCATTGCTCAGCCAGGTTAAAACAGTGTAAGAACCTGCCTGAGAAAAAATACTTAGCTGTACTCAATTTACTCGAAAAGTCACAATGGGTGATATCGCGGCAATTGATGGTGTTTTCCCTTTCTAAGAATGACGTCATTATCTTTTGAGTGGCGTTCACCGCAACAGCAATTGCCTGATGTTGATTTTTACATTTTCTATAGGCTTCTGCACCTACTCCCATGGAAGCTCCCCAAAGCATTCCGCATTGATGACCTTTCTGCATTATTCCCCCTGCCAATGAATCGGCAGCACGCTCTTGCAGTTCTTTTTGATGACCAAATTCACGGTTTAATATATAGAAGAACGTTCGAGAGCATGTCCCCAATTTCCTAAACACTTTTTTTCCATCTTTAGGACCATCCTTAATATCATATAAATTAGGATCCATATGAATGTACTTCGATTAATGTCTGGTAAGATATACAAGATTAAAACGTAATCCTATGATATTCATCAGGTTACATTAAAATATTGATAAGTAGACCGGGCATTGAAGTTTTGTTCTTATTCGTTTCTAAATAAATGTTCAACAATTATATCGGCCGCACGCTGGCTTCCTTTTAATGAAGGGTGAAATCCATCGGAGGAATAGTAATCAAAATTTTGGGTTGTATCAAAATGCTTTTTCCATTCTTCACCAACCGGACATAAAATAGCATCATTGATCCTTGCAGCATCTGTGTAGTTCTTAATTACGCCCTTAAAGGTGTGATAATAGATCCTGGATGGCCAAACCATGAAATAACTTAGTTTGGTGCCGTTTTTATTACATAAATCGGCGTATTTTCTACCGTATTCAATTAGGATTTCCCTACCGTTTTGCTGAGATGATGGCCCTTGCTGAACAATGACAAAATCATACTGATTTGTTTTTATTTCTTTTTGGACCTCCCCATCATTCCAATGATCCGTGAGCGCATAGTTTGGAAATGCTATCATTTTTGATTGTATAAGTAGGCCTTTATTTTTGGCCGTACGCTCCACAAGTTCGGGTAGATTATTTGTGGCAGTTAGGCTGTTCCCAACAAATAGAATGGAAAATCTTTTATTTGAAATTCCATTTAGGGGAGTTGATCGCTGTGAAGAAATGCAAATTATTGCTAGAGAGAACAGTACTACAAATTTAATGTTTCGCATATACCATAAATTATGTCCGTACCTGCTGGCGATGTTCTATTGCCAATTAATCACCTCTTAAAATCTTCTCCATCTTACGGCCTCTGGCTAACTCATCTACCAATTTGTCTAAATACCTCGTTTGTTGCGTTAACGGATTTTCGATTTCTTCCACTCTGTAGCCACAGATTACTCCGGTAATGAGTTTAGCATTTGGGTTTAATTTGGCACTCTGAAAAAACTGTTCAAAAGTGGCTTTGTTATCAATAAGTTCTTGCAGCTTTTTCTCATCAAAACCGGTTAGCCATTCAATTACTCGGTGTAATTCTTCTTTGGTCCTGCCTTTCTTCTCAACTTTTGTAATATAATGTGGATATACAGAAGCGAATGTCATTTTTGCAATACGTGCATCGTGGTGGCTTGTGTTACTCATTGTTTTACAGTTTTATTGTTTAACCTTGTTGTATTATTGATTTTTCACCAATCTTCGTACGGCTACCCACTGTTTCAGCATATCTCTGGCATCTTGGGCAGGATAGCCTAAAACCGTTTTTCCTGCTTCCACATCATTCATTACTCCGGAGCCGGCACCAACGGTTGCACCAGAGTGTATGGTGGTGTGATCTTTTATTGATGCGCTTCCCCCTATAATAACACCATCACCTAAAGTAACAGAGCCCGCGAGTCCGCTATGCCCCGCCATAATACAAGAACGCCCCATAATACTGTTATGTGCTATTTGCACCAGGTTGTCTATTTTACAGCCATCACCAACAATAGTGGAACTGAATTTTGCCCTGTCAACACAAGAATTGGCCCCAATTTCTACGTAATGCCCAATGATGACGTTCCCTATCTGTGGGATCTTTACCAGTCCCCTTCCATCCTCACTCGGTCTATATCCAAATCCATCTGCCCCAATACTTACATTTGTATGAAAAATACAATGGCTGCCAATAATACAGCGTTCGCGTATAATGGTCCCGGACCAAACTACAGTGTTATCGCCGATAGTGGTTTCATCAAACACACAAACATTTGGGTATAATATCACTCCGCTTCCCAGTTCAACATCCTTTCCTATATAACAATTTGCACCAATCTTACTGGCATTACCAATTTTTGCAGTTTTGTGTATCACGGCTGAAGGATGAATATCTGTGTCAAAAACAGGTGCCGGCGGATTAAAAAGCTCCAGTATTTCTGCCATCGCCAAATCAACATTTTTTACCTTGAGAAAAGCACGATTATCGCCAGGTTCAATATTTAAATTGTGACCTATAAGGGCAGCACATGCTTTAGAATCGGGCCAGAATTTCGCATATTTCGTACTTCCAATAAATGTGATCTGATTGCTGCCTGCCTTTTGTAATTCCTCGGGCCCTTCAATTTTTTGGCTGGTATTACCTATTAATTCGCCTTTTACTATGTTGTTGATTTCACTTATGGTGTAAGATGTCATGTGTAATTGTCTTGATTTATTAGATAGTTGTAAAGTAAGGAAAAAAGTGAACTCTATATGACTTTGAAATTGAAAGCTCTGAATAAATACGCGTTAAATAGCGTTTATTTCTTGTTGCCGATTGGTCGTTATTAAACGTAAGGGAGAACCCAATGATAAAAAAACACTGAGCATTTTTATACAGGTTGTTGGCTACAGGATCATTCCTTTCTGCCTGGTTTAATTGTAGGCTTTTCTGTAGTACTTTTTCCGTAACCAAAATGAAACACGCACCAATAAAATCAGAGCAGGCACCTCAACCAAGGGACCAATAACTCCTGCAAAAGCTTGTCCTGAATTCAATCCAAAAACAGCTATGGCAACTGCAATTGCCAATTCAAAGTTATTTCCTGCTGCGGTAAACGCCACTGAAGCTGTTTTGTCATATTCCGCACCCACTGCTTTTGTAAAGAAAAAGCCAATAATGAACATTAAACTAAAGTAGATAAGAAGTGGAACAGCGATGATCAAAACGTCCATGGGAATTTCCACAATCAATTCACCTTTTAAGGAAAACATCACAATTATCGTAAACAATAGTGCAATTAAGGTCAATGGTGATATGGCAGGAATGAATTTCTTTGTGTACCATTCCTCTCCTTTTAGTCTCACTAAAAGCAACCTGCTTGCAATTCCCATCAGGAAAGGAATGCCTAAATAAATGGCGACACTTTCCGCAATAGTTCCAATTGAAATATCTACGATGGCCCCGTCAAAACCAAAATAAGGCGGAAGGATAGTAATAAAGATCCAGGCGTAAAAACTGTATGCAAATACTTGAAAAATACTGTTCAACGCCACTAAACCAGCTCCGTATTCGCTACTACCTTCGGCGAGGTCGTTCCAAACCAAAACCATGGCGATGCAACGAGCCAACCCAATCAAAATTAGCCCAACCATATACTCAGGATAATCCCTTAGAAATGTGATTGCCAAAAGGAACATTAAAACGGGGCCAATAATCCAATTGAGAATTAGTGAAATAGAAAGGATCTTTGTGTTTCTGAAAACTTTTGGCAGAAGTGAATAATTGACCTTTGCCAGGGGCGGGTACATCATTACAATTAATCCGATGGCAATAGGGATATTTGTAGTTCCACTGCTAAAAGAGTTTATAATGTCCGGAAATGAAGGAACAAAATAACCAATTCCTATACCAAATGCCATTGCAATAAAGATCCAAAGGGTCAGATAACTGTCTAGAAAGCTTAATTTTTTATTGGATCCCATATAAGAATTGATTTAAGCGAAAACGTAAAATAGGCATGCGGGTTGGATTTTCAGTTGGTGGGTAAGGGGGTTTATTAATTCAGGTTATCCATAACTTTTAAAAGTTTTTGCTGAACCTCTACCGCAAGACTTCCTAAAGCTTCATTTTCAACTGAACTCATAGAAGCGATAGGATCTACCGCAGTTACTTCAACTTCGCCATTTTCATGTTCTTCAACTACTACATTACAAGGAAGCAGCACACCTATCTTATCTTCACTTTTCAATGCCTTATACGCGAAATGTGGGTTACATGCACCTAATATTTTATATTTTTTAAAGTCTACGTCAATTTTCTTTTTCAGTGTTTCTTTTACATCTATTTCGGTTAATACTCCAAAACCTTCATTTTTCAATTCGGCGGTTACTAGTTCAATAGCCTCATCGAAGCTTTTGCCAACCAATACTTTGTTAAAATAATAGCTCATAGTTTCTAAATTTTAATGTTCTACACTAAGTGATCTCTTTGTTTGTTTTTGACGAATCAGATAAAAGTTTATGAATCTCATTTAGCTCCTTTTTTGTTAAATGTCGCCATTTACCCAAGGGGATATCTAAATTTATATTCATTATCCGATATCGTTCCAATTGGCGGACCTTGTTGCCCAGATGTTCACACATGCGTCTAATTTGCCTGTTCAGACCTTGGGTAAGGATAATTCTAAAACGGTACTTATCTATCTGTTCCACAAAACATTTCCTGGTAACTGTGTCCAAAATAGGGACCCCGTTGCCCATTTTGTGTATAAAGGATTTGGTTAAAGGCTGTTCTACGGTTACTAAGTATTCCTTTTCATGATTATTCCTGGCACGAAGAATTTTATTTACGATATCGCCGTCGTTTGTTAGCAAAATTAAACCCTGACTATCTTTATCGAGCCTTCCAATCGGAAAAATTCGCTCGGGGTAATTTATGTAATCAATTATATTATTTTTCTCTCTTCGGGTGTCTGTTGTACAAACAATGCCACGTGGTTTATTAAAAGCGAGGTAGACCGGTTTATTTTCCTGGCCTGTAATTAGTTTTCCGTTTAAACGAATTTCATCTTTAGAAGATACTTTGCTTCCTAATTCTGCCACTACACCATTGATGGTCACCTGCTTAAGCCCAATAAACTTATCAGCCTCTCTGCGTGAGCAATATCCAATTTCGCTAAAATATTTATTTATGCGAACCAAATTCTCTTCTTCCATATGTTCGCTAAAATTGATTGTAAAGTGTTGCCGTATGATTAATTGCGTAAAATGTCTGGCCGACATTTCTAACGAAGAATAAAGTTAGGGAATTGTGTTGAATTTCTATTTAGGAAACAGGACGGAATCGTATAAAGATAATGAGGGCACTTGTTTTAAAAACTCCCTTATTTCCTGTGATTATACCCCTATCCAGGACTCAAACATTTCCATTAGGTCACCCACAGCTAATGTTGCCCGGAATATAAAAAAGAACAACCAATATCCAACCTGGAATATTGCCTTAGACCGATTTGTTTATCAATGTTTTACATATTAATTCAACAGCTGTATAAACTATTCTACAACACTGTCCAAAGTCTCGTAAGGCCTACAGTAAAAGTGATAGTAGCCGTTGTTGTACTTTCATTATTTTAAATTAATTCCTTATCAATCAAATCTAAAACACGTTTAATATATACTTCGATATTATCTTCATTTATGACAACGTAATATTGATTCATATAGTAGTCATAAATAACACCGTCTACTTCAAGTGAACTTGTAAACGCTTCGTAGTTTTCGTCAGAAACCTTAATGGGGCTTATTTTCTTTTGTCTTTGATAGTCTGGCCTATCTTGTGTTAGGTCTGTATTTCGTGTAGGAATATGTTTTCTAATAATAGGAAGAAGATGATTCAACCAATGCTCGCGTCTGATGATGACATCTTCTCTTAAGTCATTTAACTCTCCCGACCACTGACTAAGATAAATTTTAAGTGAATCACTTTGGATCAGATCCAACTTACCTGAACTGATGGCCTGATTGATATATCCTATGCTTGGATCAAAGGTGGCATAGACATTTAAATGCCCGACTAAACTATCTATTTGTTCAGAGCTTTTAAGATTCATATCAGTTTCTAAAAAATAATACGCTGCTTCCAGTGACTCTGTATTGATAGCATGATCTGAGTGAAGTTCATTCAGGTTTTTTGTAAATTCCTGTTTTAAATTTCGCAATAGCAGCTGTTCTTCTGTTCTGTCGTCTTTATAGTTATTCCAATTATTAATACTTAAGGCAATCAAAATTCCAATAACAACAAGGATGATCTCACCAATGGCATAGAGCAAATACTTGGTGAATTTCGAGCCTGCCGAAGCCTTGGCGTAGGAAGGGTTTTCGGTCAGCATTTGTTGTCTAATTTTTCGAAAGAATTTTATCATTGGTTAATGGTTGGTCAAAATTTCTGTGTAGGCACATCAAAGAATATGTTTCGGGTGTCAAGATACTTAATAAATAAAAAAAACGGTTCGAGTATATACCCAAACCGCAATTGTTCTATTACATTGTTGTAAGTAATCCTATTTCTTTTCCTTTACAGGGCAAGTTCTAATTCCAAAAATTGCATATAGAGGGCAGAAACTAATTAAACTGGTTGCTATAAATACCCCAGCCAGGACTAAAAGTACTATTCCCAATGTTCCCGAAATAGTTCCTGTGTAGTAAAGAACGCCTAGAATTGCAGCGATAACTATTCTGATAATTTTATCCGTTGACCCCATATTTTTTTTCATAATAAATAAGTTTAATGTGTTAATGTATTATTACTTTACAAATGTCTGAAAAGAAATTGCGGTGTGCAGTGACTGTAGTCACTGCTTTGCTGTTATTGTTATTTCACCTGAATTTTGTATAACCTTCCCTTCCGTTTCAAGTTTTTTTATTACTCTTGAAATTACTTCTCGTGCGGTACCTAATTCATTGGCTAATTGACTATGACTAACCTTAATTGAATTACTATTCGTTACTTCTGCTTTTCTTCTTAAATGGTCATATAGGCGCTTATCCATCTTATCCAAAAGTAATTGACTAATTGTATCTAAAAGTTCGGAATATCTCAAATTAAATTGGTTGTAAAACAATTCATTGAATTTAGGATATTCTTTTAGCCAATCAGGTAAATATTGAACTGGTATTAATAGAATTTTTGAATCTTCTTCGGTTTCTGCGAATACTTTACTTGGGGTATTCTTAAGTGCAGCATAAAATGACATTACACAGCTTTGTGCAGGTTCTATATAATAGAGTAATAATTCCTTATCGTCAAATCTTGAATAAACTTTTACAAGCCCGTCAACAACTATTGGGAGTACTTTTACATATTGTTGTTCTTTTAAAATTTCGGTTCCTTTTGTAAATGCCTGAATACTTGATTCGGATAGAATTTTGTCGAGCAAATCAGGTTGCAAAAAAGAGAGTATATTTTTATTATAGTCCATTTATTTATATTGATCTTTTATGATTTTTCCACGCCTTTGGTGAGATTAATTTTAGGCATTGCTGGCTGGTGTTATTTTTTATACCGGGTATTGTACTTTCCTTATTTATTTTTTTAATTCATTCTCTATCAATGTGATGATTGAATTGCATATTTCCTTCATTTCATTGAATTGAGCATTCATTACCGAGAATTCGTAAACGGCCATTACAAAGCCATTCTTCTGTTTTATGTCCTTTAACATGGCTTCGTAATTTGCTTTGGGTAATGTAATATTTTCGCCTGCCTGTCCTTTGCTGACCTGATAGGTAAAGTTCTTTACAATAGGATTCAGATCTAACACAGCATAAGAGGGTTCGTATAATAAAACTTCGGCATCATATCTGAAATGTTCTTCTTCGTTTTTTAGTTTTTTATAGAGAGATTGTAGGTTGAGGAGACCATTTTTTATGCTGTCGTTAGAAATCAAGGCAAGATTCCCGGAATTAACGAGCTCCTGAAAAGTGTTGTCTTGTTGTGTGAATTTCTGCCAGATATAAATATTCGTGGTATGAAAGGCAAAATCGTTTAGATCTGTTAGGGGCTTGCCTTCAAAATGCTCGAGCACCTTGTTTGCAGATTCAATCCTGGAGTTTCTGACAGCTATATATTCGTCTAATTCAGCGATGTTTAAATTCAGGTCCGTTTTTAGATTCTCTAAATAATGTATTTCCTGGCTTCGTAATTTCCTGGCTTCATTAGCATTATTGATTTGAAGCGCTATGAGTATTCCTATTACTACCAAAATTATTTCACCAATGGCATATAACAGATATTTACCAAACTTTGAGTCTGTAAGTAGACTTTGGCGGATCTTTCTAAAGAATTTTATCACAAGCTATTAGTTTTTTTAAATTCATGATGTAAGATTTTAATAACAAGTTGGAGTTGATAATTTAGGTTAATTACACACATTGCTGTGCATTCGTTATTTTACAAAACTTCCTAGATGTTAATATAATAATTCGCAAACCATTGAATTATAGTCCATAAATTGATTTTAAAATTCCAACAGTTTCTATTCCTGTATCGTGAACTTTCTGAACTCTGACTTTTAGCGAGTTAGTTCCAACTCTCCAATACAATCGATTGTAATACATGTTATTCAAGACTTTTTGATCATTTGAAAGTAAAGGAATGGCTGATTGATTTTTAAGAGGATTATTTAATGAAATTAAGTCAAAAGGTAACTCAATCATATTCATATTAGACAAGGCGTTTCCCATCATATAATCCTGAGAATGAAATAATTTGACGCTTTTATCATATTCCCAAATTGCATCTGAAGCTTCTTTATGGGATATAAGTTCAAATCCTCCACTATTTTTTAGAAGTTGCATTGTTCTATCATTTGGTGTAAAATCAGCAAACCCCGCTGAAGAAATAAAAAGGTTATAGGCTTTATTCGAGTTATAATAAATGTGTTGTGATGAAAGTTCTATTAATAATGTGTCTATTCTTATCACTGTCAAATCAAGCCTCTTAATAATGTTTTCGGATTGCATAATGTCTGACTCAATATCTTCGATCATTGACTTAATATAGACGAACTCTTTTTGCTCCTCTTTATTCCGGTTGTTCCAATTGTTTATTGAGAGAGCTATTAGTATCCCAATAACTACGAGAATAATTTCTCCAATTGCATAAATCAGATATTTGCTGAATTTGTTTTCAGTTAATAGTCTTTGTCTGATTTTTCGAAAGAATTTAATCATAAGCTTTTCTCTTTGTCAGGTCGAGCGGAGTCGAGACCAGGTTTGCAAAGGGGATGATGCCATATCTCGTTTTGCTTCGCAAGGTATTTTCGTTCAACATATATGTTGAACTCGGTAATGCTGGATATGTCCATTGGTCCTACTAACTTCGTACTTCCAACCTCGTACTTCTTTCCTTACTTTTCTATAATAATAGCAGGCAGGTTCAACGACTTATACAGCGCATTATACGCATTCATCTCCGTGGCTACAATGGCATTTTTTTCTTGTTCAAAAATGCTCCATTGCCCCAACAGATCTGCGAGGCGTTCCCTGGCACCCTGGGTTACTTTAGGCTCTGCTGCATCCACATAATCGCGCAGATTCATAAATTCTGCATTCAATTGATTGTGGAAATTAATGACATCCTGAAAGGTCTTTTGCTTTGGCTGAATAAGGTTTTCTTCCCAGGAGTTGATCCGCTCCAGCAATTCCTTTCCTTTATCCACCAGGTCCTTTGCCTCTTCATTATCTTTCAACAATTTTTCATAGGCGTAAAGCTGATTTTTAGCAGAGCGCATTTGGTTTACCGCCTCATGAATACTGGTAATAGCAGAGGCAATTTGGTCCAGGACCTTTTGCTGTTCTGCATAATCAGCAGTGGTGGCTTCCACCTTTGGGTTGGGCAGCACATTCACCGTTGTCTCAGATACATTTTCCCCTAATGTGAGCCGCAGTGCATAGGCGCCAGGGGCCACCCGTGAGCCCGCGTAACTTCCATAGACAAAAACCTTATCTACAGAAGGCAAGTCGTCCTTCCTGAAATCCCATGTAAAGCGGTTGTACCCTTTCTTCGCCGGTAAAACTTCCGGTTTGGATGGGCCACCGGGCCAGGAACTAAAATCCTTGGGTTTTTTACTTGAATAGGTTCTTATCACCTCGTTGTTCTGAAGCACTTCCAGGGTGAGTTCCACGCTATCGAGCTTTTGCCCCAAATAATAATCTACAGTTACCCCTTGCTTTGGGTTTTGCCCGAGGCCGGGCACTGGTTTGTCCGTACTACCACCAAAAAGTAAATAGGTATTTTTTGGTTGAATAATGGCCACCGAGGTGTTTGTAACAGGGGCACTTTGAATGGCCCCCACATCGTCTAGAATCCAGAACGATCTTCCTGCCGTAGCCACTACAAGGTCATTGTCCTGAAAGATCATATCATTGATAGGCACTACCGGTAAATTAAGTTGAAAAGGCTGCCAGTTCATCCCGTCGTTCAGGGAGATATAAAGTCCGGTTTCGGTGCCCGCGTACAACAATCCTTTTCGCTTTGGATCTTCTCTAACCACCCTTACAAAGGTGTGCGGATCTGTAATTCCGTTTACGATTTTGGTCCAGGTTTCGCCATAGTCCGAGGTCTTAAAAATATAAGGTTTCAGGTCCATCGACTTGTAACGCATCATCACAATATAGGCTGTGGCCGGATCGTGCCGAGATACTTCAATACTATTTACAATGCCTTCACCCAGATCCTTAGGGGTAGCATTTACCCAGTTCTGTCCTCCATCTCTTGTAAGGTGCACAAGGCCATCATCCGAGCCTGCCCAAAGTACCCCTTTTTCATGAGGTGATTCTGCCAAATACATAAGGGTATTATAATTCTCTCCCCCGGCTGCTTCGTTGGTATACGGACCTCCACCAGGACCCTGTTTGCTCTTGTCGTTCCGGGTAAGGTCCGGACTAATGACCTCCCAGCTTTGGCCTTCATCGGTGCTCTTAAATACGACGTTCCCCGCGTGGTAAATAATGTTCCTGTCATGCGGAGAACTAATGATAGGGGCGTTCCAGTTATAGCGGTATTTAAAGTCGGCCGGCACATTCCCAAGGGCCAGCTCAGGATATTCTTTGATAGATTTGCCTTCTCGGGAAGCCTTTACCCATTTCTCAATGATGCCCTGATAGCAACCTCCATAAATTACTTTTGGATCATCCGGGTCAAAAGCCAGGTAGGCACTTTCACAACCCGCTACAGAATACCAGTCTTTCCAGTCTATTCCCTGGTCATTGGTCCTGCTGGCAATAGAGATGGCTGAGTTGTCTTGCTGGCCACCGTAGACCCTGTATGGCACCTGGTTGTCAGTGATGACCCTGTAGAACTGAGCCGTAGGTTGTATGGTCTGCGTACTCCAGCTTTCACCTCCATTGTTGGAGACATTGGCGCCTCCGTCATTAGAGTTGATCATTTTTTGATTGTTATGCGGGTGTATCCACAAATGATGATTATCCCCATGAGGTGTAGAGAGTCCGGAGAAAGATTTTCCACCGTCGATCGACTTCATTACCGGGGCATTAAGGACATAGACGATATCTTCATTCTGAGGATCTGCGAAGATCTCCATATAGTACCAGGAACGGGCAATATTTACCCTGTCTTTATTGATCTGCACCCATTTTTTTCCTGCATCGTCTGAGCGGTAAACGCCTCCTTTATCACCTTCGGCTTCCAATACGGCATAGACCCTTTCCGAATTTGCCCTGGAGACTGAGATCCCTGCCTTCCCAAATTCCTTGGGGAGTCCTTCTTTCATTTTGTCCCAGGTGGTGCCACCATCCGTGGATTTAAATAGGCCAGACATGGCACCCCCAGATTCCATGGTCCATGGATAACGGCGGTGTTGCCACATGGCGGCATATAAGATAAGGGGGTTCTTCATATCCATAGACAAGGAAGCTGCCCCTGTAGTAGCATCG
>Ga0316201_10001861_pt1 | contig 14647 bp, 12 predicted proteins | sample CS6wburrow_MG_FD_204516 | JGI IMG/M metagenome (GOLD analysis project Ga0316201, IMG submission 204516) | Coastal sediment microbial communities from Delaware Bay, Delaware, United States - CS-6 worm burrow | ecosystem: Environmental > Aquatic > Marine > Coastal > Sediment | place: USA... | reverse complement strand
TCTTCATCGAAGCTTATCGAGTCAACCTGGTTGAGTGTATGTTCCGCTTCAAAGTACTGGTAGGCATCGTGATACGTGATGAATGGCTGTCTGTTACCTTGAAGGTCGGCATCAATCTTGAGTGATAGCTGTGAGACCCTGCTTAACAACTTTTGCAGGTTGCGCTGGTATCGGACTGTGTTCTCAGGGTCGCTTGAGATCAGTTGCCGGCTTATGTATCGGCTGATTGCTATTGCATTTTTTATGGATAACCAGATATGGGGGTCCGTGTTGGTTTCGCTGGGCGGAGTTTCATCAGTCGTATGCTGGTGGCCGTGCTTGGTTCGTCTCTCGAGCCGTTCGATACCTTCAGCCTGCATTGCGGTGATGATCAGAGCGTCCTGCTGACTGATCATCTTGCTCAGTGAGGTCTCCATCTGAGGGCCGATCCATACGATTACCCTGGCGTCTGACAGTAGCCGCCTCTCCGATGGCCGCATGTTGAAATGGTGAGGTGACGGCATCTGTTTCATCAGTAATACCGGTTCTTCTATACCATCGGTTAACTGTGCGACCAGCGAGTATAGTGGTTTTATAGTGACCACCACTGGTCCGTCTGAACGGGCAGCATGGGTGATGCCGGTGCATAGCAGTAAAACCAGGCATACGCTAAGGCATCCTGGAATCGAAATGTGTATTAATGTCTGGCGCATATCGACTATAAAGGTATCATCTTACGAAGCATCCAGAACCAGTTAGTGAAGATGTACTGACAGGATGGAATGTACACTGAATTTACATGGCCCGGTAAACAGGCATACGCTATAAATCCATGTTGTTTATAATCGCCATATTACCATGTAATATCCACCCACATCGCTAGCGAACTCACTATGTCAACTCCACACCAGCAAAACATGCGTAATACAGGCCCTGAAAAGAAGGTCCTGCTTGCGGCCCAGAATATCGGTTATGCCATACGCGACAAGACCATACTCAGTGATATCAGCCTGCAACTGCACAGCAAGGAGATCATCACGCTGATCGGCCCTAATGGCGCCGGTAAGACCAGCCTGATCCGGATTTTGCTGGGTCTGAGCCACGAGACTACAGGTACGGTCATACGTGGTGTTGATCTTCGTATCGGATACGTGCCGCAACGCATCGATGTGCCCAGGGTGATGCCGATACGTGTTTATGATTTCCTCAATGTCACCTCGCAGTATGACATCGGTCAATGTGAACAGGCATTAGAGGAAGTCAGCTGTGCCTACCTGCTATATTCACCGATGCAGGATATCTCTGGTGGCGAGATGCAGCGTGTACTCCTGGCGCGAGCATTATTAAAAAAACCACAGTTGCTGGTTCTCGATGAGCCTGCCTCGGGCATGGATATCATCGGTCAGCAGGCGCTCTATAACACTATCCGCTATATCCGCGATAAACATGACTGTGGCATCCTGATGGTGTCGCATGATCTGCACCTGGTGATGGCAGCTACCGATCGTGTCATCTGCCTGAACACACATATCTGCTGTACCGGGCACCCTGATGATGTCAGCGAACATCCGGAGTATCTGAAACTGTTTGGTGATGCGGTCGAAGGTCTGGCGCTGTACTCGCACCACCATGACCATGAACATGATCTAAGCGGTAATATCGTTGAATCTGAACATTGCCACAGCTGTGAGCACCATCAGGATAATAAGTGATGACAGACTTATTCAATGATAGTTTTGTCCTGTATGCGTTGGCCGCAGGTGTCGCGCTGGCGCTGGTCGTCGGTCCATTAGGCAGTGTCGTGGTGTGGCGACGTATGGCTTACTTCGGCGACACCCTGGCACATGCGGCATTACTGGGTGTGGCACTTGCCGTCGCCGCTGACCAGCTACCGATGGCCGGCGTCACTATCATCGGCGTGCTCATCGCAATCGTCCTGTTCTGGCTGGAAAAACAGCGTGAGCTATCGACCGATACGCTGCTTGGCATATTGTCGCATAGTGCCCTGGCACTGGGCCTGATCGTGCTCTCGGTGATACAGTCACAGGGCTTTAATATCAACCTGATGTCTTACCTGTTCGGCGACCTGCTAGCAGTTGACCAGTCTGACCTGGTGTTGATGTATGGCAGTGTGGTGATCATCCTGCTGGTATTCAGCCGGATACTTTCGCCGCTTATCTCGATGTCAGTCAACGAAGAGCTGGCAAGGGTCGATGGTGTGGCAGTCGAGAAGATACGTTTCGTATTCATGATCTTGCTGGCACTGGTGATAGCGATAGCATTGAAGGTGGTCGGCATCCTGCTGATCACGGCTTTACTGATCATCCCGGCGGCAACCGCCAGGTTGTTCTCAAAGTCACCTAAACAGATGGTGCTGATGTCGGTGTTAATGGCTATCGTTGCGGTCGTGCTTGGTCTTTATTCGTCACTCAACTGGGATTTTCCCACTGGACCCGCGATAGTCGTCTCATCGTCGCTGCTGTTTTTTTTGTCACGGATTTTTTCTCGTGTATGAACGTGAGCAGCTCAGCGGTTATTGAAACACCTTGCAGTGGGGCTTGACCTGGTAAGGGTGCTTGAAGGCCGGTATTGCCGGTTTCCGGGTAAGATTAATCGTTAAAATACCAGGTTCATCATGGTCAACATGACCACCAGGAACAGAACGCTCATGATGCCGCCAGCTTTCATGAAGTCGGTGACACGATAGCCGCCCGGGCCCATGATCAATGCATTGACCTGGTGTGTAGGGATGAGGAAAGAATTGGAGGTCGCGATGGCAACGGTCAGTGCAAACACTGCCGGGTTGGCTCCGGCACCGATAGCGATGTTTATCGCGAGCGGCACCAGTAGTACGGTGGCGCCGACATTTGACATGACCAGGGTAAAAAATGTTGCCAGTACCGCAACGGCACTCTGGATGACCCAGATGTCCATATGTCCGACAACAGACAGCACCTGTTCGGCGATCCATTTTGCGGTGCCCGTGGTTTCAACCGCCAGCCCCAGTGGTATAAGCGAGGCCAGCAGGAAAACGGTTTTCCAGCTTACCGCTTCGTAGGCTTCCTCGATATTTAACACGCCAGATAAGACCATGCCCATAGCGCCGGTAAGCAGTGCGACTGAAAGCCGGATATCGGTAAACAGCACCATGAAGAGTGCGACTCCAAAAAAGATGGACGCCGGCAGGACCTTGTTTGGCCGAACTTCTTCCTGTCGCGGGTATTCGGTGGTGACGACCACGAAATCACGGTCTTTTTCGATCCGCTCCAGGGCCGCCCATTGTGTGTGTACCACCAGTGTGTCACCGGGATGTAAGGGCATGTTACGGATATCGTCACCTTCGCGCATGGTCTCACCATCGCGATGCAGGCCGATCAGTGCCAGTCCATAGGTTTTTCGCATCCAGACATCACGCGCACTTTTACCTATGAGGCTTGAACCGGGAGGGATAACCACTTCGGCAACGCCGGCTTTTGACGCCGACAGGTCTTCCGAGAAATTATTCAGACCGGTGAGTTGCTTCAACTCATATTTTTCGACGAAGTGTTCTATATCTTCCGGGTCAGCGATAACGCCCAGCACCATACCTGATGAGATCTCTGTGTCACGAGCCAGTGAACCCGGCCCGATACGGCGGCCATTACTCTTGTGCTTGGTGGCGATGATTCGAATACGGTATGCGCATTCGACGTCGTCGAGAAGTTTGCCGATCAGCGGACTGTCCCCGGTTACCACCAGTTCACACAGTGAGTAATTGACGTCATAGATGTCTTTGAAGTATCTCATCGAGTCTGCACCGCTGGGACTGCTTTCAGACTCTGTTTTTGGTAACACGAAACGGCCAGCGATGACAAAGTAGCTGATACCGGTAATGATCAGCGCCGCACCCACGGGCGTAACCGAGAACAGCCCCCAGGGTTGCATCTGCTGCTCGGCAGGTAATGCTATGTTTGAAGTCAGTATCAGGTCATTGAGCAGGATCAGCGGGCTGGAGCCAACCATAGTCATGGTACCGCCAAGGATGGCGGTGAAGCCCATCGGCATCAGTAAGCGAGACATAGGAAGACCAGAGCGCGCCGAGATACGGGAAACGACCGGAAGAAACAGTGCTGCTGCTCCGACGTTCTGCATGAATGAAGAAATAAAGCCGACCGTTGCTGAAATGATCGGGATAATACGTTTTTCAGTGGTACCACCGATATTCAGGATGAAGCTGGCGACCTTGCTCATGATGCCAGTCTTATCCAGCCCGGCACCGATGATCATCACCGCGATAATGGACATCACCGCATTAGAGGAAAAACCGTCGAACAGGTGTCTGTTATCGACCAGACCCTGTTCGAGGCCCATGTAGGGTGCCAGTAAACTCGTCAGTCCCAATAACACCATGACCGATGTGGCAGCAACATCGACACTGACGATCTCAAACACAAAAAGATAAATGGTCAGTACCAGGATGGCGCTGACCCAGGCGATCTCGATCGTCGGTACTATAGTGGAAAGATATAAAGCCAGTGCAGTAAAGATAACTGCAGCAAAAATCTGTTTTATATTAACTATTCCATGCGTGGCAACAGTCTGTTCTTCATCAGCTAGTTTATTCATTCCTGGTCTCTATATATAAAGATAGTAGTGTTACTTATAGAGTCAAGCGATAGCAAAATAAGACACCTGTTTCTGGCCATGACAGGAGCGTACGGCTGGCAGGATTCAAAAATTTGGTGATTATCGTGCGGTCTGTGATGATGCTGGAAAAGTTGTCAGTACTTTTAATGGTGGTTAGTGCCAGAAAGCGGATCTTGATAAAAATGTAGATTAATATTTTCTGCCTCGTCTCTTTATCGAGCTAATGGCATCGCATACTTCGTCATAAGCGTGTTGTGATATCTCGTTTCTTGTTTTTCCCTGGCTGCTTATGGGTTTCAGGAAGTGCACTTCCACATCGATGCGGGGCGCACGGGTGACCAGGTCAAAAGACTCGGCAATGCTGGTGTTACCTGTGAACAGTGTCGCCGGGTCGAGTTCTGTCCGGCCTGTCTCTGGATTGAACTTCGGAAAGAAGATAGCGACCGGCTGTACTATGGCATGCGCATCGATCGCACTCTGCATCAGGCGGCTGTGAAATCGTTTAATATGGCCATCAGATGTCGTGCCTTCAGCAAAGATCAGGCTGTTGTGGCCCTGTTTTAAGACTGCGGTAATATCGCTGCTGGCTTCAGAGGCAGATTCTTTATTGCCCCGGTGTATATACAGGGTGCCGGCACGGGTGGCCAGCCAGCCGATGACCGGCATGTGTTTCACTTCCAGCTTCGACAGGAAATGTACCGGTACCAGGCCGCCCAGTACCATGATATCGAGCCAGGATATATGGTTGGCGACGAACAGCGTTTTCTCAGTTTGTGCTGTGCCGTAAGTCTTTATCCTGGCACCGAATAGGCGGGCGACGAGACCGAGCCAGGTGGTGAAGATACTGCTGCTCAGACCGCGGGCAGGGACGGTATTGCGTAAAAAGATGATGCTCAGGATGATGCCGATGATCAGCAATAGCAAGAGCAGTATCATACGGTAGAGTTTTCTGAATGCTGACATCTATGGCGTCACTGCTGATCAGGGTTAATCAACTCAGTCAAATCGCATCGACAGGTCGACGGCTTTGATGTCCTTGGTCAGGGCGCCGGTTGAGATGTAATCAACCCCGGTTCTGGCGACTTCGTTGATATTGTCGAGCGTGATGTTGCCCGACGCTTCGCTGATTATCTTTCCCTTACAGATCTCGACGGCCTGTGCCAGTAACGGGATGTCAAAATTATCCAGCAATACGCGGTCAGCACCGGCATCGATGGCCTGTTGCAGTTCATCCATGTCTTCCACCTCGACCTCTACCTGCAGGTCGGGGTTATGGAAGCGAGCATCACTGACAGCATTCTGAATACCGTCGCAGGCATTGATGTGGTTTTCTTTTATCAGGAAAGCATCGAACAGGCCGATACGGTGATTCTCGCAGCCGCCGCAGGAGACCGCATACTTCTGTGCCATGCGCAGACCGGGGATGGTCTTCCTGGTATCCAGTACCTTTGTCTCAGTATCCTCAACTTTTGCAGCATACAGTGCTGAGACGGTTGCTGTTGCCGATAAGGTCTGCACGAAGTTGAGCGCGACGCGTTCACCGGTAACGATGTTCTGTGACGAGCCGCTGATGGTGCAGAGGACCTGTCCGGCTTCGATGTGTTCGCCATCGTCGACGCACCAGTCGATCAGTATCTCTTCGTCGATCTGACGGTAGGTCTCTTCGAACCAGTCGAGACCGCAGAAAACGCAGGCTTCGCGGCTGATGACCGTGGCCAGGGATATGTTGTCATGAGGGATGAGCTCGGCAGTGATGTCGCCGTCGCCGACATCTTCCTTGAGTGCATTAAAAACATTTTCTTCGATGATGCTCTGCGGTACCTGTAAAAATGCCATAGGTCTTAAAAGTGTATTTCCAGGTTGGGGTTAATTTAATTGCTTACAGAAGATCTTGGAATTGCGCTGATAGTTGTATAGCGATTTTTTCTCGATCGGCAGCTCATCGATATTACATTCGACGAAACCGCGTTCGATGAACCAGTGCATGGTCTGTGTGGTCAGGGTAAACAGTTTCTTCATATGTTTTTTTCTCGCCTGCCACTCTATGTGCTGCATCAGGTCATCGCCACGACCATGTGCCTGGTAATCCGGATGTACCGCCAGGCAGGCGAGTTCCGCGGCTTCGGTCTCGGCAAAGGTAAACAGTGCAGCGCAGGCGATGATCATGCCGTCACGTTCGATGACGGTGAAGTTATTGGTATCCAGTTCCAGTTGCTCGCGGGAGCGTTTCACCAGCACACCCTTTTCCTCGAGGGGGGAGATGAGTTCCATGATGCCCCCGATGTCGTCGATCACTGCGTGCCGCAAACCCTCATAGGTCTCCGCCGTGACCAGTGTGCCGATACCATCACGTGTATAGAGTTCCTGTAACAATGCGCCATCCACCTGCCTGCTGAGCAGGTGTACACGTCTGACGCCGCCACGACATGCCTGTGCAGCATTATTCAGATGTATCTGTGTCTCTTTGTCGTCACCATTATAGTTTTTCAACCAGGCTTCTGCCTGTGGCAGGTCTAATTGCTGTAACAGGTTACCTTCACTATCGGTTACCCGGTTGTTCTCCATGACGAAGATTAATTTGTCGGCATTCAGCGCGATGGCTGTCTCGGTGGCGATATCTTCCGCATGCAGGTTAAATATCTCGCCGGTTGGCGAGTAACCTATGGGGGATACCAGTACCACGTTATCGTTCTTCAGGTGCTGTTTGATCGCGCTGGCATCGACGTTCCTGACATTGCCGGTCTGGCAGAAATCGATACCATTATGGATGCCATAAGGCTGTGCGGTGACGAAGTTTCCGGAAACGACGCGCAGGGAAGCGCCAGCCATCGGTGTATTTGGCAGCCCCATGGAGAGCTGTGCTTCGATGCTCATGCGTACCTGGCCGACCGCCTGCTCGACTGCTGGCATGTTCTCATTCAGAGTGATGCGCATATTGTCGGCAAATTTCGACTTGACCTTTAAGGTGGTCAGCTGACGCTCGATCTGGGGACGGGCGCCATGTACCAGTACGATGCGCACGCCGAGACTGCCCAGCAGGGCGACATCATGTATCAGGTTGGCGAAGCCGCTGTCCTCGACGGCTTCGCCACCGAACAGTATGACGAAGGTGCGGCCGCGATGCGCATGGATATAGGGCGCAGATTGCCTGAACCAGTCTACATGGCTGTTGTTTTTTATGATTTTATCCACCTTATTGATCTCAGCACTACATTCGCAACAATTTACCTAGTAATATACGCGATTCTCTTTTGTCTTCAATCAGAAATTGAAGATTTGTTCAGTATATTACGAAGGCTCCGCGAAAGGTTAATGACATGGCAAACGATAAAACACGTAAATTCTCATCAATAATCGTCGATGGCATATCAAAGGCACCCAGCCGTGCGATGTTGCATGCAGTTGGTTTCGAAGATGATGATTTCAAAAAACCGCAGGTCGGTATCGCTTCGACCTGGAGTATGGTGACACCATGTAACATGCACATTAACAAGCTGGCCGAAGATGCTGCCAGGGGTGCGGATGAAGCGGGTGGTAAAAGTATCATCTTCAACACCATCACGGTATCCGACGGTATTTCGATGGGCACACCCGGAATGCGTTACTCGCTGGTATCACGCGAGGTCATCGCCGATTCTATCGAGACCGTCACTGCCGCCCAGGGTTTCGATGGCGTAGTCGCTATTGGCGGCTGTGATAAAAACATGCCTGGCTGCATGATCGCACTGGCGAGACTCAATCGGCCGTCAGTTTTTGTTTATGGCGGTACCATTAAGCCAGGTGCAGGGCATACCGATATCGTTTCCGTGTTCGAAGCGGTTGGCGGCGTTGCTGCCGGCACCGTATCAGAGGCAGAATTAAAAGTGGTTGAAGATACCGCGATACCGGGTCCGGGTTCATGTGGCGGTATGTACACCGCCAATACCATGGCATCTGCGATTGAAGCAATGGGTATGAGCCTGCCAAACAGCTCAGCACAGGAAGCCGTGTCTGAAGACAAGAAGAATGACTGTGAACGTGCCGGTGCTGCAGTATTAAACCTGCTCGAAAAAGGCATCAAACCCAGTGATATCATGACGCGAAAGGCGTTTGAAAATGCTATTACTGTCGTCATCGCCCTGGGTGGTTCGACCAATGCCGTATTACACATGCTGGCCATGGCGCACACAGCAGGTGTCGAACTGGAACTGGATGACTTTACCCGTATAGGTGCTAACGTACCTCTGCTCGCTGACCTGAAGCCAAGTGGCAGATACCTGATGTCTGAGCTGATCGCCATCGGCGGTATCCAGCCCTTGATGAAGATGCTGCTCGATGCAGGCCTGTTACATGGTGACTGCATGACAGTAACAGGTCACACCATGGCTGAAAATCTGGCGGATGTGAAACCTTATCCAGCAGGGCAGGACATTATTCGTACACTGGATAACCCGATCAAGAAAGACAGTCACCTGGTCGTGCTCTACGGTAATATCGCAACCACTGGTGCAGTAGCCAAGATAACCGGTAAAGAAGGTCTGAGCTTCACCGGTAACGCGCGCGTTTTTGAGTCAGAAGAGTCAGCGCTGGCGGCGATCCTCGATGACACCGTGGTGAAAGATGATGTCATCGTCATCCGTCACGAGGGGCCTGTCGGTGGACCCGGTATGCGTGAGATGCTCAGTCCGACCGGGGCCATCATGGGTAAAGGCCTGGGTAAGGACGTTGCCCTGATCACAGACGGTCGATTCTCGGGCGGCAGTCACGGTTTCGTGGTTGGCCATGTCACACCTGAAGCAGCCGTTGGCGGTCCGATTGCGATCATCGAAAATGGTGACAAGATCACTATCGATACGGAGAATCGCTTGTTGAACCTGGATATCCCGCAGTCGGAGATCGACGAAAGGCTGGCCAGATGGAAAGCACCGGCACCAAAAGAAACACGCGGCGTGCTGGCGAAATACGCCAGGCTGGTTAGTTCGGCATCGGAAGGTGCGGTGACGGATAAATTTTAGATAAGCAGACTGGAAAAAGAATAGCCGTTATGAAATTTGATGTCATAGATGCAGTTATCTCACCACAGGGGCAGCTGGAAACGCTGTCGCAGTTTGAAGTTGCCCGCATACTGGATACCAATAAGGGAGAGCTGGCGCAGGTTTTTCGAAACTGTTCGCTGGCGGTGCTCAACTGTGGCAGTCCGATTGATGACGGCAAAGAGCTGCTCGAACGGTACCCGGATTTCGAGATAGAGATCACGCAGCGTCAGCGTGGCATCAAACTGGCGATGAAAAATGCGCCGGCGATCGCTTTCGTCGATGGCAAGTTAATGACCGGTATCAACGAACACCTGTTTGCCGTATTGCGCGATGTTATCTATGCCCATTACAAGATAATGCACTCACCACGGTTTAATATGAACAATTCGGTCGATGTTACCAACGCCGTTTTTCATATCCTTCGTAATGCACATAGTACTATTCCTCGCCGCGAGCCAAACATGGTGGTCTGCTGGGGCGGTCATTCCATCGGACGTGATGAATATGAATATACCAAGGAAGTTGGTTACGAGATGGGCCTGCGCAACCTGGATATCTGTACCGGCTGTGGTCCGGGTGCCATGAAAGGCCCGATGAAAGGTGCGACCATAGGCCATGCTAAACAGCGCAGCGGTTCAGGCCGTTACCTGGGGATTACCGAACCTGGCATCATCGCAGCCGAATCGCCGAACCCGATCGTCAATGCACTGATCATCATGCCGGATATCGAGAAGCGCCTGGAGGCATTCGTCCGTACCGGTCATGGCGTCGTCGTGTTCCCGGGTGGAGCCGGTACTGCCGAGGAGATACTTTATGTGCTGGGTATCCTGTTGCATCCGAAAAATATATCGGTGCCGTTCCCACTGATCTTCACCGGGCCTAAATGTGCAGAGGATTATTTTAAACAGATCAACCAGTTCATCGTCGATACTCTGGGTCTGGAAGCACAACAGCGCTATAAGATCATCATCGATGACCCGGCGCGTGTCGCCAGGGAGATGAAAGAGGGCATGCACCAGGTGCGCAAGTTCAGAGAAGAACTCGATGATGCCTTCTATTTCAACTGGTCGTTAACCATCGATGATGAGTTCCAGAGGCCATTCACGCCGACGCATGAGAACATGCGCAACCTGGAGTTGCGTAAGGACCAGCCGATACATGCCCTGGCTGCCAACCTGCGTCGTGCGTTCTCCGGTGTGGTCGCTGGCAATGTGAAAGACGAGGGTATCCGTGCTATCGAAGAGCACGGGCATTTCGAACTAAACGGTGATAGTGAGATCATGGAGCCGATGGACGCATTGCTCACTGCATTCGTCGAGCAGCAGCGCATGAAACTGCCGGGAACGGAATATGTTCCGTGTTACAAGATAATTAAATAGATAATTTACCTACGTCATTGCGAGCGAAGCGCGGCAATCTCTGGTAGCGACCGTGAACTTAAGCAGATTGCCGCGCTTCGCTCGCAATGACGGATTAGCTGATAGCTTTTGATTACTGTTAACAACAGTAATGCACGATCATCCGCCGGATTATATCAACCGCAGGATCTAACATCTTCATCTCGATATATTCATCTGGCTGATGGGCCTGGTTGATACTCCCTGGCCCCATCACGATACTCTCCAGTCCCAGTGCGTTGTAATAGGGCGCTTCAGTACCAAAGGCTACTGCACCGGCCTCCGTATTCGTCATCTTCTCGGCCAGTCTAACGATCTCGGACTGTTTGTCAGTTTCCACGGCTTCGACACCATCGAACAGTGCTACGGTCTTAAACTGTATACCGGTTTCGCTCAGTACCTGTTTAAGACGCAGTTGCATCTCGTCTCGCAGGTCGTCGATTTTCATGCCGGGCAATGGCCGGATATCGATCTGCAGTTCACAGCTGCCACAGATCCGGTTGGGATTATCGCCGCCGTGTATATGGCCAAAATTCATCGTCGGTACCGGTACTTCGAACATCGGGTTATGGTACCGGCTTTGTAGTTCGTCACGCCAGAGCATCAATTCACTGATGACTTTATGCATGGCTTCCAGTGCATTATTGCCCAGCGCCGGATTGCTGGAATGACCCGCCTGGCCGGTCAACTGGATAGCTTCCATCATCATGCCTTTATGCATGCGTACCGGTTGCATATCGGTGGGTTCACCGACCACGGCGAAGCGTGCATTGTTGATGCCGAGCTGAGATGCATGGCTGGCAATGGCTTTCGCCCCTGACATGCTGGTTTCTTCATCAGCAGTGGCAAGGATGATAAGGGGTTGCTGGAATCTATTCCTGTCCAGGGTTTTCAATGCCTCGATGATGACAGCAAAAAAAGATTTCATGTCACAGCTGCCAAGGCCATAGAAACGGTTTTCCTTTTCGGTGAGCCCGAAGGGCTCCACCTGCCAGCGATTCTCATCAAAAGGGACGGTATCGGTATGACCGGCCAGTACCAGGCCGTTATTGCCGCTGCCGAGCGTGGCGATGAGGTTGGCCTTGTCAGCATCCTGGTCAACGATCTGAATATTGCAGTCAAATCCCAGTGATTCGAACCAGTCAGCGAGTAACTGAATGACATGTAAGTTACCCTGGTCGATGTCTTTTGATGTGCAACTGACCGAGGGCGTGCTTAAAAGCTGTTTTATTAAATCACTTATCCTGGGCAGTCTGGTTGGGGATTGTTTAGGCATTTCAATACGTTAAATCGTTTTGCCTGATAAAGCAAAATGAAAAGCAAAAAAGATGTGACAAACTTGTTTCAATAATGTGGCGAAATCATTACAATGCGCCAAACCTGAGACTTGATACATATTCCAGGCAATAGTGCCGGGGGAGAAAAGAAGATGGCCGTAGGTGGTTATATGGGTGGGATTTTTGGCACTTCGCCAGTCAGTCCCCTGCAAAAGCACATGTCGAAAGTTTATGCCTGTGCATCCGAGCTGGTTCCCCTGTTCAATGCTGTTATCAATGAAGATTGGGATGAAGTGGCAAAACGTCAGCAGATTATCTCTAATCTCGAAAAAGAAGCCGATGTACTGAAAAAAGAGCTCCGCCTGAACCTGCCTAAAGGCCTGTTCATGCCAGTGTCACGCCAGGATCTGCTGGAAGTCTTATTGATGCAGGACCGTATCGCAAACAAGGCAAAAGATATTGCAGGCACTATCCTCGGCCGTCGACTGGTCCTGCCCGAGGTCATCCATGAAGATTACATCCGGTTCGCGGAGCGTTGTGTGGCAGCCTGTAAACAGGCAAGAAAGGCGATCAACGAATTTGATGAGCTGGTCGAAACCGGTTTCAGCGGCCATGAGATCCAGATCGTCACCGAGATGATCAACAAGCTGGATGACATCGAAAGTGATACCGATAACCTGCAGGCTGAAATCCGCAGTCAAATCTTTGCTATCGAAAATGATCTGCCACCCGTTGAAGTGATCTTTTTATACCTGATCATTCAGTCAACCGGTGATATCGCAGACCGGGCGCAAAATGTTGGCAGTCGTTTACAGCTGATGCTGGCGCGATAGGCCGGGGGTAAAGAATCATGGATCAAATGACCATATATTTAATACTCGCGGGTGTGTTCGGCCTGTTTATGGCCTGGGGTATCGGTGCCAATGATGTTGCCAACGCGATGGCAACCTCGGTGGGTTCCGGTGCGCTCAGGATCAAGCAGGCAGTAATACTGGCCGCTATCTTCGAGTTTGCCGGTGCTTACCTGGCCGGTGGTGAAGTAACCAAGACCATCCGCAAAGGTATCGTAGAACCGGATGCTTTTACCGCAGATCCCAACCTGCTGATATGGGGCATGCTGGCGGCATTGCTGGCGGCAGGAACCTGGCTGTTAATTGCCTCAAGAAAAGGCTGGCCGGTATCTACGACACACTCTATCGTCGGTGCTGTTGTCGGTTTTGCCGCTGTCGGAATCGGTATGGAAGCGGTGAACTGGGGCAAGGTTGGAACCATCGTGATGAGCTGGGTGGTATCGCCATTACTGGCTGGCACTCTGGCATTTATCATTTTTAGAACTATCCAGAAGCTGATACTGAATTCAGAAAATCCGGTTCACAGTGCAATTAAATACGGACCTTATTATCTGTTTCTAGTTGGTTTTGTTATTGCGCTGGTAACCATCAAAAAAGGGCTAAAACATGTTGGTCTGGACATCGATGCGGAACACGCATTCCTGTATGCCTCATTAGTCGGTATTGTTGTTGCATTTGCAGGTTCCTTCCTGATCAGAAAAGTGAAGATTAATCCCAAGGCCGATAAAAACTTCCATTATGCAAATGTTGAGAAGATCTTCGCGGTACTGATGATTTTTACAGCATCGGCAATGGCATTTGCACATGGCTCAAATGATGTCGCCAATGCCGTCGGCCCGATGGCGGCAGTCATCAGTACGGCACAGACAGGAATGGTTGCTTCAAAATCAGCGTTGCCTGGCTGGGTGTTGTTACTTGGTGGTATCGGTATCGTCATCGGCCTGGCTACCTTTGGTTATAAAGTAATCGCAACGGTCGGCAAGAAAATAACCGAACTGACGCCGAGCCGTGGTTTTGCTGCAGAGATTGCAGCTGCTGGCACAGTGGTCCTGGCTTCTTTCACGGGTATTCCAATCTCGACCACGCACACGCTGGTTGGTGCCATATTGGGTGTGGGTTTTGCTCGCGGTATCGGTGCGATCGATATGCGAGTCGTCGGCAACATCTTCATGTCGTGGGTGGTTACGTTACCGGCAGGTGCTTTCCTCGCGATCCTGTTCTTCTATACCTTAAAAGGTATCTTTAGTTAAGCTGTTGATGCTCGTGCCTCAGCCCGCTGGCCGCGGGTGCCGGGGCACGGTCATGTTGCTGGCCAGCGGCAAGTTTGCCGGCATTTTTATTGTTAGTTAACTGTATTGGCTATAAAGTAGCAGTGTCTGCAGATACCTGCTGACGAGTGACTATAGATCCACGATATATGAGCAACGACGCCCAAATACCGACGCAACTCCTTAGCCTTGTCCCACCATCACTACACTCGATCGTAGAAAACTACTGGGGTG
>Ga0316201_10001860_pt1 | contig 14652 bp, 11 predicted proteins | sample CS6wburrow_MG_FD_204516 | JGI IMG/M metagenome (GOLD analysis project Ga0316201, IMG submission 204516) | Coastal sediment microbial communities from Delaware Bay, Delaware, United States - CS-6 worm burrow | ecosystem: Environmental > Aquatic > Marine > Coastal > Sediment | place: USA... | reverse complement strand
TCGACGACACGCTGCGCAGTCTGGAAGAAGACATTTACGAGCGTGTGGAGCGCATGCTGACGGCCAAGATGGCCCAGGGCGGCCCGAACAAGCTCAAGTCCGGCTCGAAGATCACCAAGGCCTACCTCGACGAGGTACCGCGCGAGAAGTGGTTCGAGATTCGTCTCAAGAACGACGACGCCAATGAGCAGCTGCAAAAAGCGTTTGAGCGCCTGAAGGCCCAGCGTGATGAGTTCGATCGCCGCTTCGACGAGAAGAAGTCGAAGATCACGGCGGGCGACGATCTCGCACCGGGTGTGCTCAAGATGGTCAAGGTCTACCTGGCCGTCAAACGCCGCATCCAGCCGGGCGACAAGATGGCTGGTCGCCACGGTAACAAGGGCGTTATCTCGACGATTGTTCCGGTTGAAGACATGCCGTACCTCGAAGACGGCAACCCGGTCGATATTGTCCTGAACCCGCTCGGCGTACCGTCGCGAATGAACGTCGGCCAGGTGCTCGAGACGCACCTCGGCTGGGCGGCCAAGGGCGTCGGCAAGAAGATCGACGATATGCTGAAAGCACAGCAGTCGGTAGCCTCGATCAGGAAGTTCCTGGAAGAGGTCTACAACAAGACGGGCGGCCGTACCGAGGACATCAAGTCGTTCAGCGACGATGAAGTCATCGAGCTTGCCGGAAACCTGACCGGTGGCGTGCCAACGGCTACGCCGGTATTCGATGGTGCGACCGAGGAGGAGATCAAGGGTCTTCTCGAACTCGCCGGCCTCGACCGCTCTGGACAGTCGACGTTGTACGACGGGCGCACAGGCGAGAAGTTCGATCGCGACGTTACGGTAGGTTACATGTACATGCTGAAGCTCAATCACCTCGTCGACGACAAGATGCACGCCCGCTCGACCGGGCCGTACAGCCTGGTTACCCAGCAACCGCTGGGCGGCAAGGCGCAGTTCGGCGGCCAGCGCTTTGGTGAGATGGAGGTCTGGGCGCTCGAAGCCTACGGCGCTTCCTACACCTTGCAGGAAATGCTGACGGTCAAGTCGGACGATGTTCAGGGTCGTACCAAGATGTACAAGAACATCGTGGACGGTGAGCACCACATGGATGCCGGCATGCCGGAGTCGTTCAACGTACTGGTCAAGGAGATTCGATCCTTGGGCATCAACATTGAGCTGGAGACAGACTAATGAAAGATCTCCTCAAGCTTTTCAAATACCAGAACCCGGTAGACGATTTCGATGCGATCCGCATCGGTCTGGCATCCCCGGACATGGTCCGTTCGTGGTCCTTCGGTGAAGTCAAAAAGCCGGAAACGATCAACTACCGGACGTTCAAACCGGAGCGAGATGGCTTGTTCTGTGCCAAGATTTTTGGCCCGATCAAGGACTACGAGTGCCTGTGCGGCAAGTACAAGCGCCTCAAGCACCGCGGTGTCGTCTGTGAGAAGTGTGGTGTCGAAGTCACGCAGACCAAGGTTCGTCGTGAGCGCATGGCGCACATCGAACTGGCGAGCCCGGTTGCGCATATCTGGTTCCTGAAATCCCTGCCGTCGCGTATCGGCCTCATGCTCGACATGACGCTGCGCGAGATCGAGCGTGTCCTGTATTTCGAGGCGTTCGTCGTCGTCGAACCCGGCATGACCGAACTGGAACGTGGCCAGCTGATGACGGACGACATGTACCTCGATGCGCTCGAGCAGTACGGCGATGAGTTCGATGCCCGCATGGGCGCCGAAGCCGTGCGCGAGATGCTCTCCACCATCGACCTGCAGCGCGAAGTGTTGCAGGTTCGTGAGGACATCGGTGCCACACGTTCGGAAACGAAGATCAAGCGCCTGTCGAAGCGCCTGAAACTCCTCGAGTCATTCATCGAGTCGGGTAACAAGCCCGAGTGGATGGTGCTGACGGTCCTGCCCGTCCTGCCGCCGGACCTGCGTCCGTTGGTACCGCTCGATGGTGGCCGTTTCGCGACGTCGGATCTTAACGACCTGTACCGTCGTGTCATTAACCGCAACAACCGCCTGCGTCGCCTGCTTGAGCTGAACGCGCCGGACATCATCGTCCGTAACGAGAAGCGCATGCTGCAGGAGTCAGTCGATGCACTGCTCGACAACGGCCGTCGCGGCCGCGCCATCACGGGCACCAACAAGCGGCCGCTGAAGTCGCTTGCCGACATGATCAAGGGCAAGCAGGGCCGCTTCCGGCAGAACCTGCTTGGCAAGCGCGTCGACTACTCCGGTCGTTCGGTTATCGTGGTTGGCCCGACGCTCAAGCTGCACCAGTGCGGCCTGCCGAAGAAGATGGCGCTCGAGCTGTTCAAGCCGTTCATTTTCTCGAAGCTGCAGCTGCGTGGTGAGGCAACGACAATCAAGGCGGCCAAACGCCTGGTCGAGCGTGAAGGGGCAGAGGTCTGGGATATTCTCGAAGAAGTGATTCGCGAACACCCGGTCATGCTGAACCGTGCGCCGACGCTGCACCGTCTCGGTATCCAGGCGTTCGAGCCTGTGCTCATCGAAGGTAAGGCGATCCAGCTGCACCCGCTCGTATGTACGGCCTTCAACGCCGACTTCGACGGTGACCAGATGGCCGTTCACGTGCCGCTCTCGATCGAGGCGCAGCTTGAAGCCCGCGCCCTGATGATGTCTTCGAACAACATCCTGTCGCCCGCCAACGGTGACCCGATCATCGTGCCGTCGCAGGACGTCGTTCTGGGCCTTTACTACATGACGCGCGACCGCGTCGCCGCACAGGGCGAAGGCATGGTCCTCGCGAGCCTCGACGAAGCACGTCGTGCGTTCGAAACCGGTGCCGCTCACCTGCAGGCAAAGGTGAAGGTTCGTGTCACCGTGCATGAGCGTGGTGAAGATGGCGAAGTCGCGGAGGTCACCAAGGTCCTCGACACGACGGTCGGCCGTGCACTGCTCTCGGGCATTCTGCCGAAGGGTCTGGAGTACGATCTCATCAATCGCCCGATGACGAAGAAAGCGATTTCCAACGTCATCAACGCCTGCTACCGCAAGCTCGGCCTGAAGCGCACGGTCGTCTTTGCCGATCAGCTGATGTACACGGGCTTCCGCCTGGCGACGATGGCTGGCATCTCAATTGGCGTTAACGACATGGTTGTGCCTGAAAACAAGCAGGAAATCCTGGACGTTGCCGAAGCCGAAGTGAAAGAAATCCAGGACCAGTACGGTTCAGGTCTTGTCACCGACGGCGAGCGCTACAACAAGGTTGTCGACATCTGGTCGCGCACCAATGAACAGGTGGCGAAGGCGATGATGGACAAGCTTGGCACGGATACGGTCAAGGATGCCGACGGCAAGGATGTCAAACAGGAGTCGTTTAACTCGATCTACATGATGGCCGACTCCGGCGCTCGTGGTTCCGCGGCGCAGATTCGTCAGCTGGCCGGTATGCGTGGCCTGATGGCCAAGCCGGACGGCTCCATCATTGAGACGCCGATTACGGCGAACTTCCGTGAAGGCCTCGACGTTCTGCAGTACTTCATCTCGACTCACGGCGCTCGTAAGGGTCTCGCCGATACGGCACTGAAGACGGCTAACTCCGGTTACCTGACGCGCCGCCTCGTCGACGTTGCCCAGGACCTGGTTGTTACCGAACATGACTGCGAAACCCGCAACGGCGTTGCCATGGCACCGCTGGTCGAAGGTGGCGATATCGTTGAACCGTTGGCCGAGCGAGTCCTCGGTCGCGTTCTTGCCGAGCCGGTACTTGTGCCGGGCACCGACAAGGTCGCGTTTGACGCCGGAACGATGCTCGACGAAGCCACGGTACAGGAGCTCGAAGTCCTGTCCATCGATCACGTCCTGGTCCGTTCGCCGATTACCTGTGATGTTCGCTATGGCGTTTGTTCGCAGTGCTACGGTCGCGATCTCGCACGCGGCACTCTCATCAACGTCGGTGAGGCAGTCGGTGTCATCGCTGCGCAGTCGATTGGTGAGCCGGGCACGCAGCTGACCATGCGTACCTTCCATATCGGTGGCGCTGCCTCGCGTTCGGCCGCAATCAACAACATCGAGATCAAGTCCAATGGTGTTGCGAAGCTCGTCAACATCAAGACGGTCGCGCATCACAAGGGTTACCTGGTCGCTGTGTCGCGCTCCGGTGAAATCTCGGTCGTCAATGAACTCGGCCGCGAACGTGAGCGCTATAAGGTGCCTTACGGTGCAACGATTACCATCGCAGATGGTGTGGACGTCAAGCAAGGTCAGGTCGTTGCAACCTGGGACCCGCATACTCACCCGGTTGTCACCGAAGTAGAGGGCAGGATCAGGTTCGAAGACTTCATCGACGGCGTTACCGTCGCCGAGCAGGTCGACGAGTTCACCGGCCTGACCAGCATTGTCGTACTCGATCCGAAGAGTCGTGGCGGTGCCGGCAAGGACTTGCGCCCCGTTGCCAAGCTGGTTGATGACGATGGCAATGACATCTGCTTTGCCAACACCGAGATTCCGGCGGTCTACGCATTGCCGGTCGGCGCCATCATTTCGATGGCGGACGGCGCCAAGGTGTCAGTGGGTGACATTATCGCCCGTATCCCGCAGGCGTCGTCGAAGACGCGTGACATTACTGGTGGTCTGCCGCGTGTTGCCGACCTGTTCGAGGCTCGCAAGCCGAAGGACCCGGCGATCATGGCCGAGTACACCGGTACGGTCAGCTTTGGCAAGGAAACCAAGGGCAAGCGTCGCCTCGTCATTACGGACGAGGCAGGCGAGAGCTATGAGGAGCTGATTCCGAAATGGCGTCACCTCAACGTGTTCGAGGGTGAGCAGGTTGCGCAAGGCGAGATCATCGCTGACGGTGAGCCGAATCCGCACGACATTCTGCGCCTGCGCGGTGTGGAGAACCTTGCGGATTACCTCGTTCGGGAGATTCAGGACGTTTACCGCCTGCAGGGCGTGAAGATCAACGATAAGCACATCGAGGTGATTATTCGCCAGATGCTGCGCAAAGTTATCGTCGCAACGGCGGGTGAGAGCAACTTCCTGCGTGGTGAGCAGATCGACAAGGCTCGCTTCCTTGAAGCTGCCGAGCAACTCGAGGCGCAGGGCAAGGAAACGCTCACGGTGGACCCCGTATTGCTGGGTATTACCAAGGCATCGCTGGCGACGGAGTCGTTCATCTCGGCGGCGTCTTTCCAGGAGACGACACGCGTGCTCACCGAGGCGGCCGTGCGCGGTCTGCGCGACGAGCTTCGCGGTCTCAAGGAAAACGTCATTGTCGGTCGCCTGATTCCGGCGGGAACCGGATTCGCGCATCACGCCGAACGGCGCCGCACGCGCGAACAGGATCTTGCCGATCAGCTCAAGGAACTCGAGGAATCGCAGATAGCGGCGGCGGCGGTAGCAGCGGCGGCGGCCGAAAGCGAAGAAGAGGCGAGCGAGGCGCCGGCCGAGGCAGTCGAGGGCGTAGAAGCCGAGGCGGCGGCCGAGGGTGGCGAGGCCACGACAGAGGCTTAATAGAAACAACGTCTTACGGCGGATTCGCGTCGGGTCGAGCGTACGTATCGCGACCGGAAGGGGGACACGCAATAGCATGTCCCCCCTTCTATTGACATCGCCTAGCGCGCGTCAATACAATGCCCGCCCTTAACCCCGGGGCTCGTCTCAACAGACGGGCCCCGCTTTTAAAACCGCCCCGCTGTATGGCGGGCCGGGGTTCCCCCGACCACTGGCGCCAGAGACGTCCAGCGGCCGGGTGCGCGCGTTTGTAAGGGCGCGCGAAAGTGATTGAAAGTTAACAGTTTTAACCAATAGAGAAGAGTGAAGGCCCATGGCCACAGTGAATCAGTTAGTACGTAAGCCTCGCGCGACCAAGCCCGTAAAAAGTACGGTACCGGCGCTCGAAGCCAGTCCGCAGAAGCGCGGCGTTTGCACGCGCGTCTACACGACGACGCCCAAAAAGCCGAACTCGGCCATGCGCAAAGTCGCTCGTGTACGCCTGACGAATGGCTTCGAAGTGACGAGCTATATCGGTGGTGAAGGCCACAACCTGCAGGAGCACAGCGTCGTGCTGATTCGCGGCGGTCGTGTAAAAGACCTGCCGGGTGTGCGTTACCACACGGTGCGCGGCACGCTCGACTGCGCTGGCGTTTCGGATCGCAGGCAGGGCCGTTCCAAGTATGGCGCCAAGCGTCCCAAATAGGGCGATCACGGCATCGTAGGAGCCCGCCGGGCGGGCGACAAACGAAATTAGGAAATACCGAGTATGTCCAGAAGAACACAGGCACCCAAGCGCACGATCCTTCCCGACCCCAAGTACGGAAGTGATCTGCTTGCCAAATTCATGAACATGATTATGAGCGACGGCAAGAAGTCCGTTGCCGAGCGCATCATCTATGGCGCACTCGACCGCATTTCAGATCGTGAGACAAAGTCTGACGAGAAGGCTCTCGAGCTGCTCGAAACAGCTCTCGAGAACGTCAAGCCCGTCGTCGAGGTGAAGTCACGCCGCGTTGGTGGCGCCACTTACCAGGTGCCGGTCGAGGTTCGTCCGGCTCGTCGCCAGACGCTGGCCATGCGTTGGATCATCGACGCGGCACGCAAGCGCAGCGAAAAATCGATGGCGCATCGCCTCGCTCACGAGCTGCTCGATGCTGCAGAGAATCGCGGTACGGCCGTCAAGAAGAAAGAAGATACGCATCGTATGGCGGAAGCCAACAAGGCGTTCTCGCACTACCGCTGGTAATCGGCTAACAACCGCTTAGACCAGAACCTTGTCGTGGCCCGCAACACACCCATCGAGCGCTATCGCAATATCGGCATCATGGCCCATATTGATGCGGGCAAGACAACCACAACCGAACGCGTCCTCTTCTATACCGGCGTAAGCCACAAGATGGGCGAGGTGCATGACGGCGCTGCCGTTATGGACTGGATGGAGCAGGAGCAGGAGCGCGGCATCACGATCACGTCCGCCGCAACGACCTGCTTCTGGAGCGGCATGGACGGCCAGTTCGAGCAGCACCGCGTAAACATCATCGATACGCCGGGCCACGTCGATTTCACGATCGAAGTGGAGCGCAGCCTGCGTGTGCTCGATGGCGCAGTTACGGTGCTGTGCTCGGTGGGCGGTGTCGAGCCGCAGACCGAGACGGTCTGGCGCCAGGGCAACAGGTACAAGGTGCCGCGCATGATCTTCGTCAACAAAATGGATCGCGCGGGCGCGGACTATCTGCGTGTTATCAACCAGGTACGTGAGCGACTCGGGGCGAACCCGGTCCCGGTGCAGCTGCCAATCGGCGCCGAAGAAGATTTCGCCGGCGTGATCGACCTCATTGGCATGCGGGCAATCTACTGGGACGAAGGCAACATGGGTACGACCTATGAGGCTCGCGAGATTCCCGAGGAATTGCGCGCTGCAGCGGAAAGCTGGCGCGAGAAGATGGTCGAGGCCGCCGCCGAAGGCAATGAAGAGCTGCTGGATAAGTTTCTTGAGAGCGGTGAGTTGTCGGAAGAGCAGATCCGCAAGGGCCTGCGCGCGCGCACCCTCACTGGTGAGATTGTCGTGGCAATGTGCGGATCGGCTTTCAAGAACAAGGGTGTGCAGGCGATGCTCGATGCGGTCATCGACTTTATGCCGTCACCGGCCGATGTGCCCGCAATCACGGGACACCTCGATGACGAAACCGAAGGCGAACGACCGGCAAAGGATGACGAACCGTTCGCGGCGCTGGCCTTCAAGATCGCGACGGACCCATTCGTCGGTAGCCTGACCTTTTTCCGGGTCTACTCGGGGGTCCTGAATTCGGGCGACACGATCTACAACCCGGTGAAAGGCAAGAAAGAACGTATCGGGCGCATTCTGCAGATGCACTCGAATGACCGCCAGGAGGTCAAGGAAGTCCGGGCCGGGGACATTGCGGCCGCGGTCGGTCTCAAGGATGTGACCACGGGTGACACACTGTGCGACCTGAAAAACCAGATTACGCTCGAACGTATGGACTTCCCGGAACCGGTGATCTCCGTTGCGGTCGAGCCGAGGACCAAGGCAGACCAGGACAAGATGGGCACGGCGCTGATGAAGCTCGCCAAGGAAGACCCGTCGTTTCGCGTCCACACGGACGAGGAATCCAACCAGACGATCATTTCGGGCATGGGAGAGCTCCACCTCGACATTATCGTCGACCGTATGAAGCGCGAATTCAGGGTCGACGCCAATGTTGGCAGGCCGCAGGTTGCGTATCGCGAGACGATTCGCAAGGGCGTGGAGCACGAGCACAAGTTTGTGCGCCAGTCGGGAGGACGCGGCCAGTACGGCCACGTGTACCTGCGGATAGAGCCGGCAGAGGCCGGGACGGGCTACGAGTTCGTCAATGACATTGTTGGCGGCGCGGTGCCAAAAGAGTACATTCCGGCCGTTGATCGTGGCGTGCGTGACCAGATGGAAAATGGCGTAGTTGCCGGCTACCCGGTCGTGGACTGCAAAGTGACGCTGTACGACGGCTCGTACCACGACGTCGATTCGAGCGAAATAGCGTTCAAGATAGCGGGCTCTATGTGTTTCCGGGAAGGCGCCCTCAAAGCCGATCCGGTATTGCTCGAGCCGATCATGAATGTTGAGGTTGTAACGCCGGAAGAATACATGGGCGACGTGATGGGCGACCTGAATCGTCGTCGCGGATTGCCGCAGGGTATGGATGACACGCCGGCTGGCAAGGTCATTCGCGCCAAGGTGCCGTTGGCCGAGATGTTCGGTTATGCCACGGACCTGCGCTCGATGAGCCAGGGTCGGGCTGTGTACTCAATGGAGTTCGACAAGTATTCGCAAGTGCCGCAGAACGTCGCGGACACTGTTTTGAAGAAAGCATCGTAGAAACTCACAATCCCGGGAATAAGGGCTATGTCAAAAGAGAAATTTGAGAGAACAAAACCCCACGTTAACGTTGGCACGATTGGTCACGTTGACCACGGCAAGACGACGCTGACGGCGGCACTGACGAAGGTCATGGCTGAGCAGCACGGTGGTGAGGTCAAGGGTTACGACCAGATTGACAACGCCCCGGAAGAGCGTGAGCGTGGTATCACGATTGCGACGGCCCACGTGGAGTACGAGAGTGACAAGCGTCACTACGCGCACGTTGACTGCCCGGGACACGCGGACTACGTGAAGAACATGATCACGGGTGCGGCGCAGATGGACGGTGCGATTTTGGTGGTTTCGGCGGCTGATGGCCCGATGCCGCAGACGCGCGAGCACATTCTGCTGGCACGCCAGGTTGGTGTTCCGTACATCGTGGTGTACATGAACAAGGCTGACCAGGTTGACGACGAAGAGTTGCTGGAGCTGGTGGAGATGGAGATCCGTGATCTTCTGTCGACGTACGAGTTCCCGGGCGACGACACGCCGATCATCACGGGTTCGGCGCTGAAGGCGTTCGAAGGCGACAGCACGGATATTGGTGTGCCGTCGATCCTGAAGCTGATCGAAGAGATGGACTCTTACATTCCGCAGCCGGAGCGCGCCATTGATGGTGACTTCCTGATGCCGGTCGAGGATGTGTTCTCGATCTCGGGTCGTGGCACGGTGGTAACGGGTCGTATCGAGCGCGGTGTGGTCACGGTAGGTGACGAGATCGAGATCGTGGGCATCAAGGACACGGAAAAGACGGTGTGCACGGGCGTTGAGATGTTCCGCAAGCTGCTGGATCGTGGTGAGGCTGGCGACAACGTTGGTGTCTTGCTGCGTGGCACGAAGCGCGAAGAAGTTGAGCGTGGCCAGGTACTGGCGAAGCCGGGATCGATCACGCCGCACACGAAGTTCGAGGCTGAGGTGTACATCCTGACCAAGGACGAGGGTGGTCGTCACACGCCGTTCTTCAAGGGTTACCGTCCGCAGTTTTACTTCCGTACGACGGACGTCACGGGTGCTGTTGAGTTGCCGGAAGGCACGGAGATGGTCATGCCGGGCGACAATGTACAGATGGTTGTTGAGTTGATCGCCCCGATCGCCATGGAAGACGGCCTGCGCTTCGCTATTCGCGAAGGCGGTCGTACCGTTGGCGCCGGTGTTGTAGCCAAGATCATCGAGTAACGAAGTAGAGTAGATCGCCGGGCACGCCTGTTAGAGCGCGTGCCCGGCAGTCCCTTTCTGCAGCACACAGGAAATACGCGACAGGCCAGTAGCTCAATTGGCAGAGCGGCGGTCTCCAAAACCGCAGGTTGGGGGTTCGATTCCCTCCTGGCCTGCCACTTTATAGAAAAGCAATGTCAACACAGACTGAAACAAGCGAGAGCGGTGTCCTCGACACCATCAAGTTGCTGCTAGCGGCGGCTGCACTGGTGGGCGGGTTATACGCATACTACTTCTATGAGACGTCAGTCGCCCAGGCACTGCGCGTCCTCATGGTGCTTGGCGGTGCGGCTGTGGGTATCGGCATCGCGATGACGAGCACCCAGGGACAGCGCCTCTGGCACTTTATCCAGGGTTCGCGCGTCGAGATTCGCAAGGTGGTTTGGCCGACCAAGCAGGAGACGACACAGACCGCGATTGCTGTGTTCGTTTTTACGCTGGTCCTGATGTTGTTTTTCTGGGCGCTGGATTCGGGTCTCTTGTGGCTGACCCGCTCCCTCGTCGGTTAAGCAGGAGGAACGGGGACAGTGGCCTTACGCTGGTACATCGTGCACGCCTACTCGAATTTTGAGCACCGCGTCAAAGCGGCGCTTGAAGAACGTGTCGCGCGCATGGGTTTACAGGACAAATTTGGCGAGATTCTCGTGCCGACCGAAGAAGTGGTCGAAATGCGCGAGGGTCAGAAACGCCGTAGTGAGCGCAAGTTCTTCCCGGGCTACGTGCTCGTGCAGATGGAAATGGACGACGAAACCTGGCATCTCGTCAAGGAAGTGCCCAAGGTACTCGGGTTCATCGGTGGCTCAAGTGACAGGCCGGCGCCGATCACGGAAGCGGAAGCGGATCGTATCCTGCAACGCGTCCAGGAAGGTGTCGACAAGCCGCGGCCGAAAGTGCTGTTCGAGCCGGGCGAAGTGGTACGCGTTACCGACGGCCCGTTCAACGACTTCTCGGGAGTCGTCGAGGCCGTCAACTACGAAAAGAGCAAGCTGCAGGTTGCAGTACAGATTCTCGGTCGAGCGACTCCGGTGGAGCTCGAGTTCGGCCAGGTAGAGAAATCGTAAGATTTCACAACAGACGAGGAGCTAGGGCTTTGGCCATAGCGTCTGAACTCGAAGAGGTAATACAAGATGGCTAAGAAAGTCGACAGCTATATCAAGCTGCAGGTGCCGGCTGGCCAGGCGAATCCGTCGCCGCCCGTAGGTCCCGCCCTCGGCCAGCACGGTGTCAACATCATGGAGTTCTGCAAGGCTTTTAACGCGCAGACCCAGGGTGTCGAGCCCGGACTGCCGATTCCCGTGATTATTACGGTCTATGCAGACCGCAGTTTCACGTTTATTTCCAAGACCCCGCCGGCCTCGGTTCTGCTGCGTAAGGCAGCCGGTATTCCGAAGGGTTCCGGAACGCCGAATACGGACAAGGTCGGCAAGGTAAATCGCGCGCAGCTGGAAGAAATCGCGACGACGAAGATGCCTGACCTCACCGCGGCTGATATGGACGCCGCCGTCCGTACGGTTGCCGGCACGGCCCGGAGCATGGGCATCGAGACCGAGGGGGTGAACTGATGGCACGCGTTAGCAAGAAGAAGAAGGTTGCCCGCGAGAAGGTCGATTCGACCAAGGTATACGTGATTGACGAGGCCCTGGGCCTGGTCAAGGAACTGGCCAAGGCCAGGTTTCCGGAGAGTGTCGACGTTTCCGTCAACCTCGGCGTTGACCCGCGCAAGTCGGACCAGGTGGTCCGCGGCTCGACGGTCTTGCCGAACGGCACGGGCAAGACAGTTCGTGTCGCCGTGTTCGCGCAGGGTGAGAACGCTGACAAGGCCAAGGCCGCCGGTGCCGATATCGTCGGTTTCGAGGATCTTGCCGAAGACGTCAAGAAGGGTCAGTTGGACTTCGACGTAGTCATCGCCACGCCCGACGCCATGCGCGTTGTGGGCCAGCTCGGCCAGATTCTCGGTCCGCGCGGCCTGATGCCGAACCCCAAGGTCGGCACGGTAACGGCCGATGTCGAAGGCGCAGTAAAGAACGCAAAGGCAGGTCAAGTCCGGTATCGCACGGACAAGGCCGGCATCATTCATTGTGCGATAGGCCGCGCCGACTTCGAGGTCGACGCGCTGAGAGAAAACCTGAATGCCTTGCTGGCAGACCTCAAGAAGGCGAAACCGGCGGCGGCGAAGGGCTCTTACGTTAAGAAGCTGACAATTTCCTCGACCATGGGTCCGGGTGTGTCAGTTGATCGCGCATCGATCGACGCGTAAAGCGCGATCGGTCAACGAATTTGCCACGGCGATTTCGGTCGTCAGGGCAATAGCCACAAGGATGTGGCAATCGTCGAAGACCACAGGCGACTGCGTTAGCTCGCAGTCTTAATAGCCGCCTGTGCAGATGGTGTTACCTGAGTCAGATTTGACTGGCGACGGTTTCCCATTCGACAAGGGATGGAATCCCTGATTGGGGAGTAGGGCGCGTCCTTACTCGTGTGTTTATAACCGTTAGCCAGGAGTAACAATGGCACTGAGACTCGAAGACAAGAAAGCGCTTGTCAAAGAGGTGAACGCGGTTGCGGGAGATTCTGTAACGGCCGTTGCGGCCGAGTACAGGGGCCTGACTGTGTCCGAGATGACGGAGTTGCGCAAAGAAGCGCGCAACGCTGGCGTGTACATGCGTGTGATCAAGAACACGCTGGCCCGCCGCGCCGTCGAAGGCACGGAATTTGAGTGCATGCAGGACACGCTCAAGGGACCGATTCTTCTCGCGTTCGCCAAAGACGATCCAGGTGCCGCTGCCAGGGTTATCAAAGACTTCGCCAAGGGGCACAACGCCCTGCAGGCGGTGTCGCTGTCGGCCGGCGGGCAAGTAATGCCCGGGTCTGATCTTGCCAAGTTGGCTGAGTTGCCAACGCTGGATCAGGCGCGCGCAATGCTGCTCGGCGTGTTCCAGGCACCGATGAGCCAACTGGTACGCACGCTTGCAGAACCGCCTGCGATGCTCGCTCGGACATTGTCCGCGCGCGCCGAGCAGGACGCTGCATAAGGATCACACTGGAAACACTTTTAGATTTTCCTGACTCAGGAATTACGTTTTAGAGGTAAAGAAAATGGCACTGTCAAACGAAGACCTGCTCAAAGAACTGAGCGCAAAGCCCATCATGGAAGTTGTCGAGCTCGTCAAGATGCTCGAAGACGAGTGGGGCGTATCTGCTGCTGCTCCCGTTGCTGTCGCTGCCGGCCCCGCCGCTGGTGATGCTGGCGAAGCAGCTGCCGAGAAGGACGAATTCGATGTAGTAATGACCAGCTTTGGCGGCAACAAGGTTTCCGTCATCAAGGCTGTTCGCGCTATCACGGGTCTCGGCCTCAAGGAAGCGAAGGACACCGTCGAAGGCGTACCGTCGACCATTAAGGAAGCGGTTGCCAAGGGCGAAGCAGAAGACGTCAAGAAGCAGCTCGAAGAGGCCGGCGCCAGCGTCGAGCTCAAGTAGAGCTGTTGCATCGCGAGATGCACGACCCCGCTTTTTGGCTACGGGTCAAAAGTCGGGCAAGCAGCCAGTCGCAATGCGGCTGGCTGCTTTCCCGCGTCTGTAATTAATGAGGAATTCTCGAATGGCTTATTCATTCACTGAGAAGAAGCGTATCCGCAAGAACTTCGGCAAGCGTCCGACGACGCTCGATGTGCCGTACCTGTTGTCGATCCAGGTGGATTCGTACAATAAGTTCCTGCAGACGGACAAGACCGTCGAGGATCGCGACGACATCGGCCTGCATGCAGCGTTCAAATCGGTATTCCCGATTGTGAGCTACTCTGGCAACGCGGCACTCGAGTACGTGAGCTATCGCCTTGGCGACCCCGTATTCGATGTCAAGGAATGCCAGATGCGCGGCCTGACCTACGCGGCCCCGATTCGCGTCCTGGTGCGCCTGGTCATTTATGACAAGGAAGCATCCGGCACGCCGAAACCCGTCAAGGATATTCGCGAGCAGGAAGTCTATCTCGGTGAAATGCCCCTGATGACCAACCACGGTACCTTTGTGATCAACGGTACCGAGCGTGTCATCGTGTCGCAGCTGCACCGCTCGCCGGGCGTGTTCTTCGATCACGACAAGGGCAAGACGCACAGCTCGGGCAAGTTGCTGTTCTCGGCGCGGGTTATTCCGTACCGTGGATCGTGGCTCGACATGGAGTTCGATCCGAAGGACAGCGTGTTCGCGCGCATCGACCGCCGCCGCAAGCTGCCGGTCACGATTATCCTTCGCGCACTCGGGATGACTAACGAGGAAATGCTCGACCTGTTCTTTGAGAACAATGATTTCTATCTCTCCGACAAAGACATCAAGATGGGTCTGGTGCCGGAGCGCCTGCGTGGTGAGACCGCTACCTTCGACATCAAGCTGGGTCGCAAGCTCATCGTCGAGGAAGGCAAGCGCATTACCGCGAAACACGTTCGCGACATGTCGAAGTCTACGGTCGACAAGCTGGTTGTGCCGAAGGACTACCTCGTGGGCAAGGTCATTGCCCACGACATCGTCGACACGGAAACCGGCGAGCTGTTGGCGGCCTGCAACACCGAG
>Ga0316201_10001859_pt1 | contig 14652 bp, 10 predicted proteins | sample CS6wburrow_MG_FD_204516 | JGI IMG/M metagenome (GOLD analysis project Ga0316201, IMG submission 204516) | Coastal sediment microbial communities from Delaware Bay, Delaware, United States - CS-6 worm burrow | ecosystem: Environmental > Aquatic > Marine > Coastal > Sediment | place: USA... | reverse complement strand
GTTGTAGGTTCATCAGCGATCAGCAAAACAGGATCACATGCAAGCGCCATAGCGATCATCGCACGTTGACGCTGTCCTCCAGACAACATATGAGGAAACGAATCGATTTTCTGCTGCGGCTCTTTGATGCCCACCCGGTCGAGCGCTTCGATTGCGACCTTTCTTGCCGCCAGCCTGTCCATCCCCTTATGTAATTTCAGTGTCTCCTGAATTTGCACACCCACTGGATATACCGGATTCAAAGATGTCATCGGCTCCTGGAAAATCATTGATATATCCTGGCCGCGAATAGCCCTCATCTCGGCTTCACTGGCGCGCATCAAATCACGGTTTTGATAGATGATACGGCCATCCGGATAATCGATATGCTTCTCGTCATGCAGCTTCAACAGCGATAAGGCCGTCACTGACTTGCCTGAACCGGATTCACCGACGATGGCAACATTCTCTGATTTGTCGATATCGAAGCTGACACCTCGCAAAGCTTCGATATCACCACCCTGGGTTTTGAAAGTGACCTTGAGGTTCTCGACCTGAATAAGCTTGTCAACCATATCAGTGCTTCCTTGTATCCATGGCTTCACGCAAGGCTTCGCCGATAAATATCAGCAGCATCAGAGTACCCACCAGCACGATAAAGGTACTCAATGACAACCACCAGGCTTCAATATTCTCCTTTCCCTGTGACAGCAACTCACCCAGGCTTGGCGTGGTTGGCGGCACGCCCAGACCAAGAAAATCAAGACTGGTCAATGCCAGGATCGAACCGCTGATACGAAAAGGCAGGAATGTAATCACCGGCGTCATGCTGTTAGGCAATAAATGGTGGCGCATAATCGAAATATCCGATAAACCCATTGCGCGTGCCGCACGCACATAGTCCATATTGCGGCCTCGAAGAAACTCGGCGCGCACGTAATCCGACAGCCCCATCCAGCCGAACATGGATAGAAGTATGATCAGCAGCCAGATACTGGGCTGAAAGATCGAGGCAAAAATGATCAGCAAATACAGTTCCGGCATCGAAGACCAGACTTCGATAAGACGTTGCATGATCAGATCCAGCCTGCCCGAAAAGTAACCCTGCACCGCACCTGCAAGGATGCCAATCGCTACACCGATTGCAGTCAGCGCGAATGCAAACAGCACAGACAGACGAAAACCATAGACAAGCCTGGCAAAGACGTCTCTGCCACGATCGTCTGTTCCAATCAGGTTCTGAGACGTTGGCGGCGCTGGATTGGGCAGCTCGGACCTGAAGTTGATAGTGTTATAGCTGTAGTTGATGAGTGGATCGATTATCCAGTTATCACCCGTTGTGATCAGATCACGCACATAAGCATCCGAGTAATCCGCCTCGGTTTCAAAGTCGCCACCGAATGCTGTCTCGGGATAAGCAATCAGAAATGGAAAATAAAGCTCATCCTGGTAGCTGATAATTAACGGCTTGTCATTAAACAGAACTTCCGCAAAAAGACTGAACACAAATAAAATGCCGAACAACCACAAACTTATATAACCGCGCCGGTTTGCCTTGAAGCGCAGCCATGAACGTCTTCCCGGTGAAAGGTGCACATTATTCGAACTGCCATAGCTATTCATGCGAATCCACCACTTATCTAATCAACCGATTCAAAATGAATGCGTGGATCAATCAGCACGTAACTGATATCCGCCATCAATTTTGCAAACAGACCAAGCAAGGTAAACAAATAAAGCGTGCCCAGCACGACCGGATAATCGCGTTTCAATACTGACTCGTAGGAAAGCAGGCCAAGCCCGTCGAGCGAGAAGATTGTTTCAATCAGAAGGCTGCCGGTAAAAAACGCACCAATGAATGCAGCCGGAAAACCCGTCACCAGTGGAATGATCGCGTTTCTGAAAACATGGCGATAAAGCACACTGTTTTCACTCACTCCCTTCGCTCTTGCGGTGAGAACATACTGTTTATGGATCTCCTCAATGAAGCTGTTTTTGGTCAGCATGGTCATTACGGCAAAGCTGCCGATTACCATTGCCGTAATCGGCAATACCATATGCCACAGGTAATCCAGGATCTGCTCATACCATGGCATCATATCCCAGTTATCTGAAACCAGTCCACGTAGAGGGAATATATCGAAAAAACTACCTCCTCCGAAAAATACCAGTAAGGTGATACCAAGTACGAAACCGGGGATGGCATAGCCGATCAGGATCAGGGTACTGGTAGTAACATCGAACACACTGCCATCCCTGACGGCCTTGGCAATCCCGAGCGGTATACATGTCAGATAGGTAATGAAAAAAGTCCACATACCGAGACTGATCGATACCGGTAACTTGTCAATGATCAGCTCCATGACCGAACGGTTATGGAAATAGCTCTCACCAAAATCAAAACTTAAATAGTTTTTCATCATCGAGAAGAAGCGTTCGTGAACCGGCTTGTCAAATCCGTACAAGGCCCTGATCTCTTCTACATGCTCTGGATCCAGGCCACGAGCACCACGATACAAACCTCTCGCTCCCGTGCTAGCCTCACCTTGAGCAGACTCTCCTTCCAGCTGACTCACCAGCTGCTCAACCGGACCACCTGGAACAAACTGTGTCACCAGGAAGGTAATCAACATGACACCGATCAGTGTCGGGATCATCAGCAACAGGCGTTTTGAGATATAGGCAAACATTGTTATTAATTAATAATGAAAAATGAATAATTAAAAATTAAGCCGGCAAAATGCAACGGGAGATTTGAAATCCTGAAATTGTCATTTAATCCAGTCTCTTCTTTTTCATTTTTCATTTTTCATTTTTCATTTTTCACTGATTTCTCGCACCGACCAGGTTTTGAGCAGCCATGAAAGCGGCTCAAAATACAGCGGCAGCGTTTCCGGCATATTGAATTTGTCGCGATAGGCAATTCGATGCGTGTCTATGTACCAGTTCGGCACCAGGTATTCGCCATGCAATAATACCCGGTCGAGCGCATGTGCAGCGATGATGAGTTCATCACGATTCTCTGCATTGATTATTTTATCAATCAGGGCATCGACCACGGGGTCGGAAATGCCGGGGAAATTGCGCGAACCCTCCATTTCCGCTGACTGCGAATGAAACACATTCATCAGCTCATTACCGGGCGATACCGACTGAGGGAAACTGGTCACGACCATATCGAATTCAAATGTATCGAGCCTGCGCTTATAGAGCGAATCATCGACAGTGCGGTAGTTCATGTCGATTCCCAGTTTCTTCAGGTTATGCGCATAGGGTGCAAAAATCCGGTCAAAGCCTTTTTGCACCAGCAGCACATCGATAACAAATGCTTCTCCCTGTGCGTTTTTCAACACCCCATCCTGCACAGTCCAGCCCGCCTCGGCCAGCAGGTCACGGGCTTTTTTCAGATTGTCCCTTAAGGTAATCTCGGCATTTGTCGTCGGTGGGCGCCATTCCTGTATAAATACAGATTCCGGTAGTTGCTCACGATACTCATTCAGCAGCTCCAGTTCCCTGCCCTGTGGCAATCCGGTTGCAGCCAGTTCGCTGTTACTGAAGTACGAGTCACATCGTTCGTACTGGTTATAGAAAAGCTGGTTATTCGACCATTCAAAATCAAACGCCAGACCCAGCGCCTTGCGTACGCGCACATCCTTGAATTTATCACGACGCAGGTTGATGGCGAATCCCTGCATACCGGCATTATTGCTGTGCTCTAACTCGGTCTTCAGAATTTCTCCGGAATCATATTTGGGGCCAACATGTGAGCGCGCCCAGCGTTTTGAATAGTTCTCATAGAAGAAATCAAACTCACCGGCCTTGAAAGCCTCCTGCGCAATCGTTGAATCCTTGTAATATTTGTAGGTGATGGTATCGAAATTATACATACCTCTGCGTACAGGCAAATCCTTCGCCCAGTAAGCAGGATTTCTGCGATAGCGGATATAGCGGCCGCGCTCATATCCATCCACCAGGTATGGACCCGAGCTGATCGGTGACACATCATCGACCTTGTCAAACGGTTCCGAGCCCAGCCATTCCCTGGAAAAAATCGGTATCTCGCCGACGATCATGTGTAGTTCACGGTTCCTGCTCTTGAAATGGAACCTTACGGTCAGGTCATCGATGACCTCGGCTGATTCCACATCTCCGTAATACACCCTGAATTGCGGGTGCGCCGCCTTGCTCATCAGGGTATCAAAGGAGAATTTTACATCTTCAGCGGTCACTTGCTGGCCATTTGAAAAGCGTGCTGCCGGATTGATGTGGAAAGTTACAGAGAGGCCGTCTTCTGCGAGATAGAAATCATCGGCAAGCAGGCCGTACATGCTGAAAGGCTCATCCAGGCTTTTCTCCAGCAGGGTTTCGAACACCAGTGTACCCAAACCTTCTGCCGACAGGCCTTTGAGCAGGTACGGATTGAGGCTGTCAAATGTACCCAGACCATACAGCGTGATTTCACCTCCCTTCTCAGCATCAGGCGCAACATAATCGAAATGCGTGAAATCAGCCGGATACTTTGGCTCATAGCCCATCCCCATCGCAGGAACTGCCTGAACTTCAGATATCTGCAGCAGAATCAGAAAAAAGAAAGATAATTTTTGAAATGAATCGCGTAACCAGCGTTGCATGATTTTATTGTTGCTTTTCGCTGTATAATCCGCCTAACATTAGGCCGTTCAAGTTTACAGCACTTTTAATTGGGGAGTAACTGATATGGGCTTTATGAGTGGCAAACGTGCACTTATATTCGGAGTTGCAAGCAATCGGTCAATTGCATGGGGAATCGCAAAAGCCATGCACCGCGAGGGTGCGGAACTGGCATTTACCTACATGGGCGATCGCTTGCGCGAACGCGTTGAGAAACTTGCCGGTGAATGCGACTCGGATATTATCATTCCCTGCGATGTTGAAAATGACGATGATATCGAAGCGGTATTCGAGCATCTTGACGATTACTGGGAATCACTCGATATCATCATTCATTCTGTCGCTTTTGCCCCCAAGGAAATGCTGGAAGGTGATTATCTTGACAACCTGACCCGCGACGGCTTTAACCAGGCACACGATATCAGCTCTTATTCTCTTGCAGCAATCGCTAAAGCCGGGCGCCATATGATGCAAAACCGCGAAGATGCCTCTATTCTGACGCTCAGCTACCTGGGTGCCGTGCGCGCATTCCCTGGCTACAATGTCATGGGCCTGGCCAAAGCCAGCCTGGAAGCCAATGTACGCTACCTGGCGCACTCTCTGGGACCTGAAGGTATTCGTGTCAACGCCATCTCGGCCGGACCGATCAAAACGCTTGCTGCAAAAGGAATTTCAGGTTTCAATAAAATTCTCGAACACGTTGAACAAAGCGCTCCGCTGCACCGCAACGTGACTATCGATGAAGTTGGCAATACTGCTGCCTTCCTGTGTTCAGATCTAGCCAGCGGCATTACAGGTGAAGTGGTCTATGTCGATGCCGGCTACCATACAGCCGGGCTGATGGGAAACACTGAAGAATAGTTAAAAGCAATGAATAATGAATAACCAATAATAAATGCTGGCATTATAACTGAAAGGACAGCCTGGCCTCAGGAGAGTTGTAGCGGGAATATTCCCAGAACGCAGGATTACACTGCGTTTCAACCGGATAACGAAAATTCAACACAAGAGCAGCCTTAACTGCGAATATTATTCACTATTCACTGTAGTTTTGTTTCTTCGCCCTCCAGCCGGGCGATCGTCACCGCAGCCACCGAGTCGCTGAATACATTCACCGCCGTCCTGCACATATCCAGAACCCTGTCGACCACCAGGATCATGCCAATCGCTTCAACTGGCAGCCCGATAGCAGCCAGGATAATGGTGATCGCAACCAGGCTGGCTGATGGTATCCCTGCCACACCTATCGATGTCAGTAAGGCTATCAGTACGATAGTGAACTGTGTGGTCAGATCCAGCGACAGACCATAGGCCTGTGCAATAAACATGGCTGCCACACATTCATAGAGCGCCGTTCCATCCATATTTACGGTTGCACCCAGAGGAAGCGTGAAGCCGCTTACCCTGTTGGAGACACCTGCACGGTTTTCAACACAATCGATAGTTATTGGCAGCGTTGCTGATGATGAACTGGTAGAAAATGCTGTTAACAGCGCAGGCATCATTGCCCTGAAGTGAGCACCCGGACGGACCCTGGCAATGAATTTGAGCACTGCAGGCATTACCAGTAGAAGATGTAATGCGAGCGCAATAAGAACGGTAAAAAAGAAAACTGCCAGTGGCTTGAATGCATCCAGTCCCGAAGCCAATAATACTTTTGCCACCAGTGCGAATACGCCAATTGGTGCAAACAGCATGACCCATTCGGTCATTTGCATCATCACGTCGAGCAGGCCGTTCCAGAAATTCTTCAGCGTCTCACCTGGCTGTCCCTTCACGCGCGATACGAAGAAGCCGAACAGTAAACTAAAGAAAATCAGTCCCAGCATTTTTCCCTGCGCTGCCGCCGAGACGATGTTTGGCGGGATCATGCGTATGAATACTTCGGCCAGATCACCGCTACCCTTGCCTTCTACGCGCTCAATGACATCATTGGTATCCACAGAAAGACCGATCATGTCCCGCACGGGTTCACCATCAGACATACCCGGTTGAAACATATTAACAACGAGCAGCCCGATTAAAATAGCGACCAGGCTGCTGGCAGCATAATAAATAAGCGTCTTGTATCCCAGCCGTCCCAGGGTGTCCGGCTCTATCTCCATCATGCCGACGATGATTGACGACATGATCAGCGGCACAATCAACATCTTCAACGCATTAAGAAATAGCGTACCGACAAAATTTAAAACAGAATTTAAGGATATACCAAACAGCGTTGTAGCCGGATCTAAAAAAGCACCGACCAGGACAGCCAGCACAAGGGCAATAAAAATCTGCCAATGCAGTGCTAAACGTGACAGTTTCAGCATGCACCCGCTACCAGGTAAATAACTTATTGAAGCAGGCCGGTATTACGCTGTATTTCAGCAGCATCTTTCAGCGTTGCGAGAGCAAATTCAAAATCCGAATTTGCCACATCATTTTCAAGTTGTTGCCTGACCGCTTTGATTTGATCATTGGCGATTTCAACAGGCGTCGTAACCTTGTCAAGCAGTACCAGTGCAATCTCCCCGGAAACCAGATTAACCACCTGAAATGACGGCTTGTTATTCTCCGGATACGGCATCTGGAAGGCGGCCCCCACAACCATTGGATCAACAGTCCCCGGGGCTGTACGCTTGACCGTATACGGGCCGTCTATGACTTGATTATCCGCCAGCACAGTTTCGGCTGCAGCGCCTGCGAAAATTTTATTTTTCGCCTCTTCTGCAGCAGTCATTGTTATCTCATGTGCGGCTTTCAAACGCAGAATATTTTCAATATCCGATCTCACTTCCTGCAGCGGCTTCTTACTCGCTGGTTGATGTTCGAGTAAACGCAATACCGCAACATGATCCGGAGTTATCTCGATAATGTCGCTATTCAGACCTTGTTCTATTACTGAAGAGGAAAAAGCCGCGGTGCGGAATTTCTGATTTCCCGCGACGCCGGTTCCTGAATCACGTGTAAATAACTCCGTCTTCTCAGGCTGCTTATTGACTGCATCAACAACTGCATCAAGACTCTCTGGATTTTCATATGCTGTAACAGCCATATTTTCAGTGATGTCATAGAACATACTACTGATGGCATCCTGTTTAAGCTCCTGTTCAAACTCACTGCGTTTTTCGGCTAAAGTTTGCAGCTCTGGCGTGCGGATATCTTCAAGCTTGATCAGGTGCAAGCCAAACTGTGTTTCCACGACACCACTGACTTCACCTTTATTCATACTAAACAGCGCTTCTTCAAAAGGCTTGACCATCTCACCCATTGACACCCAGCCAAGATCACCACCCTGCTTTGCCGAGCCTGGATCATCTGAATATTCAGCTGCAAGGTCCTCGAACGACTCGCCGTCATTCAATTTTTGCTGCAATTCTTCAATACGCGGCATCAATGCTTCCTTGTTGTTTTCTGCTGAAGTGCCAGTTTGCATTAATATATGCCGCGCCTTACGCTCCTCTTTCTCAAGAGCGCTTCTCTTGTAGTCGTCATACATTTCGGCCAGCCTGCTCTCATCAACATCGATGCTACTCGCAAGCTCATCGCTGGTCAGTTCAATGTACTCGACACTGACGCTTTCAGGCGTCATGTATCTATCAGCATTGGATTTGTAATAATTCTCAATATCCTGCTCTGTTACAACGATATCTGCTGAAGCTGTATCAACATTAAATTTGATCAGACGGATATCACGCTCTTGCTGCTGAAGCGCTGCAAGCTGGCGGGCTTCTTCATCGGTCAAGATAGCTGATGCCAGTATTGCATTGCGTTTCTGCAGCACGCGCAATTCATTTCTAAGTCTCGATTCATATTGGCTGATTGTCATACCATTTGAAGCAACGACATTTTCAAAATAATCTCTGTCAAACTTTCCATCACGGCTGAACAGTGAAGCAATGCTTTGTTTCAAGCTTGTATCGGAAACCCTGTATCCGGATGAATAGCTACCTTCTTCAAGAACGACAGAATTTATAAGCTGATCAAGTACCTGCTGTTTGATCTGTTCATTGCTGAATGGCAGAGCACTTCCAAATTGCTGGTTCAATCTGGCAAGCTGGTTTGAGTAGGCATTCTCAAACTGATTGACAGGTATTTCTTCTCCGTTCACTATCGCTGCAAATTCTTTACCCCCACCACCAATATAGGACTCTATCCCCCAGAATGCGAAAGGAATAGTAATCATAATAATAACTAATGCGCCTAACCAGCCCTTGATGCGATCGTTGATTGCCTGCAGCATGATTCAGATTGCTCTTCTAAATTTATTGGATTGAGTACGGATTATACAGATTGTTTCAAACAGCAGAAACCACACGAGTGTTCGTTGTCACGAAAGCCCGTATGCGTGGTTTACTGTCTGAAAAAATTGGCGGAGCGGACGGGACTCGAACCCGCGACCCCCGGCGTGACAGGCCGGTATTCTAACCAGCTGAACTACCGCTCCAATTGGTGGGTGCTGAGGGGATCGAACCCCCGACATTCGCCTTGTAAGGGCGACGCTCTACCAGCTGAGCTAAGCACCCCTACTGAAAGAGCGCGCTAGTTTACGGTATCTTTCAGCGCTTTGCCAGGCTTAAATGCAGGCACATTTGCTGCTGCAATCTGGATTTCTGCGCCTGTTTGTGGATTACGGCCAGTACGAGCAGCACGCTTACGAACTAAAAAAGTACCAAAGCCAACCACGCTGACCTGATCACCAGATTTCAGCGCATCTGAGATAGCACCAATTACAGCATCAAGTGCGCGTGCGGAGTCAGCTTTAGATAAATCTGCTGCGTCAGCAACAGCATCAACCAGTTCGGATTTATTCATTGATAGTATTTCCCATGAGGTGTTGTAAGAAGTTATTAAGATTGAGCCAAAGTTATTATTTTATATTCCTTGATAATCAGGCAGCGTAAATACTGTAGATGTAAATGGCTGTGTTTTTATACCAGCCAGCGACGCGTTATGTCAATGATTACGTATAAAATAAACTGCGGTTTTACAGGGAATTTACGATATTTTTCGATTAAAAAAGCACTTGCAATAGTATCGCTATTGCAAGTGCTGATTATGTAAAGCTAAAGGTTAATGATGGCGAACGCTATCCCTGTTCTTTTTGCCCTTTCCCTGATTACTTGCTTTTCTGTCACTTGCCGACTTTTCTTCAAGTGGAGTCGGCAATTCCAGCAAGGCGAGTTCAAGTACCTGGTCTATCCAGCGAACCGGCTTGATGTCGAGTTTAGCCATGATATTCTTCGGCATTTCAACCAGATCTTTTCTGTTTTCCTCAGGGATCAGAACCGTCTTGATTCCAGCCCTGTGGGCAGCCAGCAACTTTTCTTTCAAGCCGCCAATTGGCAGTACCTCACCGCGTAAAGTAATTTCACCCGTCATCGCGACACTGGCATGAACAGGTATACCTGTTAATACAGATGCAATTGCAGTACACATACCAATACCCGCACTTGGTCCATCTTTGGGTGTAGCACCTTCGGGTACATGGATATGAATATCGATGTCATCCTGAAAATCCGGCTCAAGGCCAAGTGTAGCTGAACGGCTGCGCATCACTGTCATTGCTGCCTGGATAGATTCCTGCATGACATCACCCAGCTGACCGGTAAAAGACAGCTTGCCTTTTCCTGGCATAACAGCCGACTCAATGGTAAGTAATTCACCGCCGACTTCGGTCCAGGCAAGGCCATTTACCAGGCCAACCTGATCATTCTCCTCGGCCTCACCATAACGGAAGCGATGAACACCCAGGTATTTCTCCAGGTTGCGCGAGGTTACCGAGGTCGCCTTGTCTTTGGGTTTAAGCACAGCGCTCTTCACAACCTTGCGGCAAATTTTGGCGATTTCGCGTTCCATGCCGCGTACACCCGCTTCACGCGTGTACAGGCGCACAATATCGTGCAGAGCTGAATCACTCACTGTCAACTCGGTATCTTTCAGGCCGTTGTTTTCCATTTGCTTGGGCAAGAGGTAGTTACGTGCAATCGCTACTTTTTCATCCTCGGTATAACCCGGCAGGCGAATGACCTCCATACGATCAAGCAGAGCCGCAGGAATGTTCATGCTGTTAGCTGTGGCAACAAACATGACATCGGATAAATCAAAATCCACTTCAAGGTAATGATCGCCAAATGTGTGGTTCTGTTCCGGATCGAGAACTTCCAGCAGTGCCGATGCAGGATCACCCCTGAAATCTGCCGCCATCTTGTCAATTTCATCCAGCAGGAACAATGGATTACGCGTACCCACTTTGCTCAGGTTCTGGATTACCTTGCCAGGTAAAGAACCGATATAGGTCCTGCGGTGACCGCGAATCTCCGATTCATCACGCACACCACCCAGTGCCATGCGTGTGTATTTACGGTTTGTCGCACGCGCGATGGATTGACCCAGTGATGTTTTACCAACACCCGGGGGGCCGACAAGACAGAGAATCGGGCCTTTTAATTTCTTTACACGCTGCTGCACAGCAAGATATTCAAGAATACGTTCCTTGACCTTCTCCAGGCCATAATGATCGTCATTCAGCACCTGCTCGGCCTTGCTCAAATCGTTACTGATCTTGGACTTCTTCTTCCACGGACAGTCAGCGAGCCAGTCGATATAATTGCGTACAACAGTTGCTTCTGCAGACATCGGCGACATCATTTTCAGCTTGTTGAGCTCATTGCTTGCCTTCTTGAGGGCTTCCTTGGACATACCCGCCTTCTCGATGCGCTGCTCAAGCTCCTCGATTTCATTCGGCGCGTCTTCCATGTCACCCAGCTCTTTCTGGATGGCTTTCATTTGTTCGTTCAGGTAATACTCACGCTGGCTCTTCTCCATTTGCTGCTTGACACGCCCACGGATGCGTTTTTCGATTTGCAGTAAATCGATTTCACCATCGATCAGTTTCATCAAATACTCAAGCCGTTCATGTACATCGATGATCTCGAGAATCTTCTGTTTTTCATCAAGCTTCAACGACATGTGCGCCGCAATGGTATCCGACATGCGAGATGGCTCGTCTATACCTGACAGCGAGGTGAGAATTTCAGCCGGCACCTTTTTATTCAGTTTTACATATTGATCAAATACACCCAGAATTGAGCGGGAAAGGATTTCCAGTTCCTTATCATCGATCGAGATTTCGTTTTCGAGCATTTCATAGCCGGCAACGAAGAACTCATCACCTTCCCTGAGGTTACTAACGCGGGCTCGCTGTACGCCCTCGACCAGAACCTTGATGGTCCCGTCAGGCAGCTTCAGCAGCTGTAGAATGGTCGCCATGGTGCCAATTTCATGCACGTCATCAACTGCAGGCTCATCGATATCCGCACTTTTTTGCGCAACCAGCAGAATCTGTTTGTTATCCTGCATGGCAGCATCGAGAGCACGGATGGATTTCTCACGGCCGACGAACAGAGGTATCACCATGTGCGGATAAACCACAACGTCTCTTAGTGGTAATACGGGAACTTCGTTTGTGCGGGGACTCAAATCGTTTTGATCGGTAGCTGTGGCCATAAGTGCCTCAAATAGTTGTTTCCTTGTTTATGTGGTCGGATTCGAAGACTTCAAGGCTCCGAATCAGCCTTTTGTTATTTTTCTTGTGACGCCTGAAGGCTATCACCGCCTTCATAAACGAGGAAGGGCTTGTTGATCCCCTCAATTACAGACTCATCGATGACCACCTTGGCGACATCTTCCTGTGATGGCAGGTCATACATGGTATCGAGTAATACGTTTTCCAGTATTGTGCGAAGACCTCGAGCGCCTGTTTTACGCGCCATTGCCTTTCTTGCGATGGCCTTTAAGGCGTCATCGCGCAATTCGAGCTCACAGCCTTCCATCTCAATCATCTTCGAATACTGTTTAGCGAGGGCATTTTTCGGTTCTTTCAGGATGGTAACCAGGGCATCCTCATCCAGTTCTTCAAGCGTAGCTATGACTGGCAGACGGCCAACAAATTCCGGAATCAATCCATACTGGATCAGGTCGTCTGCTTCCAGGTTGGTGAGCGCTTCGGAGGGGCTCACTTCATTATCCTTGCTACGCACCTGGGCACCAAATCCGATACCGCTTTTATCCGAGCGGTCTCTGACAACCTTGTCCAGGCCTGAGAATGCGCCACCACAAATGAAGAGTATCTTTGCGGTATCAACCTGCAAGAATTCCTGCTGTGGATGCTTGCGCCCACCTTGAGGCGGAACAGAGGCAATGGTACCTTCTATCAACTTGAGCAAGGCTTGCTGCACACCCTCACCCGATACATCACGCGTAATAGACGGGTTGTCTGATTTGCGGGATATTTTGTCAATTTCATCTATATAAACGATGCCGGTCTGCGCCTTGTCGACGTCATAATCGCACTTCTGCAACAGTTTCTGGATGATGTTTTCAACATCTTCACCAACATAACCGGCCTCGGTTAATGTTGTTGCATCCGCAATAGTGAATGGCACATTCAGCAGGCGCGCCATGGTTTCCGCCAACAGGGTCTTACCCGAACCAGTGGGGCCAATGAGCAGAATATTACTCTTGGAAAGTTCTATATCGTCTTTCTTGTGCTTAACTTCGAGTCGCTTGTAGTGATTGTAAACCGCGACGGACAACACCTTCTTGGCGCGCTCCTGGCCAATCACGTAATCGTTCAGGATCGAATTGATTTCCTTTGGAGTTGGTAATTTGCGGATCGCAGTGGTGGATTCCTCTTCCATCTCTTCGCGAATGATGTCATTGCACAGCTCGACACATTCATCACAGACATAAACCGAAGGTCCTGCAATCAGTTTTTTAACCTCGTGCTGGCTTTTACCACAGAATGAGCAGTAGAGAAGCTTTTCTGTATCACTACCTGAATGGTTATTGTCGTTGCTCATGAATACCCCTTAGTTATGACCACAACTCTACATTGCCAATTTCGCGTGGCGCTTGCAAGTTTTTACGAAGGTTACAATAGTATATAGACAATAGCGCAATTCAATAATTTCATCTGGCATTTCCTGACAAAACCGCCATTTTTCTTGGTCAAACTGAAAAAATACAGCAATTCAGGGGTATTTTTAACCCTTTAAGCACGAATATTGAGTACTTCGTCGATTATTCCGTAATCAGCGGCTTCCATGCTGCTCATAAAATTGTCACGCTCGGTATCATCTCCAATCTTTTCAATGGGTTGCCCGGTATGGTCGGACAATATTTTGTTCAATTGGTCACGAATTTTCAGGATCTCGCGAGCATGGATGTCGATATCCGAGGCCTGCCCCTGGAAACCGCCCAGTGGCTGATGAATCATCACACGAGAATGCGGCAGACAATAGCGCTTGCCCTTGCTGCCACCCGCCAGCAACACCGCGCCCATGCTGGCCGCCTGGCCGACACACAAGGTGCTGATGTCCGGTTTTACGAACTGCATGGTGTCATAGATCGCCAGTCCAGCCGTGACCACGCCGCCTGGAGAATTGATGTAGAGCGATATATCCTTGTCCGGGTTTTCTGATTCCAGGTACAGCAACTGCGCAACAACCAGATTGGCCATATGATCATCAACTGGCCCGACGACGAATATCACCCGTTCTTTGAGCAAGCGTGAATAAATATCGTATGAACGTTCTCCGCGCGCGGTCTGTTCAACGACCATTGGAATCAAATTCAGCGCCTTCGCGTTCAGCGCACCTTCAGAGTGATCTTTATATTGCATGTCAGTTACCTGCAAAGTGTTTGGAAACAGCTGCTGTTGACAGCCGACTATACCATCGCATTCATTAGCTCATCGAATGAACGTTCGGTTTCAACAACCTCAGCCTGGTCCACAATCCAGTCAACCACCATATCTTCCATAACCAGTGTTTCGATGCCCCTTAATAACTGCGGGTTACTCTGATAATAGCGGACAAATTCGTCCGGGTCTTCATAATCTTTCGACATGTTCTCCACGCGTTCGCGGACTTTTTCTGCATCGGGCTGAATAGCAGCCGTTTTCACTACCTCGGCCAGTATCAATCCAAGCTTGACACGACGCGCAGCATCACCCATATAGGCCTCAACGGGCTGCTC
>Ga0316201_10001858_pt1 | contig 14658 bp, 12 predicted proteins | sample CS6wburrow_MG_FD_204516 | JGI IMG/M metagenome (GOLD analysis project Ga0316201, IMG submission 204516) | Coastal sediment microbial communities from Delaware Bay, Delaware, United States - CS-6 worm burrow | ecosystem: Environmental > Aquatic > Marine > Coastal > Sediment | place: USA... | reverse complement strand
CGAGCCCGGATGGCGAGTCAGGACGGCCCGTAGCAAAGGCGAATGCTGAGGGGACCCGAAGGGCAAACTGATTGGGGTGTCTTTTCTTTTGGTTACTTTTCTTTGGACAAGCAAAGACAAATTCATCAGGAATGAATTTGTGCTGCGAAGCAGACCCGAAGGGCTGATCACAGGGATGTGATCTGCAACGTAACTCGCCATCAAGGCGAAATAAAATGCTGAACTATGCGAGTTAGTTAAATCAATAACGATTATGGCAAAAAATGCTACCCAAGCTCCATCACCGCATCCATCTCCACACCTGCACCTCTTGGTAACGAGGCAACACCAATCGCGGCACGCGCCGGGTAGGGTTCGGTAAAATACTCGGCCATCACTTCATTAACTATCGCAAAGTTACCCAGGTCCACCAGAAATATATTCAATTTCACTATATCAGCCAGCGAACCACCCGCCGCTTCAGCTACTGCGCTCAAATTATCAAACACCCTGCGAATCTGCAGCTCGATGACTCCTTCGATCATTTCCATGGTTTCCGGCACCAGGGGAATCTGCCCGGACATATAAACTGTATTGCCTGTCTTCACTGCCTGTGAATACGTACCAATTGCCTGTGGTGCCTTTTCTGTTGAAATAATTTCGCGTGCCATATGTTTATTCTCTGTATTTAATTCTTTTAGCAGTTGAATACCGCTCTACCTTGCCACTCATCACTCGTCCCTCGCCACTGCTGTTATCGCCACTCTTCCCTTGCCACACATGGTTTCGCCATGTCAGACCCGCTGAATGGACAACACATTAGGTAATTTACGCAGGCGCTTTATGATACTTGCAAGATGATGCCTGTCACGCACGGTCATCTGGTACAAAATCGATGTGCTCAAACCATCCCGATCTTCAACTTCAACATTTTCAATATTCGCGCCTTCATCCGATATTACCGTGGCTGAACGTGCAAGCACGCCGGGCTTATTGGAAACACCCAGACGAACCATGCAGGCAAAATCACCTTCAGCATCTTTAGCCCAGTTCACATCAATAAACTTGTCTGCCTGTGTTCTGACTGAATCGATATTGCGGCATGCTTCACGATGTATCACTATGCCACGCCCCTTGCTCAGCACCCCGATGATCGAGTCACCGGGAATCGGACAGCAACAGCGGCCATAAGACACCACCATACCCTCGGTGCCATGAATTGCCAGCGGTGCCTGTGATTTCATTTCACGTGTTTCTTCGGAATCGCCATGCGGTATTCTTTCGGGCACCAGCCGTCGCACAACCAGTGATGGCGGGCGATTACCCATGCCAACATCTTCGAGCAAGTCGGCTATAGATTCAAAGCCGTATTCTTCGAGGGTGTTTTTTATTGCCGCTTCCGGTACATCATCCAGTCGCATGCCCAAACCTTTCAGACAACGATCCAGTAAACGCCGGCCCTGCGACATAGCCTCATCAGCCTGCAGGTTCTTCAGATAGTTGCGGATATTGCTGCGCGCTTTCGAAGTTACCACATAGTTGAGCCAGGCCGGATTCGGCCGCGCCGCTGGTGAAGTGATAATTTCAACGGTCTGGCCACTGTATAAAGGTGTATTCAATGGTGCGAAACTGTGATCGAGTTTAGCGGCGACGCAGGTATTACCAATATCGGTATGAACTGAATAGGCAAAATCAACCGGCGTTGCATTGCGCGGCAACTTGATGATGTCGCCTTCAGGCGTGTAGACATAAACCTCGTCATGAAACAGGTCGACCTTGACGTTCTCGAGAAATTCCAGCGAGTCGCCGGCCGTTTGCTGCATTTCCAGTATACCTGTGAGCCAGTCGCGCGCGCGTGCATGTGCACTGATCATGCCGGAATCATCCGGTGACTTGTAAAGCCAGTGAGCGGCGATGCCGCTTTCAGCGAAGATGTCCATCTCCTCGGTACGTATCTGCACTTCCATCGGTATGCCATGCGGACCATACAGGGCCGTGTGTAAAGACTGGTAGCCGTTACTCTTTGGAATGGCGATGTAATCCTTGAAACGGCCGGGGATAGGCTTGAATAGATTATGAACGGCGCCGAGCACACGATAGCAATCATCCACACTGTCGACAATGACGCGCATCGCGTAAACATCGAGCACCTTGTGGAATGGCAGATGCTTGTCTTTCATCTTGTTATACAAGCTGAACAGATGTTTTTTGCGTGACAGTACTTCTGCATTAATGCCCAGCTGACCCAGGCGTGAAACCAGCGCTTTATCAATCTTGCGAATAACTTCCTTGCGATGACCGCTGGCTTTGTTGACCGCATGTTCCAGCACCTGATAACGAACCGGATACAGCGCCTTGAGTACACGGTCCTCAAGCTCATGCCGTATGGTGTAAATTCCCAGGCGGTTTGCAATGGGGATATAGATTTCCAGGGTTTCCCTGGCGATACGACGGCGCTTGTCAGGACGCAATGCATCGAGCGTGCGCATATTGTGCAGTCGGTCTGCCAGCTTAATCATGATGACGCGAATATCCTGCGACATCGCCAGCAGCACTTTCTGTGTATTCTCTGCCTGCTCTTCGATCTTGTTTTTAAACTTGATGTGCGTCATCTTGCTGACGCCATCGACCAGCATGGCGACGTCGTCGCCAAACTCGCGTGCAATGAGCTTACGGGTAGCCGCGGTGTCTTCCAGTACATCATGCAATATACTGGCGACAATGCTTTTTACATCCATGTGCATTTCGGCAAGAATTCTTGCCACCGCAATCGGGTGATAAATATAGGGCTCGCCGGAAATCCTTATCTGGCCTTCGTGCGCCTGGGCGCCGAAGAGGTAGGCATCATATACCTGCTTGACCTGGTCTTTGTCCATATAGGTACCGACCAGGTCGCACAGGTCTGATATCAGAAACCGATCTGAAGCTTTATCGTCTTCGACGACTTCTGTTTCGACCTGTTCTGACATCAACGTGACAGCATGGGAATAGATCAGATCCCTGTCTTGTCATTACCCATTGGCATCGGGCTTTGCAGCAATTCCCCTTCAATCATGGCTTCAATATCATCCTGGGGAACCACTTCTTCTTCCAGTACAGACTTGTTTATCTTATTTTCTGCTATTTCGCGCAATGCAAGCACGGTTGGCTTGTCATTTTCCAGCTCAACCAGCGGCTCAGCGCCCATGGACAGCTGACGTGCACGTTTTGAGGCAACCAGTACCAGCTCAAAACGGTTTTCTACATAATCAAGGCAATCTTCTACGGTTAATCGTGCCATCTATATCTCCAGTACTCACTCACTATATGTTCGGTTTTAACAGGCCTGCCAGTAAATCCTCATGCCTTTGCTGTTGATGCTCCAGCAGCATGCGATTGCAGACGAATATCGAGGCCAGTTCTTCACGGGCCTGCTCAAAGTCATCATTTATAACAATATAATCGAATTCAGCGTAATGCATCATTTCACTGACGGCTTCACGCATGCGCGACTCGATCACGTCATCGCTGTCCTGCTCCCTGTTTTGCAAACGATCTCTCAACGCCTGGATGGACGGCGGCAGTATGTAAATGCTTTTACAGCCGCTCATCAACTGTCGAATCTGCCTGGCGCCCTGCCAGTCAATCTCCAGGATAACATCCTTGCCAGACAGCAACTGATCCTGAATCTGCTGTTTCGAAGTGCCATAGCGATTTCCAAATACGCGGGCATGCTCAAGAAACTCGTCACTTGCGATCATTTCCTGAAAATGCGGCTCGTCAACATAATGGTAATCCCTGCCATCAACTTCACCATCACGCATTTTACGTGTGGTATGCGACACCGAAACCACCACATTGGGCAGTCTTGCCACGACTGCGTGCACGAGACTGGTTTTGCCCGCTCCGGAAGGCGCAGAAATGATATATAAAGTGCCCGTGGTCACTGATAATCCAGTCGTTGCTGAGTGCAGTTCTGATTGGTCGGAGTGAGAGGATTTGAACCTCCGACCCCTACGTCCCGAACGTAGTGCTCTACCAAGCTGAGCTACACTCCGAAAAGCCTTATTCTAGCTGCATATAACGAGAATTGTTAGCCAATGTATTATTCAGGTTGTTGAAATTCCTCATGTGAGTGCGAGACAAGGCAAAAATTGGCGAGAAAGCGCAGTGTACACGCTGTACATGAGCATTTTGAGCCATTTTTTAACGCAGTATCGTGCCACATGAGGAATTTCAACAGCCTGAATCAGCTGTTGCGATCTACCGAGAGGTGCGCAAGCGACACCAGTGCCTGTTTGTAATCAGAATCTTCCAGGTGGCCAAGCTCACTCAGGGCCAGATCAGCCTCTTTACCCGCCACCGATGCCGTGTATTCAAGCGCTCCGGTCGAGTGAATAATTGCCTGGACATCATCAATATAGTCATAACCACCTTTTTCGATAGCCGTGCGTATCAGCGTCCCCTGCTCTGCTGTGCCTTTGCTGATGGCATATATCAGTGGTAGCGTGGGTTTACCCTCGGCCAGGTCATCACCGACATTTTTGCCCATATCATCACTGTTTGATGAGTAATCGAGGACATCATCTATCAACTGGAACGCGGTGCCCAGGTGCATGCCGTAGCGCGCCATTGCCATTTCCTGTTGCTCGCTTCGATTGCACAGCACAGCACCCAGTCGTGTCGCCGCCTCAAACAATTTCGCCGTTTTGCAGTGAATCACGTCGATATAGCGTTGCTCGGTGGTTCCAGCATCATGCACATTCATCAGCTGCATGACCTCGCCTTCTGCAATCACGTTGGTGGTATTGGCAAGTATCGCCATGACCTTCATGCTGTCGACATCCACCATCATTTCAAATGCGCGTGAGTAGAGAAAATCACCAACAAGAACGCTGGCGGCATTACCGAACAGCTCGTTGGCGGTCTCCTTGCCACGGCGCAAACTGGATTCATCCACGACATCATCGTGCAGCAGGGTTGCTGTGTGGATAAATTCGATAATCGCAGCAAGAATGTAGTGCAGACTGCCTTCATAGCCGTGAGCACGTGAGGACAGCAGAACCAGCAGCGGGCGGAAGCGCTTACCACCGGAGTCGATGATATAGTGCCCGAGCTGGTTCACCAGGGCGACATCAGACTGCAAACGCTGACGAATCACCTGGTCCACACCCGACATGTCCTCTCGACACAGGGCGTTGATTTCTTCAGTGCTGAACAGGATTTCGGACACAGTTTGCCGGGGATTAATTGACAGAGTGCGAATCCTATGGCTGCAGGCAACATTGGTCAAGCAAAGAGCATGGAAACAATGCATATAATGCCGCAAACGCTTGCCACAAACAGGTATTCCCGTTAAAATTCGCGCCTTTTCTGTCAACGACTTGGAGAACACGCCATGTACGCTGTAGTCAGTACAGGTGGTAAGCAATACAGGGTTGCCGAAGGCGACCTGTGTCGCATTGAAAAACTGGATGCCGAAGAAGGCGCATCTGTCGAAATCGATAAGGTTTTGATGATTGCCGATGGTGACAATATCAATATTGGCACCCCGTTCGTAGACGGTGGCAAGGTTACAGCGACCATCAAGGCTCATGGCCGTGCGAAGAAGGTCGAGATCATGAAATTCAGGCGCCGCAAACACCACCAGAAGAAAACCGGCCATCGTCAGTACTATACTGATATCGAAATTACCGCAATAAAAGGCTAGGAGTGTAACCATGGCACATAAGAAAGCAGCGGGCAGTACCCGTAACGGCCGCGAATCGGAATCCAAGCGCCTTGGCGTGAAAAAGTATGGCGGCGAGAACGTCATCGCGGGCAACATCCTTGTTCGTCAGCGCGGCACCAAGTTTCACGCCGGCGATAATGTTGGCATGGGTCGCGATCACACGCTGTTCGCAACAGCGAATGGCAATGTAAAATTTGAAATCCGCGGCCCCAAAAAGCGCAGAACCGTCAGCATAGTTGCGGCATAAGGCAAAGTCCTTAAACAAGGTTCAAAAAGCCCCGCCAGCCGGGGCTTTTTTTATTCATTAGATACAGTTTTGGATTAACGTAGAGTGCGCAAAGGCGCAGAGGACACAGAGAAACAATTATTTTTTATATTAGTATCCCTGATGCAACAAAGTAAAATTCGGGACCCGGGATTTGACGTAACAATTCCCGGATTACGCTTCACTTCATCCGGGCCACATAATACTAAATAATCCTTTGCGTCCTCAGCGCCTCCGCGGCCTCTGCATTAATAGATACTTTTTAATACAGATACTTATGCGATTCGTTGACGAAGTCACAATCAAGACCATTGCAGGCGACGGCGGTAACGGCGTGGTCCACTTTCGTCGCGAGAAATATATTCCCAGGGGTGGTCCCGACGGCGGCGATGGCGGCGATGGCGGCAGTGTATACCTGATCGGTGACAACAACCTGAATACCCTGGCCGATTTTCGCCATGTACGCACGTACACGGCTGAATCCGGCAAAAAAGGCCAGGGGCGGCAGATGACTGGCAAGAGTGCTGAGGACCTGTATATCCCGGTACCGGTAGGCACCCTGATATACGATGAAGACACCCAGGAGCTTATCGGCGATATCACCGAAGCACAGCAGAAAGTTCTTGTAGCACAGGGCGGCTTCCACGGCCTCGGCAACACCCGATTCAAGAGCTCCACCAACCAGGCTCCGCGCAAATGCACACCGGGCTCTCCGGGTGAACGCCGGGGATTACGGCTGGAACTGAAGGTCCTGGCTGATGTTGGATTACTCGGTATGCCCAATGCCGGCAAGTCCACGTTTATCCGCGCGGTGTCCTCGGCACGCCCGAAAGTGGCCAATTACCCGTTCACTACACTCTATCCAAACCTGGGCGTGGTGCGCGTCGACGAGACCAAAAGCTTTGTCGTTGCCGATATTCCCGGGCTGATCGAAGGCGCATCGGCCGGAGCCGGGCTGGGTATCCAGTTTTTGAAACACCTGTCCCGCACCCGCCTGCTGCTGCACATTCTCGACATCGCCCCCTTCGATGGCAGCAACCCGATCGATGATGCAAACAAAATACTGACCGAGCTGCAAAAATACAGCAAAGACCTGGCTGAAAAAGAACGCTGGCTGGTACTGAATAAAGCCGACCTGTTATCAGAACAGGAGCTCGCTCAGAAACGCAAGGAAATTACCGATGCGCTGCAGTGGAAAGGACCGGTGTACACGATTTCGGCACTGGCAAAAACGGGCACCCAGCAGATCGTTTACGACATCATGAATTATTTGATCTATGACTATGAAGAATCCGAACAGGATTCATTTTCAGATCCGGATGTAAATGTAGATGACGAACAGAATTAAACTTGGCCGCAGCAAACGCTGGGTCATAAAGATCGGCAGCGCGCTGATTACCAACGAAGGCAAAGGCCTCGATACCCGTGCCATCCAGCACTGGGCTGAACAGATGGCTGAACTACGCAGTGAAGGCAAGGAGCTGCTGCTGGTCTCGTCGGGCGCCGTTGCCGAGGGCATGTCGCGCATTGGCATGAGGCAGCGCCCAAATGCACTGCATGAATTGCAGGCCGTTGCTGCACTCGGACAAATGGGCCTGATCCAGCATTTCGAGTCCTGCTTCAAACGGCATGATATCCATACCGCCCAGGTACTGCTCACCCATGAAGACCTGTCCAACCGGCAACGCTATCTGAATGCACGCAGCACACTGCAAACCTTGTTGCAACTCGGCGCGATCCCGATCATTAACGAGAACGATACGGTAGCCACGGACGAGATCCGCTTTGGTGATAACGACACACTGGCAGCGCTGGTAGCCAACCTGGTGGAAGCCGACACCCTTATCATTCTTACCGATCAACAGGGCCTGTATAACAAGGATCCCAGGCAGAATCAGGATGCCGAATTAATCAGCGAGGCAAATGCAGCCGACCCTGCCATCCTGAGTATGGCCGGATCAGGCGGCATCCTCGGTCGTGGTGGTATGCGCACCAAGATTACCGCAGCGCACCGTGCTGCGCGTTCCGGTGCAGCGACATTGATCGCCTCGGGCAGAAGCGAAAATGTGCTGCTGGAAATAGCCAGAGGCAGTGAGATTGGCACCCTGTTGAGTCCAAGGACCGAAAAACTCGCCGCACGCAAACAATGGCTCGCCGGCCATCTCATCGTCAGGGGCAGCCTGCAACTGGATGAAGGCGCAAGCAGAGCACTGTCGGGCTCCGGCGTCAGCCTGCTGGCCGTTGGCGTCAGCAGTATCAGAGGTGCTTTCAACCGCGGCGACATGGTCAGCTGCCTGTCACATGAGGGTGAGGAAATCGCCCGCGGACTGGTAAATTATTCTGCCGATGAAGCGCGCAAAATTATGGGCAAGGCCTCGCACGAGATCGAAAAAACACTGGGCTACGTGGACGAGCCCGAACTGATCCACCGCGACAACCTGGTTTTACTGTAATTTGATTTGTCACAAAGGGCACAGAGGTTTATTAGTTCTGAGCGGCTTTCGTTGCGAGTATAAGTAAATCGTTTTCAATAACATTTGGTTTCGCCCCTGTTGGGGCGAGTTACCTTTTTTGCTCGCACAAAAAACGTAACCCAAAAAATGCGTCCCGGGCACTCGTGCTTCGCATACTCGTAGCCTGGATGAAGCGCAGCGTAATCCGGGAATTTCCTGTAGCTTTGAAAAGACCCGGATTCCACTTCGTTACATCCAGGCTACAACGGGTCGTCTTGACTCGCATCCATGCTCGACAAGACTCGATTGACCGTCCGTGGTCAATAGACCCTACCAGTGAAGCAGTCTTCGGCGAGCTTAACGGGAGGAAACAGTTTCCCCGTGAAGTTTGCCGAGCCATTCGGCTTTGGTAGGGAAAATCCGACATGGACGTCGGATTTAGCCTTGTCGAGCCCGGACGGCGAGTCAAGGCGGCCCGTAGGCAAAGGCGAATGGTGAGGGGACCCGAAGGGCAAGCTGGTCGGGGTGTCCTTTCTTTTGGTTACTTTTTTTGGACAAGCAAAGACAAATTCATCAGGAATGAATTTGTGCTGCGAAGCAGACCCGAAGGGCAAATCACATGGATGTGATTTGCAACGTAACTCGCCATCAAGGCGAAACCAAATGTTACTAAATGCGATAAATATATGTTCGCAACTAAAGTCATTCCAGCGAAACAACAAAAAGCCCCTGTGTCCTCTGTGCCTTTGAGACCTTTGCGTTCCTTCAACACTGTTTCTAATCAAAAAAAAGCCCCGCGGTGCGGGGCTTTTTTGTTCGATCTGTCTATGCAATCACATATTGATGATGTGATGATTCAAGCGACTTTTATGACGCGCAGCCTTGTTTCTGTGGATAAGACCTTTGTTTGCCATGCGATCAATCGCGGGAACGGCGTCCTTGAAAGCAGCTTCCGCTGCAGACTTGTCGCCTTTTTCTATGGCGTAGTAAACATTCTTGACGTAAGTACGCATCATAGCGCGCATGCCCACGTTATGGGCGCGACGGGTAACGGCCTGACGGGCGCGTTTTCTTGCTCCGGGTGAATTTGCCACGTATTTATCTGCACTGGTTTAAAAGAGCGCGTAAAATGCCAGTTTCACCCGCTTTTGTCAATGTTTTTTGGTAAAAAACCCTGGCTCCGCAGTCGATCAGCGTTAAGTCCGAATGACGTCCAGCCCGGGTATTTCACAAAGGCGGACGTACAATGTTGTGAATTTATAGGCACTTCGATCACTTTATCAATGACTAATCATTAATCGTTCGGTTACAGTTTGTCCTATTTAGTATTACGAACAACCTGGCAAAGCAGGTTGTTCGTCTCATCCATGAGACTCACCCCTTCGGGCCTAACGCGATATTTTGTTCCTGACAAAATATTGCCCCTAATATCCAAATCCTTCATGCAATACCCGGGCTAGGTTACAATGGCGCGTTTTTTCAAGCCATTACTTGTGCCAACTGCAGGAGAGCCGCGCTGAGCATCAAATTGCTGAAATCCACTCTGACCGTCGGTGGCATGACCCTGCTCTCCCGTGTATTCGGCCTGGTACGCGATATCACCCTGGCCACCGTCTTTGGTGTCAGCGGCGGCACTGACGCCTTCCTCGTAGCATTCAAGATACCGAATTTCATGCGCCGCCTGTTCGCCGAGGGCGCTTTCTCGCAGGCATTCGTACCTGTGTTCTCCGAATACAAGGAAAAACACAGCCTCGAGGCGCTGCGCGACCTGGTCGACCACGTCGCTGGCAGCCTCGGAACCGTGCTACTGCTGATTGCCACGCTTGGCTCCGTTGCCGCACCCTTACTGGTTTACCTGTTTGCACCAGGCTTTACCGGCAACACAGAGCGCTTTGACCTCACTGCCGACATGCTGCGTATCACCTTTCCCTACCTGTTCTTTATCTCGCTGGTGGCATTCTGCGGCGGCATTCTCAACAGCTACAACAAGTTCGCCGTGCCTGCATTCACACCGATAATACTCAACCTGTGCCTGATCTCTGCCGCAATATGGCTGTCGCCGCTGTTCGAACAGCCATTAATGGCACTGGCGTGGGGCGTTGCCGTCGCCGGCGTACTGCAACTGCTGCTGCAGTTCCCCTGGCTGTTGAAGTTAAAGCTGTTTCCAGTCCCCCGCATCAAACGCCATCATGAAGGAGTCAGTAAAATTCTGCGCCTGATGCTGCCTGCCGTAATCGGCTCCTCGGTGATGCAAATCAACCTGATACTGGACACCATCATCGCATCATTCCTTGCGGCCGGCAGTGTTACCTGGCTGTATTATTCGGACCGCATGCTGGAATTCCCGCTCGGCGTATTGGGTATTGCCATCGCGACGGTGATCCTGCCGGCACTGTCACAGCAGCATGCGAACGAGTCACCGAAAAGCTTTAACCAGACCCTGGACTGGGCACTGAAACTGGTGATGTTGATTGCACTGCCGGCAGGTATCGGTCTGTTGTTACTGGCCGGACCGATACTGGCAACACTTTTTCAGCACGGCGACTTCAGTGCAAACGACTCCTACATGGCCAGCCTCAGCCTGATGGCTTATATACTCGGGCTACCGGCATTCATCCTGATCAAGGTGCTGGCCCCGGGCTTTTACTCCCGCCAGGACACGAAGACACCGGTCAGAATCGCCATCATCGCGATGATCTGCAATATGGCACTCAATATCTTCTTCGTTGTGCCCATGGTTATGTATCAATACGAGGCGCCGCATGTTGGACTGGCACTGGCAACCAGCAGTTCAGGCTATATCAATGCCATCCTGCTTTATCGCGGCCTTCGAAAAGCCGGCGTGTATCAGCCACTGGAAGACTGGGCACAGATGATTACAAAGATGCTGATAGCCTGCGCCGGTATGGCCGCCGTATTAATTCATCTGACCCCGGGGCTTGAGATTTGGACCTGGTTAACCGTATCTGAACGTGCCATCTATCTCGCCAGCATCATCGGCATCGCCGTGGCGGTATATTTTGCAACACTATGGCTCAGTGGAATCAGACCCGGCAGACTCAAACGCGCGTGACCGGCATTGCACGAAAGAGCATTTAATTTCAACGCAAAGGGCGCAAAGGTTTTATTCATTGTGTAGCCTGGATGTAACGCAGCGAAATCCGGGATTGTTTAATTTCGTAAAGCTAAACCCGGATTTCGCTGCGCTACATCCAGGCTACACCTACAACCGCATAAAAAACAATCTGACTCTGCGCTCTTTGCGCCTTTGCGGCCTCTGCGTTAAAAAACAATGTTTCTAACAGGTTAACAAGCAAACACTGATATACTACTGCTTTTCAATTAGTTACCTCGTTTACCATGCAGTTAGTTCGCGGCCTTCACAATCTGAAATCCGAGCACCGAAATTGTGTGGTAACCATCGGTAATTTTGACGGTGTTCACCAGGGCCACCAGGCCCTGTTACGCCTGCTGGCAGCAAAGGCCAGCGAGAATAACACGCCAGCCTGCCTGCTGAGCTTCGACCCGTTACCTCACGAGTATTTTTCTACAAGCAAACCTGCGCCCCGCCTGACCAGCGCACGTGAACGCTACACCACGATCGTGGAACTGGACGAATCACTGCGCCCGGACATGCTGTTGATTCTGCGTTTCGATGACAGCCTGGCGCAATTAACGGCGGAAGAGTTTGTCTCGCAGGTTCTGGTTGATGCACTGGCAGTAAAGGCTGTTGTCATCGGCGATGATTTCCGTTTTGGCAGAGGTCGCACGGGAGATTTTGATTACCTGAAAGCCACCGGGGATAAATACGGTTTCGAAGTCTTGGCATTATCCACCCACAGCGTGGATAATATGCGCGTCAGCAGTACAGCTATCCGCCAGGCATTGCTGGATAACCGCCTGTCCGATGCTGAACACATGCTTGGCCGTCCTTATCGGATATGTGGACGCGTGGCGCATGGCGACAAACGCGGGCGCACGATAGGGTTTCCAACCGCCAATATTCGATTGAACCGTCCGGCAATCCCGCTCAGCGGTGTGTACACTGTAACGTTGTGTTCACCGCAACTGGGTGACGTTCCCGGTATTGCCAATATCGGCAAGCGCCCGACGGTTGACGGTGTGCGCGATCAGCTCGAAGTCCACCTGTTTGATTTTGATAAAGACATTTATGGCATGAATATCTGCGTGTCTTTTCACCATAAAATACGCGACGAGAAAAAATTCGAATCGTTTGAGCTGCTCAAGCAACAAATAGAACTGGATTGCATACGCGCAAGAGAACTGCATAAGACAATGAATAACGAATAATTAATAATGAATAATGAAACGACTATGTTCTGTTAAAGTTTTTTATTATTCATTATTCATTATTCACTATTAATTATTAGACATGGCTGATTACAAAAGCACCCTGAACCTGCCTCATACCGATTTTCCGATGCGCGGCAACCTGGCACAACGCGAGCCGGATATGCTGAAAGCATGGAGCAACATCGACCTGTACAAAAGGATCAGGGAACAGTCAAAAGGCCGCCCTACTTTTGTTCTTCACGATGGCCCGCCCTATGCCAATGGCGACATTCATATCGGCCACGCCGTTAACAAGATTCTGAAAGACATCATCGTTAAAAGCCGCACCATCGATGGCTTTGATGCACGTTACATCCCGGGCTGGGACTGTCACGGCCTGCCCATCGAGCTGATGGTGGAAAAGAAGCTTGGCAAGGCCGGTGACAAAGTGGATGCCAAAACCTTTCGGCAGAAATGCCGGGAATATGCCAGCAAGCAGGTCGATGGCCAGCGCGAGGACTTCAAGCGCCTCGGTGTACTGGGCGACTGGGACGACCCCTACCTGACGATGAACCCCGTATTCGAGGCCAACATCGTGCGCTCACTGGGCAAGATCATCGACAAGGGGCACCTGCACAAGGGCAGCAAGCCGGTGCACTGGTGCCTGGACTGTGGATCAGCACTGGCTGAAGCCGAAGTCGAATACCAGGACAAGGAGTCCCCCGCGATCGACGTTATGTTCAAGGCCGACGATGAAGCCGCGTTCCTCACCGCAGCCGGCATCGACAATAAAGGCGAAGGCCCTGTCGCCGTGGTGATATGGACCACCACGCCGTGGACGCTACCGGCCAACATGGCCGTATCGCTGCATCCCGAGCTGAGCTACCAGTTGATACAGATCCAGACCAGTCACGGCCCGGCAAGAATACTGCTGGAAACCACGCTGGCCGAAAGCGCGCTGCAACGATACGCTGTCGAAAAACACAGCGTCCTCGGTGAATGCCGGGGCAGTCAGCTGGAACATCAGCAACTGCAGCATCCGCTCTATCACCGTACGGTGCCCATCATACTCGGTGATCACGTCACCACCGAAGCCGGTACCGGTGCGGTGCACACCGCCCCCGGCCATGGCCAGGACGACTTCATCGTAGGCAGCCGTTATGGGCTGGAAGTATACAATCCGGTCGGCAGTGACGGCGTTTTCCTGCCGGACACCGAACTGTTTGCCGGCATGCATGTAAACAAGGCCAACGCAGCCATACTGGAAACGCTGGAAAAGAACGGCGTACTGCTGAAACTGGCAAGAATGAAGCACAGCTACCCGCACTGCTGGCGCCATAAAACCCCGATCATCTTCCGTGCAACGCCACAATGGTTCATCAGCATGGACCAGCAAGGCCTGCGCACGGCTGCTGAAAAAGCCATCCGTGAAACGAAATGGCTACCCGACTGGGGGCAGGCCCGCATCGAAGGCATGGTCAGCGGCCGTCCGGACTGGTGCATTTCCCGGCAGCGCACCTGGGGTGTACCAATCACTCTGTTCGTGCACAGGGAAAGCGGCGAGCTGCACCCGGACACCAGTGAGCTGATCGAGAAAATCGCGCAGCGCATCGAGCAGCAGGATATCGACGCCTGGTTTGAGCTCGAGGCGGCAGAACTGCTCGGTAATGATGCTGACAGCTATGAGAAAACCAGCGACACCCTCGATGTCTGGTTTGACTCCGGCGTGACGCACGCCTGCGTACTTGGCCAGCATGAAAGCATGCCATTCCCGGCTGACCTTTATCTTGAAGGCTCTGACCAGCACCGTGGCTGGTTCCAGTCCTCTTTACTGACTTCGGTGGCCATGAATGGCACCGCGCCCTATCGCAGCGTGCTCACCCACGGCTTTACCGTCGATGCCAATGGCCGCAAGATGTCAAAGTCACTGGGGAACGTGGTTGCACCGCAAAAAGTCA
>Ga0316201_10001857_pt1 | contig 14665 bp, 11 predicted proteins | sample CS6wburrow_MG_FD_204516 | JGI IMG/M metagenome (GOLD analysis project Ga0316201, IMG submission 204516) | Coastal sediment microbial communities from Delaware Bay, Delaware, United States - CS-6 worm burrow | ecosystem: Environmental > Aquatic > Marine > Coastal > Sediment | place: USA... | reverse complement strand
TTGTGAATCATTGCTTATGGCCGCGCCACCCATAGACTCTGCTGCATGGGTGTAGCACTTGGACATTTCTCTCGCCGACCGGCCTCCGGTTCGACCTCCGATCGGTCGGAGCGAGTGTATGACAGCATCGTCGACCTCGCACCGAGTCCGGACAATCCAACCCCGATGGTTCGACTCAGCAGGCGGATCAATCCTCATGAAGATTACGAGGTTCTGCTGAAGCTTGAGGGCATGAACCCGTTCGGCTCGATCAAGGACCGCACCGCGCTGTACATGCTGCGCGGCCTGCAGCTCAAGTCCGACCAGGCGCTTGTTGAGCCCTCCGCCGGCAACACCGGGATCGCGCTCGCGGCCATGGCAAATGCGCAGGGCACACCGATCGAAATTGCAGTTCCAAGCGGGACGCCCGAAGAAAAGAAAGCCATGTTGCGTTTCCTCGGTGCCGAACTGATCGAGGTTGAGGACGAATTGTGCCCGTTGTTCCCCTCTGAAGGTGCGCGCGGTGTCGTTAAGAGCATGGTCGAAAGTGAGGCCTACAACGGCAAATACGTTAGCCCCAACCAGTACGAAAGTGAGCTCAACGTCGAAGCGCACTACCGTACGACGGGACCCGAGATCTGGAAACAGACCAACGGTGAAGTCGATATGTTCTTTGCGGGCATCGGGACCGGTGGAACGATCAGCGGTGTCGGTCGTTTCCTCAAGGAACAGAATCCGAACATCAGGATTATCGGCGTTGAACCCGCCACGCGTCACCACAGCCTTTCGGGCCTGAAACGCATTACGGGACTTCCCGATGAGCACTTCCCGACCATCCTGGACCGTGACTTGCTCGATGACCTTATTTCAGTGACCGACGAAGAGGCCTACACGGCCGGTATCGACGTCGCTCGCAAGGACGGCGTCATGGTGGGGCCAACGACAGGTGCCGTTTTGCACGCAGCGTTGCACTCGCACCTGCCGAAGTCCGGCAAGGCCGTACTTATCTCGGCCGACAATTCGGCCAAATACATCAGCACGTACGCGAAATACCTCTAGTCGCAGACGAAGCTGTCGCCATCCGGCTGGCAGTAGTCTGACCAGCCCCAGGTGCGCCAGTAGTCGAGTAGTCCCTCCTCGACAACCTTGCGACGGAAGTGGTCGGTCCGGCGCAGGATCCCCGAGTCCGCTTGGGCGAAAAGAAGATACTGTGCCTCTGCAGGAATACCTTCCGTCTGCTCGATTACGTCAATTGCGATGTCGGGTTCGCCGATCCAGGTGGCGCAGCGAATGATCTGCCAGCCCTCGAACATATGACTCCAGGAGCCGGGGTCTTCCTCCAGGTGCTGCCTGAGCGATTCCCGGACCTTTGCCGGCAGACCCTCGGCCTGCGCCGGATCGATGGAGGCCCGTACACATTGTGGATACCAGTCGGGGAAGTACTCGGGATGTTCACCCCAGTACGACAATGCCGTCTCCGCATCACCCTTCAGGCGGTAGCCCTCTCCGAGTTCGTCCCAACCGTTATATTCCCGACCCACCCGCAGGTCCCGGTAGATGTTGGCGTACTTGATCACTGTGTCGGCATCGCCGAGGTATCTCGAAACCAGGGTTACTTTCCAGACGGCGACTTGCCATGCCGGCTCATAGCGATACGCTTCGAGCGCATAATGCAGTGCTTCTCGTGCACGCCCTCTTGCCAACAATGCTTCGGCATAAAAGACGTTTGCAGATGCGCTTGTTGGGTCGACATAGAGCGCCCTCAGGTACAACTCCTCAGCCTCATTCCAGCGCTTTTCCTCTTCGGCAATTTCGGCCAGTATCGCCCACGAGGCGGGCAGCGACTCGTTGAGCTCGAGGGCGCGCCTTGCCGCCGCTCCGGCCTTTGCGAAGTCGACCTTGGACCACGTCAGTAATGAGGCACGTGCCAATGCATCCCAGGCGACTGCGCAGTTCGGAGCGAGACGAACTGCTTCCTCGAGGAGTTCGATTCCGCGATCCCAGTTCGATGATTCTCTAAGCTGCCTGCCGCGCAGATACAGCTCAAATCCCGCAGCACATTCTTCTGCTTCGATGCGTGGCGCATGAGTCGTTTGCGCGCTAGCGGCGGGCAGGATTGTATCGATAACAGCTTGCACAATGCCGCGTTGCAGTTTCGCGCCATCTCGAACGTTGCGTTGCTGCTGGTCTCGCCAGACGACGTTGCTCGCCGGCAGACTGATCAGGCGCGTGGTTACCTCGAGGTTCCCATCATGAAGCTCCACGTCGCCCATAAGAATCGAAGTGACACCGAGATCCACTGCAACGTTATTGTAGTTATCGCCGGCTGACCGGATGGCAAGACTGGTTTCACGACCGAACACCTTGAGCCCGGCAATTCGCGTCAGCTCCTCGCGAAGCTCGTCGGCGAATGCGTCGCCAATTCTGCCTGAGCTGTCCGCCGCATTGATGTCCTCGAATGGCATAACGACGAGAACGCGTTGTCGCGCCTGCGGATCGACAGCTGGCTGAACCGGTAGTGACAGCACGTACGCTGTGAACGTTACAACGGCCATGAGCCCGAGCAGAATCGCGTGATCACCCAGGTTGACCTCAGGCAGTTCAGTGCTGGGCGTTGCCTGCGGTGTCCGCGTGATGCCGCTGGCCGATATGTCATAGAACCACGCTGTGACGAGCACAATCGGAAATCCCGCCGTCATGGCCCAGAGGAATCGCCGCATTGTGCCGGCCGGCAGTCCCGCATCGGACAATACTTCCACGACCTGCAGCGCCACCCAGCAGCCGACGACGTACAGGGATAGCGTGTGCAGTACTTTACGCCGCTTCAGTTCGCGAAAAAGCACCATACTGATCAATATGTTACCGGCCCTGTCACGCGGCGATATTCGGGATAACCGGCATATAAGTGGATTCCAGAACAGCGTCAACGGGCAAAATGCTCTACAACAGGGTTTGCGGGAGGCCGACTATGGTCGATATCGAGCGTCAAAAGAGCCAACTCGCGGCAGTTCGCGAGCGTGCCGCCGAGTTCGAGTCAAGGTATGCAGAAAACCTTCAGGCTGTGCATCCCGACCTGCGCGAGAGTGCCAGGACCCTGATCCGTTACCTGGCAGTGCGCCAGGAGGATACTGTCGGTCTAAGTCCGGCAAGTCCTGCAGCCGATAAGCACAAAACAGCCATTCTTGGACAGCGTCCACAGGGTCGCGATGTCAGCATCATGGTAACCATGCCGCCCGAAGCAGCTGACAACATGTCAGTGGTTGCCGAGATGCTGGATGCAGGAATGAACATTGCCCGAATCAACTGTGCGCGCGACGATGAGCAGGCTTGGGAAGCAATGATCAGAAACATCCGGGAGGCAAGCCGGATATCCGCAATACCTTGCAAGATCGTTATGGACCTGGCTGGACCAAAAATCCGCACGGGTGAGCTGCGCCCGGGTCCCCGTGTGACACACATCAGACCGCGACGAGACCCGTTGGGACGCATAATTGCGCCGCGGCGCATTCGCCTGATCCCGGACGACGTTATTTGGCAGGGCACAAAGGTTGCGGTCCTTCCGGTGCCTCGTGACTGCATTGAGTACGCCCACCTGGGCGATGAAATTCGTTTCAAAGACACACGGGGCAAGAAGCGTCGACTGAGTGTTGTCGAAAAGGACGACAAGGGCCTCGTTGTCGAGCTATACAAGGGCGCCTACATCGCGACCGGCACGAAACTACGCCTGTGCCGCAGGGAAGAGGGCGAAAAGCTGAGCTATCGGGTCGGCGAATTGCCGATGATCGAACAGCCATTGCTGCTGCGGCCCGGCGATACACTGATTCTGCATCGAGACTCTATTCCCGGCGCACCGGCCGTCGAAGATGATGACGGGAAAGTCATCGTGCCTGCCCACATCTCCTGCCGCCAGCCAGAGGCATTCGAGTTTGTGTCGGCTGGTGATCGCATATCGCTTAACGACGGCAAGATTTCAGGCGTTGTGCAGTCGATTGCAGACGAACATCTCGAGATCGAGATTACAAAGGCCAAGCCCACGAGCAGCAGGCTGCGAGCAGATCGGGGCATAAATTTCCCGGACAGCGATATTCGCCTGCCCGGACTGACAAATACCGACAAGAACAACCTCAAGTTCGTTGTCCGGCATGCTGATGCAGTTAGCTTGTCCTTTGTGCGCCGCCCGATTGATATCGTTGCGTTACAAGACGAACTGGACCGGCTGGGCGCAGGCGACATCGGTCTTATCGTCAAGATCGAAACAAAGAAGGGTTTCAAGAACCTGCCGAAACTCCTGCTGACGGCGATGCGTCGCTATCCGATCGCCGTGATGATTGCGCGGGGTGATCTTGCAATAGAGTGCGGTTGGGAACGGCTCGCCGAGTTGCAGGAGGAGATTCTCTGGTACTGCGAGGCTGCGGAGGTGCCAGTTATTTGGGCGACGCAGGTTCTTGAACACAAAACCAAGAAAGGCCTGGCATCCCGGGCAGAGGTATCGGACGCCGCGATGTCGCAGCGCGCGGATTGCGTAATGTTGAACAAGGGCCCACACATCCTGGCTGCCATTCACATGCTGGACGATATTCTGCGGCGCATGCAGGCCTACCAATACAAGAAATCCGCTCGCCTCGGCGAGTTGAATCCTGAGTCCGAGGGCGTCGCAGAGGAAAAAATTGCACCAATTCCCTGATACACTTTGAAAAATCAGGATGAGCCTGTAACAAGGCTCTGGGGGGGGTTGGTTATGGTGCTGCGACCATTCGAGATTTTGTATACCGCAAGCAGTGTCGTCTCGGCAATTTTTGCATCCGTCTTATGTTTTTTTTCCGTAACCGTTCTTGCCCAGAATGAGCCGGCGAATGGCGAGGATGTGGATGAAGCAAGCAGCTATGTAGAAGAAGTGATCGTCACGGGATCGCGCCTGCGGCGCCGTGACTTCAACGCGCCGAGCCCAATTACGTCGGTTGACCAGGAGCAGATCCGAAATTCAGGCCAGGCTAATCTGGAGGCTGCAATGAACCAGATGCCGCAGATTACACCGTCGATCAATCGCTCCACGAATAATGGCAGCAACGGCACGGCGGAGATCAACCTGCGAGGCCTCGGTGCGGGAAGGACACTGGTCATGCTCAACGGGCGCCGCGTGGCGGCGTCGGGTATTGGCTCCGCAGTGGATATTAACAATCTGCCGCAGGTGCTAATAGATCGAGTCGAGATCATCACAGGTGGCGCGACAACGGTCTACGGCTCGGACGCAGTGTCAGGCGTTGTCAATTTTGTTACGCGAGACGACTTCGATGGCTTCGGTATCGATGCCAGCGCCTATATGTCAGAACGCGGTGACTCGAATACCTACGACATCAATCTCACCTACGGGCATAATTTTGAAAATGGCCGCGGCAACCTGACAGTATTTGCTGCGTACCTTGATCGCGAGGAGTTACTGGCCGATCAACGTGAACTGACGTCGGTTCCGTGGTTTGATACCTGGGAGGGCGAGTTGGTCCAGGCTGGTAGTTCGAGAGTTCCGGAAGGTGCAGTTTTTTTCCCCGATTACGACTTCGGCAATGGGCCTTCAACAGTCACCTTCGACCCCGATGGCAATGCACGGGAATTCATCGACCCCGATGACCGCTATAATTATGCGCCCTGGAACTATATCCAGACACCACTTGAGCGCCAAACAGCGGGTTTTTTCTTCAACTACGATTTGTCGGATCGCACTGAACTCTACGTGGAGGGTGCCTATACCCGCAATCGTCACCGTTCGGTTCTCGCCCCAACACCGGCAGGCGGTTTCTTCGAGTTTAATACCGACAGTCCGGTGATGACACCGTTCACGCAGCAGGTGTTCTCAACCTTCGTCCCGGCCGGGCCGAACAGGGTTGAGGCGTTTTTCGCGCGTCGGCTCGAGGAGTTGGGTCCACGCATCATCGAGAACCAGAAAGACAACATTCGAATTGTCACCGGTTTGAGGGGTGATGCCTGGGGTGACTGGGAGTTTGATGCCTGGCTTACTTACACCGATTCGGATGAGCCCGAGATCTTACTCAATGACGGTTCACGCTCGCGTTTCCAGCAGGGTCTGCTGGTCGACCCCAATACCGGGCAGTGCTTTGATCCATCGAACGGTTGTGTACCACTCAATGTATTTGGCGCAGGCAACCTGTCATCGGAGGCCGTCGATTTTATTCGTGTCCGCCCCCTGACGAACCAAACAACACGCGAACAAATGCTCGCCAGTGCGTTTGTCCGGGGCAGACTGTTTGATACCTGGGACGGACCCGTTGAGTCGGCATTTGGCATCGAATGGCGGCGCGACGACGGAACCTACTCGGCCGACGAGCAACTGTTCACAGGCGATACACTGGCCTTCAACCCTGATGCGTCCGTCGCCGGTGCGGAAGAGGTCATCGAGGTTTACGGTGAAATGCTGATTCCGCTTGCCGACACGCGGCCGTTTGCCGATTTCCTTGCTCTCGAGCTGGGTGCGAGATTGTCTGATTACAAGCACGCAGGATCCTCGAATACCTGGAAAGTTGGTATTGATTGGCGGCTGACTGGCAGCTTCAGAATTCGCAGTATGTTCCAGCGCAGCGTCCGGGCGCCGAACCTGCTCGAGGCTTTCCAGGAGGAAGCCGCGAACTTGTCTGTTTTTGCCGAGGATCCAATGGACGATCCTTGTTCGGCGGTTTCCAATCCTGAAGCGGCTGGCAATGTCGACAAGTGTATTGCGACCGGACTGCCAGCTAGCGAGATCGGCGTCTTTAACGCCGGCCCTGTCGATGCCAGCTACGTGTTTGGCGGCAACCCGGATCTGGCTCCTGAAGAGGCCGATACGTTTACTATCGGATTCGTGATCGCACCGGAATTCTTGCCGAATTTCCAACTTGCCGTCGACTATTTTGATTTGCAGGTTGACGGCGGCATCGGTGACCTCGATGCGGTCAGCGCCTGCTTCGATTCGGCAAACACGGGCAACTTGTTCTGCGACCGGATTACTCGCGACACGTTGAGTTTCAACGTCAGCGAAGTTCGCGAAACCAATATCAATCGAGGTCTGCTCAAGACAACGGGTTTCGACACGCAGCTGAACTACTCGTTCGAATTGCCCGGCGGCCTCGCCATCGGTGATTCGTTTGCCGACCTCGATATGAATATGATCTGGACGCATGTCACCGAGAACTCGGCGCAGGACACGCAGTTCAGCAAATCGATAGACTGTGCTGGATATTTCGGCTGGCCGTGCACTGATATCATTAACGCAATAACAATCCCGATAGATCGCATCACGACAAACCTGAGCTACGCCTCAGGCGACCTGACCGCCCACCTGACCTGGCGCTGGATCGACAAGGTGAGGAATGCCGCGCCGTTCCGCTCAGGGGATTTTGGTTATCCCGACCCGGATCTGGCGATTCCCTTTGCCAAGGCGAAGAACTATCTGGACCTGGGTATTAGCTACCGTTTCAGCGATAACATCGAGGCCAGTTTGATGATCGCGAATCTCACGGACACCGGGGCGCCGAACATGGCTGATGCGGTGTGGGACCAGAATACCGATACCGCCATGTACGACATCTATGGTCGTAGCTATACGCTCGCTTTCAGGCTCAGCTACTAGGTTCTAATCTTCTTCGGAGATGCCGAGACGCTCATGCATGAGCGGGCTCGTCGTCGTGTACTGCAAGCGAACCTTCTTATCGGGCTCGATGCGTTCCTTGGCCGCAAATGCCGCCAATGCTGCTTCATGGAAGCCGCTCAATATCAGTTTTTTCTTGCCTGGATAGAAGTTGATGTCACCAACGGCATAGATGCCCGGCGTACTCGTTTGGAATTTTTCGGTATCGACGTTAATCGTCTTGCGATTGATGTCGAGACCCCATTCGGCGATGGGACCAAGCTTGGGTGCAAGGCCGTAGAAGACGATTGCCGCATCGCAGGGAATTTCGCGTTCGTCTTCTCCGATAGTAACCGTGACGGCCGTAATGCCACCCTCATCGGCCTTGTAACCTGACACCTTGCCAATGATCGGGTCGATCTTGCCGTCCGCGGCAAGTGCACGCATTGCATCAACGGTTGCAGGTGCACCGCGATACTCTTCTCGGCGATGTATTAGTGTAAGGCCATCGCATTTCGGGGCCAGCTCGACTGCCCAGTCGAGTGCGGAATCGCCGCCGCCAAGTATGGCAATGCGCTTTCCTGCAAATTTCCCTGGGTCTCGAACTCTGTAGAACAGGCTTTTCTCTTCATGTTCATCTATGCCTTCGAAACGCAGTCGACGCGGCTGGAAAGACCCGACACCACCGGCGATGAAAACAGTGCGTGTACGAAACTCTGTGCCAGCATCGGTCGCAACCTTGAACCAGTCGTCATCAATAGCTTCGACCTCGGTGACTTCCTCGCCGAGGTGAAATACCGGGTTGAACGGCTCGATCTGTACCATCAGGTTTTCAATCAGTTCTTCGCCACTGCACACGGGGATGCCGGGAATGTCGTAAATCGGTTTGTCCGGATACAGTTCAGCACATTGGCCGCCGGCTACGCGCATCGTGTCTATGACATGAGCAGTCAGGCCAAGCAGGCCAAGTTCAAATACCTGGAACAGGCCAACCGGCCCGGCTCCGACAATCAGGGCGTCGGTTTCGATGATGTTTGTTGACATTGCTGCCTCCCGAAAAGCAGCGCGCATTGTACCTCACGCGTCGCGGCGAGCATTACGATTTGCGGGCAATACTTAGTGCTGCGGTTGCGAGCTGTGAGTACGTTCGCCCGCGCTCGATCGCGCGCGGATCGGCCGCATTGCCGTCAAGCCCGCGCCGCAGAACGCCGGCCAGAATCGCCGCGAGCCGGAACATCGAGAATACGATGTAGTAATCGATATTCTCGACCGAATCTCGACGGCTTGCACCGGCATAGGCGTCGATAACTGCCGCTTCGGGCGGTATGCCGAGCCCATCGAGATCAAGTCCAAGCAGCCCCCAGGGGGACGCCGCAGCGTCGACCCGGTAGGGCATCAGGAAATAGCCGAGGTCCGCAAGGGGATGGCCGATCGTCGACAGTTCCCAGTCGAGCACGGCTGCGACCGCAGGTCTGTCGTTGCTGAAAATGACATTTCCGGGTCGGTAGTCGCCATGGACGATAGCGGCCTGCTCATCATCGGGGTCATTCTGCGATAGCCAGTCTATGACCTTGTCCATTGCGTCGCAGTCCTCGACTTTGGACGCTTCGTATTGCTTCGACCAACGTGCAACCTGACGTGCAACGTACATCGATGGCCTGCCGAAATCGTCAAGACCAACATCGCGATAGTCGACGCCGTGGAGCGTGCCGAGTACAGACGCCATCGAGTGAAATAAAGCGGAGCGCTCACTGGGTGTGCAACCGGGCATTTCACGTTCGCTGATTACCCGGCCGGGCACATAGTCCATGACATAGAACATCTGGCCCATAACGGTTTCGTCATCACACAGGACAAGTGTCCTGGGCACGGGTACATCTGTATCGGCCAGTGCGGAAATGACGCGGTACTCCCGGTCAACTGCATGTGCAGACGGCAATAACGTGCCGGGTGGCTTCTTGCGCAGGACGTAAGTACCTGAACTGTCTTCTATCAGGTAAGTCGGGTTGGACTGACCGCCGAGAAACTGGCGTATCGTGCAAGCACCGTCGAAGCCTGCAATGTGTTCCCTGAGGTAGGCGACCAGGGTCGCTTCGTTGAGCCGATGCACATTGGCTGGCACACCGAGCTCCCGGTTGTCGCTCGGTGTCGTCATGGACTACTGATGGCGCTTCATCTCAAGTCGTGCGATCTGGTCGCGATGGACTTCATCGGGCCCGTCAGCCAGCCGCAGTGTACGCGCATTGGCGTAGGCGTAGGCGAGGCCATAGTCGTCACATACGCCAGCTGCACCATGCATCTGTATGGCCCAGTCGATGACCTTGCAGGCCATGAGAGGTGCTGCGACCTTAATCATGCCGATTTCCTTGCGTGCCTCACGATTGCCGACCTTGTCCATTTTGTCTGCTGCGGCGAGCACGAGTAAGCGTGCCTGATCGATCAGTATTCTCGACTCGGCAATACGCTCTCTCGTCACACCCTGGTCGGCAAGAGGCTTGCCGAACGGATGTCGTTCCTGGGCCCGGCGGCACATTTTTTCGAGTGCAACCTCCGCCTGGCCGATGAGTCGCATGCAGTGATGAATGCGCCCAGGCCCGAGGCGGCCCTGGGCGATCTCGAAGCCGCGGCCCTCGCCGAGGAGAATGTTCTCTGCGGGCACGCGTACGTTCTCGAACAGTATCTCACCATGGCCATGTGGTGCATCGCTGTAGCCGAAAACAGGCAACGAGCGTTTGATCGTAATGCCTGGTGCATCTACCGGTATCAGGATCATCGATTGCTGCCTGTAGACATCATCACCGTCGGGGTCGGTCTTGCCCATGAAGATGAACAGTTTGCAGCGTGGGTCGCTGGAGCCAGACGACCACCATTTGAGGCCGTTGATGACATAGTCGTCACCGTCACGCAGTATTGTCGAGCAGATGTTACGTGCGTCTGACGAAGCAACATCGGGCTCGGTCATCGCGAAACAGGAACGGATCTCGCCGGCAAGCAATGGCTCGAGCCACTCACGTTTCTGTTCTGCGCTCCCATAGCGTTCAAGTGTCTCCATGTTGCCCGTGTCAGGCGCTGAGCAGTTGAAGACTTCCGGTGCCCAGTGAATGCGCCCCATGATCTCGCACAGGGGTGCGTACTCGAGGTTTGTCAGGCCTGCGCCGAGCGAGGAGTCGGGCAGGAACAGGTTCCAGAGGCCGGCCTCGCGGGCTTTGGGTTTCAGCTCCTCGATGATGGCTGCAGGAACCCAGTCATCACCCATGGCTTTGACCTGCTCGAGAAACGTCGACTCGTTTGGATAGACATATTCATCCATGAAGGCCGACAGGCGCTGAACCAGGTCTCTCGTCTTGTCGCTGTGATCAAAGTCCATTCGAGAGCATCGCTTCGCTACGTTGCCTGGCTTGCAGCGGCCGTTAATTCAGTCTGCGCATGCTGGAACTGGTCTGCCGCCCGCTCGAGGTATCGCCGGGCCTCACCATCATAGCCATCGGCTGCAGCAGACCACACGCGATTGATGTAGCGTTCGCCCGCCGCGAATTCGCTCATGATGTCGGCATAGGTTTGTAACCCATACAGGTGCACCATACTCTCGCGCGCCTCCGCAAAACGCCGCAGATCGTTGCGCAACTTGTCGTCGATCCAGCCGCGTAGTGCTGCTCCCGATGGAGCTGAGCCATCCGCGGTGACCTCGTCGAGGTCGCGTACGATATTGGCAATCGACTCATTGAGCTCGTTGCGATTGGTCTCGAGGATAGTGTCCGAGCGAGCCGCCGCCGCTGCGATGCGTTTCGCGATCAGGACGCCAGCAACGGCCGCCGCAGCCGCGATGGCGAACTGCATCCAGTTGACCTGCTGTTCGTCGAGAGCAGCGACATAGGCGCCGCCCAGGAATCCGGCGACGAGCAAAAGATATGCGATATTAATCATGTTTCTGCTCTCCTTAACCTGCCAGCAAAACGGCGTGAATTGCATTGCCGACACCAACCAATGCCTCGCCAACGATAAGCCCGGCAGCAATCGGAATGCCGACGTTGTCACTCCAGTCCTTGCCCTTGAAGCGGTCCGCGAGTTCGCGGCCCAGCGTGCCGAGTGAATAGGTCAATACGATATTGAATGGCAGGTAGAAGCCAAGGCCGACTGTGATGCCGAGCCCGCCAATGAATGCCGAGAGCACGCCGCCAAGGACCGCGCCCGCGGCGTATTTCTGTGTTGGTACATCGCCGCCCATGATGCCGTCGATTGTGCTCGCCAGTGCCTGAGCCTGGGGCGCCGGCAGCTTGGTGCTGCCCAGCCCATAGGCTTCATGAAGCACAAAGATCACAAAGATCACAACGATGGGGCCGAGCCATGCGCCTATGAACTGTCCCATCTGCTGCATGCGTGGTGTGGCGCCGACCAGGTAGCCGGTTTTCAGGTCGAGCATCAGGTCGGTTGCCTGCGACATGGCGACGCACATTGCGGCACCGACCATTATGGCAGCAATGATCGAGTCAGTACGATCGAGCCCGAGTGCCTGCGTGACGACGATAAGCAGGGTGATTCCTACGAGCGTCATGCCAGAAAGTGGTGACCAGTTCGTACGACCAATGGCCTCGGACAGAATAATTCCTGCCATCCAGATCCACAGAGTACCGAGCAAGGCCATGGCAATACCACCACCAATCCCTATCGACTCAACGGACGTGACCGCCATGACACAAAGCAGGATCACCGCACCGACAACCGCGAAGTACAGCATCTTGATCGGCATTTCTTCGCTGCCGCTGCCGCCAGCGACTTTGGCCGCTTTTTGCATCGATCGAATGGCACTCAGGATAAGGGGTGCTGCGAGGATTACGCCCATGATGGCGCCGCCGATTAACATGCCGATGCCAAATGGCCTGTAGAGCATCAGCCGCAGCGCATTTGGGTCGGAAATCACCTGGCCCGCCTCATCGAGCGGGAAGCCGTCGGTTGCGGCCAGCATCGGCGACAGGAACCAATACGCGACGAAGCCGCCAATAATAAAAGCGACGCCGCCACGCCCGGCGATGAAGGCGACGCCGACGGTCATCAATGACAGATACCAGATGCCATTCATGAACTCTGGCATGCCGAGTAATGCGCCGAGATTCCAGTTGTCATGCCCTGTCTGGATTGTGGCGAAATGCACGCCCGCGCTGACGAGTGCTGCGACAAACAGGACGATGGCCTTGCGTACGCCTGCGCCGGGAGACTTCAGGATCGTAGCGACGGCGACGCCGCCAGGATAGGTCAACCGTTCGAAGTCGATCATGTGCTTCCTGAGTGGAATGATGAACGCGATGCCGAGGAATGCTCCTGCGATGCAGCCGAAGGTCAGAATGACCGGGTCAAAGCGGTCGCCAAATCCCAACAGGAATATGGCCGGTACGGAAAACATCATGCCCGACGATGCGCCATTCACACCTGAAGCGATCGTTTGCACTATATTATTTTCGATGATGCTCTTGCGCCGAAGGATGCCGCGCAAAATGCCGAAGCCGAGGATTGCTGCAAGTTCCGAGCCTTCGATGGAAAAGCCCAGGATCAGTGCTGCATAACCGATGGATACGGCGATGATGACACCGAGTATCCAGCCGACGATGACCGCGACCCAGGTTAGCTCGGGATAAGGTCTGGTGTCCGTAATTGACGAGTCCAATTTACGCCCCCACTTTTTTGTTGTTATGAGACTGGTATCCGTATTGCGATAAGGTAGCATGTTCAGCTAGGAACGTAACGGGCTCGAGGAGAGTTCTTTTGATTAGATTGAAACTTTTAGCTGTGCTGTTTACATGGGTTGTTGCCGGTTGCGCGACGATAACGCCTGAATTACCGGCTATCACTGACAAGCCAACCGGTAGTCACTTCGAAGGCAGGATCGTCTGGCATGATTTGCTCACCACGACGCCCGCTGAGTCGCGGAAGTTCTACGGCGAGTTGTTCGGCTGGGAGTTTGAACGTCCTGGATTGAGTGTCGGCATCGGCGATGCGGATAGCTACATGCTGATTCGCCATAACGGCGAATTGATAGGCGGTATGCTCGACGCGAATATCATGAAACGGGAGACCAACATCTCGCAATGGATCACCGTGATGTCCGTTCGTGATATTTCTGCGGCGACCGGGCGAGTTACGGCAAATGGCGGCGAAGTTTTGACGCCACCGACGGATGTCGGGTCACGAGGAACGCTGGCGGTCGTTGCGGGACCTGACAAGGCGATCATTGCGCTGGTTCAAACCAGGAGCGGTGACCCGGCAGAACGTAAACCGGTTAGCAATGGCTGGTTATGGAATGAACTTTGGACCAACAATGTTGAGCAGGCGACCGGCTTTTATCAAGCTGTTGCAGGCTTTGAAATTGAGAACCACGCGGTGCAAGGCGAAGATCAGGATTACCGCGTGCTCAAATCCGGTGATTCACCGCGTGCGGCAATTATGCCCAACCCGTTCGAACGCGAGTTGCCCGTGTGGGTTAACTACATTCGTGTCGACGATCCTGCGGTGATTACCGCACGGGTCGAAGAGCTTGGCGGTATTGTGATACTTGATGCAAGTCCGCGACCGCTCGGTGGCGAAGTCGCTTTTGTTGCGGGCCCGTCCGGTGCGGGCGTTGCTTTGCAAACCTGGCCCCTGGATCGTGAGGAGACCAAGTAATGAAAAACAGAATCAGACGACTGATGACACTGTTCCTTGTAATCGCATTGGCGGGTGCTGTTGCGTCCTGTGAGCCTCCCCAGGTTTACGGCAGCGTCGGCTACAGTTCGTACGGTGGTGGTGGCTACCATGGTGGCTATGGCGGCAGCGTCAGAATTGGTGGGCGTATCTACTAAAAAATTTATTGCAATTGAGTCAGCGAAAATCCCGCATGCCGCAACAGGCCGGCACTTCGCTCGAACTCATCCCGGTCGGCATAGATGAGCACGACGGTGAATTCACCGATGCCTTTGCGAAACCAGTCGAGGCGCAGACCGGGGGAGCGTTGCTCCAGGCCGGCAACAAAAGCCGCGGCGCGATAAGGTTCGCCAAAACTGAGCAGCGTTGAACGCCCGAATTCCGAGTACAGGTGGTCGG
>Ga0316201_10001856_pt1 | contig 14667 bp, 13 predicted proteins | sample CS6wburrow_MG_FD_204516 | JGI IMG/M metagenome (GOLD analysis project Ga0316201, IMG submission 204516) | Coastal sediment microbial communities from Delaware Bay, Delaware, United States - CS-6 worm burrow | ecosystem: Environmental > Aquatic > Marine > Coastal > Sediment | place: USA... | reverse complement strand
TATCGCAAGAAATAATTTCTGAAGATATAAATTATACAAAGACGATTCTAAAATCATTGGAAAAATTTAGGGGACGTATTGTGAAGCAAAAATCGGATTATTTTCTATGCTCTTTTAAAGATGTTAGCAACGCTGTGTTGTGCGCATTGGAAATTCAAAACCTTGCTAAACAAATTAAGAAGCATCCTTCAAATTTAACTTTGAACATAGGTTTAAGTGCTGGACTTCCGGTAACCGATAAAGATGGTATTTTTGAAGATACCATTAGAATGGCTGAACGATTATGCGAAAATGTGAAAGGTCAGATAGCCATGACAACTGAAGCTAAAGACCTTTTTGAAAGTGAAAATTTAAAGTTGTCTATAGATGAGAAGAATGTAAAAGTTCTAAATTCTAGCAATGAGAAATTCCTGAATATGTTGATGGATTACACCGAAAAAGAATGGTACAATCCAACCCTAACAGCAAAAGGTTTAAGTAAGCATTTGGGTTACAGTAAATCGCAATTATACAGAAAGATGATCGACAATACTGGAACGTCACCAAATACGTTTATAAAAGAGTATCGATTAAATCAAGCATTAAATCTATTAAACAAACAAGCAGATAACATCTCCGAAATTGCCTTTAAGACAGGATTCAACAGTCCTGCCTATTTCTCGAAATGTTTTCAGGAAACCTATGGGATCTTGCCTTCAGCTTATTTAAAACAGAATTTTTAGATAAGAATATTTTATCTTAGAAGTCTACTTTTTTAAAAATTCAAAACGAACCATTTGTATCATTTTTTGAACGAAATCTAACATTCGTTTAGGATTTTATTCTTCAAATTTGGGATGTTGAATCTTAATCTTTAAAAGATTTATCAATAATGAACCAACTAAATACCAACACAAAATGAAAAATTTAGTAAACAGTTTAGACCCTGCGTTAATTGAAGGATTTGCATCACAATTAAGAGGTGAAATAGTGCAGCCATCAGATGCAGGCTATAATGAAACACGTAAAGTATATAACGGAATGATAGATAAGCGTCCTGGATTATTTGCGATGTGTGTAGATGTCGCAGATATAATGGCTTCTGTTAATTTTGGACGAGAAAATAATTTATTAGTTGCCATACGAGGAGGTGGTCACAATGGAGGTGGATTGGGACTTTGTAACGATGGATTGGTGATCGATTTGTCAGGCATCAAATTTGTGCGTGTCGATACGTCTGACAACACAGTTAGAGTAGGAGGCGGAAACCTTTGGGGAGAAGTAGATCATGCTACACATCCTTTTGGGTTGGCAGTTCCGGCAGGAATTATCTCAACAACTGGAGTTGGCGGTTTGACTTTAGGTGGAGGCGTCGGTCATTTATCAAGAAAATATGGATTGACCATCGATAATTTGTTGGAAGCCGATATGGTTTTGGCAGATGGTTCTTTTGTTACAGTGAATAAAGACCAATATGCAGATCTGTTCTGGGCCATTCGAGGTGGAGGTGGAAATTTTGGAATTGTTACATCTTTTAAATTTCAGGCACATCCTGTAAAAACTGTCATTGGTGGTCCAACCTTATGGCCAATTGATAGGACTGAAGAAATCATGGAATGGTATCATGAATTCATTCATAATGCACCTGATGACTTAAATGGATTTATCACCACAATGGTTATCCCAGGACCTCCTTTTCCAGATTTTTTACATGGAAACCAATATTGTGGGATTGTTTGGTGTTTCACTGGTAGCCAGGACGAGTTTGATAAATTAATAAAACCTGCTATGAATTTAGAGCCTGTTTTTTCTCATGTTGGAGAAATGCCATATCCTTCCATACAATCATTATTTGATGGCTTACTGCCTCATGGATTACAATGGTATTGGAGAGCGGACTTTTTTAAAGAATTGGGTCCTGAAGCCAGAGCACAACATTTAAAATTTGGTTCTAATATTCCGACACCATTATCTCAAATGCATTTATATCCAATTAGTGGAGCAGCATGCAGGGTAGGTCCGGAAGAAACACCTTGGGCATTTAGAAATGCAAATTATGCTGGAGTCATTGTTGGAGTCGATCCAGATCCGAAAAATGCAGATAAAATAACCAATTGGTGTAAATCTTATTGGGAAGCCTTACATCCTTATTCGTCTGGAGGCGCCTACTCTAATTTTATGATGGATGAAGGTCAGGAGCGCGTAAAAGCAAGTTACAAACACAACTACAACCGTTTAGCAGATATCAAGGCTAAATATGATGCCAACAATTTGTTTAGCGTAAATCAAAATATCAAACCAAGTAAAAATTTAGTAACCAACAAAATATCAAAGCAATGAAACATTTAAAAACAGTAGTAGCAATTATTATTTTAGGATTAGTATTTGCTAATTGTAAAGAAAATCATGATTTGGTTAACACCGAATATCCCGAGGAACAACAAGAAATTATTGATAAGTTCGGTGAGATTCCCCAAAGCCTTAAGGACGGAGATATGGATAAATTAATATCATTTCATGCTTACAGTCCAAAGTTTACAGAATTTAAAAACGGTGAGTTGCGAAACGGAGGTGAAGCCAATGAAAAATTTGAGCGCGAAGTTTTTGGTGCGGTTACAGAAGTTGTAAAATTTGATGCAAAAGATATGCAGATTGCAGTTTATGGTGATGTTGCCAATGTAACTTTTCACTCCGATTTTCATCTTAAATTCGGTGAGGACCTCGTTATAGTAAATGATCAGATTTCTTTATTATTCGTAGACACAAAAAATGGCTGGAAGATAGTCCACGAACATCATTCACCATTGAAATAATAATATAAACAACTATCAAATAAATTCAAAAACTATGAAACATTTAAAAAAACTAGTATTACTATGCACCGTTTTGCTATTCATTAATTGTGCAAACAAAGAAAGTAAAAATAAGGAATTAGCTATCGTTGACAATACAGCTGTGGCTGTTAGAGATCTACCAGAAGATAAAAGTTTGTTCGAGCGACTTGGAGGAGAAAAAGGAATATCTTCACTTGTAGATAATATCGTTGATAATCATTTGAAGAATCCGGTTATCAATGAAAAGTTTTCTCATCTTAAGCCAGGTACAGAATCATATGAGATTTTCAAAAGACACGTCAAAGAGTTTTTAGCGGCTGGAACTGGAGGAACAACTAAATATACTGGTAAAGATATGGTAGCTGCACACACGGGTCTTAAAATTTCAGGTAAAGAATTTTTAAGCACTACAGATGATGTATTAATGGCAATGGATAGTCATCTTTTAGATGAAGAAACTAAAAAGGATATCCTTTATATTCTGTATTCGATGAAGGATGCAGTAATGGACAAGTAATTTCAACCAGCCAATTAAATTAAGGAGCCTTGTTATCTGTGATGATAAGGCTCGTTTTTTAATATTGTAAATCCTCTGTACAGCTGTTCAACAAAGAATAATCTAACCATTTGGTGAGAAAAGGTCATTTTTGAAAAAGAAATTTTGCCATTAGCTTTGTTATAGACGTCTTGTGAAAAACCATAAGGACCACCAATTACAAAAACCAATTGTTTTATTCCGGAAATCATATGTTTTTGAAGATACAATGCAAATCTAACAGAGTCCATTTGCTTTCCATTTTCATCTAATAAGATCAAAACATCAGTAGGTTTTAAATGACTTAATAAAAGGTCGCCTTCTTTTTGTTTCTGTTGTTCTTCACTAAGATTTTTAGACTTTTTTATATCAGGAAGCATATCAAATTTAAATTTGATATAAAACCCAAGACGCTTTTGGTATTCATCGATTAACACCTGAAGTTCTTTACTATCTGTTTTGCCTATGGCCAGGAGTTTAATTTTCATTAGAAACACTGGGATTTGTGATAGAAATTGGGTTTTTTAAAAATTCCATAGCCATTTTTTCGAAATTTAGTTCTAAATGTATTGTAATCAATTAATATTTCATTCCAATCTTCGGTATTCAATAATGATTTTAAGCTCTTTTCACTAAAATGTCCCCCACATAAAAAATAATTTCCATTAGGTTTTACAACTAATAAATGATAATTGTTCATTAATTTGAAAAATCGATTTTTAAAAATATTTCTTTCATCTGAGATCCAATTGAATTCTTTATAATCTTGAATACCTCCTGTATCATTCCTATACATGTAGATAATCTCAATAGGATATCGTTTTTTAAAATTTTTTATGCACTTTTTTTTCTTTTTTACCCATGAAGCAATATTGGAATCATGTATTTTACGATTAAATTCCTTATGTTCAATTGTATTATCTTCACTTTCATGTTTCTTCACATGAATTTTATATCTTCTTAATCTCTCCTGAAAATTGGTAATTGTATCCCAATATTTTACAACAAGGAATTCATCTTTTTTTAATTCGATATTTTGATCAGATTTTAATAATAGTTTAATTTGGGTTAATTCATCATTAGTGAGTTGACCGAAAGAATATCTATATAATACCTTCTTAAATTTCAATGTGTCACTGGCATAATCAAAACATTTATAAAAATAAGTATTGCATTTTTCCTTAAACTCATCTTTTGTAATTTCTCTATTGGTTTCATCTATAAAAATAGTTTTTGTTTGAGAAAATATAACGGTAGACAAAAAGAGAGTAACTAAAACAATAAACGATTTATTCATTTGCTTAAAAAAATGTATGTAAAAATATAAAAACATATATAAATTTAATTCTAATAATTCTTCAATCAATTCTTATTTTAGCAGTAAACAAATAAGCCATGAGCAGTCAAACCAAATTTAAACACGAAATAGGCCTCATAATTGCAAATGCTATTAGGGAAGATGTTGGAGATGGAGATCACAGTGCATTAGCCTGTATTCCATTTACAGCAAAGGGCAAAGCTAAACTTTTGGTAAAGGATGAAGGCATTATAGCAGGCGTTGAATTTGCAAAGCAAGTATTCCGTTATGTGGATAGAAATTTGAAAGTGGAGACCCTGATTAATGATGGTTCCAAAGTGAAATATGGTGATATTGTTTTCTTTGTGGAAGGAGCTGCACAATCAATTTTAAAAACTGAACGTCTGGTGTTAAATGCTATGCAACGGATGAGTGCCATTGCCACCAAAACCAAATTGTTTGCTGAGTTAATTGAGGGAACATCTGCTAAAATTATTGATACCAGAAAAACAACTCCGGGAATTCGTGCTCTGGAAAAATGGGCCGTTAAAATAGGTGGTGGTGAAAATCACAGGTTTGGCTTATATGATATGATCATGTTAAAGGATAACCATATTGATTTCGCCGGAAGCATCACCAAAGCGATTGAAAAAACACAGCGCTATCTAAAAGAAACCAAAAGAGATCTGAAAATTATTGTGGAAGCAAGAAATCTGGATGAAGTCAAGGAAATTCTGGAAAGCGACGGAATTTACAGGATCCTAATTGATAATTTTAATTTTGAAGACACGAAAAAAGCAGTAAAGTTGATAAAAGGCAAATGTTTAACAGAAAGTTCTGGAGGGATCAATGAAAAGACAATTCGGGATTATGCACTGTGCGGTGTAGATTACATTTCCAGTGGAGCACTGACCCATTCAGTTTATAACATGGACCTCAGTTTGAAAGCGGTATAAAATGACCAAAACCACAGAAGAAAGACTAAGTAAAATCCCGATAATTAATATTATTGTCAAGTTTTTGCAAAAGATCAAGCTTCCCGGATTGGAAGGCATGTCCTTGTTTCATCTCATTGAAATGTATGTAATTGGAATTGGGAAAGGAGCTATTACAACAAGAGGAAGTTCCATAGCATTTAGTTTTTTTACAGCCTTATTCCCTTTTTTAATATTTATCCTGATCTTGATCCCATACATTCCGGTTGAAGATTTTAGAAGTGAATTCATGGTTTTTCTGGAATCATTCCTGCCTCCAAACACTTCAGATTTTTTCTTTAAGAATATTTTTGAGGATATTGAGAATACAAATAGAGGAAGCTTGTTGTCTTCTGCTTTTTTATTATCTATCTTTTTAATGGCAAATGGCGTAAGTGCTGTGTTTTCAGGATTTGAAAATTCATATCATGCTCAAATCACCAGAAGTTTTATTAAGCAATATTTTTATGCCCTCGGCGTAGCTATCATTTTAGCTTTACTATTGATTATTACTGTTGTCGTGCTTGGGTATTTTGAGATCTACGTGATACAGAATTTGGAAGATTTTGGTTATATCGAGAAGCACCAGGGACAATTTGGAGTACAATTGGCCAAATATCTCTTCTTTGTATTTATGATCTATGTCGCCACTTCAATATTGTACTATTTTGGAACAAAAGAAGGAAGGCATACAAAATTCTTTTCCGTAGGAGCTATTTTTACTACTTTATTGATAATGTTAACCTCTTATCTATTTGGAGTTTACATTGAGAATTTTTCAAAGTATAACGAGTTATACGGATCGATTGGTGCACTTTTGATCTTATTGCTATATATCTGGCTAAACTCTAATATTTTATTGTTAGGTTATGAGTTGAATGCTTCCTTAAATCAATTAAAAAAGAAGATTTAAGTATTACTTTAAATACAGATGCAATATTTTATAGATATTATACTTCCTATTCCTTTAGAAAAGCTATTTACTTACAGCATTACTAAGGCTGAAGCCGATTTTCTTAAACCCGGAATAAGGGTTGCGGTTCCCTTTGGTAAATCTAAGATCTACACAGGAATTGTTTATGAAATCCATAATAAAGCACCGCTTATTTATGAGGCTAAAGAAATCCATCAAATACTGGATGAAAGTCCCTTAGTAAATTCGCACCAATTTAAGCTGTGGAAATGGATTTCACAATATTATCTGTGTACAATGGGTGATGTACTTCGGGCTGCATTGCCAAGTGCCTTTCTATTGGAAAGTGAGACTATTGTCAGACTTAATAAAAAGAAAAAATTAAATGATGAAGAACTAAAGGATGATGAATTTTTAGTAGTGGAAGCACTGCATCACCAAACTTCATTAAAGATTCAGGAGATCACTTCAATCATCGATAAAAAAAATGCCTTACCTGTCATTAAAAGATTATTGGAAAAAGAAGCTATTGATCTTGAAGAAGAAATAATAGAAAAGTACAAACCAAAATTAGTCAGGCATATTAAGTTGCATTCTAAATATAGTACTGAAAGCGAACTTAAAACTTTATTGGATGCTCTTAACAGAGCGCCAAAACAACGCGATGTCATTATGACCTTGTTCACTTTATCTTCTCAATCAAAGAAACCGGTCAAGGTTGCAGAACTTGCAGAAAAAAGTGGTGCTTCATCAGCAACAATAAAAACTTTGATCGATAAAAATATTTTAGAAGATTATGAAGTTGTTCAAGATCGTGTACGCTATGTTGATGAAGACAATGAAGCGACAAAAAAACTTAATTCATATCAATCTAAAGCTTTAGACAACATATCAAAACTAATTAAAAATCAAAATGTAATTTTGCTTCACGGTGTTACTTCTTCAGGCAAAACAGAAGTTTATTCTAAATTGATAGAGAATGTGGTAAAGAATGGAAAACAAGTTTTATACCTGCTTCCTGAAATCGCATTGACGACTCAATTAGTTGACAGAATGCAGAATTATTTTGGTAAAAAAGTCTCGGTTTATCATTCGAAATATTCTTTAAATGAACGTGTGGAAGTTTGGAATAATGTTCTAAACAATTCGGCAAAATCGCAGATAATTTTAGGAGCGCGTTCCTCGGTATTTTTACCTTTTAGTGACATTGGATTAATAATTATTGATGAGGAGCACGAGCTATCCTACAAACAATTTGATCCTGCGCCAAGATATCATGCTAGGGATACAGCAATTGTTTTAGCATCATTATATAAGGCAAAAACTTTGTTGGGTTCTGCAACTCCGAGTTTGGAATCTTACTATAATGCAGAACAAAATAAATATGGATTGGTTAAGATAGATAGGCGATTCAATAATGTTTTGATGCCGGAAATAGAGCTGGTAGATATAAAGGAAAAACAGCGAAAAAAACTAATGAAAGGTCATTTTAGTGACCGAATGATAGAAGAAATGACAGAAGCCTTGCAGGAAGGACAACAAATCATATTATTTCAAAACAGAAGAGGCTTTTCGCCCATAGTAGAATGCAATACATGTGGTCATTCACCTCAATGCCCAAATTGTGATGTGAGTTTAACCTATCATCAAAAGATCAATCAATTGCGATGTCATTATTGTGGTTATCATATGGCTGTGTTATTAAATTGTCTAGCTTGTGGTAGTCCATCATTGGATAACAAAGGATTTGGAACCGAACAGATAGAGCTGGAGGTAAAACAGCTATTTCCCAAAGCAAATGTAGCAAGGATGGATCTTGACACAACAAGAGGGAAATTTGGGTATCAAAAAATAATTTCATCTTTTGAACAGCATGAGATCGATGTCTTGGTAGGTACTCAAATGGTCACAAAAGGTCTTGATTTCAGAAATGTTAAGCTTGTTGGTATCATGAATGCCGATAGCATGTTGAATTACCCTGACTTCAGGGCTCATGAGCGCAGTTTTCAAATGATGATTCAGGTTTCGGGACGAGCCGGAAGAACCGACGTAAGGGGTAAGGTATTGATCCAAACCTATAATCCTTATCACAAAATATTGCAACAGGTTTCTGCCAATGATTTTTATGGCATGTACAAAGAGCAGCTAAATGAGCGATATAATTATAAATATCCGCCACATTACAGGCTAATTAAAATCACTTTAAAACACAAAGATTATAATAGGGTTAATGATTCAAGTGATTGGATGGCAAGATCATTGCGACAGGTTTTTTCTAAATATGTTTTAGGTCCGGAATTTCCACCTATAGCAAGAATTCGTAATCAATACCAAAAGAATATCCTTGTAAAAGTACCTCCCAAACAATCTTTAATAAAAACGAAAGAAGCTATTCTTAAGATAAAGAATAGCTTCCTAAACGTAAAAGATTTCCGTTCGGTTAAAGTAATTTTAAACGTCGATAGCTATTAAATTAAATATTATTTAAAGCGTCTACCAATAATGTCTTTTTGTTTCGGCTTAAAGGAATTTCATAAGCACCCACTTCAACATTTTTACTATTGAATCTATCTACTTTATCAAGATTAACAATGTAAGATTTGTGAATTCTTAAAAATTTGCCTTCAGGCAGTTCTTTTTCAAACGCTTTCATAGTAGAAAGGACTACTAAGCTGTTTTCTTCAGTCACTAGTTTAACGTAATCTCCGAGAGCTTCAATCCATTTAATGTCCTTAATGTACACCTTACGTTTTTTAAGATTACTTTTAACAAAAATATGTTCACCATCAGTTTCATTAAAATCCAATTTTAACTTGTGCTGTTCGAGGGCTTTTTCAACAGCAACATTGAAACGTTCTTTGGTTATAGGTTTTTGTAAATAATCAGTAGCATCGTAATTAAAAGCTTTAAACGCATATTCCGTTTTACCAGTGACAAAAATAATTTGAGGCTTATTATTTAATACATCCAATAATTCGAAACCGTTTAAAACAGGCATTTCGATGTCAAGAAAGATAAGGTCTACCTTGTGCGTATTCAAACCATTTTTGGTTTCAAGAGCACTGTTATATTCTGCTATTAAGTTAAGTGAGGAATGATTCTCAATTAATTTAACAATAGATAGACGTTGGATTGCAGAATCATCGACAACAACACAATTTAAAGTCATAACATTTTACTTTATTAGGTTAAGATTTCGACAAACATACACAAAAAATCTTTAAAATGCAAAAAACTCCGATAAAGTGTTTTATTTTTTTTAAAATGAGGGTTTACTCCATATAATCAAGGGAAAATCTAAAATGTTAAAAATTAAATTGTGTAGTCCTAATTATTTAGTTATTTTTGCACACATTTTTAACAATAAACAAATTTTTTATGAATCATTATGAAACTGTTTTCATCTTAAATCCCGTTTTATCTGAACCTCAGATAAAGGAAACAGTAAAGAAATACGAAGATCTTCTTGTTTCTAAAGGTGCTAAGATGATATCCAAGGAAGATTGGGGGCTAAAGAAGTTAGCTTACCCGATCCAAAATAAGAAAAGTGGTTTTTACCACTTATTTGAGTACACTGTACCTGGAGATGTGATAAATACTCTTGAACTGGAATTTAGAAGAGATGAGCGTTTTATGCGCTACTTAACCGTTAGTTTGGACAAGCATGCAGTTTCTTGGGCCGAAAGAAGAAGAAAAAGAGATCAACAAAAAGCGTAATTATGGCAACTTTAGAACAACAATCGAAAGATAAGAAAGACGGAGGAGAGATAAGATATTTAACTCCGTTGAACATTGATACGAACAAGAAGAAGAAATATTGTATGTTTCAAAAGTCTGGAATCAAGTATGTTGATTACAAAGACCCGGATTTTTTAATGCGATTTATAAATGAGCAAGGTAAAATTTTGCCAAGACGTTTGACAGGTACATCATTAAAGTATCAAAGAAAAGTTGCTGTGGCTGTAAAAAGAGCACGTCACTTAGCTTTAATGCCTTATGTAGCTGATCTATTAAAATAAATTATCATAATTATGGAACTTATATTAAAACAAGACGTTGAGAATTTAGGATTTAAAGACGACATTGTAACAGTTAAGAACGGTTATGGTAGAAACTTCTTAATTCCTCAAGGAAATGCTGTATTGGCAACATCTTCAGCAAAGAAGGTGTTGGCAGAAACTTTAAAGCAAAGAGCCTTTAAAGAAAAGAAAGTAGTTAATGAAGCTGAAAAAGCTGCAGAACCACTTAGTGATATTGAAATTAAAATAGCTGCAAAAACAGGAGAAGGTGATAAGCTTTTCGGTTCTGTTAACAATGCAGATTTGGCAGAAGCTCTTGAAAAAGAAGGTGTGTCAATTGATAAAAAGTATATTTCTATTGCAGGTGGATTAATCAAAAGAACCGGTCAATATGAAGCTACTTTGCGTTTTCACAGGGATGTAGTTAAATCATTTACCTTTGATGTAGTGGCAGAAGCCAAATAATTATTAACAAGTTATAGCAATTCGTTAATAAAAACAACGATAGCCGCACGTATGTGCGGCTTTTTTTATTCTATTTTTACATCTAATTTTTATTAACTAATCAAATCAATAATAATGAAAAAACTTGTAATTTCTTTTGCATTTTTATTTTTGGGTGTTTTTACCTTTTCTCAGGTTACTACATCCAATATTAAAGGTCTGGTCTTGGATGAGGCTGGTCAACCATTGCTTGGGGCCAATGTTTTATCTGTGCATTTACCTACAGGTACCAAAGATGGAGCATCAACAAATTTTGATGGTCGTTTCAATATCTTAAACATGAGAGTTGGAGGACCTTATCTTATAACTATTAGCTATTTAGGTTATAAAGATCAAACTTTTGAAGATGTGTATCTTACTTTAGGTAAAACCTTCGATCTTAATGTAACGATGTCTCCTGACGTTGCACAATTAGATGCAGTAGTCATTACAGGAACAACCCAAGGGACCTTTGGTAACGATAGGACAGGGGCAGAAACGAGTGTTGGAAGGCGCGAATTGACACGTTTGCCAACTATTTCCAGATCTGCAGCAGATTTCACCAGATTGGAACCCACAGCAAGTGGAAATTCATTTGGAGGAAGGAATGATCAGTATAATAATTTTAGTTTAGATGGTGCTATTTTTAATAATCCATTTGGACTGGATGCACCAACAGTAGGAGGTCAGACTGATGCGCAACCAATTTCTCTGGATGCCATTGATCAAATATCTGTTTCTACGGCACCTTATGATGTGACTCAATCAGGATTTACAGGGGCTTCAGTCAATGCAGTAACAAAAAGTGGAACCAACGAGTTCCATGGAACTGTTTATGGATTTTTTAGAAATGAAAGTCTGACTGGGGGTAAAATTAAAGGTGAAGATGTTACTAAGCCTGATTTAGAACAAAGTCAGTATGGTGTTAGTATAGGAGGACCAATTGTTAAGGATAAATTATTCTTTTTTGCAAATTTTGAAAAAGATGATAGAACTGATTTAGGTTCTAATGGCTGGGTTCCAAATACCGGAACAGGGGCAATTAACGAATCAAGAGTTTTAGAGAGTGACCTTATCGCCGTTCAAAATGCACTTTTAGATTTAGGATATAACCCTGGAGCTTACAAAGGGTTTACCTATGCTTCAGAATCCACAAAAGGTATTTTTAAACTAGATTGGAATATAAATGATGATAACAGATTAGCAATTATTTATAACTGGCTGGATGCATCAAAGGAAAAGCCTGCACATCCTACAGCCATCCAGCCAAGAGGTCCAAATTTTACAACTTTGCAATTTGAAAATGCCGGTTATCAGATCAATAATAAATTACAATCTGTGCAATTAGAACTGAATTCACAATTATCAGAAACTGTATCAAACAAATTACAGGCTGGATATACTCATTTTGATGACTTCAGGAATCCTTTATCTGTACCAGCACCTTCAATTATTATACAAGATGGAGCGGGATTAAATTATATCATTGCCGGTCATGAACCATTTTCTATTCATAATACTTTGGATCAAAAAGTTTTCCAGTTCTCAAATAACATGAATATCTTTAAAGGAGACCATACATACACCGTTGGTTTTTCATTTGAAAAATTTGAATTTGATAACTCTTTTAATTTAGGAGTATATGGTGCAGCCGGCGTGTTTTTTCCGCAATACGGTAGTGTAGCGGACTTTTTAACTGCTGCGGGAGATGGTAGTTTGGATACTTCACTAAACGATGCAACTGCAGCCCATAATGCCTTAACAGCAGCCGGAGATGGTGTAGCTGGAGGTTGGGCTTTGGCTGAAACCAATGTTGGCCAATTGGCATTCTATTTACAGGATGAATGGAACATAAACGAAAAATTCAAACTTACTTACGGTGTGCGCTTTGATAAGCCATTATTCTTTGACTCTGCTGAAAAGGCTCAAGAACTTATAGACAGAAATTGTTGTGTAGATCCTTCAATTCCATATTTTAATCCCAACAATGGAGAAACCGTGTTTATTGACAATACTAAAATGCCAAACAACGATTGGTTAATATCTCCAAGAATTGGGTTTAACTATGATGTTAATGGAGATGATACGTTTCAGTTACGTGGTGGATCAGGATTATTTACAGGACGTTTCCCTTTTGTGTGGTTAGGAAACCAGATTGCAAATCCAAACTCTTTTTTCTTAACAGCTGTTGATCCTGATTATAAGTTTCCTCAAGTCTGGAGAACTAATATTGGCACCGATTATCAATTGGAGAATGGATTGATCCTGACAGGTGATGTATCATATACAAAAGATATTAATGGAGCACATGTTCAAAACTGGGGATTAAGAAATCCAACAGGCACGTTGAATGCTCCCGGAGATAACAGACCTATTTATACAAGTGCAGACATCGGAAATAGTGCCTATGTATTTACTAACTCTGATAAGGGTCGAATCTGGAATGCTTCTGTAAAAGCACAAAAAACATTTGATAACGGATTGTATACAATGTTGGCATATAGTTATCTGGATGCAAAAGATGTGAATTCAATAGAAGCTGAGATCACCAGTGATGCTTTTGATTTTAACCCAACAACGGGAGACGCAAATCAAGATGTATTATCATATTCGAAATATGGCGACACACATCGATTTATAGGTGTTGCCAGTAAGAAATGGACTTATGGCAATGACATGTGGAGTTCTACATTATCCACGTTCTTTGAGTATGCAAAAGGAGGACGCTTTAATTATACCTATGCAGGGAATATAAATAACGACAGCTCCTTCCAGAACAATGACTTGCTCTATATTCCAACTTCAAGTGAAATTGGTCAAATGCAATTCTCAGGACCTGGGCAAGCGGAAGCATTTGAAGCATACATTCAGCAGGATGACCATCTAAGTGAAAACAGAGGAAGCTATGTTGAGCGTTATGGTTTACTGGCACCTTGGAGAGGGCGATGGGATATCAAGTTTTTACAGGATTATAATTTTAAAGTATCAGAGAATAAGACAAATACCATTCAGTTTAGTATTGATGTCTTAAACGTAGGGAATCTTATAAGTTCTGATTGGGGAGTTATCCAACAACCTAATAATGTTTCTCCTGTTGGTGTTGATACATCTGGAAGTGTACCTGTTTATACTTTTGATCCAAGTCTTACCAATACATTTGGATATGATTCCAGTTTAGCTTCCAGATGGCAAGCACAAGTTGGACTTCGTTATATATTCTAATAATAATTGGTAAATAATTTTTAAATTTGCGCTTCTGTTTAAGAAGCGCATTTTTTTTCACTATATATATGAAGCAAATTCTTTACTTTTTTCTTTTAATAAGCATTTCTAGTTGCAAACAATCAAGTACAGTAGAGAATTATTATGCAACAGCCCAATCAAAGCTAGTTGAAGTATTTAAGATTTCTAATAATAATTACCCTAATATTAGTGTTCATAGAGGAGGGATGGGTTTAAAAAATTATCCTGAAAATTGTCTTGAAACAATAAAATATATTAGCGACAGTATTAATGCAATTTATGAGGTAGATGTTGCAAAAACCAAAGATAATAAGTTAGTATTAATGCATGATAATTCAATTGATAGAACTACTTCAGGAAGTGGATTGGTGAAAAAACTGACTTATAATG
>Ga0316201_10001854_pt1 | contig 14673 bp, 13 predicted proteins | sample CS6wburrow_MG_FD_204516 | JGI IMG/M metagenome (GOLD analysis project Ga0316201, IMG submission 204516) | Coastal sediment microbial communities from Delaware Bay, Delaware, United States - CS-6 worm burrow | ecosystem: Environmental > Aquatic > Marine > Coastal > Sediment | place: USA... | reverse complement strand
TTATCATCAAGGCGTCCGGCGGCGGCGGCGGACGCGGCATGCGCGTGGTGCACGCCGAGGCGTCACTGACGGCTGCAATCACCCTGACCAAGTCTGAGGCGCGCGCCGCCTTCAGCAATGACGTCGTCTACATGGAAAAATACCTTGAGACCCCCAGGCACGTCGAGTTCCAGGTTCTTGCCGATACACAGGGCAATGCCATTCATCTCGGAGAACGCGATTGCTCAATGCAGCGACGCCACCAAAAGGTCATCGAGGAGGCGCCGGCGCCGGGAATAACTGAAGAACAGCGCGAGCGCATCGGCGAACGTTGCGTGAAAGCCTGCCAGGAAATCGGTTACCGCAGTGCGGGGACTTTCGAGTTCCTCTACGAGAATGGCGAGTTTTACTTTATCGAGATGAATACGCGCCTGCAGGTTGAGCATCCGGTGACCGAGATGATTACCGGCATTGACATCGTGCGTGAGCAGCTTCGAATTGCCAGCGGTTTGCCGCTACAATTCAAACAGGATGACGTGAGGATCCAGGGGCACGCGATCGAATGTCGCATCAACGCCGAAGATCCGAAGACCTTCATGCCCTCGCCGGGCCTGGTGACGCTGTGGCACTCGCCGGGCGGCCCGGGCGTGCGCATTGAAAGTCACATATACAGCGGCTACAAAGTGCCGCCCTACTATGACTCGATGATCGGCAAACTGATTGCTCACGGTGCAAGCCGCGAGGCTGCGTTCGCTCGTATGCTTAGTGCGTTGAGCGAAATCGTCATCGAAGGCATCAAGACCAACGTCCCCCTGCACCAGGAGATCTTCCAGCACGCCGCATTCCAGGCGGGCGGTACAGATATCCACTACCTCGAGAAACGTCTCGGCCTGGTTTGATCGAGCGTAATTCACCGGTGGAATGGCAGCAGTTTGTCATGAACCTCGACGCACTGGAGCCGACCACCGTTGAGGAAATCTTCACGCGGCATGGCGCCTGGTCGGTAACCCTGAGCGACGCCGGGGACAACCCGGTGCTGGAACCCGGCCCAGGTGAAACTCCGCTTTGGACAGACACCCGCATTACCGGCCTGTTCTCGGCAGAAGCCAATCTTGGCGAACTCAAGGCCGGGCTGCTGCAGGAACTCGAACTCAGGCAGCTGCCGCCGCACCATGTCGAACAACTTGCCGATCGCCCCTGGGAACGGGAGTGGTTGAAAGACTTCGGACCGATGAAATTCGGCGAACGCCTCTGGATCTGCCCGGGCGACAGCGATGTCGAGCAGGAGGATGCCGTGATCATTCGCCTCGACCCCGGGCTCGCTTTCGGCACGGGCACGCATCCAACCACGGCACTTTGTCTCGAATGGCTGGACGGGCTGTCATTGCACGGCAGGACCCTGCTGGATTATGGCTGTGGCTCAGGCGTCCTCGCGATTGCCGGCCTGAAACTGGGGTGCCAGGCGGCCACAGCGATGGACATTGACCCGCAGGCCGTTATTGCGACGCGACAGAATGCCGAAAGCAATGGGGTCGCAGGGAATCTCCGTGTTTGTGGCGTCGCGGACGGCATTGAGGGCGTTTTCGACGTCGTGGTTGCCAATATCCTTGCCGGACCACTTGTTCAGTTTGCCGAATCCATCACATCAACGCTTGCAGGCCACGGTATGCTTGCATTATCGGGCGTATTATGTGAACAAGCCGCCTCCGTTATGGCCGCGTACGAGCCCTGGATCGAGTTCGATGAGCCCACGTTCCGGGAGCAGGATGGTCAAACGTGGTCGCGGCTGACGGGAACGAGGAGATAGGGCCAGGCAATGTATACGCAATGCCCTGAATGCAGCACAGCTTTTCGCGTGACGGCGGAGGTCTTGAAACAGGCCTCCGGCAAGGTGCGTTGTGGTGGCTGTGGTAAACCGTTCAACGCGCTCGAATACCTGTCCGAAGGCATGCCCGAGCAATCCGCGGCAAAGGAACCTGAGGCGCCGCTTCCGGAACTAACGCCGGAACCGTCGCCGACGAACGGGGGCGTTCCGCGATCCATCTCCGCCGCCCAGAGTGCGGCGCTGCTGAAGACGCTCGACCAGCTCGCAGGCTCTGATATTCGCATCGAAGATACCGGCGTTGAATGGCGTGTACTCGACGAGGATGAAGCGCCCGATCCGGCTGTCGATGAACTGCTCGACGAATCACCAACGCCCGTCGATCAATTTCTTACAAAAACGCCAACCGACGTCGAGGCGGCCGAGGTTTTCGAGGAATCGGCAAATGCCCTGGCGCAAACACCGGTCGACGAACTGCGATTTGACGACAATACTCCGTTGCCCGACGACTTTGATCTCGACGATGAATCGTCGTACCTGCCGGAAACCGACGATGCGGGTAATGCTGTGCCCGAGGCGCGAACCGAGCCCGGCCAGGAATCCGAATCACGGGACAAAACGGAAAGTTCACGAGTCGACGTCATGCTCGGCGAACCGGATGAGTGGGCGGATATCCTGGGTGAGGTCGATGAACCTGCCGAAGCCGTTGCTGAGGAAACTGCTGTCGCCCCGCCCGATGCTGCGCCACCGCCGGCGGATGCCGAGCCGGAAATCCTCGACGTCGATACGCAGTTCGCGCTGCAGGCCGAGGCCATGGGCATCGATCTCAGTGGCATGCACGCCGCGCCCGAACTTGCACCGGGGGAAGCGGCGACTAACGATGACGAAGCATCGCACGAGGGAGTCGATGAAGAGCCCGAAATCGAAACTGTCGGTGAGTCGGAGGAGCAGCCTGTCGACGACGTGGAACCTGAGCCCGAGCTGGAACTTGAGAGCTCCGCCACGCGACGTTATCCGATTGACGGCGAGGAGGACGAAGAGGACGAAGAGGACGGGCAGGCCCCGCTCGAATTCGGTTCTGTCGACACAGCCATAGCACAACTCGAAGAGCAATCCGATGTCTTCGACCAGCATTTCTTCGACGGCGCGGAAGAAATTGAAATGCAAGACGACGGCGCGCTGGACGCCGAGATCGATGACGAAGAGCTCGACCCGGCGGAGAGTGAAGACAGCGGCGATGCCATCCCGCCACAGACCGAAGAAGAGCAGACGCTCAACATGATGATCGACCAGGATCTCCTCAGCTTTGCGGTCGAGGATGAAGACGGTTTCGCTTCGACGATTGTTATTCCCGAGAAAGACGCGGAAGGCAAAGCCATCGCTGAAAAAGAACGTAGTTTCACGGATGACGACATATCGACTGGCTTCGAGACGATCGTCATGGAGGGCGAGTCAATTCGCTCGGCACCCGACGCGGAGAAGCGCGAGGCAGATATCGCAGCCGCGGCGGCACTCGCGAAACAAGCGAAGCTCGCCGCGGATGAAAAAAGCACGGCATCGCCACGCGGCCGGCGTCGCGGCATGGCGGCAGCGATTATCGTTCTGGGCCTGCTGCTTCTCGTTCAGGTCATGCATCAATCGCGCGAAGCGCTCGCGACCATTCCCGCATTCAATAACGTCGTCGGGATCGTGTATCGCGCAGTCGGTAAGCCGCTGTCCCCGGCCTGGGACATAACCGGCTGGCGTTTCGAGGCCACCCAGGAAGTTATCGATGAAAACGACGATCAACTGACGATCTACTCGCGCATTGGCAACAACTCAGACAATTCCCTGCCGTACCCGCTAATCAATGTCGCGCTCATCGATCGATTCGAGGAAACGGTTGGCAATCGCACGCTTGATCCAGCCGAATACCTGACCGACGACCTGGACCCAAGCAAGCTCGTGCCACCTGGCAACACGTTCAATGCCATGATCTCCATTCAATCGCCGGCGCCAGACGCCACCGGCTACAAGCTGAAGGTTTGTTATCGCCAGTCCGCCGGGAAATTGCGGTGCAGCCGCCCTAGCTTCAAGTAGCGAGCCCACGGCGCGATATATGTGCAGCGGGTAGCGGCGTCCTGCAGTAAAATGCCGCATGCTCGCCATCGATCTCAAACCGCTGCAAATAGGCCCCTACAAGCTGTCCAGTCCGTTTGTGCTTGCCCCGATGGCTGGCGTGACAGACGCACCGTTTCGCCGTCTCTGCCGGCAATTTGGCGCCGGTATGACGACCTCCGAGATGACGACCGCCGACACCCGTCTCTGGCAAACGCCCAAATCACGTCATCGGCTTGACCTGGATCTCGATGCGGAACCGGTCTCTGTGCAAATCGCCGGGTCCGACCCGCAACAGCTCGCCGTCGCGGCAGAAGCCTGTGTTGACCGGGGCGCTCAAATTATCGACATCAACATGGGCTGTCCCGCCAAGAAGGTCTGCAGGAAACTCGCGGGATCAGCGTTGCTCAGGGATGAGAAGCTGGTGGCGTCAATTCTGGACACGGTCGTACGTGCCGTAAACGTCCCGGTAACGCTGAAATGCCGGACTGGCTGGGATACCGGGTACCGCAATGCTGTGGAAATCGCGCGGCTGGCGGAGGATGCGGGGATTCAGGCGATCGCCATCCACGGGCGAACCCGCGCGTGCCGGTACAAGGGTGAGGCCGAATTCGAGACGATCGCTGCGGTCAAGCACGCTGTGAAGATACCGGTTATTGCAAACGGAGATATAACGACTTTGCAGAAGTCGCTTGAAGTACTGCGCGTAACTAATGCTGACGGCTTGATGATCGGGCGCGGTGCCCAGGGACGTCCGTGGATTTTTCGCGAACTTGGACATCTTCTAAATCCCACTGCGGAAAATACGCAGCTAGATAAAATTGAATTGCGTGATATTATGCTCGGCCACTTGAGTGATCTTCACCGGTTTTATGGGGATGCAGCCGGAGTTCGAGTGGCGCGCAAGCACCTGACCTGGTACTGCAACAGCCTGGCTGACGCCGACAAGTTTCGTCATCGGGTAGTTCGTGTCGAGTGCGCTTCGGAACAAATCAGATTAACAAAAGAATTTTTCAGGATTTAAGCAACGTGGCCCAAGAAAAACACAACAAGAAGGACCTTACGTCCAGGAAAAGCAAGAAACCGCTTTGCAAACACACAGAAGATGCACTTGATCAATATTTTACATCGCTGAACGGCGACCGGCCGGGCGATTTGTACGACCTGGTTATCGGCGAGGTTGAACGGCCCCTGTTCAAAGCCGTCATGGATTACACGCAGGGCAATCAGAGCCAGGCGGCCGGCATACTCGGCATTAACCGCGGCACTTTGCGAAAGAAACTCAGGACTTACTTGCTCATAAAATAGTTGCCGCTTCGGCATCCCCCATTTCTTTTCAGGTGTACCCATGTTGAACGTACGACGCGCGCTCGTCAGTGTCTCTGACAAGCGCGGATTGATTCCATTTGTGAGCGGCCTTACCGAGCTCGGTGTCGAAGTGCTGTCAACCGGTGGTACCTGCCGTCAGCTGCGTGATGCGGGCTTGAAAGTGATCGAAGTGTCCGAAAAAACCGGTTTTCCGGAAATCATGAATGGTCGAGTCAAGACGCTGCATCCGATCATTCATGGCGGCCTGCTGGGCCGACGCGGCACGGACGAGGCCGTGATGGCCGAGCACGGCATCGAACCGATCGACCTTCTCGTCGTCAACCTGTACCCGTTCGAGGAAACCATCGCACACGACGGTACGACTGTTGATGACGCGATCGAGAATATCGATATCGGCGGTCCTGCGATGATTCGTGCTGCGGCAAAAAATCACGACGGCGTTGCCGTGGTTGTCAGCCCGGACGACTACGAGGCCGTTCTCGACAAGCTCCGAAACGACGAATTGTCCCTCGAGCAACGCCGTCGCCTGGCAGCAAAAGCTTATGCGCATACGGCCAGCTACGACACGGCCATCACGAAATACCTGTCTCAATCGCTGGGTGACGACCCGCTCGGCGAACGCCTTCTTTATTCAGGAGGCCTTTCACAGCGATTGCGATACGGCGAGAATCCGCATCAGGATGCGGCGTTCTACGTTGATCAGCAAGCCCCGCCAGGCTCCCTGGCCCGGGCGAAGCAGCTGCAGGGCAAGGCCTTGTCCTACAACAACATCGCGGACAGCGACGCGGCTCTCGAATGCGTCAAGCAGTTTGAAAGTCCTGCCTGCGTAATCGTCAAGCACGCCAACCCATGTGGGGTAGCGACCGCCGGGGACCTGTTGGAAGCGTATGAGAAAGCCTTCAAGACAGACCCGACGTCGGCGTTCGGCGGCATCATTGCATTCAATCGGCCGCTCGACGCCAGGACGGCAGCGGCAATTGTCGACAGGCAGTTCGTGGAAGTGATCGTCGCCCCATCCATTGACGCCGACGCTGCCGCGGTCATTTCCGCCAAGAAAAACGTGCGCGTACTGGAAACCGGCGACTGGGCGAGCAGCTCCGTCGCAGGCTTCGATTTCAAAAAGGTATCCGGCGGACTGCTGGTACAGAACACCGACCTTGGTATTGTTGCAGCCGATGACCTCAAAGTCGTTACAGAAAAAGCGCCGACCGCAGCGCAGATCCGGGACATGTTGTTCGCCTGGACCGTGGTCAAGTACGTCAAGTCCAACGCCATCATATTTTGCAGGGACAACATGACCATTGGCGTCGGTGCCGGTCAAATGAGCCGCGTGTACAGCACGAAGATCGCCGCGATCAAAGCCGGTGACGAAGGCCTTGATGTCAAGGGTTCGGTCATGGCGTCGGACGCTTTCTTCCCGTTCCGTGACGGCATCGATGCCGCCGCCGAACACGGTATCTCGACCATCATCCAGCCGGGCGGTTCGATGCGCGATAACGAAGTGATCGAGGCCGCCAACGAGCACGGACTGGCGATGGTTTTCACCGGCATGCGCCATTTTCGCCACTAGATTATTGCAGTAATGAAGATCCTCATAATTGGTTCCGGTGGACGCGAGCACGCGCTTGCCTGGAAGTGCGCCCAGTCTCTCAAAGTAGACGAAGTACTCGTGGCTCCCGGCAACGCAGGCACCGCGGGCGAACTCAAGGTCCGCAATGTTGCCGTATCATCCGACGACATTGAGGGGCTGCTGGCGCTCGCACGGAAAGAAAAAATCGGCCTGACTATCGTAGGTCCGGAGGCGCCGCTGGTTGCGGGTATCGTTGATCGCTTTAATGCGCTCGGACTGCCCTGCTTCGGCCCGACGGCGGCCGCAGCCCAGCTCGAAGGCTCCAAGGCATTCACGAAGGACTTTCTAGCCAGGCACAATATTCCGACCGCCGCCTATCGTAATTTCTCAGAGCTGCAGCCCGCGCTCGAGTACATTCGTGAACAGGGCGCGCCGATCGTGATCAAGGCCGACGGCCTGGCTGCGGGCAAAGGCGTCATCGTCGCGATGCGCCTCGAAGAAGCCGAGCGGGCTGCCACCGACATGCTGGCTGGCGGCAGCTTCGGTGATGCCGGGGCCCGCATCGTCGTCGAGGAGTATCTCGATGGCGAGGAAGCCAGCTTCATTGTCATCACAGACGGCGACAGCATACTTCCCCTCGCGACGTCGCAGGACCACAAGGCGCGCGATGAGGGCGATGTCGGGCCGAATACGGGCGGTATGGGTGCGTATTCACCGGCACCGGTGGTGACGACAAAGATCGAGCAACAGATCATGGATCTCGTCATACGGCCGACGCTCGCCGGCATGAAGGCGGACGGTCACTCGTATCTTGGTTTCCTGTATGCCGGGCTGATGATCATGTATGACGGAACGCCCAAAGTCATTGAATTCAATTGCCGGATGGGCGATCCGGAAACGCAGCCGATTCTCATGCGACTCGAATCCGACCTCGTGGAAATCTGCGCGGCGACTCTGGACGGCACCCTGAGCGAGCAGAGTGCCGACTGGGATCCGCGCGCCGCGCTGGGGGTGGTGATGGCCGCCGGGGGATACCCGGCGAGCTATGCGAAAGGCAGACCGATCAGCGGCCTCGACAAAGCCGATAGCGACACGCAAAAAGTTTTCCACGCCGGAACTGCCGGCGACGGCAAAACGGTCACGACGAATGGCGGCCGGGTTCTTTGTGTCGTTGGTCTCGGTGAGACCGTTGCCGCGGCAGCAAAGAGCGCGTACGAATCAGTTGACAAGATCGAGTGGCAAGACGTCTACTTTCGCCGTGATATTGGTCACCGCGCAATTGCAAGAGAGGGCTAGCCGCACATGCTGACGACCGCCAAGGCCCGCCAAGAAATCCTGGCAGCCATGCCGCATTTTCCGGCCGAGGCGGCGCCGCTGGGCGACGCGAATGAACGCGTGCTTCGTCAGGTCGTACACGCCGAACGAGACCAGCCGCCTTTTGACAGAGTCATGATGGACGGCATCGCCCTCAGTTTCGCAGACCTCGGCCGGGGTGTGCGGGACTTCCCGGTTCAGGCGACGCAGGCCGCCGGTGATGCAGTTCTCGTGCTGCAGCCCGGCCACTGCATCGAAATCATGACGGGCGCTTCTTTGCCTGAAAACGCGGACTGCATCATTCCGGTTGAACGCATCTCGGTCAAGAACAGGATCGCGATCATCGAAGACGGCTACGCGGCGAAAAGCGGCCAGTTTATTCACCCACGTGCTTCGGATCATGCTGTCGGCAGCCACCTGCTGAAGCCCGGCAAACGCATTTCCCCGATGGATATCGCGATAATTGCGTCATGCGGCCTGACAGAAGTCGAGGTCAGCCGCCGTCCGGTCGTTCGTGTTATTTCGACCGGCAATGAGCTCGTGTCGCCGGGCGTTCCCATAGAACCACACCAGGTTCGCCTCTCGAACGGACCCGCGATACAAGCCATGCTCAAGGAGCGGGGTTACACGAATTGTGATCATGACCACCTGCTCGACGACCTCGACGTATTGCGAAAGCGCATCGACGTTCATCTGGCGGATGCCGACGTATTGATCCTCAGTGGCGGTGTATCGATGGGCAAAGCGGACTTCGTGCCTGAAGTACTGGCCGAACTCGGCGTCGACGTCGTCTTCCACAAAGTCAGCCAGCGACCCGGCAAGCCCATGTGGTTCGGCATCGGTCCGGACCAGCAAGCCGTTTTCGCGCTGCCCGGCAACCCGGTTTCGGCACTGGTTTGCTGCCGCCAATACGTCATACCGGCGCTCGAAGCAGCATCAGCGACAACACCACGACCGCCAGAATTTGCTGTACTTGCGAGCGATGTCACGTTCGAAGCCGACCTCACCTGTTTCCAGCCCGTACGTTTGGTGTCGAGCGCCGCCGGCCAGGTGCTGGCAATGCCCGTCAAGACCAACACCTCGGGTGACTTCACGGCCCTTTCGGCAAGCGATGGCTACGTCGAACTGGCGAGAGAGCAAAGTCACTTCCCGGCCGGCACGCCGGTATTTCTGCATCGTTGGCGTGCCGTCTGATACACCTTGCAGCAACGACTGCCGTACCAGATACTGGCCAACATGATTACAGCCCACGATGCACTTCTAGAGCTCCGCGACGGCAATCGCCGTTTTGTCGCCGGCGAAATCGACGCCGAATCGATGGCGAGTCGCGCCCACCAGGTCGGAATGTCAGGCGGACAAAGTCCGTGCGCGATCATTCTGGCCTGTTCCGACTCGCGAGTCCCGGTCGAACTGGTCTTCGACCAGGGGTTCGGTGACCTGTTCGTCATCCGCGTGGCTGGCAATGTCGTTGCGCCTTCGCAGATCGGCAGCATCGAGTTTGCGGCCAGTCAGTTCGGTACCCAGCTCGTCGTCGTACTCGGACATTCAAACTGTGGCGCCGTGATAGCGACTCTAAAAGAACTCGCTCTGGAACAAACGCATCGATCGCCCAATCTGCGAGCGATCGTAGATCGCGTGCGGCCAGCCATCGAACCCATACTCGGGGCGCACAAGGACAGCGATACAGACACGCTGACGGCTGCTGCCGTGCGCGCCAATATCCTGGCGTCCGTCGAGAGACTGACGCACGGCTCGCTCATCCTCGAGCAGCTTATCGAGTCCGGTGATCTAACGATCGTCGGCGCCGAGTATTCGATCGAGACCGGCAAGGTCGAGTTCTTCGACGATAAACAATCATGACCAGCGGCACGATTCGAGGCCGCTGCTTCTGCGGAAAACTCGAATTCGAGGTGCTCAGTCCCGAGAAATTCGCCTGTTTTTGCTACTGCGAGAGCTGCCAGCGCGCCGCCGGTGCGCCCGTCGTCGCCTGGGCAACCTACCTGCGTGACACGTTCGTCGTGACGGAAGGCGAGTTTCACTGGCATCACTCATCCCCGGGTGTGAAGCGTGGCCTTTGCAGCAACTGCGGTTCGTCCATTACTTACGAGAACGATAAGCGGCCTGGCGAGGTCGATATCGCCATTAACTGCCTCGACGACCCCGGTGCGCCGATTCCGCGAGCGCACATCTGGACCGAAGACAAGCAACCGTGGCTTCAAATCGGAGACGATTTGCCCGTCTACGAGAAAAATATCGGCTAGCAGCCGGTACGCCTTCCCGCACCTGATTCTCCGACCGATTTCCTGACTCGGTCCCGTCTTATGGGGTAGCCGAACTGTCCGGCAGTCAGGAGAAAAGTCATGAAAATCAAAAATCCAAGCTTAGCTGCAGGTTTGTTTGCCTTGCTGTTCACACCCGTCGCTGTGGTCGCCGATATGCACGACGAAGAAGACGAAGACGAAATTGAATTCGCCGAAGCGCAGGTGTTCTTTGAACTCAACAACACCGACGGAGACCTGGGCATCCACGCGCTCATCGATGGCGATCCGTGGAAACGTATGCGAATTGAAGATCAGAAGGAACGCCGCATCCTCGACGTTAAGGTGCGCGGTCGCTTGCGCCGCCAGGGACTGACCGAGATTTTTTTCGAAAGTGCGGAGCCGCCGTTCGACGAACTGTCACCCGAGGAATTCTTCGCTCGCTTCCCGGAAGGCATCTATGAAATCGAAGGCGTCACGCTCGAAGGCGATGAACTCGAAAGCGAAACCGAGATCACGCATGCCATGCCGGCGCCGCCAACACCCACGGTGAATGACGTACCGTTTGACAAAAACTGTGACGATGATGCAACGGTCGAGATATCCGACGAGGATGGTATCGTAATCGCGTGGCCTGAAGTCATGACCACACACCCCAATCTGGGGTCTCCGCGTTCTGAAGATGTCACGATCTATAACTACGAAGTTGTCGTCGAGGTTGAATTTGAAGTCGACGGCGAGGAATTCGCCAGCGTTCTGAGCGTCATACTGCCTCCGGGCGTAACCGAGATGACGATTCCACAGGAATTCATCGATCAGGGTGATGAGTTCAAGTACGAAGTGCTGGCTCGCGAATCAAGTTTCAACCAGACCGCGACCGAAAGTTGCTTCGTTCTCGAATAGAAATGAACAGATGGGGCGACACGATGCGGTGCGGGGCCCTTGCCGGCCTCGTGCTGCTTGTTGCCTTTCCGGTAATTGCCGACGAGCCCTTGCGAAAGGCCGTGCGCGATCAGTTACGCGACGAAAACTACCTGCTGGTCGAAGACCAGGACGGCGCTCGCCTGTTCGTATTTTCAACAGGAGACGTCACGGCCGTCACAGCGCCCCGGCCTGAAAAGACTTCCAACGGGCAATTTGAGGAGGCGCTGGAGATGACGCGCAGCACGCGTTTTCGCACCCGAGTTCGCGGCCTGACCCTGCTAGCCGGCGTCGATGATCCTGCCGTACTCGATGCAGCCCTGGTGTTGCTGTCCGACCCGGTTGCCGCCGTTCGCGAAGAAGCCGTGCAACTCATCATTGAACATCCCGATGCCGATATCGACAGCGCCATCGCGATCGCCTCGCACGACCCGTCGCCCAGGGTGAGGCAGGCAAGTGTGGAATTGATTAGCGAACGCTCGGGTGAAGGGGGAGATTGAAGTGCACATCGGTCACATCAATCTCGCGAAGTCATTCAACGGCGCGGGTGAGCATTTCGTCAGCCTGGTCGAGGCCCTGCAAGCGCAAGGCGCGCGACAGTACATCCTGGTCAGAAATATTTCGCTCGCGAAGCGACTGGACCTGGTCGGCGATGTGACAGCCGGGCCTGCCGTCAGGTCCGCTGTGATGGCTTATTGCCTGATGCCGCCGGTCGACGTCGTCCATATACACGACCCGTCCGAAGGACAAGCCGGCCTGTTGCTGACACTAACGCGCTCCATACCCTTCGTCCTGACTCATCGTGCTGACGCGCCGGGCAGAAATCCGATCACCCAGGCGGTTTACAGGCGTGCCTCCGGAATTATCTATCAGTCCGATGCCGATCCTGCGAAGCACTTGCGCATCTACAGGCACGCCGTTGACGCCTGGCGCGAAGCAGCGCTGTCGTCGTGACCTCAAAATTCCCAGAGTACGCCGATCGCGGGCAGCAGCGGCAGCCAATAGTCATGACTGTATTCGAGCGATTCGTTGCCGAGTGCATCCTCTTCGAGATCCCAGTCGATACAGCAGACGTTGCGGCGATTAAACAGGTTGGAAATCTCGACGAACGCGAGCAGGGATCCCCGGCGCACCTTGAATTTCCGGCTCAGGCGCACGTCGACGCTCGCAAACGTGGGATGACGAAACTCGTTGCGCGGCCCCGGCACCGCCACGTTAATCGGCTCGCCGTCAGCATCGAGACCCTGTTCCACCAGCGCCAGGTCGGTGCTCGGCCAGCCCGAGTGAACGCTTGCCGCAGCGGAGAAATTCCAAACCTCGTTGTTCCACGCGAAGCCGCCCTGAACGGCATGACGCTGGTCCCAACTTCGAGGCACGTCCTGGCCGTCAATTCGATCGGTCACCGTAGACCAGGTGTAGGTGGCCCACCAGTTCCAGGCCGCCACCGTGCGGTCGGCTGACAGCTCCACGCCCCGTGCCTCCGCCTTCGACGGATCGAGTCGCACACGATCGGCTGCCAGCTCCGGCATCAGGCTGAGCGGATCGTACAGGTTTTCGAATCGTGGCCGCACGTCGCGAATTTTCTTCTGGAAAGCTTCGAGGCGGATAGCTGTATCGTTGCCGGTCAGATGCTTCAACCCGACGATGAGATGGTCCGCGCGCTGAGCAGGCCAGAAGTTCGTGATGCCGTCCTCGATTTGCAGGGAGTGCATCGCCTGCGATTGATGATAACGGCCAGCGCTGAATCGCAGCTCGGTGTTGTCCCAGGGGCGGAACATCATGTTGAGACGCGGACTCAGCTGAGAGTCCGAACTCAGATCGGTGTAGGTCTGGTCGTCCCAGCGCAATCCCCATTCGAGCACGGCGCGCCGTGACGGTCGCCAGCGATCCGATACGTACAGCGCATAGCTGCCGCCGTTCGGACTCGCCACTATCGAACGGGTGAGCTCGGCCGCCTGGTTCTCGTAGATTTCCTGCAGACCAAAATACGCGGCAGATCCTGCATACGAATAGTCCGCTTCGCCGTGAGCGACGTGAACTCCCCACTGCGTGCGGTGACGGTCGGAGGGGCTCCAGACCCAGTCCTGGCGAAGCGCAAACTGGCTGACGTCCCTGTTGTCTGTTACAGCGGCAATTAACTTCTCGGGGTCGTTGGCATACCCCTCACGCCGATTGCTGTAATTGACCATCGACAGCACAGTGCTGCTGTCGAGCGTCGGCGACCAGTTGCTGTCGAGGCGCAGCCAGAACTGTGCGTTACTCGTATCGCTCAGCACCTGCTCGCGTTCGGCAGGATCTGTTTCGAGCACGAGCTTTACCTGATCATCAGCGTACAGCGCATTCACTGAAACCCGCGTGTTCGGTGTGATTTCAAATTCGTACTCGCCGAACACATCGAAATACGAGGGTTGACCAAACTTGGGGTCGATGACCAGGTCGAGATTTCCGCGCCGCGCCGAAAACAGCCAGTTGCGATCACTGTGAGTGCCCGCTGACAACAAAGACGTGTTGAAAACGCTGATGCCGATCTCGGTGTGACGCGATTTCTCCAAATCGAGAGAGTCCATCAGTACGAGGCCGCTCATTCGATCTCCGTAGCGAACCGGGAATCCCCCTGTATAAACCTCGACGCCCTCGATCGCGCGCGCATCAATTGCGCTAAATATGTTCTGGTAGTCGCGTATATGAAACGGGTCGAACAACCACTGACCGTTTAACATGATGCCAATTTCGCTGTTCTCTCCACCGCGAAAATGCGCGATCGCCGAAGCGCCGCTGGCCGCCGTGCCCGGCAGGCGTTGCGTGGCCCTGATCGGGTCCTCGCCGATATCCGGCATGCTCTGAATCGTCCGGCGGTCGAGCGCAAACTGCGACGTCGATATGTCGCGCGATATTTCGTAGCGACTGGCCGCGACAACCACGGTTTCTATGTCCGGCTGCGACAACTTCGGTTTGGCAACGGCGGCATCCGGGACAGGCGTTGCGCTCAACTCTCCTTTGACAACCAGGTACACTCCGGCATCCGCCTGTACGTCCAGACCATGCGGCCGCAGGATCTGGCGCACAATCTCCACGGGAGTCCCGGGTGCAGGTTCGGCGAGAACCTTTAGTTCGTCGTTGACGAGATTGGTGCTGTAGGCAAAAAGGTGTCCCTGGTCTCGAAAGCCATCGATGACATTGGACACGGTGCGGCCAACATACGGCACAGCCTGCCCGTCGTCGGCGAGAACGGCTGACGTTACGAGCAGCATCAGAGTCAGCAGGACGCGACTCATGCTTTACAGTGATTGATTATTGCCGACGTAGATAACTCCTTCATCGATACGCCATTCCAGTGCTGCTGTCGCCAGGCGCTGGCGCAGCGCCTCGGATGGCGCTGTGTC
>Ga0316201_10001853_pt1 | contig 14674 bp, 15 predicted proteins | sample CS6wburrow_MG_FD_204516 | JGI IMG/M metagenome (GOLD analysis project Ga0316201, IMG submission 204516) | Coastal sediment microbial communities from Delaware Bay, Delaware, United States - CS-6 worm burrow | ecosystem: Environmental > Aquatic > Marine > Coastal > Sediment | place: USA... | reverse complement strand
ATCCATCATCTTATGCAACTCACCCAACTCAACATGATCCCTGGGTTGAAAGTCATAAGTGGGAACCACGCCCCACTTACGTAACTCGACATTCTCATTTTCATCCGCACCCACGGGTACATCAGAGGCTGCCAGGTTGGGCATGTCGAGTAACCAGGCCGTCTGTTCTTCGTGAACCTGTCTGAACCGGCCCTCAACTGCTTTGAGATCGTCGCCGAGTTTCGCTACCGCGGCCAGCAAAGGCTTAATATCCTCGCCTTTCGCCTTGGCCTGGCCAATGGACTTGGCACTGGAGTTACGCCGGGACTGCAGTTCTTCCATCTCCATTTGGAGTGTTTTGCGGCGTGCTTCCAGGGCCTCGTACGCATCGGCATCAAGGGTGTAACCACGCGTCTTGAGTGCGGCAACGGTCGCTTCAAGATCATGTCTTAGAATTTGGTGATCAAGCATGGTAATTTCTGCTGGTTAAAAAAGCGGAATTGTAACACTTCATTCGGGTAACGCGGCTACCCCGACCACGTCCGCACCCTCAGGTGGAGTGAAGATGAATAACTCGGGATCGGCGGGTTGGTTCATCAGCATATTCTCAAAATAAATATCCGTACGTTGTCCAAAAGCGTCTTCCATGGCCATCATGCGAATACCGTCCGGAACCAGTCCCAGTAGAATTCGTTCAAATTCAGATTCACTATCAAGGCTTTTCAGCTCCAGCAACAACATGTCTTCAAGCTCGCCCAGTTCGGTAACCTGGAATTGCTCATCAAGCTTGCTGACATCAGCCAGTATCATCAATGGTGAATCATTTACCTGGTCGGACTGCGGCTTGACCGTCACCTGCTCCAGCGACTCATCATAGATCCAGATATTTTTACCGTCGGCAACAATCACCTCCGGGAAATCGCCTGAATATACCCAACGCAGTTTGTCAGGGCTTTGCAACCAGACCCGGCCATGGGTTTGGTCCTGAATACGTCCATCCTGGGTTTTTACCGTCTGGGTAAACCCGGCCTGAAAGCGCTCGAGTTCATTGGCAAAACGCTCGAGCGCACTGCGCGCCGGACCGGAATCACCCGCACCGGCAGATGTCGCAATGCAAAAGCCGAGTAACAAAACAGTTTTAACAGCAAGTTTCACATTTAATCCCTGGGGGGTGGTGGTGCCAGTACTTCACGTTGTCCATTGTGCTCAGGCATGGAAACCACACCGCTCGCCTCCATCTCTTCAATTATTCGGGCCGCCCGGTTATAACCGACGCGTAAATGACGCTGCACACTGGAAATGGATGCTTTTCTTGACTCGGTAACCCAGGCAACAGCCTCGTCATAAAGTTCATCCTGGTCACCCGGTGTTTCCTTTGGAATACCGCTGGCGTTGATGGTCATGCCATCCGTGGTCATCTGGTTCTCTTCCAGTATCTCGTCGACGTAATTCGGCTCACCCAGTGACTTGAGATAATTCACAATTGCATGCACTTCGTGGTCATCCACGAATGCGCCATGCACACGATCGGGTATGGCCGTGCCCGGCGGCATGTATAACATGTCACCGTGACCCAGCAACTGCTCGGCACCCATCTGGTCGAGAATGGTACGTGAGTCAACACGGGAAGATACCTGGAAGGCGATCCGTGTCGGGATGTTCGCCTTGATCAGACCGGTAATGACATCCACCGAAGGCCTTTGCGTGGCCAGTATCAGGTGTATACCGGATGCACGGGCCTTCTGTGCCAGGCGGGCAATGAGCTCATCAATCTTCTTACCCAGGATCATCATCATATCGGCAAGTTCATCGACGATGACAACGATATAGGGCAGATGCTCCAGGTCAGGCGCCTCCTCATCCGGATTGAGTTCATCGGGCTTGAAAAGCGGGTCTTTCAGCGGTGTGCCGGCGTCGATGGCATCACGTACTTTCTTGTTGAAGCCCGCCAGGTTGCGCACACCTTCTGCCGACATCAGGCGATAGCGACGCTCCATTTCCGCCACACACCAGCGTAAGGCGTTGGCGGCTTCCTTCATATCGGTGACAACGGGTGACAGCAAATGCGGTATGTCTGCGTAAATGGACAGCTCCAGCATTTTTGGATCGATCATTACCAGGCGGACCTCTTCCGGGCCCGCCTTGTACAGCAGGCTCAGGATCATCGCGTTGAGCGCGACGGATTTACCCGAACCGGTTGTGCCAGCGACGAGTAAATGCGGCATCTTGGCCAGGTTCGCCACGATCGGCCGTCCGGAGATACTCTTGCCCAGCGACAGCGTCAATGGATGGGTGGATTTTTCATAGGCTTCGGAACGAAGAATTTCCGAAAGAAAGACCATCTGGCGGTTGGTATTGGGTATCTCCAGGCCAATGGTGGACTTGCCCGGGATAACCTCCACAACCCGCACTGACACGATGCTGAGCCCTCGTGCGAGGTCCTTGGCCAGGTTCATGACCTGGGCTGATTTAACACCCGGTGCCGGCTCCAACTCAAAGCGTGTAATCACCGGCCCCGGATGCACGGCCACGACATCCACCTGTACACCAAAATCCGCAAGTTTCAGCTCTACCTGCTTGGAGAGCGCCTTCAGCGCCTGCTCACTGTAGCCCGGGAGTTGGTCGTGTGGCTCATCCAGCAAATCGAGTGGTGGTAGTGAATCTGCCGGCATATTCGTGAACAGGGGCCGTTGTTTCTCCTTGGCGACGCGTTTGCTGGTACTCTCCGCGGGCATGCTGATCTGTGGTTCGATCTTGGGTGCGGTCTTACTCTTTTGCCTGATCGAGTCAGTTTTTCGAACCTCATCGCGTTTTGCCCGAGCGCGCCGCCCGGCAATCCAGTCCCGCATGTTGGATATGCTGGTCACCAGCCAGTCAACGATGCTCAGGGTAACCTTACCCGTGACATCCATGACCAGGAACCAGGATAAGCCGGTAAACAGAGTGATCCCGACCAGCATCATCGATAACAGGAAAAGCGTTGACCCCAGTATTCCGGTCCATTGAAGCAGTGGTGACGCAACGACCGCCCCGATTACACCCCCTCCATTGGCTGGCATGCTGCCCGCCGGCGGCAGCAAATGCATATCACTGAGACCGGTTGAAGAAAGCAGAAACAGGGCCAGGCCGGTGACGACCGCAACCACCTCGATCATACCCGTCTCGGATTCATCGGGCTTTTTGCTCCATACCCGCCAGCCGGCGTAAACCGTGATGACCGGCAGCAGGTAAGCGATATAACCGGTGAGCCCCAAAAAGGCATCTGCAATCCAGGCACCGAGGATCCGGCCGGCATTCTGGACATGGTCTGAATTGGTGGTGCTGAATGGTCCCGGGTCAGTCGGGCTGTAGGTAAACAGGCAGGCAACCAGGTAAACGGCCACCAGGATGGAAAGCAGAAATGCACTTTCCTTCAAGTGATGTGTCAGCCGGGACGGGTTAACCTCGGCTTTAATAGCCTTCTTACGAGCTTGCGGCAATGTTATCTACCTTATAAAGATTATTGTTTAAGTACTTATATTTTAAGTTAAATAGAATCCGGTTCAAGGCTTATATTACCCTGTAGAGCATACATATCAAGCCATAATGCCACAATCAATTCAAAAGGTGGGCTTAAACCTGTAAACAGGCATATGGAATATAACTCCGATCAGTTAAAATGCATTAAATGAATCTGCTTTTTTACCCCTAAACCGGATCTGGCAGAACGTTTCAACTAACACTTTCAGATACCTGTTAAATTGCATCAGGTGCCTGCCTATTTAACGGAGTAATTATACATGAGTGATATGACACACCACCGCCTGTTGATCGTAGGTTCTGGCCCGGCCGGATACACCGCCGCCATCTACGCGGCCCGTGCCAACCTCAAGCCCACCGTCATAACCGGTATGCAACAAGGCGGTCAGCTGACCATAACCACCGATGTTGATAACTGGCCGGGTGATGTTGAAGGGGTTCAGGGTCCTGAGTTGATGCAGCGTATGCTGGCACACGCAGAACGCTTCGAGACCGAAGTCATCTTTGACCACATTCACAGCGTCGACCTCGACCAGTATCCGTTCCTGCTGGAAGGCGATTCAGGCAAGTACAGTTGCGATGCAATGGTGATTGCAACCGGCTCCAGTGCAAAGTACCTCGGTCTTCCCTCCGAGGAGGCTTACATGGGCCAGGGTGTTTCGGCCTGTGCGACCTGCGATGGTTTTTTCTATCGTGACAGGAAGGTCGCGGTCGTCGGTGGTGGCAATACGGCGGTAGAAGAGGCGCTTTATCTATCCAACCTCGCATCGGAAGTCGTCGTGGTGCATCGCCGCGACGAGTTACGTGCAGAAAAGATGCTGCAGGACCGTTTATTTGAGAAAGCACGCAGCGGCAATGTGAGTTTTATGTGGGATCACAATGTCGAGGAAGTCCTTGGTGGTGATACCGGGGTAACCGGCCTCAGGATCAAACATGCAAAAACCGGCGAATTAACCGACATTGACGCAGACGGCGTTTTTATTGCCATCGGCCATAACCCCAATTCGGAAATATTTCAAGACAAGCTGGATATGAAAAACGGTTATATCAACATCAGGAGCGGTACCGAAGGCTACGCGACCATGACCAGTGTACCGGGTGTATTTGCCGCGGGCGATGTCACTGACCATGTTTACCGGCAGGCGGTTACATCGGCCGGTCTGGGTTGCATGGCTGCACTCGATGCGGATCGCTGGCTGGAAGAACAGAAAGACGCCGCAGTCTGATACTGCAGAAGCAAGGCGATGATTCCGATACTCTCCCCGGATCCGGAATCACCGTTCCCGCCGACCGATCAGGCCCTGGATAACCCCCGGGGTCTCCTTGCGGTTGGTGGAGACCTGTCCCCTACCCGCCTGATCAGTGCCTACCGGCAAGGTATCTTTCCCTGGTTTTCTGACGAGCAGCCCATCTTGTGGTGGTCACCGGCGCCCCGTTGCGTGATTTACCCGCAGGCTGTCCATGTATCAAGACGTTTACGGCGCCGTTATAACCAGGGTCAATTCACGCTCCACGTTGACCGGGCATTCCCCGAGGTCATCGAGGCCTGCGCACAACCAAGACGTGACCACGATGGGACCTGGATCACAGCCGACATGAAAGCCGCCTTTATCCGTCTTCACGAAATGGGTGTTGCGCACTCGGTGGAAGTCCGAATGGATGACGAGTTGGCAGGTGGCATCTATGGCCTGGCCCTGGGGCGTGTGTTTTTTGGCGAATCCATGTTCAGCAAGAAAACGGACGCCAGTAAAATCGCCCTGGTGGCCCTTTGCCGTCAGTTACAGCAATGGGGATTCACCCTGATGGACTGTCAGATTTCCAATTCACACCTGTTGCGTATGGGTGCACAGGAAATCTCACGAGCCGAATTCGAGCGGTACCTGTCGACGGCCAGCGACCCGGATCACTGGGGGCAGGATTTTCGCGCCTCGAAGCGTTGGTAAACGCCCTGGACGGTATTCTCTTCGATTGTCAATCGGGTTATTTTGAAGCGCCGGGGTTCTCAAGCATGATGTAAATATGGGTAATCATGTCGGTCGGCGCGGTGGCGCCCGGGTCAGAAACATAATGTTCCCAGGATACCTGCCCCTGCCGAAGGCCATGCGCCGACATGTACGCCTCAAGTTTTGCATAGGTGGGTTTAAGCTGGTCATATCCGCCATGGTGCACGGCCCTGACCGCGGGGCCTGAAGGCGACAGGCCCGCGTTTATGTTGCCGGTTAATTGTGTTGGAATATAATCGACAGGTATGGCCGCATCAAATTGATAGCTGCCTTCCTCCCGGACATGTGTGATGGCCATTGGTTGACCGCTCATGCTGATACCGGCCTGGTTCATAAAAGCACTGATTTCCACGTATGCGGCCGCCATGGACGTGGCGATGTCAGCACGGTCGCCGGAGCTTGTGAATGAGACGAACAATATGTCCTGGGGAACAACATCGACAGGTTCAATTTCCAACTGGCTGAAGTCTGAAACCGGCAGGGATTCTGCATATTGCTTAAGGTTGGCGAGCCCCTGCTCGTAATCGCCACCGACCCAGCGGTCAAACAAAAGCCCGAAATATCGCGCTAGGAAGGAATCCAGAAAATTCACACCTTCGGTCAGGTCGGAATCAAAGAACCAGGTTATCCTGGTTGCATCACCCTGTGCGACGAGTGTGAAACCGGTATCCGCAACGCCCTGGGCGTCAAAGTCCAGCTTGATATTAATTTGCTCATAGGGCTTGCTGGCCACGATCTGCTGCCACCCGCTTCCTATCAGTCGTGGGTCGCCAACCCAGCTCATGCGGGCACCCACACCGGATTCCGGGCCGGAGACAATAAACTGGGCTTTCGGGTCACGCCCGGCCCAGGGAGACCACTCATTGAAATGACGGTAACCGTTGAGCAGTTCGAACATCATGGTGGCCGGACGCTCAACGGTAATCGAACGTTCAATATGTACCTGTTTGGGTAGTAAATAACCGGTTACCACGAAAGCGGCAATCAACAGCAAAATTACAGTGCCAACCTTTTTCAAGACTTTCTCTGCCAATGATGATTTCGATTAGCCTAAGAGCATAGCGGGCACAGGTCAAGACGGGTTCTATCCCCGGTCATCGTCGCTGGCATTACTTCGGGTTGGCAGGTTTACTACCTTGTTTTCTGCAGGCGTCACATCCCGGCCTGGATCATGGGGTGGCGGCTCTTCCTGGGGAAACCACTCGGGCACCGTGTCATCATCTTCCCAACTGTAGCGTTTAACAGGCGTAACGTCCCAACGCCTGTACACCAGCGCCATCGCAACACCGAGGATTGCCCCGGTCAGGTGAAGCTCCCACGACATATTCGGCCGTATCGGTAACACGCCCCAGATCATCGAGCCGTACAGGAACCACACCATTACTGATACCGCCACCGAGCGCATATCCATTCGCAGGATTCCGCTGATAAATACAAAGGCGAGCAGCCCATAAACAAAGCCACTGGCACCAAAATGCAGGCTCGGCCGTCCAATCATCCAGGCCAGCAAACCCGAACCTATCCAGATGATGGGGATGACCCGCATTGCGGACCTCGGGTAAAGGTAAAGCACGGTTATCAGGCTAACCAGCAAAGGCAGGGTATTTGAAAACAGGTGCTCGGCGCCGGAATGCAGCAAGGGCGCTGTGAAGACGCCAATCAGACCATCCAGGTGCCTTGGCCGAAGCCCGTAACGCGCCAGTCCGAGACCCATCACGGTATCTGCAATCAGGATTAGCCAGAGAAACATGGCAAACCAGAAAGCAAGTTTCAAGGCCAGCTTGAAGTTTCGCTGCGCGCGCGGCGAAGAGGTGAAACGGGAGTCGGGTTTACCCAGGTGCATCGGAATCCGGTCGCATCTCGGGTGGCAATGCGGAAGCAATCGCCGTCCGGGTACTTGTTATCAGTTCACGGATGGTATCAGGATCGTCTTCACCGGAAACTTCAATTGCCGGATGTATTACCATGTGCATTTTTCCAGGAATAATCACCAGGGATTTTGCCTTCTGGATATCGCGTGTACCGATAAGCGTCACCGGCAATATCGGTAATTTTTGAGATGTTGCCACCCGAAATGCACCTTTCTTGAATGATCCCATTTTGCCGTCGAGGCTCCGTGTACCTTCCGGAAAAAACAATACACCAACACCATCCCCAACAGAATCGAGTGCGTCACGGACGGCTTTTCGAGCCAATTCCGGCTTGCTCCGGTCCACGTAAATATGACCGGCTTTTTCGCAGCCGATACCGATCCCGGGAATCTTACGCAACTCTTTTTTCAAAACCCATTTCAGGTCTAGTTTTAACCATCCGTAGACCAGCATAATGTCATACTGGCTCTGGTGGTTACAGACCACAACATAGGTATTTAAAGGGTCAGCGTTCTCAGCACCTTCAACCGTGACTCGTACCGGTGTCATCCAGCAAATGACCCGCGCCCAGTTCGCCGCAATATACCGGCTTGCAATCCTCGGGCTCCAGATCATCGAAACGATGACGGTTGTCCAGCCCATTAGCAGGGTAAACAAAAAACCGAGCGGATAGAGAATCAGCCAGACATAAACCTGGTAAAGCCAAATAGCAAACCGTTTCATGTGTTTATGGACCCGTGGAAAAGTCAAGAGACTAACGACTGATCAAGCTGCTTGCAAATACTTAACCAAATACCCGGTTTCAATAAAGCGTGGGGGTGCCGGTGTGCACCCCCACTATTCTTAATCCCTGTCCGCCGTGCGGGTCAGGCTGCTTTGTCTTCCGATTTCAGGGCTTTCTTGGCTTTATCGCCCTTGTTGCTGTGCAGAAGATTCTTTGTCGTTTTTCCGATCTTGATGGTGCGCGGCTTCATCGCCTCGGGGATTTCACGCTCGAGGTCGATGTGCAGCAGGCCATTCTCAAGGCTCGCACCTACAACCCTGACATGGTCTGCCAGGTTGAAACGACGCTCGAATGTCCGGGTGGCGATGCCGCGGTGTAGGTATTCGCCCTGCTCATCGGCATCATCGGCATGGTTTCCGGTGACAAGCAGACGGTTCTGTTCCGATGTGATAGAAATATCATCCTCGGAAAAACCCGCCACTGCCATGCTGATGCGATAGTGATCTTCGCTTGTAATCCGGATGTTATAAGGGGGGTAACTATTACCCTGGTCCTGGCGTGATGCTGAACTCATCAAAGAGGCCAGACGGTCAAATCCAACTGAAGTTCTGTAAAGCGGTGAAAAATCAAATGTAGTCATTTCCGTATTCTCCTTTAGAAGCAATAAGGTCTAAGTAATACTTCCACCAATACTGGTCGAAAGCTGTCTGTGGCCCCATCAGGCTGCCACAAACACTCATATTGGGATGCCAATAACAGGCTTCAAGTCTGATCATAAAAAAATCTCCACAGCGCACTTCGCAGGTCCGGCGAGGCGCCACACATCATCGAAGAAATAGAATACTGACGCTATAAACCGGGATGCGAAATGGAGCGCGAGGCACTACTCCCCGTGTGGATAACGGATGGCTAAAACTTTGAATTCGACAAGGCACTCGGGGAGTTCGACTTCGGTACTGTCACCAACGCTTTTTCCCAGCAGTGCGCGCGCTACCGGCGAATCAATCGAGATGAACCCCTTTTTGGCATCGGTCTCGTCCACACCAACGATGCGGTATTCCACCCGTCCCTCAGATGAGCTGTCCAAGGCAATATGGGCACCGAAACGGATGACCGATGTATCTGCCGGCGGGCGATCAACAACCTGCATAATGTCGATACGTTTGCTCAGGTATCGTATGCGCCGGTCAATACCACCCAACTGTTTCTTGCGGTAGGAATACTCCGCATTTTCCGAGCGGTCACCTTCGGCTGCCGCTGCTGCAAGCGCCTTGACAACCTCGGGCCGCAGTCGCCGCCACAGGTACTGCACTTCCTCACGTAAACGGCTTGCACCTTCTGCCGTGATGTATGGACTTCCGGGTTTCTCTGGTGGTCGCCACCTGCCCATTTACAATCCTTTCAAAAAAACCAACTTCTTACACCTGCAAGAGATGTCACGAAGGTATATAGTAGCGTCCTTTTCTCACTTTCCTTAAAGGAATTTTAGTCATGAACTACAAGTTAACCATCACCCTGGCCGTTCTGATTGGTCTTTATGGATGCCAACAGGAAGCCGAACAAGCAGCCGTAACATCCCAGGCGGAAACCAATTCCGCACCCGCTTTCGCTGTTGCTGATGCCGAGCCCGTTGCAACTGAACTCGTCAGCGGTATTGATAAATCCGGTTTTGACACTTCAGTCCGGGCGCAGGATGATTTTTTCGACTACGTCAATGGCGCCTGGGTTAAAAACACCGAAATACCGGCGGACAAAGCACGATGGGGAACCTTTGATGCCTTGGCTGAGCAATCACAAAGAGATGTTCGGGCATTGGTTGAAGAAGTCTCCGCCACAGAGGGCGTCGAGATCGGATCACCACAACAGAAAATCAGGGACTTCTACAACGCCTACCTGGATACGGAGGCAGCAACTGAGAAAGGCATCGAGGCGATTCGCGAAGACCTTGACACCATTGCCGCCATTGACAGCATGGATGGCGTTTACCGCGCATTGAGCTCCCTGAGTGTTTACGGTGTGAACTCTCCCATTGGCGTTGGTATTTTCTCCGACATGAAAAACCCCGACGTCAACGCGATTTACGTGGTGCAGGCTGGCCTGACGCTTCCGGATCGTGACTACTACCTGCTTGATGACGAACAATTCGTCACCGGTCGCCAGCTTTACCTCAAGTATGTTACCGACGTTTTTAACCTGGCCGGTTTTGACGATGGTGCCGGTCGCGCGGAACGTCTGCTCGCGCTGGAAACAAGCCTTGCAGAAGTGATGTGGACCAAGGAAGAAAACCGGGATTGGAGCAAGCGATACAACCCGATGGACATCAACGAGTTGGGCGAAATGGCTCCGCAGGTCAGCTGGGAGCTGACTTTTGAAACGCTACAGATACCGGTCGACTCACAGTTCCTGGTATCCCAGCCAAGTTATTTCGAGGCGGCCGGAAAAATATTTACCGATACGCCACTTGATACATGGAAAGACTATCTCAGCCTGCAGACGATCAGTAATTTCGCAACGGTACTGGGTGACCAGTATGCAGCGTTGTCGTTTGAATTTTTCGACAAAGGCTTAACCGGTGTAGACGAGCAGGAGCCGCGCTGGAAGCAGGCAATTGAAGCCGTTGATGAAAACATGGGTGAGCTACTTGGCCAGCTTTATGTTGCAAAACATTTTCAGGCAGAATCCAAGGAACGCATGGATGTCATGATCCAGAACCTGATCAAGGCATACGAGGTTTCCATCAATGAGCTTGATTGGATGAGTGAAGTAACCAAGCAACAGGCGCTCGATAAACTACACAAATTCAGACCCATGATCGGGTATCCCGAAAAGTGGATCGATTATACGAAACTCGAAGTTGTTGAGGGCGACCTGATTACCAATGTCAAAAACGGTGCAGACTTTGCCTGGAATCGTGACATCGACAAACTCGATAAACCGGTGGACAAGACTGAATGGGGCATGACCCCACAGACTGTCAACGCCTACTACAACCCGGTCTGGAACGTAATCGTGTTTCCCGCCTCGATTTTGCAACCCCCCTTCTTCAATGTGGATGCTGATGATGCGGTAAATTACGGTGGCATAGGTGCAGTTATCGGTCACGAGATCGGTCATGGCTTTGACGACGCCGGCAAACGCTTCGATGGTGACGGCGTGTTGCGCGACTGGTGGACCGAAGAGGACGCAGAGAAATTTGATATGCGTAAAAATGCACTGGCCGCGCAATATGATGGCTACGAAGTGATTGACGGCCTGACCATCAATGGACAGTTCACCTCAGGTGAAAACATTGGCGATCTTGGTGGTTTGAGCATTGCTTACCTGGCCTACAAAATGTCACTGGAAGGCAAGGAAGCACCCGTCATTGACGGATTGACCGGCGACCAGCGCTTCTTCCTTGGTTGGGCACAGGTCTGGCGTTCAAAAGCCCGCGACGAAGAAACCAAACGCCGCCTGACAATAGACCCGCATTCACCGCCCAAATTCCGGGCCAATGGTGCGGCGGTCAACGTACCGGCCTTCTATGAGGCATTTGATGTTAAAGAAGGCGACGGAATGTACCTGGCACCTGAAGAGCGGGTTAAAATCTGGTAGAGGCTTCCGGTACTTTGTCACTGAAAACGGCCGCATTAACGCGGCCGTTTTTTTTTGTTTTGATAAAATCCAAAATATGATGCAAATCCTTGCGACCCTTTTGCCGATACCCGCGTCTTACTAAACGATGAAGGGATCAGGCTTCGACATGGAACTCGATGCGATAACGCTTGCTGGTGCCAGGCGCGGCGATATGCGTGCCTGTGAAAAGATCTACCGCATGTACCAGACCAACGCGTTCACCGTGGCGATACGAATTTGTAACAACCGGGAGCTTGCCCAGGACGTGACCCAGGAAGCATTCATAAACGCCTTCAAACGAATTAAGCAGTACCGTGGTGATTCACCATTCTGGGGCTGGTTACGCCGGGTGGTTGTCAACCATGCGATAAGTGCGTTGCGCAAACTGCCACGCCACGATGCGGTTGAACTGGAGGACTACATGTGTCCAGGCAAAGGTGACCAGGAAGGCCTGGGTCAGTGCATGGATCTTGAACAGGCGCTCGGGCAGTTGAACAACGAAGACCGCGCAGTGGTCTGGTTACACGACGTAGAGGGCTATAAACACCGTGAGATTGCCCGACTGGTGGGCAAGACAGAGAGTTACTCAAAGACCCGCCTAAACAGGGCACGCACCAAACTCAGGGCGCTTATTACCGACAATGACAGGGATGCTGCTAAAGACATTGCAATGGGCGCATCATTAAACGCGAGAGCGTAAGAGACAATCATGACTGAACAAGATAATTGGAAAAAACCCGCATCGGACCCACTCGGATTGAGCCGGCTGGGCGATGTCGAACCCGGCTACGACGGTTGGAACCAGGTGCAATCAGCACTTCAGACTCACCAGGCAAACAGGCTGAGCAGACAAAAAACCGGGGCCTGGCTGGCAGTCGCTGCGAGCCTCGTATTAATGGTCAGCCTGGTCTTGCTGAACACGGAAAATGGCACACCGGGCATCGCAACCTCACCGGAGTTTGCGACGTCCGCCGCTAATCCTGCGTCAGTTACAGTGAAAGACAATGTTAATGAGCTGATCGGTTTGTCACAGAGCATGGAAGAACAGGTTATGAATTTAAGAGAGGAAACCGGTTCGATGCCAGCCGAATCCGCTATTTACGTGGCCGAGCTTGAAGACCTGATTGCACAGGTGGATGGCGAGTTAAGCCTGACACCCGACTCGATCGACCTGTGGGGTCAACGGGTCAATCTGTTGCTGGACCTCGCCCAGATATACCAGCAGCAGTTGGAAATTGACTACGGTCGAATGGCGGCACTTTGAATTTATTAACGAGGCAAGACTGATGAAATATCAAAACACCCTGGCGGTACTTGCAGCAATGTTGCTGCTCGGTACAACAGGCCTGGCAGGTGCAACAAGCGATGCCGGATCCCCAAACAAAGCTGAACAGCAGGCCAGGCTCGAAGCGGAATACGAAAAAGCCATGTCAGAGGCTGAGCGGCAAAAACTCGCGGCAGAGGCCTCGGTGGAGAAAGCGCGTGAGCAATTGCAACTGGCTCACGAGAAAAAGGAATTGTCAGCCATGCAGAATGAGGAGGCCCGTGCCCGATACGAAGCTGAAATGTCGAAGATGCACGAGGAATTGAATCGCACCCACAGGCAACTACAGGAAACCACGCGGGAAATTGCACGTGTCAATCGTGAAGTCGCGCGGGCCCGGGCAACACGTCACCCCGCAAACCATGTTCTGATCAGAACTTCGGAAAGACCCGTCATCGGCGTTATTCTGGGTGACGCGGATGCCAGGGGGGTTGAAGTACTCGGAGTCTCTCCGGATGGCCCGTCAGAAAAAGCGGGGATTAAAAAGGGCGATCTGATCGTCGCTGTTGACGGGCGCGAACTGAGCGGGATAGTTAAACAGGGCGACACCAGGGAAGGACTTCGCATTGCTATGCGTGATATTGAAGCTGGTGAGCCGCTGGTCATTTCTGTCGAGCGCGACAAGAAAACGATTGATCTGACCGTGGTGCCGGAGGTTCGCGAACCCATGAGCTGGCAATCTGTTACACGCTTCCCCACGGCCCCCAGGGAACCCCGTTCACCGAACGCTCCACAGGCGCCGACTGCACCTGACAAGGTCATTAGTATTGAGCGTATCGTCGTTCCCGAGATCGATACCGTTGAGATGACCAGGCAAATAGAGCAGATGCGGGCAGAGATTGAAAAACGCCGTGCGTTGAGAGAGGCCGGCAGGGTTGAACCAGACGACGGTGACTGGGAAATTGAACTTCACGAACTTTCTGAACTGGGTAATTTTGCACTCCAGGGTGCAAATGTCTGGTACGGACTGCCCATGGCCCAGGGATTAAAACTGGCCGAAATTGACGCCGGTCTGGGTGAATATTTCAAAACCGACCGTGGAGTGCTGGTGTTGAAGGCCAGGGCCGACAATGACCTGCAATTGAAATCCGGTGATGTGATTTTGCAGGTGGGTGACAGCGACGTCAACACGCCCGCTGAATTCATGCGTGCATTACGCGGCTTCAATTCCGGTGACGAACTCGTCATGAATATAAAACGCAACCGCAAGGACCGCACACTGAAAACCGTCATGCCGGATGCCCGCACCAGTTTTTTTCTCCCATGGGATCATGGAACTCACACCCTGACAATCACTTCCTCCCCAGACTAAAATGCAGGACCTGTGAGCGTGGCCACAGGTCCTGGGCTATACTTCCAGTCCTGACATCCAAACAAAGAGTCAAATCATGGAAAAGATTAAAAGCGCCATAAACTGGTTTGAGATTCCTGTCACCAATTTTGACCGGGCGGTTAGTTTCTACAGTGAAATTTACGCCTTCGATATGCCGACCCGTGACATGGGCCATATCAAGATGGGGTTTTTCCAGCACGAACCCGGTGTCGGCACAGGTGGTGCCATTGTCGCCGGCGACGGATGCATCCCTGCCCAGACCGGCTCAAAACTTTACCTGAATGGCGGATCAGACCTCAAGACCGT
>Ga0316201_10001852_pt1 | contig 14679 bp, 9 predicted proteins | sample CS6wburrow_MG_FD_204516 | JGI IMG/M metagenome (GOLD analysis project Ga0316201, IMG submission 204516) | Coastal sediment microbial communities from Delaware Bay, Delaware, United States - CS-6 worm burrow | ecosystem: Environmental > Aquatic > Marine > Coastal > Sediment | place: USA: Delaware... | reverse complement strand
ATATTTAGATGCTTTTTTTAAAAGAGGAACCTTAAACATTTAAAATAATGTTAGACGAGAACACTAAAAATTTAAATACGGAAAACCTAACAGATGATGCTACTTCTACACCGAAATCTGAAAGTCCTGAATCGGACGAGCAGACTACTTCAAAAATCAAAAAAAAGAAAAAAATAGAAGTAGATGATTCTAAAATAAAGAAAAAGGTTAAGGAGGCAAAAGATAAATCTTCTGATGTAAAATTAGAAACTAAGAAATCAGAAAAAGAGGAAGTTCAAGAACTAACTGATAAGGTTGAAGATGTTGAAAAAGGAGATAATAAAAATCAAAATTTAGAAAAAGTTGAATATGACAGTTTGAATTTAGAACAGCTTGTTCAAGAATTTCAAAAACTGTTAAAAGAAGATAATATTCAAAATATAAAGAATAAGATCGAAAAAATTAAGTTAAGTTTTAACAAAAAATTTTCAGATATATTAAAAGAAAAGAAAGAGGCTTTTTTGGCTGAGGGAGGTAACGAAATTGACTTCCATTATACAAATCCCTCAAAAGCATTATTTAAAGATTTGCTTTTCGAATTCAAAACGAAACGTCAACGTTTTTATAATCTACAAGAGGAAGAGCAAAAAGAAAATTTGATTAAGAGGCTGGCTCTTATTGAAGATTTGAAACAATTGATAGATAATGCCGAGCCTGCCACTATGTATGGTCACTTTAAAGAACTTCAAGATAAGTGGCGAGTCATTGGTAAAATTCCGAGAGCGAAGTATAACGATACTTGGCGTACATACCACCACCATGTTGAACGCTTTTATGATCTATTACATCTGAGTAATGACTTTAGAGATTTAGATTTCAAAAATAATTTAGAGGAGAAGTTAAAATTAGTTGAGAAGGCAGAAGAATTAGCCGAAAGCAACGACCTTAATAAAGCCTTTAAAGAATTACAGGTACTTCATAAATTATGGAAAGAAGAAATTGGCCCTGTTGCAAGAGAACATAGAGAAGAAATTTGGGAACGTTTTAGTAATGCCACAAAAAAAATACATGATAAAAGGCATGACTTTCAGAGAGATTTAGAGTCTAAATATGAAGACAATATCATCTTAAAAAGGGAAATCATTGAAAAGATTTCAACATTAGTTGATGATGAAAAGATAGATTCTCATAAAGCGTGGCAGCAAAAAATTAATGAGCTGGAATTGTTGCGTCAAGAGTTTTTTAAAATCGGAAAAGTTCCACGGGCCGTTAGCGAAAAAATATGGAAGGAATTTAAAGAATCTACCAGGAAATTTAATAGAATAAAAAATAACTTTTATAAAAGCATCAAGAACGAGCAACATGAGAATTTGAATAAAAAAAATGCGCTTGTTGAAAAAGCGGAAGCCTTAATGGATAGTGAAGATTTCGATAGTACTACCGAAATTATGAAACAAATTCAAGCTGAATGGAAAACTATTGGCCATGTGCCTAGAAAGTATTCTGATAAAATTTGGAAGCGTTTTAAAGATGCATGCAATCATTATTTTGACAGATTGCATAATATTCAAGATGAAGTTAATAAGGATCAGGTTGATGTTTTTAATAAAAAGAAAGAATTATTGGGCAATCTTAAAAGTCAAGCCGAAGGAAAAGAGGCTTTAACTTTAGAAGTGATAAATACCTATGTTGATGATTGGCAAAAGCTTGGGAATCTGCCAAATAATATGAGGCATTTAGATGCTAAATTCAATAAATTATTATACAATCTTTATGAGAAATTAGATCTCGATGAAAAAGAAATTTCTATGTTGAAGTTTAAAAATGTTGTCAATACTTATTTAGCCAATAATAATGCCCGTAAATTAGATAGTGAACAGTTATTTGTAAGGAAAAAAATAGATGAACTTACACGAGAAATTCAACAATTAGAAAATAATGTTAGTTTCTTTTCAAATGCAGAAGACGATAATCCTTTATTAAAAAACGTGCATAATAATATTGATAATTATAATAAAGAATTAGAAATTTGGAAAACTAAATTGGATTATCTTACGAACATAGAATATTAATAATCTTGCTTTAGGAAAAATTATTTTATGTATAAATCTACCACCTTATTATTACACTGCCCCAAGTAAATCCGCTTCCAAATGCGGCCAGGACAACGAGATCGTTATCTTTTATTTTCCCTTTTTCCCAAGCTTCAGACAGGGCTATAATTATAGATGCGGCAGTTGTATTACCATATTCCATAATATTATTGTAAACCTGATCGTCACGTAATTTAAATTTACTTTGAACAAATTGTGAGATACGCAAGTTAGCCTGATGAGGTATAAATAGATCTATGTCCTTAGCATCTAGCTTATTGGCTGTTAGCCCTTCTATGATCACCTCACTAAATCGAACTACAGCATTTTTAAATACGAATGTGCCGTCCATATACGGAAAATATGAAGTATCTTCTTCCGTCGAACTTAAAATTTCTGGTACCCAATGTTTTATACTTGGTCCCAACACCGTTAATTTTTCGGCATATTTACCTTCACTATGTAAATGGGATGATAATATTCCTTTAGTATTATCTTCAGTTCTGGTCAATACACAAGCACCGGCTCCATCACCGAAAATAACAGTGACTCCTCTTCCTCTGGTAGTCTTGTCGAGTCCGTTAGAATGGTATTCTGCTCCGATCACTAATATATTTTTATACATACCCGTTTTAATGAACTGATCGGCCGTAGCCAAAGCATATACAAATCCGGAACATTGATTTCTTACATCTAATGCTCCAATTGTAGGCATTTCAAGAATATCCTGTATTTGAACTCCACATCCTGGAAAATAATAATCAGGACTTAAAGTGGCGAATACAATAAAATCGATATCATCCTTGGTAAGGCCCGCTCTCTCAATGGCAATTTTAGCAGCTTTGGCACCCATTACCGCAGAAGTATCTTCACTGCCTTCTGGAATCCAATGTCTTTGTTTTATACCCGTTCTCTCCTGAATCCACTCATCATTGGTATCCATAATTTTTGAAAGATCATGGTTCGTTACTATGTTATCAGGCACATAGAAACCAAGACCGATAATTTTAGAATTATACATAATTGCTCATTTGATTTTTTGTACTTTTATAAACCTATTAACTGCAATTTAAAGATTAATAATAATATTTATCTAAATCTAATTATAAATCTTTACATATTAGAATTATTAATGCGCCAAAATTTCACAAATCTAAATTAAAAAAAATGAAAAAATTATTTACTGTGCTGTTTTTATTGGGCCTTATTGTTACTATCAAGGCACAAGAGAATATTACCTATCAGAAACCATCTGATGAGATTCTTAAATTAGTGAATGCTCCATTAGCACCTTCTGTTTTAACAGATGATGCAAATGAATATATGATCTTTCTTTACAGAGATCAGTTCAAGACCATAAATGAACTTTCAGAGCCTGAATTGAGATTGGGTGGTTTACGAATTAATCCTAAAACAAATATAGGAAGCAGAACAAATTATTATAATAATTTCAGTATTAAAAAAGTAAAAGACAATGAAGTAATGCAAGTTATCGGATTGCCTGAAGATGCTAGATTGGCCAATTTGAATTGGTCACCGGATCAGAAAAAAATCGCATTCACAAATACGACGACTCAAGGTGTTGAAGTTTGGATATTGGATATAATAAGTACGAAATGCACTAAACTTACGGAGGCTAATGTAAATGCCAATATGCGTGACGTCATCAATTGGTTTAAGGATGGAAGCGCCATCCTGGTGAAAATGATTTCAGACAAAAAACAAGAATTAATTAATATATCTGAGGCCGTGCCAGCAGGGCCGACGATATCTACCAATGACGGTAAGAAAGCCCAGAATAGAACCTATCAAGATTTATTGAAAAATAAAAACGACGAACATAACTTTGAACAATTGGCATTATCAGATATTTATAAAGTTGACTTAAATGGTCAATCTGAAAAATGGTTAGAAAGTAATATGTATGGTTCTATTAGTTTTTCTCCTGATGGAGAATATGTTATGGTTACTACAGTAAAAAAGCCATTTTCTTATTTGGTGCCATATTATAGATTTCCATCCGAAACTACAATATATACAAAAGAGGCTAAAAAAGTTGAAATTGTACTTGAAGTTCCGCTGATCGAAGACCTTCCCCAAGGTTTTATGGCAGAGCGCACCGGAAGACGCGATTTCTCCTGGCGTGCCGATAAACCATCAACGTTGATATTTGCCGAGGTGTTGGACGGTGGTGATCCGGAAAATGAAGTGCCTTATAGAGATGAAATATTTGAGCTTGAGCCACCTTTTAATGGAACTCCAAAAAGTATATTGAAAACTAAAAATAGATTTTCTAATATTCAGTGGGGAAACGATAATGTTGCTATTGCCTACGATTCTTGGTGGAATAATAGAAATACCAAAACGTATATTTTTAATCCAAGTGATGGTACTAAAGAGCCGATTATCATTAGTGACAGAAACTATCAAGATGTATATAGTGATCCTGGAAATTGGGTGACAGAAAAAAATAAATTTGGAAGTTATGTCTTGGCCTTAGAAGGAAATAATGCTTTTTTAATTGGTGATGGTTTTTCAGAAAAAGGACAATTTCCATTCGTTGATAAAATTAATTTATCTACGCAAAAGAAAAATCGTTTATATGAATCTAAATACACTAATAAATTAGAAGATCTAAGGGAGTATAAACCGAAAAAGGATCAACTTCTAGTGAGAATAGAATCTAAAAACGAATACCCCAATTATTATCTCCGAAATCTAAAAAAGAATAAACTAACACAAATTACTTTTTTTAAAAATCCGTTCGAAAGTATTCAGAATGTGCACAAAGAGGTTATTACATATAAAAGAGATGATGGATTGGAGTTAACGGGAACACTTTACTTACCAGTGGGATATGATAAGAATAAGAAAGAAAAAATGCCAATGATCTTATGGGCTTATCCCAGGGAGTTTAAAGATAAGGCCAGTGCCTCTCAAAATACTCAAAATCCTAATGAATTTACATATCCATATTATGGTTCACCATTATATTGGATTACCAAAGGATACGTAATTTTGGACGATGCTGCTTTTCCAATAATTGGGGAGGGTGATGATCAGCCTAATGATACGTTCAGAAAACAATTAGTAGCGAATGCCAAAGCAGCGATTGATGCGGTTGATAACATGGGATATATTGACAGGGATCGCGTAGCAGTTGGTGGGCATAGCTATGGTGCTTTTATGGTAGCAAACTTATTGTCTCATTCTGATTTATTTGCCGCAGGAATTGCGCGTAGTGGTGCTTATAACAGAACGCTTACACCATTTGGTTTTCAGAGTGAAGAACGTAATTATTGGGAAGCTCCTGACGTCTATTATAACATGTCACCCTTTATGCATTCTGATAAAATGAAAACACCTTTGTTGTTAATTCATGGTGAAGCAGATAATAATTCGGGCACATACCCGATGCAAAGTGAACGTTATTTTAATGCCTTGAAAGGTTTAGGGGCAACGGTTAGATTGGTTATTCTGCCAAAAGAAAGCCATGGTTATAGAGGTAAAGAAAGTATATTACATTTACTTTGGGAGCAAGATCAATGGTTAGAAAAGTATGTAAAGAACAAGGATAATAAAATAGAAAATGGAACCAAATAAATTAAAGAACCGCCAGAAGGCGGTTTTTTAATGTCAGATTGTCATATTTTATACCTTGGCATTTTTGTTGACATAGTTCAAGCAAATAAACTTTAACAAAAAATATATATTATTATGGCTAAAGGAACAATTAATGTTTCAGTTGATAACATATTTCCACTAATCAAGAAATTCTTGTATTCAGACCATGAGATCTTTTTACGTGAATTGATATCGAATGCAACGGATGCTACACTTAAGTTGAAACACATATCAACATTGGGAGAAACAAAAGTGAAGTACGGAAACCCACAAATAGAAGTAAAGATCGATAAAAAGGGCAAAAAGCTTCATGTGATCGATCAAGGAATTGGTATGACAAAAGAAGAGGTTGAAAAATATATCAATGAAATTGCCTTTTCAGGAGCAGAAGAGTTTTTAGAAAAATATAAAGACAGTGCTAAAGATTCTGGAATCATTGGCCATTTCGGACTTGGTTTTTATTCTTCATTCATGGTGGCAGACAAGGTTGAGATCATTACTAAATCATATGAATCCAAAAAAGAGGCTGTTCATTGGACTTGTGATGGTTCGCCAGAATTTACCCTAGAAAAAGGGGACAAGAAAGAACGAGGAACCGAAATTATACTTCATATAGCAGATGATTCTAAAGAATTCCTGGAAGAAAACAGAATCAAAGAACTATTATTAAAATATAATAAGTTCATGCCAATACCAATTAAATTTGGAACTCGTGAAGAAACATTGCCATTGCCAAAGGATGCAGCTAAGGATGCTAAACCTAAAACAAAAAAAGTTGATAATATCATCAATAATCCAACACCTGCCTGGACCAAGCAACCTGCAGATCTAAAAGATGAAGATTATAGTGCCTTTTATAAGGAATTGTATCCAATGCAATTCGAAGAGCCCTTGTTTAACATTCATTTGAATGTTGATTATCCTTTTAATTTAACAGGGATCTTGTATTTTCCTAAATTGACAACAAATTTAGATATTCAAAAAGATAGGATACAACTTTATCAAAATCAAGTATTTATTACTGATAATGTTGAAGGTATTGTGCCAGACTTTTTACAAATGCTAAGAGGAGTTATTGATTCTCCTGATATTCCTTTAAATGTTTCTAGAAGCTACCTACAGGCTGATCGTGAAGTTAAAAAAATTGCCAGTTATATATCTAAGAAGGTAGCCGACAAACTTCAATCATTATTTAAAAATAACAGAGAAGAATTCGAAAAGAAATGGAATGATATTAAGATCGTGATTGAATATGGAATGCTTTCGGAACCAAAATTCTTTGAGAAGGCACAGAAATTCGCATTATATCCTACGGTAGATAATGCATATTTAACTTTTGACGAACTTAAAGAAAAGGTTAAAGATGTACAAACAGATAAAGAAGGAAATCTAATTGTGTTGTATGCAACCAATGCTGATGAACAGCACAGTTATATTGAAGAAGCTCAAGAAAGAGGGTATGAAGTATTATTGCTCGATTCGCCAATAGTTACCCATTTGATTCAAAAGTTAGAAGGCGAAAATGAGAAAACTAAATTTTCGAGAGTTGATGCCGACTTTATGGATAACTTAATTAAGAAAGAGGAGGAGCAGATCTCAAAGCTTACCGAGGATGAGAAAGGTAAACTAAAAGAAATAGTTGAAGGTATTGTTCCTAAAGAAAAGTATACAGTTCAATTAGAGTCTTTAGATTCTAAAGCGAATCCGTTTGTGATTACCAAGCCAGAATTTATGAGACGTATGAAAGAAATGAGCCAGACTGGTGGCGGTGGATTCATGGGGATGAACAATTTTCCTGAAATGTATAATTTGGTAGTAAACACGAATAATGATCTGATGCAAAAGATATTAAAAGCGAAAAGTAAAAGAGAAGAATATGTGAATCAGGCCTTGGATCTCGCGAAATTATCTCAGAATTTATTACAAGGAAAAGACCTTACTAAATTTATTAAAAGAAGTTTTGAATTGATGAAATAAATTTCAAAAATCATAACCATAAAAAAAACCGCTCTTTGGGCGGTTTTTTTTATTAATCCCAATACACTATTTATTTTCTATAATTTGAAAATTTTAGATTATTATTATATTTTTACAAGAATAGGAGACATTAGTTAAAAAATATATTATTTAAAAATGCTAAGCATTAACGAAATTATTGTACCCTATTTAAAAATAGTATTGCTGTATTTTCTAATTATTTTATTTATTAAACTTAATGTCGGATCATTACTTAAATATTTTTAATTTCATATTAATAGTAGGGGTTATTCAGGGTTTAATTTTTAACGTAATCACGTTTTTATCGAATAAATCAAAGGACAAAGCCATAATATTTTTAAATCTTACAGTCTTTTTTTTATCTATTAATAATTTGCAAGCATGGATAATTGATAAAGGTTTTATGCCATCACTTTATTATATTAAATATTTGAAGGTTCCTTGGAATATTTTTTTGGCACCTATGTTTTATTTATTTTTAGTTCACTATTTGAAGATAAACGAACGTATTAAAAATTTTTTTTTATTTGGAATTGTCTTGTTTGTTTTAAGTGTAATTACCAGAATTATTCTATTAAATCACCTTTGGTCTTATCAAGGAACTACATACTTCAAATTTATACAGAGGAAATATGATTCAATTGAAGATATTTTCATTTTCATTTTTACAATTTCAATCTTTTTATTTTCAGGAATTATTTTCTTTAAGAAAAAAATAAAGTTCGAATTAATGTCAAGTTATGATAATTTAAAATGGATTAAATCTTTCTTTATTTTATCGAGTCTAGTTTTATTATTTTGGTTAATTGCACTTTTTTTAAATTATTATTTTATTGATGTTAATACTTCTTATTTTTATGCCCCTTTAAGAATTGGTACTTCATTTTTAATTTATTGGATTGGATATCAGGGGCTATATCAGCAGAAATTAGTTAATGATAGAATGGGTTTGAGAAATCAATTGTCAAACGAGGCGCCAATAGAGGTTATTGGGTCAAATATTGTTTCTAACTTTGATTCAAATTCAAATTATAATAAACATAGAGATTTTTTTAAAGAAATTGATAAATTTATTGTTACTAATAAAAAATATATAGATCCAACATTGAGCTTAGATGCGCTTGCTGGAGATTTAAAAATTAGTTCTAGCCTTTTATCGCAAATTATTAATAATTATAGCAAAAACAATTTTGCAGATTATATTAATAAGTATAGAGTGGAGCAAGTAAAAGAATTATTAATAGATGATAATTATAAGGACTATACCATTCGAGCTATAGGTTTGGAATCGGGCTTTAATTCTAAATCTACATTTTATACTGCCTTTAAGAAATTTACAGATCTTACCCCAGTTAAATATAAAAAGCAAGTCCTGGAAAATAAATTTGTCCGAAATCTTCTTGATTAAATAAATTCGGACTTATAATTTATTTATCTTTTTAATTTTAAACCAGAATTTGACTTTAATTTCTAAATAGATCATATAATGGTTTTTCAACTTAAAACATTTCCCAGTCTTTTATTATACGGTTTTCTGCTTAATCTGTTTTTATTTGGCTCTTGTCAGCAAGTTGATGATCAACATGATTTACCATCGATCACTCAAACGGGAGAAAACACTTTTGGTTGTATTATTAATGGAAAAGTTATGACACCTCGTGATGGTAGAGGAACATTTAATTTGGAAGATAATGGTTTACGCGTTTTCGGATCTCCGGAATCTCTCGATTATATAGAAATCCGAGTAAACGATTTTGCAAGTAAAAAAACTTCAAGTATTGTTTTACATATAGAGAGTTTACATGGAATTGGTGATTATAAAGTAAACGAAAGTAATTGTTATCAGGGCATAGATAGCCCTAACACAACAAATATATTCTGTAGAGTTTACGATTATAAAGACAAGATATATAGAAGTTATTGTTCTTATTCCAACTCAGGAAATATCAGTATATCTAGATTTGAAAATGATCAGTTTATCGCCGGTGAGTTTTATTGCAGTTTGAGAAATGTGGATGACTCCTCCGATGAAATTAAAATAACTGAAGGTAGATTTGATTTGAATTTATCTACTTTAAGAAGTGCAAATTTTCCCTAGAATTTATCATTTTTCGCAATATTAATTTAAAACCATAAATCATGAAAAAAAAATTACTACTCTTATTATTAGTTTATAGTAGCTTGCTTTTAGCTCAAGAGCCATTAAGTAAAAAGCAAAAAGTTGATAAACAATTAGTAACTGTTGATACTAGTCAAATTACTTCAGGTATTTTATATGACAGGGTAAATAAATGGGCAGGATTAGAAAAATTTAGCCAAGACGAGGAGCCAAAGGTTTCAAATTTTGATCACTTTAAACAAGCATGGTTAGATATTCAAACAGCTTCATATATTTTTAAAGGATTGCCGTTAGAAGAATTAAAGAAAGACTTGGAATATGAAAAATTGAATAATAAAAATGAACACAAAGTAGTTCATATAGGCTTGATAAATATGAGTTTACATACATTGAATTACCATTTTGATAATCCAAAATCAGAAGAAAACGGATTGAAAATAGTGAATGAAAAATTTATGGTTATAAAAGGTAGAAAGCCATTCGTTAAACATGATATTTTAGTAATTTCACCTCTAAAAGATGGGGTAGAAGGAAGTAGAATTAATTTCGATTTTGATGAAAAATTTTGGATGGAAGGTAATGGGAAAAAAATAGTAAAGCTTAGTTTAGAATTTGAAAATCAGAGTAATATTATTATTGATAAAGGAGAAGTTGTGAATAGTTCTGTGTCCATAGTTTTTAAAGAAAGTGGCAATAAGAATTTGAAATTTAAGGTTACCTATGAAGATATTACGGAACAAATCACGTATGGCCAACTATATGTTAAAGTACCCGATTTGGCAAAGGCTATGGATTATTTAATTGATAATAAAATTTATGACGCTCCTCAAACTTTGGCTTTTAGAGGTTATTCTTTTGATCCCGATGAGGTAACAAAAATAAGGGGTCGTTTAGAGTATCGTATCTTCTATGATAAGGTTAATAATAATAAAGTATTGAATAAACCTATAATAATAATTGATGGTTTTGATCCTGAGGATAAACGTAAAATACAAGATTCTGACCCGCACCCAGGCATATCTGATGCAGATCATACCTCAATGCAAGAGTTTATGACTTATTTGGACGGTAATACACCAATTCCTTTTCTTGATGAATTGAGAAAGTTAGGATATGATGTTGTAATTATAAATCATCCAAGCTATACCAGACCTGGCCCATATGGCAGTATTGTTGTCGATGGAGGAGCTGACTATATAGAACGAAACGGTTTAGCACACGTTGGTTTGTATCAGGAATTAAATTCATTATTAGCTCGAAATGGCAGTAATGAACAATTGGTTATAGTTGCTCCCAGCATGGGAGGGCTGATTTCGAGATATGCATTGGCGTATATGGAAAAAAATGGGATACCACATAATACTAGATTGTGGATCAGTGTAGATAGTCCACATTTGGGAGCCAACATACCATTAGGGGCACAAGCATTGTTGGATGAAGCATATGAAGAGGGTATTGATGCAGCAGGAGATTTTGTTGAAAAGCAGTTACGTTCTAAGGCAGCTCAACAGCAATTAATTGAACAATATCGAACAATTTCTGATAACACTCCTAACCCTGCTTATTTAAACGCAAGAGTTGTTGAACAAGGATATACTTTTAATCAAGGATCTCCATATTTCCAACAGTTTTATAAGAATCTGTTTAGCAATGGCTTACCTGGATCAAAAGGATATCCTCAAAACACAAGACGAATTGCTCTTGTGAACGGGTCTTTAACGGGAATAAAGGATTATATTACTCACTTACCTAGCGATACGAATCCAAAATTTGCTAATGACAGCGAAATGACATTAAATATCAAAGGTTTTCAAAAGTTGTGTACCCCATTTTGTTATGATATACATATTGCTTCTTTAGAAAGTTACAATATGCCAAGATATGGGGGTAGAAGTAAAATAGCAAGATTTAAGAAGCTATTTGATGATGATAGCATGTATGTAACCAATAACAACTCAAGAGGAAATATGGATAATGTACCAGGAGGTTGGTATCCTACTCAAAAAGAAATTGCTGATTCAACTTTGGAGAAACCTCCTGTAGGCACTTCTACAGGCCTAAGAATAGCTTTAAGCTACGTTTTCTCAAAAATTTTTGGTTTTTTTGTATTTATAGGAACTGACCATTGGAGTTTAAGAGATTTAAATTATAATAGTTCATTTATATCAACATTTTCAGCTCTCGGCCATACCATGCCTGATCAAAGTTGGCATCAAGCATTAAATACTAACCTCGTATGTGGTAATAAGACACCATTTGATTCGTATTTCGGACAAGCCAAAAACACCCAGCATACAACTTTTAGCAAAGAAGGTTTTGAATGGGTAAAAAAAGAATTGGGAACTGATAAGGAAGATATTAATCCACAAGAACCATATTTTCCTGTTTCTGCCTCTGCATTAATAGGTTCGTCATACATATGTAGAGGAAACACTTTAACCTATACATTTGCACCTTGCAGTACACCAACACCTGTAAAAAAATGGTCGTACTCTGGCTATTTAACAAAAGTAAGTCATACAGGTAATTCAATAACATTAAGTGCTCCTTCAGATAGTAGAATTCAAGGTTGGGTAGAAGCGGAATTTTTTAATGGAGTAAAAATGCGAAAAAATATATGGATAGGTAAGCCAATTACGCCTAGAAGTATTAGTGGGCCAACTTCCGTTTCTGAGGAAGGATTAGTTAAGTATCGCGGCTCTTATCTTTCCGGAGCAACTGGTTACCAATGGAGATTACCATATCCAAGTAGAAGTGATAAATATGCTCTTCGCTGGCAAATTACTAATGGAGCAAATACACCTTATATTACTGCTCTAGCAGGAAGTAATAGTGGATTAGTGCAATTTATGGGAAGTAATAAATGTGGTTCTGGAGGCGCTGCAATACTATCAGTTACAGTCGGTACAGGAGGAGGATTTGCGGGTGACATGAAAGTAAATGCACCGATTCAAGAAGGTGTTGCAACCATATATCCGAATCCTGTAGATAAGGAATTGAATATTAATTTTAATATGGAAGAATTATCTCAGAACTCTATAATTAGTCTATATGATATTAATGGGAAAGTAATATATGAAAAAAAGGGAATGGTGGCCTATAGAACTATTGATACTTCTAATTTTTCTGAAGGGCTTTATTTTTTAGTAATTACCAATGGGGTTAAACAAATTAGAAATAAAATAATTGTTCAACATTAGATAATGGAAAATTCTTACTGTTATAAAAAAACCGCTCAAAGAGCGGTTTTTTTTAATTATTCTACAAGAAATTCAAAATATGTATTAGGATATGGCTCTTTTGCTAGTGTAAAATGCCACCATTCTTTTGGATGGGGTTTAAAACCATGTTTCATCATTCTGCGCTGCAGCATTAATCGAATAGCTCGCTGATTTTTTGTAATATTCGTATAGCTAACCCAAGACCGTTTATCGAAAAGGTCATATGGCCCACCTAGATCTAATATATGTCCGGTCTTTAAGGAAACGATGGTTACATCCACTGTACTGCCTCTGGTATGGCCAGATTTTGAAGCAATATATTCTTCTTTGAAAAGATCTTTTTTATCAATATTTGGATAAAATTGATCCTTCATTTTTGTGTCAGTAGAATCTTGTGCCCACCTAACGAAATGGTCTACAGCTAGTTGCGGCCTATAAGCATCAAAAATCAGCAGGCCAAAACCTAGCTTTTCAAATTCATCCTGAACTTTTTTCAGCGCTTCAGCTGCTTCTTTAGTTAAAATGCATTTAGGCTTAATATAACCATCAATGGGTTTGCCAACAAAGTTGTTTGAAGAATAATAACGCAAGTCTGTGCGTAAATTAGGAATCATTTCTTTTACATATACAAACCCCTCAGGCATTTCATCGGGATCATACTGAGCATTTGTATTTTCGGAAATAACAATAATTAAAACTAATATTATAAGTTTTAAATAATGTGCGGTTTTCATTAGAGTTAATCTTTATAGGGTTAAGAATGTAACGTGAAACTTACCAATATATTTTAACAAATATGATCTCAGTCTATTAAGGCGTTTAGTATGCCTCGAATTATTTTTGACATTTAGTAAAAAATATAGCTTGTTTTTTTATTAATTTCCCATAACTTAATAAGATAGTTTTTTGCTTATAAAGCATAATCATTATATCTTTAAAAAGTTTTATTTGCAAATGGATAATAAATTAATTTCTAAAAAAAAGCCTTCCTTTCCTATAACAAAAAAGTTATCTGAATATTTATCTGAACAAGGTAGAAATATAAAAATACCTATTTTTTATGACGATTTACTTCGCTTTCAAGGAGCTATTGAGATCATAGATGAAAAGGGGAATGATACCCTTTGGGTCAGTACTTATTTTGCCGAACACGAGCGCGAAGAGATCGAACGAAACCTTAAAATGGTTTATACCATATTGCATTCTGACGGAACAGATTCTATTCTTCCTTACTTAAATATCGACAGTATTGATTTTTGCACTTTTGGTAATTCAAAACCATTTAGAATAAAAGTTAGAAACATATTAAACGACAATTATATTTTTTTATACGTTAAAAAAGCCGATGCTTCAAGGGTCTATGGATTAGAGTTAGAGCATTTATTATCGCCTAATAATATTAACTTTTTAGTGCACAAAGACACTTTAATAGAAGAGCACATTTCCGGTATTCCGGGTGATATTTTTATCGAAGATTATTTAGACGATTGCTCAGAACAGGATAAAAAAGCATTGGCCAAAGAATTTGTAAAATTTAATGAAAGATGTTTTGTTCGATTATTGGGAGATATGCGTTCTTATAACTATGTGATGGTCTTAACGCATGATTTCGATAGAATTCAATATCGTATTAGGGCTATTGATT
>Ga0316201_10001851_pt1 | contig 14681 bp, 14 predicted proteins | sample CS6wburrow_MG_FD_204516 | JGI IMG/M metagenome (GOLD analysis project Ga0316201, IMG submission 204516) | Coastal sediment microbial communities from Delaware Bay, Delaware, United States - CS-6 worm burrow | ecosystem: Environmental > Aquatic > Marine > Coastal > Sediment | place: USA... | reverse complement strand
TATCCTTTTTAATCTGCATGGCTTTACCCTCAAAGTCGCGCGTTTCCATGCGCCAACCGGATTATCCCTCACCCAAAGCGATGGAGGCTTCCCTGACAAGCCAGCCATTCGCGCCATCCGAAATCAATTCACTCAGATCCACTTGCGTGCTACTGATACTGACAACCTTGCCGTGGTTTTTACCCATATAGTTACCAACCGGCACACGGTGAATAACACCTTCGGGGTCACGTATCAGAGCCCAGTAATTCTGTTCTTTGCTAAACGTCCCCACCATGGAAAGGGTATCAAGTTCGTATCGCTCCAGGTACTCTTTTGACCGCCCAAAATCCGGCCTGGGCCCACTTCCCCTGGTTGAACGCACATCGTCGCTACCCTCGGAAATAGACTGGCGGAATGGATCGCGACCGGTCAATCCTTCGTATGTATATGGTGTGTAGGTCTTGACCGGCGGAATTGGCGGAATCGGATCTGCCGGTCTCGCTTTCACTGATTCAATATAACCTTCCAGGTCACCCATGCTTTCACTGCACGCCGTTAAAGTCATAGCCACCAACACTATGCCGGCAACATGTCGTACCTGTTTACTCATGCGCTTCATGGTGCTTGCTCCGCCGCTCTCTGGGCGACTTCATCTTCATCCACATAGCGATACGTTTTAACCGTGCCTTCGAGAATCAGGCGGCCTTCCGAATCGCCATAAATACTCTGGCCCGCGGCCGCACGTTTCAGAGAAATATCATGCATGGTCAAGATAACCACCCGGGGCAATGCCGCCACACCGCTGACAAAATCACCAAACTCGTGATAGTCACCCAGCATTCTGACCGAGATGGGCCGCTCCGCATAAAAGTCCAGGAACATCTCCGCTTGAGGCTCAAACAGTTGCACATCAATTCCTGCAGCCAAGGCGGTCTGCGAAACGTCCACCAGCAACTTGTCCATTTCTGTCTTGTTAGGCAGTTGTCTGAACATCGTTTGCAGCAACTCCTGCATTTCCAGAAGTTGTTGCTGATAGGCTTCGAGGTTTGCGGCTTTCTGTTGTTTGAATTCAAAATCAGCCTTCAGCACCAGTTCCTGCTGCCTGGTTTGTTCCAGTTCGAGCTTTTTGTCATCTATCAACAGAAAGTAACCGGCGACCAGGATCAGGATCAAAGCGACTGAAAGCAGGGTATACCTGACCGTTGCCGGGGCACTGCCAAGATCTGAAAAGTCAGCGTCTCTGAGGTCCTGAATAATCATTCCGCACCTCCCTGACTGGCCAGGCTGTCAAAGCCATTATCCTCATCCTCATCGGTTGATTTTGGCGGGCGTAAATTCACCTTGATACTGAATTCATAAGGTTCGGTGGGCGTAACAGGCCGGGCCGCTGAACGCACGAAATCAAGCTGTGGGTTTAAAAACAAGTCATTTGCGTCCAACTCCCTCAGGTAAGCTGATACCCTGGCATTGGACTGGCTGGAACCAACCAGCGCCAGAGCGTTGCCCTGCTGCCTTACCGTGGTCAACGTTATGCCCACGGGAATTGATTTTGCCAGTTTATCCAGTAACTCCACCGTCGTGGAACGGCTTGCCTGCAAACGTTCGATAACCTGTTTTCGAGATATCAGGCGTGCCCGGGTTCTTTCCAATTCTTCAATTTTCTTGATGCGAACTTCAAGTGCCGTGATTTCTCTCTGGACGAGCTCATTTCTTGACTGTTGATGAGAGATTTTCCGATCAAAAATGAAACCGGTCAGAAACACCAGCACAACACCCAAGATTGCAGTCAGCAACATTGAAGACATGAATTGGCGTTGTCTTTCCTTACGCTGTTCTTCGCGCCATGGTAATAGATTGATTCTGGCCATCAGTCGAACCCTCTCAAAGCCAAGCCCATGGCTATCATCAGGTTATTGGCATTGCGTTTCAAAGCAGTCACGGCCACATTCGACGCAATATCCATACCGGTGACCGGGTCGGCAATCCGTGTTGTCATACCGAGTTCCTGCTGAACCATGGCGGCCAGGCCTTTGAGCGAAGCAGTACCACCGGACAGGTAAATTGTGCTGATATTCGAGTATTCATTGCTGGATGCATAAAACTGTAATGCGCGGCTGATCTGATGCACAACGTTCAGTTGAAACGGCTCCAGAACCTCTTCCTCAAAATCATCGGGCGCCTCTTCATTGCGCTCGAAAAATCCCGCCTGTTCCGCAGTCATATCATAGCGGCGCTGGATTTCTTCCTGTAATTGATGTCCGCCAAAAGGGTGATCGCGGGTGTAGATAACCTGGGCGCCCTTGATGACCAGCAAAGTGGTCAGATCATAACCGACATCAAAAAAGCCGATTGCCTCGCCGCGGTTGACGCCATCGCGCTTGCGTATCAACTCAAAGGCATTTGCAATCGCAAAGGCTTCGACATCAACGACCTTTGTTTTCAAGCCCGCGGCATCAATTGCGTCCTGCCGGCTTTCAACGTTCTCACTCTTACTGGCTGCCAGCAAAATATCAATCAAATCGGCGTTTCGGGCCGATGGTCCGAGCACTTCGAAATCCAGGCTGACCTCGTTGAGTGGATAAGGTATGTATTGATTGGCCTCGATTTGCACCTGGCTTTCGATATCGGCGTCCGCAAGGTTCGACGGCAAACTGATTATCTTGGTGAAAACGGCCGAACCGGAGACCGCGATTGCACATGATTTGGCACGCGTGCCAGAAGTCTTGATCGCCTTTGAAATGGCGTTCGATATGGCTTCTACATCCTGTACAGCCTTATCAACCACGACGCCCTCGCCGAGAGGTTCTATTGCGAAGTGGTCAATCCGGTATCCGGACCCATGACTTGACAGTTGCAACAATCGTACACTTGTCGAGCCGATATCCAGCCCTATTACTGGATCTGTTTTTTTTCCAAACAGTTTCAAGACTCCCCCATTCTTTTTCCATGCCAATGGTTTAGTGAGACTTCTTACAGCTGTTTTTAACAGAATTCACTAAAATACTCAAATACCTTTTGGCATTTATGTACATAATGTAAATACGCATGAGCATGCTACTGCACAAGAGTGAGCAGCAGGGAACGACAGGCATTGTGAGTTGTCAATACTCTTCATTACCGGATACTTCCCTGAACGATGCCGCGTATCGTTTTCCGTCCCTTCTCCCGCTATTCGGAGAAGGATATATCAACTAAAATTCCTTGTTGATACGCTAAGCATAGCAGGATAAAGATTTGAAAAAAGCACTTCGTTCAATATTTCGTTTTCTGCTTGTCGCAATGGTGCTTGGTCTTGCAACGGTTTTTATTACGTATCTTGTTGTTTCCAAAGACCTTCCGGACGTTGAAACGTTACGTGATGTGCAACTGCAGGTTCCCCTGCGAGTTTATACCGCTGATGAAAAACTAATCAGTGTATTCGGGGAAAAGCGTCGAATCCCGGTTCAGGTCGAAGAAATGCCTGCCTGTCTCAAAAATTCTTTTATCGCGGGAGAGGACGCACGTTTCTATGCTCATCCGGGCGTAGACTACCAGGGAATATCACGTGCCGTTTGGACTCTTGTGACCACGGGTGAGAAGTCGGTGGGCGGAAGCACGATCACCCAGCAATTGGCGAGAAATTTTTTCCTCACGCTTGAAAAGACCTTCACCCGCAAGATCAAGGAGATATTCCTGGCATTGAAAATCGAGCGTGAATTGTCCAAGGACGAAATTCTTGAACTCTACCTGAACAAAATCCTGCTTGGCCACCGCGCCTACGGTGTGGGTGCTGCCGCGGACGTTTATTACGGAAAGACGATAGGCGAGTTAAGCCTGGCACAATGTGCGATGCTCGCCGCGCTGCCAAAGGCGCCTTCCAGGGTTAACCCGATCACCTCTCCCGAACGGGCCATGAACCGAAGGGACTACGTGCTGGGACGCATGCTCGAGTTGGGATTTATAAATAGCGAAGAATATCAACAGGCAAGGAGCGAGAGAAACACGGCCTTTTATCACGGGGCTACAACCGAAATTTCTGCACCTTACCTGGCAGAAATGGTTCGAAAAGAAATGCTGGCGCGATACGGTCCCTCCGCGTATACGGGGGGTTATGAAGTTTATACAACGATCAACTCCGATTTTCAGACCGGCGCCAACCAGGCGATATTAGACGGTCTCGAGGAATATGATCACAGGCATGGGTACCGTGGTGCGGAGGCCCATTTCGACCTGGAGGAGCACAAGACCACCCAGGCTTGGGAGGAGATCCTCCGGCCTTTCAAGCCTACTGCAGGCCTGGTCCCGGGACTGGTGATCGAGGTAGATGAAGATATCGCGCTGGTCTACCAGGTTGACGGTCAGACCATTGCGCTTGCACTCGAAGATATGCTTTGGGCGCGGAAATTCATTAGTCGCGACCGCGTGGGTTTTGAACCAAAAAGCGTGGGAGAAGTGCTCGCGGCCGGTGACATCATCCGCACACGCTTGAGGGATGGCGGACGGCGGGAGTTGGCTCAATTCCCGGAACCGGAAGCCCTGTTGGTGTCGATCAGCCCTCTTGACGGGTCCATCAAGGCGCTGGTAGGAGGTTACGATTACACCCGCAGCAAGTTTAATCGCGTCGTACAAAGCCGCCGGCAGCCGGGCTCGGGGTTCAAACCTTTTATCTACTCGGCGGCCCTGGCGAAAGGTAAAACCACCGCCAGTATCGTTAATGATGCGCCAATTGTCTTCAGTGATGCTGAACTGGAAAGAGACTGGAAACCACAAAATTTCAGTGAGAAGTTTTTCGGACCTACGCGGCTTCGTGAGGCTATGGTTAACTCCCGTAACCTGGTTTCGATCCGGTTGTTAAGAGAGATAGGTATCCCCTACGCCACCGATTACATCAGTGCATTCGGGTTTGACCCGGCGGAACTACCGGGCAATCTGTCCATGGCTCTTGGTAGCGCTTCACTCGTACCAATCAGCATAACAAGGGGGTATGCCGTGTTTGCCAATGGCGGTTACCTGGTTGACCCTTATTTCATGGAACGAATTGTTGATGCAAGAAACAACGTGGTGTTTGCCGCCAGCCCCACGGTCGTTTGCAAAGAATGCAACCCCGAGGATATCGATATTGAAGAAACTGAAGTCTACGAGAAAGTAGAGCCAAGCTTCAGACCCCTTCAAATAGGCAGCGATGATAACCTGCTTGTCATCGAACAGGAAACATCCGGGGCACGAAACATGCTGGCCAAACCAAAACCTGCACCACGTGTTATCACGGAACAGAACGCATTCCTGATTCGGTCAATGATGATGGACGTGATCCGGCGGGGAACCGGCAAAAAGGCGATGGAACTGGGACGCAACGACCTGGCAGGTAAAACGGGAACGACCAATGAACAGCGGGACGCCTGGTTCTCGGGTTACAACAACGAACTGGTTACTTCGGTCTGGGTGGGCTTCGATAGCCATGAACCACTGGGACGCCTCGAGGTCGGAGGTAAAGCGGCGATGCCTATCTGGATCGACTATATGCGGGTAGCTTTGCAGGCTGTTCCTGACCAGTCGCCTGAGTTGCCCGAGGGCATAACCCAGGCACGTATCAACCCGGACACAGGTCTGCTTGCCAGAATTGACAATCGGGATGCCATCGTGGAAGTCTTTGAAATGGGCAGTCTTCCGCAGATGGAGGATGCAACGAAAGGAGATAAATCTGATGACGTCAAGGAAGAAAATCCATACGACAGTTTCTGATAAATTTCCCACTCAAAATGTCAGGAAAACCAGCCAGGCCCGCCGTGCGATCGCCGCCGAAGCAGCGCGTATCATGTCAACCCAGTCGCAATTCAACTACCGCGTAGCCAAGCAGAAAGCAGCGGAGAGACTTGGAATCAATTTGCGAACGACCCTGCCAAGCAATGCAGAAGTTGAATCCGCTTTACGTGCTTACCAGCAAATTTACGGCAGCAGGCAGCGCATACACCATCTCAGGAAAATGCGGCAGGTTGCGCTAAAAGTCATGCATTCGTTGCAACCCTATTGCCCGAGACTCGTAGGCCCTGTGCTGGATGGAACCGCGGACCAGTTTGCGCGCGTTTCATTGCATGTTTTTAACGACCCGCCTGAAGCGGTCATCATACACCTGCTTGACAGGGGGCTTGTTTTCCGAAATGAGCAAAGGAAAATCCGCTGGCATAACGGCAGCTATCGACAGGTTCAGCTACTGGTCACCGACACCGAGGACATTGAAGTTGAACTGGCGCTATTCAATAAGCTGGACCTTCGCCAGGCGCCGCCCAGCCCTGTAGACGGGCGCCCGCAAAAACGGGCGACCCTGTCAGAAGTAGAATGTTTGTTGTCAGGCGTCTAGCGATTGCTCAGCGCGATTCAATGGGAACATAATCACGTTCAGACGGTCCGGCGTAAATCTGTCGCGGACGGCCGATTGGTGTACCAACTTCTTCCTGTTCCAGCCACTGCGAAACCCAGCCGACGGTCCTGGCGATAGCGAACATGACTGTGAACATGCTTGTGGGAATACCGAGCGCCTTGTAGATAATGCCAGAGTAGAAATCTACGTTTGGATACAGTTTCTTCTCAACGAAATACTCGTCTTCAAGTGCGATACGCTCCAGTTCCATCGCCAGCGACAACAATGGATCACTACTGCCTAACTCTTCCAGGACATCGTAAGCCGCTTTGCGAATGATGGTGGCACGTGGATCAAAATTCTTATAAACACGGTGACCAAACCCCATCAAGCGGAAAGGATCATCTTTATCCTTGGCCTTATCGATAAACTTACCGACCCTTGAAACGTCGCCAATTTTATCGAGCATATTCAGCACGGCTTCATTGGCCCCGCCATGGGCAGGACCCCACAGGGCCGAAATTCCGGCGGCTACGCTGGCGTATGGATTAGCGCCGGTCGACCCGACGAGCCTTACGGTGGACGTGCTGGCATTTTGTTCATGATCGGCGTGCAATATGAACAACAGGTCAAATGCCTTGGAGGCTACCGGGTTGACCTTATAAGGTTCCGCCGGTACCGAGAACATCATATCCAGGAAACGCTCAGTGTAGTTCAGTGAATTCTTGGGATAAGCGGTCGGCCAACCCATGTGATGACGGTAACAGGCCGCGGCAATGGTTGGCATTTTGGCGATCATCCGTTTTGCCGCCAACAACCGGTGGTCGGGATTTTTCATGTCCAGTTTATCGTGATAGAACGCCGCCAGGGAACCGACCACGCCAGCCATCATCGCCATTGGATGGGCATCATAATGAAAACCACTGATAAAGGTGTTCAGCCTTTCATGGATCATCGTGTGGTACCTGATGTCCTTCTCAAATGCTTCGAATTCATCAGTATCAGGCAACTCACCCGACAAAAGGAGGTAGGCCACCTCAAGGAAAGTACTTTTTTCTGCCAATTGTTCAATAGGGTAACCACGATAACGCAGGATGCCTTTTCCTCCATCAATGAAAGTGATTTTGCTGGTGCAACTTGCGGTCGCGGTAAAACCCGGGTCATATGTGAAGTAACCCAGCGTCGAGGGCAGTGCCTTGATACTGAGAGTTGGCTCGCCTTCCGTGCCCTTCAGCACGGGCAATTCGAGGCTTTCGCCACTACTCTCGTCTGTAATGATCACGCGACTATCGGACATGGTAGGCTCCTTGTGAATTGACGGTTACTTTGATCAGGTATCGTTGAGATTCCATGACATTATGACCGTTGATTATCTCACAAATTTCCTTGCAATTTCCTAAATTTTAAAGATAGGGCAGACAGCAAAAAGCCCGGAACGATTTTGCCGTTCCGGGCTTTTGAAATGGCTTTCCGGGTTTACTTCTGGTAACGGCGTTTGAAGCGGTCGACACGACCACCTGTATCCATCAACTTGTGCTTGCCGGTATAAAACGGGTGAGAGGCGCTGGAGACTTCCACTTTAATCAGCGGGTACTCATTGCCGTCTTCCCATTTGATCGTTTCGTTGCTGTGTACGGTAGAGCGGGTCAGGAACGCAAAATCTGATGATAAGTCCTGAAAAACCACTTCTCGGTACTCTGGATGCGTGTCAGCTTTCATGACAATTTCCGGTATTCAATAGGCCTAAAGAGCCGGGTATTTTAACGACGTGCGACAAGCAATGCAAGGACCTTATCCAAGAGACTCAAGGCAGAAACAGCTGCTGGATATCATTCACAAAGTTCCATCCCAGCGAGGTGTGGCCAAGCCGTTCGTCCCTGACTTCGAGCAATCCCCTGTCAACAGCATGTTGCACCCTTGACTCGACGATATCCCAGGGCAAACCGGTGCGCACGCTGAAGTCATCTACAGTCACACCCTGCCTGAGTCTCAGCTGGTTCAGAAAAAACTCGAAAACAAGCTCCTCGTCACTCAACACACGCGTTTCAGCATGCCAATCACCATTCAACAGACCCTTTAAATACCGCTTCGGATGACGGTGTTTGGAATAGCGTCGTACCTGTCCTTCGGCCGCGATGGTAACTTTTCCATGAGCGCCGGCACCAATCGCCAGAAAATCCCCATAGCGCCAATAGTTCACATTGTGACGGCTTTGCTTCCCCGCTTGTGCAAATGCCGATATCTCGTATTGCTGATAAGAATTAGTTTCCAGCAATTGCAGGCCGGCCTGGTGCATGTCCCATCCTGCTTCATGATCCGGCAGGCGGGGCGGCTGCGCAGCAAAGGCGGTGTTTGGCTCGATTGTCAGGTGATAAAAGGAAATATGTGCAGGGCTGGCCTTCATCGCCAGTTCTATATCATGCCTGGACTGTGCGGCACTCTGACCCGGCAGCGCAAACATCAGGTCAATATTGAAATTCGTAATTCCCGCCGAACACAGGGATTGCAGACTCTGCTCTATTTCCTGCCGGCCATGTATGCGGCCGATTGACTTGAGCAAACCGTCATCAAAACTCTGCACACCCAGGGAAACACGGTTGATACCGGCTTGTGCATAGGCGGTAAAGCTGTCGCGCTCGATGGTTCCGGGGTTTGCTTCCAGAGTGATTTCCACATCGGGCCTCAAGTCCAGCCTTGCCCTGGCGGCTGACAGGAATGTCGCAATCTGACCGGCGGAAAAGAGACTGGGTGTGCCGCCGCCAAAATAAACGCTCTGTACCGGGCGCCCCCAGACAAGCGGCAATTCCTGTTCGAGATCTGCCACGAGTGCCTGGATATACTCTTCTGCCGGCAGGTTGTCGGGTGCGGCATGCGAATTGAAATCGCAGTACGGGCATTTGCGCACACACCAGGGCATGTGTACGTAAAGACTTAATGGCGGGTTACGCAACAGGCCCGTCATCCCTCTCACGTAATTGCCTGACCAATTCCCTCAAAGCCTGGCCGCGGTGACTGAGCCGGCTCTTGTCCGCAGGTGTCAGCTCAGCCGCAGAGCGCTTTGCGCCATTGCCCGTTGCCCCGAAAACGCCAAACAGGGGATCATAGCCAAATCCGCCGGTACCTCGAGGTGATGTCAGGATACATCCGTGCCAGCGACCGGTTGCCAGCAACGGAGCCGGATCATCGGGAGACTGCAACATTGCCATTGCGCAAAAAAAATATGCATGCCGTTCAACTCCCTGCTTGTCTTCGAGCTCAGTGAGAAGCTTACGGTTATTGGATTGATCACCTGCATTTTTACCGGCATAGCGGGCGGAATAAATGCCCGGTTCCCCATTGAGTGCGGGCACCACCAGCCCGGAGTCATCCGCGATACTGGGCAAGCCTGTAAAAACCGCGGCATGGCGCGCCTTGATCAGCGCATTCTCAATAAATGTTCTGGCCGTTTCATCCGCCTCCGGAACCTTCCAGTCGCTTTGCGGACGTATGACGAACCCGAACGGGTCAAGCATCGCGGAGATTTCGCGCAACTTTCCACGGTTGCCACTGGCCAGCACATATACCTGATCTGTCATTTCTTGCCTGGCCAAACTCAGCTTGCGAGGGCCGCTGACTGCGCGTCCATCAACTCCCCAATGCCTTTTTTCGCCAGCGCGATCAATTGGTCCAGTTCATCCTGACGAAACGCATGACCCTCGGCGGTGCCCTGTAATTCGATAAATCCACCACCGTCGTTCATCACAATATTCATGTCTGTTTCTGCGCGTGAATCTTCGGGATAGTCCAGATCGAGCACGGGTAAACTGTTAAAAATCCCAACTGAAACAGCAGCCACCTGGCCGTGTAACGGGTCTTTTTTAATCATATTCCTGCCCAGCAACCACCTGCAGGCATCGACCAGGGCGACATAAGCTCCGGTGATGGCAGCTGTGCGGGTACCTCCATCGGCCTGTAAGACATCGCAATCCAGCGTGATCGTGTGTTCCCCGAGGGCAACACGATCGACGACCGCCCGCAATGACCGGCCGATCAACCGTTGAATTTCCATGGTTCTGCCACCCTGTTTTCCGGACGAAGCCTCACGCCGCATTCGTGAACCCGTAGACCTTGGCAACATACCGTATTCCGCCGTTACCCAACCTTCGCCGCTGCCCCGTAAAAAAGCGGGCACCCTGCTCTCGACCGAGGCGGTACATAGTACCTGGGTGTTGCCGCAGGCGATCAAAACGGACCCTTCTGCATGGCAGGTGTAATTGCGCGTAATGCTGACGGGGCGTAACTCATCTGCTTCTCTACCACTGGGTCTCATTGGCTGGTCCTGTTTGTATGCTCATTAAATCTGCGGGGTAAATGACGAAGGTTGCTAATCTCGGATAGCCTGCTCGCGGGCTAAACGGTAACATTGTGCCATTGTCTTGATTATGGAAAAAGCAATGATTCGAAGTATGACCGGTTTTGCCCGGGTCGAACGACAATACGAATTTGGCCGGTTGAGCTGGGAAATGCGTTCCGTCAACCACCGTTACCTCGATTTTAGCTTGCGCCTGCCGGAAGAGTTCCGTCCACTGGAGCCGGATATCAGAACGTGTCTCGGCCAATATTTAAGCCGTGGAAAAATCGAAGCGAACTTGCGCTTCACGGCAGAACCGGGTGCCGTAAGCAGCAGGCTGGAGCTGAACCTTGGCCTGGCCAGGGAACTTCTCACGATTCATCAGGAAATGACGCAGTTGGCGAAAGTCGAGCAACAGGCAGACATCAGCACCATGCTGAAATGGCCGGGTATGATCGAGGAAAAGCGTCCCGACCCGTCCCCTATGCAGGGAGCTGCAATGGAGCTACTGGCCGATGCCGCCAAGGAACTACAGGCCGGCCGTGGGCGCGAAGGTGAGCAGATGGATAGTGCGATCCGCGAACGCCTGGCGGGTGTTGCAGTAATTACCGCCGATATCAGGACCTGGTTACCGGAAATACGCGCGGGCCTTAAACAAAAGATGCTGGAACGGGTTGCCGACCTGGCGCCATCCCTCGAGCCGGGTCGCGCTGAACAGGAAGTGGCCATGCTTGCCCAGAAGATGGACGTTGATGAAGAACTGGACAGGCTGGACGCGCATGTTGAAGAAGTTTACCGCGTGCTGGAGTTGGAAGAACCCGTTGGCCGGCGGCTCGATTTCCTGATGCAGGAATTCAACCGCGAATCGAATACGCTCAGTTCAAAATCGGTCGATCAGCGCACCACGCAGGCAGCCGTGGATTTGAAAGTGTTGATAGAGCAAATGCGTGAACAGGTCCAAAATGTCGAATAACGACGCCACACGAGGCAGCCTTATCATTATTGCGGCCCCATCGGGAGGAGGAAAAACCAGCCTGGTCAACGCTTTGCTTAAAAGCGACCCCCGCCTGACCCTCTCCATCTCCCATACGACACGGCCCGCAAGACCCGGTGAAAAAGACGGTCAGCATTACCATTTTATTGACGAAGTGGAGTATGAGCGCATGGTCAATGACGGCGAGTTCCTCGAACATGCACGCGTATTTGACTACCACTATGGAACCAGCCGGAATTCCGTCTTGTCGCAACTTGAGCGGGGACGTGATGTGATTCTTGAAATCGACTGGCAGGGCGCTCGCCAGGTGCGGCAATCTTTTCCGGATTGTTGCCTGATTTTTATCATTCCACCCTCTCTCGGGGCATTGAAAAAAAGATTGACAGGCCGCGGACAGGATAGCGCAAAGGTGATACAACGCAGGATGCGGGATGCACGGGCGGAAATATCACATTGGGCTGAGTTTGATCACCTGGTCGTCAATGACGAATTTGACGTGGCTCTTGAAGAACTCGCTGCGATTATCAACAATCAGCGGAAAGGTCTGCCACATAAAGCAAATAAAAATCACCAACTTCTGGCACAACAGCTTGGAAGAAGTTAGAATTAACGGTTCCGTTTTACACAAATACAGGATTTAAAATGGCACGCATAACCGTAGAAGACTGCCTTGAAAATATTGATAACCGTTTTGAACTGGTTTTGACCGCAACCAAGCGCGCGCGCCAGATAGGCCACGGCGCTGAACCGCTGGTTGAAGAAGAAAACGACAAACCCACGGTCCTCGCCCTGCGCGAAATTGCAGAAGGTCTCATCGACTCGGAAGGAGTTGACGTTTTGCAGGCCAAAATCGAAGCCGCCGAGGAGTTTGACATGCAGCCCACGGAGGGTGATCTGGAACTCTGACAGGATTCTTAAATGCTGGCGACCCTTACGAACTTACCGGAGCCGGTTCTTGATCTGAGGGACCTTCTCAATACTTATCTCGAACCGGAAAAGGTCGCCATTGTCCTTCGCGCATTTGAGATCGGTGCAATTGCGCACGAGGGCCAGACCCGCAAGACCGGGGAACCCTACATATTTCATCCCGTCGCCGTTGCACGCATATTGGCCAACATGCGTATGGATTACTGCAGTGTCGCCGCAGCTATCCTCCACGATACGATTGAAGACACACCATTAACCCGCCAGGAAATCGAGTCCCGCTTTGGTGAAGAAATCGCCGACCTCGTGGACGGTGTCACCAAGCTGGACAAAATGAAATTCCGTACACGGTACGAGGCCGATGCGGAAAGTTTCCGCAAGCTGATGTTGGCCATGTCCCGTGATCTGCGGGTGATTTTCATCAAGCTGGCGGACAGGATGCACAACATGCGTACCCTGGGTTCAATGAAGCCCGACGCCCGCCGCAGGATTGCCCGCGAAACGCTGGATATTTATGCACCCATCGCCGACCGCCTGGGTATGAACAGCATCAAGTCGGAATTACAGGACCTGGGGTTTGCCAATCTTTACCCCTGGCGGCACCGCACCATCGCAGAGCACATCAGCACGGTCACCGGTGACCGCAGTGAAATCATTGCAGATATCCATAAGGCCTTAAAACGAAAGATGAACGAGGCGGGTATCCCATGTGATATCAAGGGCAGGGAAAAAACCCCGTACAGCATCTACCGGAAAATGCTGGCCAAGGACCTCTCTTTCTCAGAGGTGAACGATGTTTACGGTTTTCGAATCATCACGCACTCCGAGCCACATTGTTACCTGGCCCTCGGGGCAATTCACGGGCTATACCGCCCCAAACCCGGCAGGTTTAAAGACTATATTGCCTTACCGAAAGCCAATGGTTACCAGTCTTTGCATACCATACTCAACAGCCCGTTCAACCTGCCTGTCGAAATCCAGATTCGCACCCAGGAGATGGATGTGCTGGCCGAACAGGGCGCAGCCGCTCACTGGCGGTACAAGAGTGGTGAAACCTCGGCGGGCACTGCGCAGGTGCGCGCCCGGGAGTGGTTGATACAACTGGTCGAAGTTCAAAGGCACAGCACTGACTCGATGGAGTTTCTTGACGGTGCAAAGTCGGACCTGTTCCCCGACCAGATTTTCGTATTCACACCCAAGGGAAAGATCATTGATCTGCGCCGCAGCGCAACGGCTCTCGACTTCGCATACGCCATCCATACCGGTGTCGGCAACCATACCCGCAGTATCCTGGTTGACAAGGTCGAAGTGCCATTATCGACCCGTCTGGAAAACGGTCAGACAGTCAAGGTGATTACCGACGAAAATGCGCATCCGATCCCTGAGTGGCTCGATTTTGTAAATACCGCCAGGGCAAGAACAGCCATTCGTCACTACATCAAGAGCCTTGAGCAGGCTGATACGGTGGCTCTCGGACTTCGCCTGCTGGAAACCGCACTCAATGTCCGTGGTTCGGACCTCGATGCCGTTCCTGCGAAACGCATGAACCAGTACCTCAAAGACAATAATTTTGAACGCCAGGAAGACCTGTTGACGGAACTGGCCCTGGGTAACCTTTTATCCAGCGTCGTGGCCGCCAAACTGGCACCGGAAGTCAGCACTGCAATGGGAGCGGGTGAACAGACCGAGGCACTGGCCATAGCCGGTTCAGAAGGCAGCGCAGTGACATTCGCAGCGTGCTGCCGCCCGGTGCCCGGCGACAGCATCATGGGTTTTCTGTCCGCCGGCAAGGGTGTGGTAGTTCACCGGGTCAACTGCCGCAACGTCAGGGAATTCCGCAAACACCCGGACCACTGCATCGATGTGAGCTGGGCGCCTATCAGGCGCGGTATGTTCGAAGTGGCTTTGCACATACTGGCCAAGAACGTTCCCGGTGTATTGGCCAACATCTCAAGCAGTATCGGCGAGGCCGGCAGCAATATTGAGAAAATCGAGCAACCCGAGTCTAATGTTGAAACGGCCAAGTTATTATTTATCATCAGTGTTAAGGATCGTGACCATATGGCACATGTCATGCGGCGACTGAGACGTAACCGCAACGTGATCCGTGTCAG
>Ga0316201_10001850_pt1 | contig 14681 bp, 15 predicted proteins | sample CS6wburrow_MG_FD_204516 | JGI IMG/M metagenome (GOLD analysis project Ga0316201, IMG submission 204516) | Coastal sediment microbial communities from Delaware Bay, Delaware, United States - CS-6 worm burrow | ecosystem: Environmental > Aquatic > Marine > Coastal > Sediment | place: USA... | reverse complement strand
GCGAGCTTTCGATTGTCCTCGCTGATTCGTTCAATTTCTCGCGCTGCTGCGAGATTAATCGCTTCGAGATCTGCTGCTCTTCCTTCTGCTCTTTCAAGAGCTGCGACTGCTTCTCGTTCTGCTCTTTGAGCGCGAGAAAGATCTTCTTCAATTCCGCGTATTTCGGATCTGTATCCTTTGCTATTGCTGCTGCTGACAACTGCAAAGATGAGAGCGAGAGCGAGAAGCAGATAAAGCACCAGATCGCGGATCCACGTTTTCTCATTCATACATCCTCCGAGATCAGTTCCGGAAATACTCTCTTCTGAAACGATCGCCATTCCGCAGGATACAGAACCCAATATTTCGGACAGAGTTTTTCGGTGATATCGAAGTGACGCATCGTAACCGCTTTCGGATACTTCTTCGCGAGATCTCTCGTCAGCGCGACAGCTCGATCGACCGCGATCGGATCGAACTCTCCGGATTCCGTAGGATGCACGATCTCGATCGATACGGTGAGAAAGTTCGGAGAGAGCGCTCGCTGCACTCCTCGAAAGGGCTGGAATGAATCGGGCCAATAGCTTGTGTATTTCTTTCCGAAGATCCGCTTCGCGTGCGGAGTATAGAAGCTTCGCTCTCCGTCCGCTCCTGCGGTGTACGTAATCTCCTCCGGAGGAACGATTTCGATAACCGCTTCCGCTCCGACGATATAATTCGCTCCAGCGAATCGATCGATAACCTGATCCTCCGGATTCTGCTTCGAGAGATCTTCGAAGTATTGCGCGAGCTGGAACTCGTTCATTCCAGCGTTGCCGTTCCAGTGCAGATCGATCGCTTTCGTGCTGATCCGCTTCCAGCCTGGACGAGTGAAAGGATTGATAGGGAGATGTTGGATCCGCGCGCTTGAAATCATAGTTCGATTAACCCTTCGAGCTTCGACAACGCAGATTGCCACGCGAACCCGACAATGACCGCGTTCTTCGAAATCCTTCTCATAATTTTCTGGATCCGGATCTGATACTCCGCTGCTGTCTCGTCCTTTCCTCTGAGCGGAAGCGGATCGTTATCCGTGAGCAGCGTGAAGATCAGAGCGATCGCGATTGCGAATCCCACGAAAGCGATAGAGAGTCCAGAGAGATCGATCTGCTCTCCGGTGAGATCCAGCGCTTTATACAGAAATACTCCGAGCAGACAGAAGAAGAACTGTCGGATCTCGGTCTTCTGCTTTTCATACCACCGCGAGAGCTTCTTCATCTTCTATATTTCCGGTATTAAGTGCTGGAGGATCACCGTAACAAGCGTCAAGATTGTAGCGCCGGCCACTCCCCACAGGATCTTTTCGATCCTTTCTACTCGATGAGATAATCCGTTCGTTACGATTGTTTTTACTTCATGAATCGAGACCGCATTCGCTGCCAGACCGTAGTCTGGATGTTGTAACTGAAGATCGATATCTGCGAACTTCCTCTCGCAGTGCGCCAAGTACATATCGGACGGAACCTTCGCCATGTTCACCGCTCCTGCTGTTTGCCAAGGATTGTAGCGTCATATTCCCACGCGAACGAGTAATAGTCAAATCTGCTCGGAAGCTCCGCGAAGTGCTCTCGCGCAAGTTCGTTCGCTGATCTTTCCCACGGAACGATCTCATAATACCGATCAACCCGAAACAGAGGATCATCGAATACGTATGCAGACAGCGCCCACGCGATATTGACCGCTACAGAAGGCAGCACCACGGTTGCATAGTACACCATGTCGCCAAGCTCCATCTGCTGCAAATGATGTCCGTATTCGTGCGCTGAAAACCCACCGAAGATGACGCCGTTCAACTGGAACATCGGAATGCCATAATCCACGACCAGCGTACCGCCTACATACTCGATTGGAGCCGGGGAGATCGCTCCAGCGATTGATATAACGAGAATCAGAACGGTTGTAACCGCGTGTGTAATCATTACGTGAAGTCGTTCCCTGAGTTCGTGGTCGCGGTTCCTGCATCGGCGTAATTGGCTGTCGTGTATGCGGTAACGCGATTCCCGGTCACCGCGTTATTTGATCCCGACACTTGGATATTGAGCCCTGTCCCTGATCCTGAGTTGAGCATGTTTCCCGAGATGATATTGTCCGATCCTGTAACGTCGATTCCGTCAGCACAACCAACGATCCTGCACCCGTTCACCGTGGAGGTGGACGCGATCAGATCGATTCCGAGATCGCAATCGCGAATAACGCAGTTTGAAATTGCAGGATCGTCATTCTCCGCAGATATCCCGACCGATTTCGTTGTGGCCGTGAGATCAAACACCACGCATTCAGATATGGTGCTTTTATCGCCGAAATAAATACCGACCGCGCTTCCGGTAGTGATCGTTGCGTCGTTGATCGTGCAGCGAGATATAATGTTCTGATTCCCAAGCGCCAAGATTCCGTACCACGTGAACGCCGTGGTAATAGTGACCGAATCTATCTGCGTATCGGTCACCTGCACGTTGTCTCCTTCGACGAGAACTCCGGTGCTTGACGGATCAATTATTCTACAGAAACTGATCGCGCACGGAGCCTCGGTGTGAATACCGACTCCCGAAGGACTCGACACCAAGAGCCGGTTCACTTCGTTGCCCGATCCTCCGGTTAGATACACCATCGCCGATGTGCTGGAGTCCGATACGTAGCTCTGCAGGATCATAGCTTCGAGCGTTGCGTTAGAAACAGAATTGAATCTTACCGCGTACGTTCCTGTATAGCGAATAACCTGAGTGTTGTAACCCTGCCCGACAACCTTCACGTTAGACGCCATATCGATCAGCGCCTCGACATGAAACGATCCTTCGGTCAACCGCACTTCCCCACCGCCATACGCTCCCGACATGAACTGGATCGCTGCGTTGATTGTGTTTTGGTCATCGGATCCGGTGCAGCGGAAGTCCGCTTCTCCGATATGATACTTCGAAGCTACGGTTACGTGCGACCGATGCGTTCGAGGTTTCTTTCCGGATGCGGAGAAAGCGGAGATGTCGCGAGCGAACGAAGAGACGAATCCTTGCTTCACTTCCGCGATCGATATATTCGAGGTTCCGATTCCGGAAGGAGTCCGCGAGATCGTAATTCCGGTGACCACTGCTGTTACGTTCGTATACTCCGCTTCTCCCTGATCTCCGATATCGAAGCTCGCCCATCTTCCCGGCGAGATATAGAAGCGAGATCCATTCTGCGGAAAGGAGAAGATGTGCCGGCGCGTAAACGAATACTCTGCCCAATATTCCGACATAATATCGAGATGCGTCGGGTTCGCCGTGTCGTTCGCTTCTCGAACATCTCCAAGGATGAAGCGATTCCCGAACTCGATCCGCTTCTCTCCTCGCTGCGCGATATCTTCCGGAAGCGAGAAGAACTCGTTCCTATAACCGGAATCATCCGAATATACCGTGACAGGTCTTCCGACGATTCCTGCATCGATGATCGCGACCTCAGCTCCTGTTTCGTTCCTGAGGAGGATCCGCGCGAATCCAACTCGAGAGATAACATCCAGACCAGCGATCATTGTTCGTCCGCTCTCTTCGGTGAGCGCGGAGTTTCCATCCGCTCCAGTATCCGAGAGCTTGTGAAGAAGATCCGCATCCGTTACACCGATAAGCTTCTCTCCTCCGACAAGCTCCATCGCTGGACCGTTCGGTTGCCACGCTGGAGAATCCGCGAGGAGATCTCTCGATCCGGTATAGAATCCTGCTCCTCCAGATCCGAAGTATTGAATCTGTGGAGCAACGCCGACCAGCGTTCCGTGGATCCGATCGAACATATGGATCTCATTTCTCATGTCCGGAGCGAGATCTCCTGCTTTGAATTTGCTCCAGAGATCGCGGAACATAGCAACCTTGTCTTCCGTATCTCCGAGCTTCGCCCAATATTCCGGATACTCTTCCAGATCCGGAAAGTAATCATCGTCCGCAATCGCTACGTTGAGAATCAGCCCTTCCAGCGATTCCGTGAAATGATCCGTCGCGCTCGCTTGCCACAATACACGCTGCGCGACGACGAGGACTTCATTTCCTGCAGGGCGATATATCGTCCTTCCGTGCTTCGCGATCTTCACGCCGTGGCCGATGATCTTATTCCCGGATATCGGGTTGAGCGATACGCGGAGCTTATTCCGGATCATCGATTCTCCGGATTCATCCGAGAACGCATAAGTGGCTATCGGTTCTTCTCGATCCGAATCCAGATATCCGCGAGCAAGCAAGCACCCGGATTCATCGAATCCACCGTAATCGGAGACCAGCGCATCGAAGAGCGGTTTCAAGTTTTCCCAAACCGTAGTACCTTCCTCGACCGTTGGCCACGGATGCACGTAATCAGCCAAGGAAGCTCGGAATCCGAACTCGTCCCACGCGATCTCATCTCGCCAATCTGCGGAGACTGCTCCGGAGCTTGCTGCTCCGTTCAGCTGATATGATGATTCTCCGAACAGATCCAGCGCACGGTCACCCGGGATTAGTTGCGCACCGTCGAATTGCATTGTATCACCGTCAAGAACCTTCACCCTGACTTTTAACTGTTCGCTTGTTGATCCTGTAATGGTGTGCGATATCGTGTGCTTTACCCAACCCTCGCCGCCTGAAATTGATATTTCCCCAAGCGCCCCGTACTGGAACGCACCTCCTGCATATTCTTGCAACCGCATACCAGTCGCGTCAGATATTGCGCCAGCTGACTTCAGCCAGATTGAAAATGTGAACGTTTGTCCTACTGATAGTTTTTCCGTGCCTTGAAACGTTACATCTTGGATCAAGTACCCATCTGTACCTGTCGCGTTCACCGCTTCGCCGACATACGTGCCAAATAGAGAACCGGCAACGCGTGACAACGATGTCATACTGCTATTCTGCCACGCATCCGTAATCGTCGCATCCTCAAACGAATTGTTGGCAAGGTACTGTTTGATCGTAGGCCTTCCGAGTCGCGCGATCCGATGCAGGAGCGAGTTACTTTCGATCGTATCGGAGAGCTTGCAATCCTCGAAGTTCTGAGAACGCGTTATAGGTTTCTCTCCGAGATCCGCTGCGGTATCTTCTGCGGAAAGCGAGACGAAGGAGACGTTCTTCCGCGTCGAATCTCTCCGCAGACCTCCTCTCGTTACTCTTCCGATGAATACCGGATCGAACTCTCCGTCATACCACGATTCTAATTCCACGCGGAATCGCTTCCGGAGATATTGCTGATCCTCGTCTCCGTTGAAGGAATCCGTGGTCGGATCATATGTTCCGTATTGATCGTCGGAGAACTTCCCTCCGGTGTTGTTCAGCGTTGCGTTGAACTTATTCGCTCCATAGGATCCAGCGAGAAGCGTCCTGCAGGATCGAACGAGCGACATCTGTCGAGTATAGAAACGGGTTATATTAACGCGCGTCTTTCCGGTCGCGTGGCCATCGAAGGGGAAGAAGATCTCCTCCGCTGTTACATCCTTGAAATCGTTCTGTACATCCGCGTCGGTCGCTACGTAGTCAGGGAACATGCGAGCGAATGCAACGTCTATTTCGGCTGTTATGTTTCCGGTAGTGTTGGCAATGCGGAAAGCGAACCGATTGAACTCCGACGACTTGGAGTCAGGGACTTTCCCCCAATCTTCATCGTCCAAAGTTTTATCCATCCACAATTTGCAACCCGTTTGTCCTGCGCTTGGATCGAACGCAATAGTCATTGTTATCCATTGGTTCACGTTCCGGTATGACGCACCATCATCATATTGCGCGGAATACATCCAACTCGACGCGCCTCCGTCGTACCAAACCAATAGGAACTTATCGATTGCGTGGTAGTAATACACAAACCAATAATGGGTCGAATCGTTGTACCAACCGCAAAGGACGCGAGACGCGGTAACGTCATATGCAAACGTTGATCTGAATTTCATCTGGAACGTGAACGCGTCGGGCATCGCCATGAGATGACTCGTATACCCTCCGGTGAGCCTGTGCGATCCGGATCTCTTCGAGTAGCATTCTACGTCGTCGTAGTAACAGATCTCTCCCGGGTTCGCTGCATTGTCTCCGGTGCGGAGCATGAGTCCGAAGGTCTGCATATCATCGCGCATCGTGTGTTCAAAGGATAATTGAAACCATTTATCGAAACCGAGATCCGGAGCATACGAAGCCGCCGTGTAGTTTGAATCTCTGTTGGTCGCGGTTTCGTCTTTCTCTCGAACGCTCATATAGAATCCGACCTCCGGAGTGCTGAACCCACCGGACGAAGGAATATATAACCAGATAGAAAAGTATATCGTCTCGCTTGCAGCGTAATACGTATCGGCGGTTCCGTTCGTGAAGTAAAGATAATCCGTTCCGCTCGCGCTCTTCGTAATTCTCCACGATCGCTTTCCGGATCTTGCGACAACCGTGCTCGTCGCTTTCGCCATATCCGTTGATCCTGCAGAGCTGGAGTTCAATCTGGGCATTACGGTGGGATTCTCGCACGAACCTCTGCTCATCGCATTATGCGGATTCTCGGTGAAGGTGGAAAAGCGGTGTACGGATATGTCGTCGATGTAGTAGAACTCGGTCGCCGACGCAGCCGAGTTGATATATGTCTGTGCTCTGAATCCTGTCGCGTTGTCTGCTATTACTATACGCGCTGTGAGTTTTTCCCACGTATCATATGTGGTTGGCTCTGCCACGACATTTGTCCACGCTGCGTCCGCATAGTAGCCTATACGCAGCGCGCACTCACTGATCGTACTTGGTCCCCCGGTAGATGGTACATACATCCACACAATCGCCTCTACCGTTTCGCCCGGAAGGTAGCCGTGCATGTCCGTCGTGTCGTTTCCGTTATCATCCAAAAATACGTATCGGGTTGCAGCCCCATCTGTAACATGCTTGATAGAATATTCGCCGCTGTGCGAGACGGTCGAATCTCGCGCCGCGCTTGTGCCATCATAGCTTCCTATCTCACCGCGCGCCCCCGGCAAATCGGTTGACTCACAATCACCACGGTCGATGAAGTTCCGCGTGTCGCGTGATACATCCGGATATACCTTTCCGCGCGGATCGATATACAAGCGCTCGTCTCTCGCGGATCCTGCTCCGGTCTGCAGATTCAATCGAGCGTCTTCGAGTAATGCGGTTATTGCCACGGTTAGTATCCTCTTTGCATCTCGGTTATGGTTCCAGCGACCGCGCCTTGTAGCTCCTGCTGCGCGACGACGGATCCTCCGATATATACGTTTGCTGTCGCGCGGTTCCCACCTCCGGTGCTGTTCGCGCTTGCTGGAAAGTTCTCTCTCCGGATCCGGTCATGATCCGCTTGCGGAAAGTTGAACATCCCTCCGCTTGGAGCGCTCGCGGATCCGGGTTCCGTTGCGTAGATCTTCGCGATCGCTCCTGCTGCTCCGAGTCCGATCAATCCAGCGACGATCGGGCCACCGACCGCGCCGTAGTCTTTGACTGCTTTTATCATGGCAACGATCGCGTTTATCACGACCTCCGCTGCTGCGAACTCTTTCGCTGCGAGGAATTGCTTTCCTTGCGCTGCTGCCATCGCTTCGAAAGCTCCAGCCCATGATCCGAGCGCGCTCGTCGCTGCGCTTGTAATTGATTCCGCGACCTTCTGCGTCTCGGAAGGAATCGAGCGCAACCATTCGACCAGCCCTTGGAAAAGCTCGTCCGTGCTGTCTGCAACATCGTCGATCGTTTCTCCTGCGCTCAAAGCGGCGCCACTCCACTCCTCGAATGCTGCTCTTCCTTCTTCAAGGATCTTGTTGATCTTCTCAGCACCCTTCGCGAACGGTCCTTCAAATTGAGCAGCGACTTTTTTAACCGCGTCTGACCAGTTCGTCATCTGCTGCGATATCATGGTCCTCGCTTCAAGTCCTGCGCTCTCGAAAGTTTCCGAAAGCAGCGCTGCGAACTCTCTCGCGTCATCTTCTGCGTTCCCTGCCATATCGAAGAGATCGATCCTTCCTATGCGGAGGTTTTCGTTTCCGGTAATCAATCGAAGGAGCGAAGCGATCCAGCGCGGTCCGGTCAATATCGCGTTTACAATACCATTGACCAGATACTTTCCTGCATTATCTCCGAACGCTTCCCACCCGTTCTCCGCGACTTTCAGTACGGTCTTGAAGAGGAACGGAATAGTCGAGATCCCCAAGCGGAGCGCGTCTGACGCATACTGCCCGAAGATCTTCATAATATTAATCATTGTCTGTCCGGTGAAAGCTTGTCTGATAATCGCAAGACCTGTCGAGATTGCTGTGTCGATGATATCCGGAAGTCGCGTGAAGATCGCAAAGATCGTCGCTTGATTCTGCTCGGCCCACGAAGTTACGTTCTTTGCTACATCCTGCAACCAAGTAATGATATTCGCGAGCCCTTGTTTGATCGCAGGAAGGAAAGCGCTCATCGCTCCTCCGCGAATCTGATCGATCACATCCTTCGCGGTCGAGAGTAGGCCGGGAAGAGTTTCCGACTGGACTTTTATCAATCCAGCGAGCTTTCCTTCTCCGGTGGTCAATGTAGTGAGCGCATCGTTTACTTGCCCGAATTGGATCTTCCCTGCGGAGATCATCTTGAACAGCTCTTCTTTCGTTACTCCGAGATTCGTCTGCAGGACATCGAGGATAGGAACTCCTGCTTCCATGAATCGGTTAAGCTCTTCGAGAGATGCGCGACCTTTGACTTGGAGCTTTCCATAAGCGTCTACAAGTCGGTCCATGATCTCCGGTTGCCCCATCGCTGCGTTTCCGAGCGATTCGAGCACGGCGGTTACCTGAGATACGTCTGTTCCGGTATTGATTAGAAGCTTCGTCGCGTTCGCGAGTTGCTCCATCTGGAAGGGTGTCGACGCTGCGAATTGCTGGATCTCGCCCATGAGATCCTTCGCTGCTGCTCCATCGCGGAGAAGCACGGAGAAAGCAGCGTTCAGCGAATCGAGCGATCCTGCATATTTCAGCCCTGCCTTCGCTTGATCGATCGTTACTTTCTTTAGTCCGAGCGCTGCTGCTGTTGCGAGCGCGAGCTTCGAAATATACTTTGTGAGGTTTTGATTCGCGCCTTTCGTTTGCGCGAGGACTTCAACTTCTACTCGATCAGCCATTGTGGTCGACTCCTCTTATCACCGAATCTATAGCAGCGATCCGATCTACAAGGAAGTCAGGATTCTCGCCCCAAGGACCGTAGGGAAGACCGAATCTTCTCCAGCGCCAATATAACCAGAAATCCGGAGCGGTCTTTCGACGAAGCTCCGGAATCTCTCGCAGATAGAAAAGTCTGTCTTCTTCGTCCATACCGGGGATGTCCGGGCCGATGATCTCCGGAAGATCTTCCTCCTCCGGAGTCGGTTCGAAATCGGTCCAATCTTTCCGGATCCATCTCCCGGACTTCGGATCGCGCCACCCGTCGATTTCGAGGAGGGCGGCGCGCCTTAGTTTTTTAAGACTTCCTCTTCTTCGTTCGCTCTGCGGATGATCTCGTTCGATAGCTCATTGAACCACTGATTGACGAGAGGATGTCTGATCGCGGAGAACTGCTGCTGCGTGGTAATCTCCTTTCCTTCGAAGGTGAGATTCTTCACGCGGACGAGCGCTCTCCGGACAAGCTCATCTTTGTTGATAACGATCTGGACTTCCTCTTTCTCCATTCCTGCGACCGCTTGCTGCTTCGTCGCTTTGTTCATCTCTGCAGGAGTTAGATACGTACATTCGAACGTAACCGGATCCTCTTCCTTGTCATTGTCGCCCGATTTCGGAATGAACTCATAGAACTCTATCGATTTTAGATCCATCTCTTAGCACCTCCGCGCCTTTATAAATGTTTATACTTCCGTCCAAGAAAGAGCGTCCGCAGCGACGATGCTATAGGAAACGGAAACCTTTCCTTTCACATCTGAATCCACCGAGAACGATTCTATGATTCCGGATCCGCTCCAGTAATCAGATCCGCGATCCGTCGCGAATCGAACCTCGACAGCGGTGATCGTTCCGTCCTCGAATTGATCGAGGAGCGCGGCTTGATTCGCATCGCTGCGATCGAGCGTTCCGTTCGCGCTTCCGTTCCAATCTCGGATAGTCGGAACGCGCTTCACGTTGTCGTCGCCGAATCCGGTGATCTCTTCATGCCCGATGCTACCACCTAAGCTCCATCCGCTTATCAGCGTGAGCAGCGATCCTCCAGCGTAAAACCCACCAGCTTTTCCAACTGTTGCAGCCATTTTTGGCCCTCCTGTTTCTATGGCGACGCGTGATTATATTCGTACGTCGCTTGATACTGATCGAGAAAAAAACCCATGTTCTCCGAAGATCCGATATCTATTGTACCCGAGATCTGAACAATGTCGAGCACCAATCCTTGAAGCGTAGAATTTGTATCGAGAGTTGTCTCGATTGCTTTCCGCACTGCATCGACATCCGCGCGCTTATCGGATCCGAACTCCGACATGACCTGTCCGTGGATCCGGATATCGAATACTGCTTCCATATCATCCGCTGTCGGATGCGGAAAGTAAGCTCGCGCGTTATACGGTTTCTGTGCATTGACGAAGAGGAGCGGAAGATCCTCCAGATTCGATCCAGCTCGCGCCCAGGTTTCCTCGTCCTGCGTTACTTTTCCGACTCCGGTAATTCCAGAGAGAGCAGCGAGGATCGCGTCAATAACATCTTTCTGTTTCGAGTCTGCCATATTAGCTCCTGTGGTATGAAGCGACCATCTCTTTCGAGATCGCTTTCTTCACCGCGTCGAGTTTCTTATCTCGCGAGCTGCGGAGGAAGGATCTCTCCGGAATATTGTTCGGAGGATATCCATACTCGTGCGCTCCTGCATAAATTACGTTCGTTCCAACGAAGAGACGGATCTGCGCGGATACGGTGCGCACCGTTGCATGGACGGAGTTCTTCAAGCGACCGGATTGCGGTTGCAGCGTGGAATCCTTCTCGGATCTGGATCCTCGATCCATCTTCGGTCCAGAAAGATGATTCTGTATAACTTCGGCGACGACGATCTCTCCACCTTTTCGGAGCGCTTTCTCGACATCTCCATCGATTCCGCTCTTCCAGCGACGAACCTTTGCTTCATATTGCGGATGTGTATACGTCAAGTTGTCGCCCCTCCGGTCAATCCTCTCCGCTTGTAGCGCTCAAGAACTGCCATCGCTTGAGTCGATAGATCGAAGAAGGTTCCGCGAGCGGTGAGCAGCACGGAGTTAGGGTCCTCGAAATCTTCGTTCACCGCTTCTCGATTGACCGATCGCTTTCCTTCATCGTTATGAAACCAGCGCGTCCAATATCTCTTGAGTTCATCATAGAACGCGCGGAGGATATCTTTCGGCATATCCGCGAGCGACCATCCTGCGTTGAATACAACCTTTATTGATTTCAGAACGCCATCCGGAAAACCTCCGGAAAGCTCGATCCATCCTGCATCCTTCGAATAGGCGTAATCTGCGGAATCGATATCGTCTCCGGAATCGAAATCTCTTCCGGTATCTACGTTCAGCGTGGTGATCGAATTGATCGGATAATTGTGCAGGAGCAGGAGATCTCCTCCTCCGTTCGGTCCATCGTAATAATCCGTTCGATCGCGAGCGACGAGATCTCTCCGCGTATACTTGTTGAATTCATGCGAGAGTCCGTCGATCAAGATCTCCAGAACCGTATCGTAGGTCGTATCATCCGCAGCAATCCGGAGATACGGTTTCGCGGTCGCGAGATCCGTCAACGCGTTCGTTGTATCGAGTGCCATATCTTCACCCCTTTACGTAAACGATCCGACCGCTCTCCGAAGTGTTGTAGTTACAATCCGCGCATAAGCCGGGGTACTCTCCGGATCCGTGGAGCGCTTTCAATTTCAATCTGTCTGGATTCATCATAACGGAGAAAACCGTGTCAGTCAAAATGTCTCCGAACTTGACGGATCCTTCGAAATCGTGAGCGCATAGAATGACGGATCCATCGGGCCAGATATTGAGCTTTTCCAGATAATCGCAGGGGATCCGCTCCGCGCTTCGATACTTCTCCGCTCCTTCGATTCCGCGGTGCCCCTGATTCTCGGTCTTATAAGAAACGCGCACTCGCCCGGGAAAGTCGCCCCATAGCTCGCGAACGCGATCCTCGAAGCTCTCGGTGTACGTATCGCCCCAAGCGAGCGCGTGGATCTCCGCGTTGCCAACCTTCGCTTTGATATCCGGATAGAAGCTCCGGATCCGATCGCGCGTCTCCTCGAACGGTAGTCCGGTCGTATGTTCGTACGATTCTTTATCGTATCCGTTGAAGGAGATTATCAGCTCCGGAATACGCGGAACATAATCCATCGCGGCCGCGTTCGTCGTTACGATAACTGGTTTATATTGCTGCGCTTCCACCAGCGCCCACAGCTCCTTTCGGTGCGGATGCACGTACATATCTCCGGTGTTGTTCAAGAGGATCCTTCCAACTCGAGGCTCCAACATGAGCTTCGACCAGATCTGGATAAAATCCGCGACCGCCATATCTTCGCCCTTGCATGTCCAGACAGGACAGGTTTTGCACCTCGCGTTGCAATTCGTCGTAACCGAAATCTTTACGTCCATAGTTTCTCCTTCCAAGGAAGCGCAAGCTTCCGCGCGTATAGATAGAGATCCAGATCTTCCGGATTCTCTTCATAGAGCTTTGTTCGCATATCGAGATCAAGCTCGAACGTTTTCTTTATAACCAGATTATCGAATCGATCGTGCGCGCCGGCAACTCGCTCACGTTTGAACTTCTCCGGAACTCCGAGATATCGAAAGAGATACGGAAGATCCAGATCCAGCGATTCCGTAGTGCCAACCAACCAGCACGCGGAAAGCATCTCTTTGAGTTCTTTCAATCCTCCGGAGAGGATGAACATCTGAGCGCACCAAGCGACCATTCGGTTCCTTCGAGCGCCTACTCGATCGATGGAATCAATCCCTCCGCGATCATACCACTCCTCAAAGGAGATCTCCTGCTTCCTCCGCGATAGATCGTGGTGGTAGATCGAGACCAACCAATCCGCAGGGTCGCGCAGGATCGTCATATTCCGGAACTCCGGATGGAAGCGCAGAGCGTGACCAGAGCGGAAGCGTAGTTTTCCGATCGATGAGAGCGCAGGAAGATCCAGATCCAGATATCCGGAGAGGTGCTTCGAGAGATGAGCGCAGATCGTGGATCCACCTGTTTTGATGAGATGCAGGAAGGAGATCGGCTTCATTTCCAATCCGCGAGCAGATTCGAGAATCCGACCTCGAAGCGGATCTCATGAGCGAGCGGAAAGGATCCTCGAAAGACAGCTCCGGTCGTAGGATCGAATATCCATCCGTAGAGCTCAACCACAGCATGATGTTCTTCGAAATCTCGCAGATCTATGAGAAGGAGCTGTGCTGCGCGAACATGAGCATCGTTGAGCATAGATACCAACAGAGCGCTCATATCCGCACAGTCGCCTCCGTCGAGCAGCGTTTCTGTCGGATTCTTTATTCGATCCGGAGAAGCTACATATTCAACGTTTGCGTGGATCCATACCGTGATCCGCTCCGCTTCCGCTCTCTGCTCTGCAGGGGTATCCGATCGAACAGCGACGATCGAGAGGACGAGAAGCAGCGTCACGAAGAAAGCAACTCGAAGACGCCACAATCCTTCATTTCTGTTTTGCTTCATATTCTGCGAACCTCCGCTTCACGATCTGGAGAAAGTTCTCCGCGCTGATTTCCCACGTGATCTCTCTCCGGATCCGCTCCGCTGCGCGCTTTCCTCTCTCGATCGCTTCATCGTAGTGATAATAGATCTGTTCCATCTTTCGCACAATCGAATAGACATCCGGATCCGCTGCGTAGGATTCGAACGCTTTGATCTTCGATCCATCGAGCATAACGCGCGCGCTCGCGACTTTCGTAAAACCGAACTTGATCGGATACGCTTCTTTGATCGAGCAGAAATCGTTCGGTCCAGACCACGGCGTATAGATACAAGGAAGTCCGGTCGCCATCGCTTCGGCGAGCGTCAATCCGAATCCTTCGCCCATCGTAGGAAAGAGGAAAGCGTGAGATCCGTGATATTGCTCGATCAATCCTCCAGCTCCTTCGAAGGGGATCTTCCGCGTATCGATGAAGACGTTTCCTTGCTTGAAGATCCGCTCTCTCGGCATCTTCTCTTTGATCGGTTCTCCGTGATCGTAACCGACGATATGCTCTTGATCCTCCGATACCTGTGTCGTTTTCATATAGAGCAGAATATCGTTCGCAAGCTCCGGGTGGCGATTATTGAAAGCAGTCCACGCAGCGATCGCGTAATGATATCCCTTGCGCGGATTCGAAGCTCCGCACCAGTAGAAGATGAACCGACCGATCTTCGGTTTCGTCCGCTCCTTGTAGGTGAACTTGTCGACCTCGACTCCTTCATTGCATACATCGATCGGAATATCTTTCACGTATCCGGAGAAGAGGTGCTTGTTATGAGTGCACGGAACGACGAGGGTTTCTGCATACTGGAGCGGTTCCAACCATCGCGGAGGAAGCTCGGCCATTTCATACATCGTATATAGGACGTTGAATCTTTCGTAATCGGGAACGTATACGTCAGGCGTTACGATATGGACAGAGATCGGAGCGGATCCATCTTCGACGATCTCAACATCCGGCCTTCGCTCCAGCGCTGCGCGGAGCATCTTTGCGTGGGTTGAATATCCGAGCGCGTTTCCGATCGAATCATACGATCGCGCCCA
>Ga0316201_10001849_pt1 | contig 14690 bp, 11 predicted proteins | sample CS6wburrow_MG_FD_204516 | JGI IMG/M metagenome (GOLD analysis project Ga0316201, IMG submission 204516) | Coastal sediment microbial communities from Delaware Bay, Delaware, United States - CS-6 worm burrow | ecosystem: Environmental > Aquatic > Marine > Coastal > Sediment | place: USA... | reverse complement strand
AAACGCCGCCATGAACAAATAAAGTGGTTGGCTGACCTCCTTGCGAGGGAAGACCTCGCTGAAGCTGAGGAATTTGCCGACTCTATTGACGACGTTGATCTTCGTAGACGCTATCTAGCGGCCATTTATGACAGGCTCGCGCGCGAAAACCCTGAAGAGGCATTCGAGAAGCAGTTCGCCAATCGTGCCGAAGGGAAAATAAGCGCCAAGGAAAAAGAGGGCTTCAAGAAGCTCGCTAAATCGGATTTGGACAGGGCACTGCGGCTGATGGATTCGTTGGCAGACACCGATAACCGTGCGGCGATTGCCACGATCATCGCAACCCGATACGCAAAGGAACATCCCATTAGGGCACTCGAGTGGGCTCGGGCCGAATCCAAAAGCGAATTCAGCCCGTTGGTGCGTGCAGTGATTACCAGCTTCGCCGCGGAAGAGCCCGAACTCGCGCTAAGGGAGGCAGAGCGTGTCGAGGATAGCCGAGAGCGCAGCCAGCTAACGATGGTTGTCATTGACACGGTACTTGAGTCGTCGCCGAAGGATGCCGCGAGGCACGTCGGAAACATCAGTGACGAGTCCAATCGTGCCAGAGCAGCGCAATCGGTAGCCCGCGAATGGCTCGCGGAAGACGCTGCCGCGGCAGTCGATTGGTTACTTAGCGGAGATCCCAAAGTTCGGGATTCTGTTTTCAACGCGAGCAACACGGTGGCAAGCATGGATCTTAGCGAGGCTCAGGTTATTTTGACCTCTCTGCCGAGCGAATACCGCGGCCCCTGGGCCAGGGGAGTGGCAAAAAGGTTAGTCGACGAGCGCTCGGCGGAAGAGGCGATGCGATTTGTAAGCCAGTTTGAAGGACAGCCGGACTACGACATGCAGATGGCACACTTGGTTACCAAGGTTGCCAACACAGATGGCGCACTCGCAGTCCGATGGGCGGAGCGCATTCCGCGAGGCAATGCTCGTGATGCGGCGCTTTCCAACATCATCGCTGCCGAGGCGAGGCGGGAACCGGCAGCTGCGGCAGAGTGGTTGCAGCAAATCAGCGATCCGGATCTGCGACAGGTATCCGCCGGCGAAGTGGTGCGGCGGTGGTACAAAACCGAACCCGAGGCTGCAAGCCAATGGTTGAACGCTATGCCACGCGGTGCCGATCGTGACAACGTCATCATGAATACGGCCACTAGTTTGTCCCGGGACAGTGACAAGCAGCTAAGACTCATTGAGAGCATCGATGATTCGGAGAAGCGCAAACAGGCAATGTTCATGCGGACAATTTCGCAAAACCGTGACGACCCCGACGAACTGATCCGGCAACTGGACGCGATGGAAATGCCGGACATGTTTAAGCAACAGATTAAAGCTCAAATTCTGCGCGGCGCGGCCCGTGGCAACTAATGGCCGGGGCTACTGCTGACCCAGTTCGATCTCTCATCGACTGAACAATAAGGTCTGCTTTTGGCCGGACTGAGAAGTTCACCAGGAAGAAAAACTGCAGTCCGCTTAGCTTCGCTTAGCAGCCTGCCGCAAAATATGAGCTATAGTTTCCGCCACTGATCCAAACTGGACTGTCGCGGAAAGCAGGAATTAGCTTGCATTGAAACTTCACGGGAAAGTGTTTTCAGGCATTGCTGTTGCGATGTTGCTCGCTTCTTGCGGTGATCCGTCCTCAAGCCATTCCTTGCCAAAGAGACTATTGAGCGCGTTCGGTGGCCTAGATGTTATTCACTACGGCTACATCGACAATCTCCGATACGAAGCTGCCGTGAGTCCGAACGACCTTCACGATTCTGACACCGTTGAGTCGGCCATGCCGCCAAGTGATGCGGTAAATTTTGCGCAACCTGCATTGTCGGCAGTCGGTGAGAACCCCGACAATTTCATAGTTTGCAGTGTTGACCTCAAGCTTCATCCGCACCGAGATCGTTACTTCTACCTCGTCGCATTTTGCAGCAAGGATCAGCCTAAATCCGTCGGATTTAGAGTTCCTGTCTTGCTGTCCGGTCAGATGATCCAGCCGAAAGTAGCCGAAGACCAGAGTTAGTGAATCGCCGGCTAATTGGCATTGCCGCAATTCCTACGACCGTCCGGTATTGGCCGAAAGCGAGCGCTCATCGTACTTAAAAAGTGGTCATTTTACCGGCCGCTAACTACGAAGAGCGGACATCGACGAAATTGTGCAGTGCGACAAACCCAGTCATAGAATTGGACTGTGTGAGAATTGTGTGACTGAGTGTTGCACGGCTGTGGTGAGTACTGCATTTGCAATGGACTTACCGCCAGTTGGCATCAATAGTGTCAGTTATTTACAGCCTAAATGGCGAACTCCGAGGGCAGGGGTCGCCCCGATCGACACGCAATGCCAGTCGAATACTGCGGCGCACCGTGAGTGCGGTTCGAACCGAGGAGTGCGCAACGCGACGACAGGCCGATTTACGGGATGCCCATCCTGTCGGGCGCGTCACTTTCCTTAACCGCTCGATTGGCGCACGACCAGCTCGCTCGGTAACGTCGTGTCGTCTGCTTGCTGGCCATCGATGATCTTCAGCAAACTCTCAACCAGCACGCGGCCGGCCGAGCGAATGTTCTGGCGGATGGTCGTCAGTGAAGGATTGCCATAACTTGCGAGACCGATATCGTCATATCCGACGACAGCAACATCGCCAGGTACCTCGCGGCCGGATTCGTTGAGGGTTGCGATAACACTAAGCGCCATCACGTCACTACTACAAACAGCCGCATCGAACCCAGAATCACCAGCGAGAAATTCATTGATCGACTCACGCGCATGCTGCATCTCGAATGGAACGTCAATTTGGAGTTTAGGATTGGACTTGATTCCCTGCTCGTCCAAAGCTTTCTGGTAGCCGGAGAAACGCAACGCGATTTCCGGCAGCTTGATATCGCCGAAAAAGGCAATGTTGCGCCGTCCATTTTCCAGTAGATGTTTCGTAGCAAGATATCCACCCGTGACGTTGTCGCCGCCGACTCGGCAGTAGGCCTGCCCAGGCATCGGCGCGCCCCATACCACTATGGGTTTATCTGAATTCGCAACGACGTTCAGTTTCTCGTGCTGCGTACCTTGACCAATAAATATCACACCGTCCGAGTTTTGAAATACTCGGCTATTCTGTAACTCCAGCACGTCAGCCACCGGCGCATGCGCGAGGAACAAGTCAAGGTCATGTTCAGCGAGGCAATCGGCTATGCCGCCCAGCATCTCGAGAAAGAACGGGTCCGACATGTGCTGCTTGGATTTAATATCAAGCATAAACACGACGGAGATCACGCCGGTTTTGCGTAAGCGAAAGTTTCTTGCCTGCTGGTTGACGCGGTAATTGTGCTTCTCGGCGAGCGCGCGAATCCGCGCCTTGGTTTTTTCGTTGACGCGTGGGCTGTCGCTTAACGCCCGCGAAACGGTGCCGCGGGTGACGCCTGCGATATCAGCGAGTTCCTGCATGGTCGTCAGTGCTTTACGCGGCTTCTGGCTCATTGCTCCGTCCCGGGCCCCCCGGCGTTGATCTGACTGAATTTGCGCAAATCAGCCACTTTCAACGTCGGTGTGGAAATTGGAAAAACCAAGTATTACAGAACCTTAGCGACTTGTACAATCGATTGTTTTGCCAAAAATAGACAATCGATTGTATTTCGGCATACCCTGCAGCGGTCGAACTGTCGCCCATTTAGGGGCGCTTAACTTAGATGGGGGATACATCAGATGAGCAAGGCATTTATCAACCGCGCGATAGGCGGTTTCCTGGTGGCGGCATGTGCCACAACAGCATTCTCAGGCACAGCCCTGGCGCAGGAAGAAGAGGTAATCGAGGAAATCATGGTCACCGGTGTCCCGAGGGCCACCACCAAGTTCGAATCGTCCGCGTCGGTTACGTCGCTGTCGAATGACGATATGGCGAACTATGCGCCACGCTCGACGGCTGAGATTTTTCGAAACATCCCCGGCATACAGTCGGAATCTTCTTCTGGCGACGCAAACGCCAACGTCAAGGTTCGCGGCATGCCGATCAGTTCGGGCGGCTCGCGCTACGTGTCGTTCCAGGAAGATGGCTTTCCGACCCTGTTACAGGGTGACGTTTCGTTTGCAACCGCTGACACATGGCTGCGCGCTGACACGACCATCGCGACTGTACAGTCGATCCGCGGCGGCACCGCAACGACCCAGGCCTTCAACTCGCCGGGCGGTATTATCAACTTCATCTCCAAGGATGGTGCGCAGGCGGGCGGATCTGTCGGCTTAACGGCCGGCCTGGATTACGATGCAATGCGTCTCGACGCTGAATACGGCGGCGATCTGGGTGCCAGCGAATGGACCTACCACGTCGGTGGCTACTTCCGGAATGGCGAGGGCCCGCGCGACGCGCGTTCGGACCTCGAAGACGGCTACCAGATTAAGGCGACCGCGGCCCGCAGCTTTGACAAGGGCTCCGTGAAATTACACTTCAAGCGCCTCGATGACACAGTACCGACCTACCTGCCGATTCCAGCTCAGGCAACGGGTGGCTCAGGTATTGCCGAGTTCGGCGTCGATTTTGGCGACGGCACACTGTTTTCAAATACCACCGATTGCGCGCCGCGCAGAAATAATGCCATCGATTGCACAAGCGATGGTGTACAGGCTGAAATGACGTCACTCGCTGTCGTTGCAGACTACGACCTGAGCGACGTTTTCACGGCTGGTTTCAAGCACCGGACAGCCGCGATCGAAGGTGGTTTCGCAGCGCCGTTTTTGACGACACCATTCGTCGATGGCACAAATGGTCCGTCGAACGAACTCGTCTATTTCAACACCAAGATCAATGACATGGACAACAGCTTCACCGAACTCTCTGTCAACGGTGACTTTGACACAGTACAGGCGAAAGTTGGCATCTCGTTCGTCAACCAGAACGTAAGCACGACCTGGAACTTCAACCAGTATTACGTGCGCCTCGATGGCAACCTGACGCCGTTTGATTCCGGCGACTCGGTCGGCGGTGTTCTGTATGGCAACCCTGCATTCGGCAACTGCTGCACGCGTCTTTATGACTTCGAAATTGAAGCCATGGCGCCTTATATCGCGCTGTCCGGTACGATCGGCGACAACCTTGGTTGGGACGTCAGCTACCGGAATAACGATTACGACGTCAAAGGAACGTACGCAGAGAGCACCGTACTCATTCCGCTGGACGTCAATGGTGATGGCAGCGTCGGCGCCAACGAGCAGGAAGTTCCGACGATCGGCGCGGTCAGCACCGCGAATTACAACCAGGACTTCGACTCCTGGTCCGTCGGTGTTAACTATGCCCTCAACGACGAGATGGCGATATTTGCCAATATCTCCGAAGGCGGCAGCCTCGCATCACCTGATCGTGTAACGGGTAATCTCGATGCAGCGGGCAATATGGGCAGTGGGGCAGGTCACGCAATTGTCACACAGGCGGAAATTGGCCTGAAATGGCAGTTCGGCGACGGCTCGTTCTACATCACCTACTTCAATGCAGACACGGACGAAGAAAAAGCGTTTGAGGTGACCACGCAGGAGTTCCTGCAGAATTCCTACGAATCATCAGGTTTCGAGATCGAAGGCGACTATGACTTCGGTAATGGATTTGGTGTGCGGGGAAGCCTGACGCTGACAGACGCGGAAATTGTGAAAACGGCGAGCGGTGACAACGTCGGCAATACGCCACGTCGCCAGGCGGACTACTTCTTCAACATCACGCCATCGTATACGGCTGAAAACTGGGACGTCGGCCTGAACTTTGTTGGTACGGACGAGGTGTTCGTGCAGGACAACAACGACCTGAAATTCGATAGCTACGTTGTTACCAACCTGTTCGTCAACTATTTCGTCAACGATAATTTCTCGATAAGCCTGAATTCAAACAACCTGTTTGACGAAGAGGGCTTCACCGAGGGCGAGGAAGGCTCAGCGATATCGGGCGACTATATCCGGGTTCGCCCGATCAACGGTCAAACGACGTCACTCTCGCTGCGATACAACTTCTACTAGCGTTTGGTTTCGGTATCCCGGCGGTGTAATGCCGCCGGGACGCCGGTATCGCTGGCGCGGCTGAAAGCTATGTCGACAGATCCGGAAATTTTGCTGCGCAATTTTCTGCCCGTACTTCAAAAGGCAATGCCGAAGAAAACTGCAGGCCTGTGGCCCGACCTCGAACGCCGGGTGACACAGAATTTTCCTGCCCTGCACGAAGCATTTTACGCGCTCTACGGGCATCGCTACGACTTTAGTGACCAGTTGCAAAAATTGCTCCTTGTGGCCGTTAAGTCCAATACCAGCCGCTCGACTGATCTGCGGGCACTCGATTCCGAGAGCGAAAAAAAGCCCGATTGGTTTCAAGATAACAAGGCGATCGGCGGCGTGTGCTACGTGAAGCAGTTCGCGGGCAATCTCAACGGTATCCGGTCTCGCATACCGTATTTCAAGTCACTGGGTATTACTTACCTTCACCTGATGCCGCTGTTCGAATGCCCGGAAGGCCGCAGCGACGGTGGCTATGCGGTGAGTAACTATCGCAATGTAGATCCGGCACTCGGGTCGATGGATGACCTGAAACAGCTTGCTGCCGACTTGCGCGGCGAAGGCATTCGCCTGGTTCTCGATTTTGTCTATAACCACACGTCCGACGAACACGAATGGGCGATGCGCGCCAAAAAAGGCGAGCATAAATACCTCGACTACTATCACTTTTTCCCGGATCGACGCATTCCCGACCAGTTCGAGCAGACCCTTCGCGAAATTTTTCCTGAAGAAAGCCCCGGCAGTTTCAGCCACTGCGAAGAACTCGACCTCTGGGTCTGGACCTCTTTTAAGAATTATCAATGGGATCTCAACTACAGCAATCCGAATGTGCTCCGCGCAATGGTCGAGGAAATGCTATTCCTGGCCAACGTCGGTGTAGAGGTATTGCGCCTGGATGCGGTCGCTTTCGCGTGGAAGCAAATGGGGACGATGTGCGAGAGCCTCGAACAGGTCTATACGCTGGTTGAAATGTTCAATTGTGTGGCGCGCATTGCGTCTCCGGCTTTGCTTTTCAAGTCCGAAGCTATTGTGCATCCAGACGAAGTGGCGCGTTACATCGCGCCGGATCGATGCCAGTTGTCCTACAATCCGTTGTTAATGGCGCTGCTTTGGGAGGCTCTGGCTACACGAAAGACCGATCTCCTCGAGCACTCTCTGGCTCGGCGGTTCGCTGTTGATCCGGATACACAGTGGGTCAACTACGTCCGTTGTCACGATGACATCGGCTGGACATTCAGCGACGAGGATGCCGCGGAAATCGGAATCAATGGCTATGATCACCGGCGTTTTCTAAATGAGTTTTACACGGGAAAATTCGAAGGGTCTTTCGCCCGCGGCTTGCCTTTTCAATACAACGCGAAAACGGGGGATGCGCGTGTCTGTGGCGCGACCGCCTCACTCGCGGGTCTCGAGAAGGCGCTAAAAGAGGAGACCGACGTCGAGGTTGAGCTCGCAATTGCCCGCGTGTTGCTTCTTTACAGCGTCATTTTCAGTATTGGCGGCATTCCGCTTATCTACCTCGGCGATGAACTTGCAATGCTTAATGACTATTCATACCTCGATGATGAGGTCCGTCATGACGATACTCGCTGGGCACAACGACCACGATTTGAGAAGTCACATTTCCTGGCTGTGAAATCGCCTGATGCGCCTGCGCATCGTCTATACAAGGGCTTTCGCAACCTGTCACGTGCGCGGCGAAAAGCGGTAGCGCTTGGCGGAAATCATTGCGATTTTGTAGACGTCGCAGAGGCTTCGGTACTTGCCTATAGCCGAAAATTTGACGGCCAGCAGTTGCTCGTGCTGAATAACTTCAGCGAGAGGCGGGCGGAAGTCGCAGTGGACGTCGTCCAGAAAATTCTCGGCGCAAGCAAATTCATGGACGTGCTGGGCGCCAAGTCTATGACAGCGAAACAACTTATCGAGATCGCTCCCTACCAGTCCTTATGGCTGGTCGCAGCGTCGAGGCGTCCAGGTCGCAAGAAGAAAGCGGTGTCGACATGAGCCCCGCACCAATAACCGAAGGGGTACGCATGAACAGCAAATCGGATACGACACCGCTGACATTTGGGGAAAAAGTCGGCTACGGCCTGGGCGACATGGCCTCGAACTTCTACATGGGGTTCTTCGGCCTGTTTCTGCTGTACTACTACACCGACGTGTTCGGTATTTCGCCGGCCGCCGCCGCGACGATGCTGTTGCTGACGAAGATCGTCGATGCCATCAGCGACCCCGCTATGGGCCTTATCGCTGACCGGACCCAGTCGCGCTGGGGAAAGTATCGTCCGTACCTGCTATTCGTCGCCATACCCTACGCCCTGCTGGGCTATCTGCTGTTTCTCGGGCCGGACCTTTCCGTAACAGGCAAGCTAATCTTTGCCTACGTGACCTACACGCTGGTCATGCTGGCCTACACGGCGATCAACGTGCCTTACTCGGCGCTGTTGGCCGTCATCTCGCCGGTTGCAGAGGAGCGCACGAAAGCGACACAGTTTCGCTTCGTCTTCGCATCGCTGGGAACCTTGAGCGTCGGCGCGTTTGCAACCCCACTGGTCGCCTGGCTTGGTGGCGACGACGAGGTTATGGGGTTCCGCCTGACGATCGTTCTTTTTGCAGTACTTTCGGTCCTGCTTTACTGGATTACGTTCGCAACGACCCATGAGCGCGTTCAGCCAAAACCGCACACCTCCAGTGTCGGTGAGGATTTCTCTGCACTGCTGAAAAATATTTCATGGATCGTTCTGGTCATAACCGGCATCCTCGTCGTCGTGGGGCTGATAGCGCGCTTCGCGTCAATCGTCTTCTATCTCAAGTACTACGTAGTGGACGATGGTTCGCCGGTCTTCCTGATCTTCGATCGCACCGCATTTCTTACGTCCTGTGGTCTGATCGGGCAGCTGATCGGCGCGTTGATAACGCCCATGCTTGCGATGCGCTTTGAGAAACATCATCTTGTTCTGGGCATGAACCTGCTGCACGCGGTGCTGCTGGCCGCCTGCTACGTTATACCGCCGGATCAATACGCGCTGATCGTCGTCGTGCACAGCCTCGGTATCTTGACATTTGGTGTGATCATCACGCTGCTGTTTTCAATGTACACGGACTGCGCCGAATACGGCGAATGGAAAACCGGCAAGCACACAGCCGGGCTCATTGTGTCGGCGTCGATGTTTTCACTGAAGTTTGGCTCGGCGGTCGGCGGAGCTCTGCCGGGCTTCATGCTTGCCTGGTTCGGATTCGTTGCTAACGAAATCCAGACTGACTCAGCGATTACCGGAATTCGGCTAATGTTCAACGTGTTACCTGCGGTCTTTTTCTTGGCTGGTGGATTAATGATGGTCTTCTACCGAATCGATCGGGCAACACTGACTCGCGTCGAGACCGAGCTGCATGAGCGTCGTGCGGCGCCCGAGGAGCTAGCGCATTGACGGTGGCGGTCCTTGGCGAGGCATTAATCGACTTTATTGTCGGTGATGATGGCGCGTACCGGCCGCATCTCGGTGGGTCGCCGTACAACGTCGCTATTGGTCTTGCACGCCAGGGCGTAGCGGTCAGCTATTTGTCACCGTTCTCGGACGATACGTTTGGCGATCAGCTGAGAGATTCTTTGATTCGCGAGGGCGTCGCGGTACCGCAGGCGCGCCGCTCCCGATGGCCGACGTCGCTGGCGCTAGTGACCATTGACGAAGCCGGCCTGCCAACCTACCGACTTTATCGTGAGGGTATTGCCGACAAGGATGCATCGTTCGAAGAAATTGTGGCCAGCCTGCCGGATGATTTGCGGATTTTTCATACGGGCTCGTTGGCAATCACGCCGAGCCAACTGCCAAAAGTCCGCAAGCTCTTCGACCTGATGCATGCCCGTGGTGTCATCGTCAGCGTCGACATCAATATTCGCTTGCGGGCCAGCCTGAATACGAAGGCCTATCTGGACGGCGTACAGTCGCTCATGGAATTCGCAGACATCGTTAAAGCCAGCGACGAGGACATTGAAGCTTTGCAGCTGGATCCGAACCCGCGCCGCAGTGCTGAGCTGGCATTCGCTGCGATGAAGTCTGGCATGCTGGTTTTTACTGAAGGACGTGGAGGCGCGGTGCTGATTAACGCACAAGGCAGTGTAGAGAAGAGCGCCTATCCGATAGCAAATATCGAAGACACGGTCGGGGCCGGAGACACGTTTCATTCGGCATTTCTAGCGGCGCTTCTGAGGACTGGCAAACTCAATAAATCGCTTAACGAGATTTCGCAAGACTCGCTCGGAGATGCCCTAGACTTCGCCTGCGCCGCTGCTGCGATAAACGTATCCCGAAAGGGCTGCTCCCCGCCGACCCAGAAAGAGGTCGAGGACTTCATCGAATCAACCCATCGACAAAGGTAACCGCACCTCGAGTCGAGTGGTGTTCGATTCGACGAAATAGAATGAGGGAAATGTTCTGAATTCACTCATTGTGCCGCCGTCGACTGTCAGGATCAGCGTGGCAGGAATTCCGACAAATTTCCGACATCAGCTATGCATTGTTGTGCATTGTAAGGCGAAATCGCAACGAACGCCGTCTATTAGGCTATATAAATCAACTACTTATATTTACCTTCGAGCTTCGAACCAGGTGGTCGGGAGTTCGCTCCGAGGAGCGTAGCGACGACAGGCCGAAGGCCCATCTCTCCGGGCGCGCGAAAAAAGCAAAGAGAGCCAGTCACTTACAAGTGGCTGGCTCTTTTTAGTTCGCGAGTCCGTGTCCCATTGTCCCATTCATCGTAGCCGCGTTCCGGACACATGGTTTACACATTTAGCCGTACAGGGCTCGCTTCACCGCCTCGGGTTCTTTCTCCATCACACGTAGCAGGGTATGCGACGCGCCATCTGGGTCGCGTTCACCTTGCTCCCACTTCTGCAGGGTGCGAATGGAGATCATCAGGAAATCGGCGAATTGCTGTTGGGTCATGCCGAATTTCTGACGAACACCTTTTACGTCAGCCGGTTCGAACTCGTAACGCTTCAGCTTTTCAGGCTTGTCTCGAAACTCCTTCAGACCGGCGACAATCTCAGCACCGATATCTCGCTTCGCCATGTTTTTCTCCAATTCTCTATTCAAAGTTCTTTCACAATTTCACGCATTGCTTTGATCGCATCACGAGATAGATCACTCGCTTCATTCTTGGCGTACGCGGTCAGGAACAAAACCTGGTGATCCTTCGTTATCCAGTAATAGATGACTCGGACGCCTCCGCGTTTTCCTGTTCCTTGCAGTCCCCATCGCAGCTTTCTGACTCCACCGGACCCTTTGATGATGTCTCCGGCATCGGGGCGGTCCATCAGATAGAGCTGCAGCATGTGAAACTGCGAGTCATCGAAGTAGTTTTCTCTGATATTTGAGAACCCTGATGTTTCGATGAACTCCATGGAAAAAGACTACCCCAATGGGGCATATTCTGCAAGATCAAATTCGTCGCATTGGAGTTTACAAGGTCAAAGATAATCAGGTGCTTACGCGGGCTCTGGCGCAATTCTATGGGACAGACGAGTTCTATAACTCACTGAATTGATTATTGAAATAGAGACTAGTGGTACTAACTTCGAACCAGGTTGCCGAATCCTACCCTGACATATGATGCAATTATGGTGTAATGTTGCACCAATTAGGCTTCCTGGAGAACACGCCATGTCACGGCAAAGCATTTCCTTCACCGACCCCAACACCGAGTGGCTCAAGCAAAAGGTGGACGTCGAAGGCGAATACAAGAGCAACAGCGAAGCTGTCAACGATTTGATCCGCAAGGCTCGCGAAATCGAGTTTGTCCGTGCCCGGTTGATTCACGCCGAACAAAGCGGGTTTACGACTATGACCGCCGACGAGATCCTGGCACAGTCCAAGGACGAGTTGCGGAAAAATGGGGAGCTATAAACTAAGTGAAGATGCTAAAGCCGATCTAATCCGTATTCACCAACACGGTATTCGTCGGTATGGAGAAGCCCAGGGCGACAAATATTACTACGCACTATTTGATCGTTTCGAACAACTTGCCGAGCAGCCGCTGTTATACCAAGCGGTTGATGAGTACCGCAAAGGATACCGACGCAGCGTGTGCGGTGTAGACAGTATTTATTATCGAGTCGACGGGGATACGGTCGAAATCATGGCAATCATTGGTCGGCAAGATGCGGACAAGTGGCTCTAGTGCGCGGTGCCCGCCCGAAAATTCATCGGTCTTAATTTGGACCACTTAGTGGATCGCCCGTTCTCCACGACAAAACCCAGACCGCCGTTGATCGAATCAAGGCAGCCGGTCGCGCCAAATTGGCAGAACGTCTCGCCGACCAGTGAGTTCAGTCAATTTTCTACCCCTCGCCGACGACGATCTTGTGGCGGCATGGTTGCATATCGCGACCGACAACCCGGTTGCCGCCGATAATTTAGTAGATCGCATTCAGCACGTGTGCACGCTCATTGCAGACAATCCGGCAATGGGTATTGAGCGAGATGAACTTAGAGCCGGCGTTGGCAGCTTTCCGGTTGAGGGTCACGTCATTTTCTATGTGACGAAGGACAAAGGAATAGTGGTGCTTCGCGTCTGGCCGTCTGCACAAGATCCTGCGACATTTGCTTTAAAAGAATAAGCGGTGAGTAACCGTAAAATCAGAATGTGTCCGGAATAATCTGTAAGCTATTTGTCGATAACCACAAAGGGTCCCCATCGGGGCCCTTTTTTTGGGGTTGCGCCCCCACAGGGCTTAGGACAACCCTGTGGGTTTTTGCACCGGTCACTCCGTACGTGTGCCAAAAGAGTCGGCAATCCCCATGACAATTGGTAGTACAGTAGCGCTGCCTATCTAAAGGAGCATTCCATTGGCCGGAAGCAGCCTGCTTGCGCTAATTGATGACATCGCCACGTTGCTCGACGACGTTGCGACCATGACCGGTGTCGCCGCAAAGAAGACAGCTGTAGCGGCGAAGAAGACTGCGGGCGTGCTGGGCGACGACCTCGCCCTGAACGCGCAGCAGGTCGCAGGCGTCCGGGCTGACCGGGAATTGCCGGTCGTTTGGGCGGTGTTCAAGGGATCGGCCGTTAACAAGGCCGTCCTTGTTCCCTGCGCGCTGCTGCTCAGCGCGTTCCTGCCGTGGCTCATCACGCCGCTGTTGATGCTTGGCGGTGCGTTTCTTTGTTACGAGGGCTTCGAGAAGGTCGCGCATGCGCTGTTGCACGCCAGGGCAGAAGACGAGGCAGACCGTGAGCAGCGGCTTGATGCCGTCATGGATCCGAAAGTCGACATGGTGAAATTCGAGCGGCGGCGTATCAAGGGCGCCATCCGGACCGACGCAATTCTGTCCGCCGAGATCATCGTCATCGCGCTCGGCACGGTGCAGAACTCGGCCATGGGCACGCAGATCATGGTCCTGACGGCGATCGCTGTTCTGATGACGATCGGCGTCTACGGGCTGGTTGCCGCTATCGTCAAGCTCGACGACGCTGGTCTTCACCTCCTGCAGCAGTCGAGCAAGGCCAGGCAGGCTCTCGGCAGACTGATACTTCGGCTGGCACCGCGACTCATGAGTTCGCTGTCCGTCGTCGGCACCGCCGCGATGTTCCTGGTTGGCGGTGGGATACTGGTGCACGGATTTCCACCGATTGCCGGAGCGTTGCACTACCTGGAGGAAGTCGTGCACGGTATTACCGGTCTCGGCGGACTGCTCGGTGTACTCGTGACCGCCGTGTTTAACGGCCTTGTCGGTGTGATTGCCGGCGCCATCATTGTGGGGGCGCAGAATCTCGTCAAGCGACTGCTGGCTCGCAGGGCAGGCGTCGATACAGGGCACTAACTTCGGACGAAGTGTGACCGAAGCCTGCGGGAAGACTTCACTCAGGCCTCGATCTATTGCGTGCCTCGCAGACGACGGGCACGCCAAATATTTCAAGAATCTCAATCACTTAGCGGTAGATGAGTCTTTTCGGTTTTGGCGTGTTTTCTCATAGATTTGGGAAATTGACTTCGAAATGGACTATTTCTACTAATCGGCCTTGGAACGAGTCCGATACCTCCTGACGGCAAAATTCACTTGGCAATCTTGACTTTTGTCGTGTGGCGCGTTGGTTGCCAGACAATGGATTGCATATCAATTACAAGATATAGACCCGCCAGACTGTCACAATACAGGATCAAGATACTCGACTTGGCGCTCTGGAAATCGTTACATGAAGAAATTGACCATTACGGTCCTCTTGGTGGCCGCTGCTGGCGCCGCATACTGGACGATCGGGCAATTCGGTCCAGCCTCTGTGCCGGTGACCGAAGGGGAACGGGGCTCTGGCCGGGCTGTACCCATCACAGTGGCCACCGTCAGCGCTGCGCCTTTTGCGGATCGTGTCGAGGCTATCGGAACCACGCTTGCCAACGAATCGGTAATTATTACCGCCAAGGTGACTGACAAGATTTCGCGTATTCATTTCGCCGATGGCATACGGGTGGAGAAAAATGCGCTGCTGGTCGAGTTGACCAACGATGAACAAGCCGCAGAGCTTGCCGAAGCCAAGGCCGACCGGGACGAAGCCAGCGTCCAGCTAAAACGGCTTGAAGAACTGGTGCAGCAAAACATTGTCGCAGCATCGCAGGTTGATGAAATCCGGGCGCGATTATCGATTGCCGATGCCAGGCTTGAAG
>Ga0316201_10001848_pt1 | contig 14698 bp, 14 predicted proteins | sample CS6wburrow_MG_FD_204516 | JGI IMG/M metagenome (GOLD analysis project Ga0316201, IMG submission 204516) | Coastal sediment microbial communities from Delaware Bay, Delaware, United States - CS-6 worm burrow | ecosystem: Environmental > Aquatic > Marine > Coastal > Sediment | place: USA... | reverse complement strand
TAAAGAGATGATGGTTTCATATCGTAAGAAGATCCGTGAGTATCAGGAGGAGATTGCGGCTTTGAGGAGCGGTGCGGGCGCTGTATCTGCTGGCGGGTTAGCGACTTCAAGTCTTCAAGACGAGGTGAATCGAGAGCACAAGCTTTCTGCGCTTCAAATGGAAAATCAGGAGTTACGGGCCAGAATGACGTTATTGATGAACCGTAATGATACTCTTATTTCCCAAGGCGGCGCTGCCGGCGTTGTGCAGGTTGCGTCTGAAGATGAAAAGACCATTAATATCGTTTCAGCCAAGGCAGAGGTGAAGAATAATGGCGCGTCTGTGCCGACGCCGTTGCCAAGCGACCAGGAACAAGAGAAGGCTGTTTATTATATGATGCCAAGCGAAAGCGTTGAAATGCTTAAGGAGCGCGGCGTTTTGAAATAAGCCTCTTTCGTCTTTGCTTCATTTTTTCCAAGAGTTGGGTTGATCCGATGCCCGGCTCATGTTTCTACACTCTATCCCTTTCAAAAAAAAGGCGCTTTTTGCAAAGCGCCTTATAGAAGGAAGTCTATCTTGTTCAACTTCGACTTGATTGGAGAAAAAACTCTTTTATTTTTTACTGCTTTCAGAGGATGAGCCGTATGGTGGCATGCCAAAGGGGGTTATCATTTTCATGGCACGTTCGAACATTTCCATGTTTTGTTTTTGTAGATCTTCCAGGTTTGCGGTTCCGGGGAACATGCCTTCCATAGTGCGCATGCCTTCTAAAGATTTGTTAATTTGCTCTTTTAGGTTCTCTTGGTTTTTAACAAAAGAATCAAGCGTTTGTTCTAGGTATCCGGGGATAAAGCCCTGTATGTTGTCGCCATAAAAACCGATGAGTGTGCGCAAAAAATTTGTTGGCAGCAGGTTCTCACCTCGTGATTCCTGATCGGCTATAATTTGTGTCAGAACGCTGCGCGTTATATCGTCTCCGCTCTTGGCATCAACGACAATAAAATCCAGGCCTTCCTTAATCATTTCGCACAAATCATCGAGCGTAACGTAGCTACTGCGGCCTGTGTCATATAAGCGCCTGTTGGCATACTTTTTAATAATAATAGGGCCGTTCTTGGTTTTGTTTCCCTTTGCCATGCTGCACCTTTTTGTAAGTTGTTTTCCCGTGAAGGGAATGTATTTTTTTCTATTATGCACAAAAATTAGTAAAAAAAAAGTATTCAATGGAAATGGCTGCAATTTTTTTTTATGCTGCGCGTATGAACGATGTTAGAACACGCAGGAGAAAGGCCCCTTCTTTGTTACCTGGTTATATGGGGGTGGGTACATCAAATCTCAGGGGTCCTGCTGCTTTTGCCGCACAGAATCGTGTGATGCCAACGGGGTCGGATATGGTTCAAATGACCCGTGGCATTCAGCTCTATCAAAATCACCCTTACGATCCTTCCCGTGGGCTACACGCTCCCGTATGGTCGTATGAGACGTCACAGATCATGGTGCCTCATGCTGTAACAAGGCAACAAGGGCAGAGTGTGGGGCGGGCTCTTCTTTTGATTCCGTCTTTGGTGAATAAGGCCACTATTCTTGATCTTATTCCTGAGCGTTCTTTTTTGCGCTGGATGTGCGCACAAGGCATAGATACGTACTTATTTGATTGGGGGAGTTTATCCACGTGTGAAGAATCCGTTGATATGGATTATCTTATACGGCATCGTCTGATTCCGGCGATTGAACATTTGTCCGATTCAACAGGTGCGCCAATAGACTTGCTTGGGTATTGTATGGGGGGGACGTTGTCTCTGGCTGCTTCAATGTTTTGCGCTGAGCGCATCAATAAAATTGTGCTGCTTGCTGCGCCATGGGACTTTCATGCCGGACACCCTGTTTTGTCGCGGCATGTACGGTCATGGGCTCCCTCTGTTTTGCCTGTTATCCAGCAAAAAGGGTTTTTGCCTGCGGAATGGACCCAAGCATTGTTTGCAAGCCTTGATGCACAAGATGTGGTGCAAAAGTTCTGTAGATTTTCATCTATGCCGCAAAGGTCCGAGAAAGCGAAGCTTTTTGTTGCGGTTGAGGATTGGCTTAATGACGGTTGTGACTTGCCAGGAGATGTTGCGAGGCACTGTATACAGGAGTGGTTTAGCAAAAATGCGCCCGCGAAGGGTCAATGGATCGTAAATGGGCGTTGTGTTGATATTGGGTCTATAGAGAAGGATGTTTTGGTTGTGGCTTCGGATCGTGACCGTCTTGTGCCTTATGAAAGCGCAGTAATCGTTTGTGATTTTTTGCCTGCTGGACGGGCGCAGATTTTAAAAAAGAGCCACGGACATGTTGGGGCTATTGCCGGAAGTAATTCTGTGTCTTCTGTTTGGAAGCCTATTCGAAACTGGCTTTTGGGTGCATAACCTATTTGTTTGAAGATAAAGGCTTGAATTGTTTTTGTTGACTGCTATTTTGCATTTTAGTGCTTTTTTAGTATTGTCCGTTAGATATGAGGATGAGTTATGGGTTTTGATGATCCTGTTGTTATTGTTGCAGCAAAAAGGACGGCCATAGGGGCTTTTTGTGGTGGTTTGAGCAATCTTCCGGCGCATAAGCTGGGTGAGGCTGTGATCCGTTCCGTTATGGAGGACATATCTGTTTCTCCAGAGGATGTTGATGATGTTTTGATGGGGCAGATTTTAACCGCGGGTGCTGGGCAGAACCCTGCGCGACAGGCGGCTATTCAGGCCGGCATACCGCAAGACCGAACGGCAATGACAATAAATCAGGTTTGTGGCTCTGGTTTGCGCTCTGTTGTGCTTGGTATGCAATCGATCCTTCTTGGCGACAGCGATATTGTTATAGCCGGAGGGCAGGAGAATATGAGCGCCGCACCTCATTGCATTCATATGCGTGACGGCGTCAAATTTGGCTCCGTTGAGATGAGAGATACCATGATTGTTGATGGGCTGTGGGATGTTTTCAATGATTATCACATGGGGATTACGGCTGAGAATATTGCAGAGAAATTCAGTATTTCCCGTGAAGCCCAGGATTTATATGCTGCTCAATCGCAAAACAGGGCAGAATCGGCGATTGCTGCCGGACGGTTTGCGGATGAAATTGTGCCTGTGTCCCTGCAAAAGCGCAAGGAAACAGTGGTTATGGATAAAGATGAGTTTCCGCGTGCGGGGGTAACAGCAGAGAGCCTTGCTAAGCTTCGTCCAGCGTTTAAAAAGGATGGGACAGTTACGGCGGCAAATGCTTCTGGGATTAATGACGGCGCAGCTGCGGTTCTTATGATGCGCCGTAGCGAGGCAGAGCGAAGGGGGCTTGTGCCAATGGCTATGATTAAATCGTGGGCGACGAGCGGTGTTGATCCTTCGGTCATGGGGACGGGACCGATTCCGGCATCACAGAAGGCTCTGGAAAAGGCTGGGTGGACTGTTGAGGATATGGATCTTGTTGAGGCGAACGAAGCCTTTGCGGCGCAGGCTTTGTGTGTTGCTGGAGAGCTGGGGTTTGATCCTGCCAAGACGAATGTGAACGGGGGGGCTATTGCTTTGGGGCATCCGATCGGCGCGTCCGGCGCGCGTATTCTGGTCACCCTGATTCACGAAATGACGAAACGTGACGTTTCTAAAGGGCTCTCAACACTTTGTATTGGGGGCGGTATGGGGATTTCCATGTGTGTGGAGCGTTCATGATTATTGGTTTTGAATATTATTATGCAGGGGCATTAGAGGGGCACGTATGGACGGTGTAGCGGTTGTAACAGGTGGAACGCGTGGTATTGGGCTGGCCATATCGAAGGCTTTGAGAGCAGATGGTTTTGATGTGGTTGCTGTTTATCACGGAAATGATGAGGCTGCGAAGAAATTCTGTGATGAGACGGGCTGCGCGAGTGTAAAATTTGATGTATCAGATTTTGAAGCCTGTCAAAATGGCGTGGTGCATATTGAAGCTGAATATGGCGCAATTTCGGTTCTTGTGAATAATGCAGGGATCACAAGAGATGGCGTTTTACACAAGATGTCTATTGAAAGCTGGCATGCTGTGCTGGAGACCAATTTGACGTCTTGTTTTAATATGTGCCGCCATATTGTGCCGGGAATGCGTGAACGAAATTTTGGACGCATTGTAAATATCGGCTCAATTAATGGGCAGAAGGGGCAGTTTGGACAGGTCAATTATGCTGCGGCAAAGGCCGGCGTTATTGGTTTTACAAAAGCGCTTGCCATAGAAACAGCGGCGAAGGGTGTTACAGTAAATACCATTTGTCCTGGCTATATTGAAACGGATATGACGAAGGCTATTAAGCCGGAGCTTCTTGATGCTATTATTCGTCAAATTCCCGTGATGCGTATGGGGAGGCCGGAGGAGATTGCCGAAATTGTTTCCTTTTTAGTGTCAGAAAAAGCTTCGTTTATGACGGGGGCAACTTTGTCTGCAAATGGCGGGCAATATATGTCTTAATATTCAAGTATTTTAATATTATTTTATTCTCCGTGTAGTAGGCTGTTTTTTTGATGCGCTTTTATTTTTGTGTGGGGAGTAGCGCCTATGGGTAAGAGTCATACGGTTATATTGGATCGTAGTTTTGTGCCGCAAAACGGTTTGGTAATGCGGAAAGATGATGTTGCGAACTGTGCTTACTTGATCCAATCCGGCTCGGTTGGTGTTTATGCTGAAAAAGACGGTGTGGAAGTCGAATTGGCGAAGCTTGGGACCGGCGATATTTTTGGCGAGATGGCATTGATCCACGAAGATGTGCGTACTGCAAATGTGCGTGCTCTTGAGGATTGTAATTTTATCATTATTACACGCCAGGTCTTTCTTGAAAAACTGGCAGCTTCTGACGCGACGATTAAGGCTGTGGTTGAGATGTTCGTGCGGCGCCTAATTCACCTGAACGATCAGGTTACAAACAATTTGGACACACCCGAAGACCTTGCAAATTCTGCTGAAGTTGTTTTTGAGAGGGTTCTTTCTGGTTTGGATAACCCCAAAGATGCCGCTAAGTTTGAGGTGCAGGTTCAGCCGAAACTTGATGCGCTTTTGGCGGCGCTTAAACCATATATGCGTAAATAGCTAACGCATTTCTTCCTGTTTTTCTTCTTGTTTATATGGCATTTTTGTCGCTATATATCGTGTATAGCAAAAATAACAGGAATTGGTTTTTATGAAACGCGCTTTTGTAGGACTTTGTGTCTTTGTCATTGTTTCCTTGGCTGTCGTGGTCGTTGCACCGGGGTTTATGAACTGGAATGGCTATAAACCGCAAGTGCGAGAGCATGTTAAAAACGTAAGCGGCTTGGACCTGCAACTTGGCGGACATGTTGCGTTTTCTTTTCTTCCGTTTCCGCATTTGTCCATTGAGGATGTTGCATTAAGAGCGCCGGATCAGCAAGAAAGCGAAGTCCTGTCGCTGGATAAGCTAGAGATGAGTGTTGCGCTTTGGCCGTTGCTTGGGGGGGATGTTCAGGTTGAGGCGTTGACGATTGTGCGCCCTCATATTCACCTTGAGGTTCTGAAGGACGGCTCTTATTCCTTTGTAACGCAGGAGTTGAAATCTTTGATTTCTGCGGGAAATGGGCAAGGAGGATCTGCGTCATTGCCGCCTGTATCTCTTGATGTTGTGCGGATCAAGGATGGTGTTTTTTCTTATGCTGATCAAAATAACAAAACAGAACTAAGCATTCAAAAAATCAATATTGATGTTTCTGTTTCCTCAATTCTGGGGCCCTATGATGCGGCGGGTTCTATGTTTTATGAGGGAAAAACAATGAGCTTTGATGTAAAGGCCGATGCTTTTGCCCCTGAGAGCTTAACGCTTTCGCTAGAGATTAATGCAAGTGTACAGCCGGATAATATTGATGTGTATTATGGCGGGGCGATTAATTTTGCTGAAGGCTTTGGCGGGCAGGGGCAGTTTCGCGTTGCAGGCAGGGACCTTGCCGAGACGCTTGAAACATACGGCATAAAGGATAGCCGCGTTGGAAAGATCCCATATATTCTGAAAGGGCTTTTAAGTGCAGATGCTGAAAAGCTTGATTTTAAAGATTTTGATTTGTCTTTAGGCCAAAATTCACTGGTTGGGTCATTTGATGCAAAACTGAATCATAAGACTTATACCCTTGCTTTAAGATCTGCCCAACCCATTGATATAAAAAATTTATATCCTGGGGCGGTCGGGATCAAAAGTGGTGCATTGAACATTTCTGCGTCAGGTGACACAACTGGAATAACTTTGCACAAAAGCAATATTCGCCTTGATGATATGAATTTCAGTCTTTCCGGGCGTGCCGACCTAAAGCCCAGGGCAGATCGTCCCGCTTTAGCCCTTAATATCGAAGCAGATAGTTTTGATTATGATCGCCTTGGCCAGATGTTTGCATTTACTTCAAAAGGGAAGCAAGATGGGGCTGCTAGTTCATTAAAGAAAATGTATTTTCCTCAGGGGCTTGATCTGAGTTTTTTATCTAAGTCTGTGAGGTTCCAAAATCAAAATATTAAGGATGTCCGAGGACATTTGCTCTGGAATAAGCACGGCGTTGATGTGAAAGCGTTGTCTGTTCAGGACTATAACAAGGCCGATATTACAGTTTCTGGTGCCGTGAAGAATATCCAGGGCCTTCATGGCATTGATTTAAACCTTCACTTAAATGCAAAGGATGCGAAGCTTTTGGCGGGCTCTTTTGGTCTGGATACAGTGTCTTGGCCGCAGACGCTGGGGCAGGCCAGTATTAAGGCAAAGCTGAGCGGCTCCGTTGATCAAATCGATGTCATGGCCAATATTGCTGCGCTGAAGGGGGAGATTATTGCGCAGGGGAAAATAAAAACGCCTTTAGGTACTCTGTCAGTAAGTGATTTGAGCTTACAATTAAAGCACCCTAGCTTATCAGAGGCTGTGTCATTATACAGCGGCATTGTGATGCAGGATCGTAATTTTGCCAAGCCGCTTGATTTTTATGCAAAGGTCAATCAGGTCGGAAAAAGCTATAAGTTAGAGGACATTAAGGGGAAACTGGCTGACGCGAGTGTGCAGGGGGCTGCTGTTGTTGACTTAAGCAAGGAAAAGCCTTTTGTAAGTGGGAATTTGAAATTTGGCAAGCTGGTATTCAACACGATTGTAAACAAAAGTGGTGTAAAAACGGTTCAAAAGGGAAGGCGCTGGTCTCGTGAGCCTTTGAATACTCAGGGGCTTTACGCATTGGATGCGAATTTAACCCTCTCGGCGTCTTCAATTGCTTATGGACCTTGGCCTCTTCAGGCCCCGCAAATAGAATTGATTCTTAAAGACGGCGTGTTTGATATCACACGTCTTGATGCCGGACTTTTTGATGGGACTGTATCTGTAAAGTCTCAAATGAGCACGGCGGCGCAGGAGCGGCAGCCTTTACATATTAATGGTCAGGCTAAGCTCAATAATGTGTCAATTGATAAGCTGGTTAAAGCACTTTCGGGCGGCCAACTTGTTCGAGCCAGTGGCAAGGCGAGTGTTAATGCCCAAATTAAGAGCGCTGGCAACAGCCCGGCAGCACTTGTTTATGATCTTTCTGGTGAGGGAACCGTGATGGGGCGGGATATTGTACTGGATGGCGTGGATATCAATCGCTTTGCTCGAGCGCTGGCAGACGATAGTAAGCCGGGTGATACGGTTATGGGGCTGTGGAAGGGGAGTGTCAAGGGCGGGCAGAGTGCTTTTGAAACGCTGGATGGGAATTTTGTGATCTCCGAAGGTGTTGTCGATATTCAAAAGCTTGATCTGGATGGTGCGCGCTCTGCCATTAGGACCACAGGAGATATTGATTTACCGCGCTGGACATTGGCAACAAAGCATAAGGTGATCGTAAAAGACCGGGATGATGTGCCGCCGTTTGATGTCTCGTTTAGCGGTTCGCTGGATAATCCGACCCAGACCTTTGGGCAAGGATTGCTGCAAGATTATCTTAGTCGCAAAATAAACCGCAAGATTGGCAAGGAATTTGAAAACCTGCTGTCTGATAAGCTGGGTCTGCCGTCCAATAACAATGTGGCGCCTGCGCCAGAGGAGATTGAACCGGCAGATGGGCAGGGTTTAACGCCTGAAGAGAAGGCTGCGCAAAATGAACCTTCTCAGGATGAGCCTCAGTCTTTCGAAGATATGGCGCCTGAGGATGCCATTAAGGATGTTCTTAAAGGGCTTTTGCAATAAATAATCCCTATTTTTGCTGCGCTTTGTGGTCTTGCAATGTGCGCAAAACATAGATGCGAATGGCACTGGACAAGTTTCCCGCTCTTTGGTCGTCAATTTCTTTGATTAGAGCGCTGAGTGGTTTCTTTTGCGTGGTTGCAATTTCCTGAAGTGTTTCCCAGAAAGGCTCCTCCAGTGAGATGCTTGTTGCATGTCCGGCAATTTTAACGGAGCGTTTTATGACACTCATATTACTCTTTGCTTTCACTCTTTGGGCTTGATCATATCAAGTGGTTTGACCCAGTCTTTGAACTGGTCTTCGGTTAACAAATCAAGGTCTATCGCTGCTTTCATGAGGGTCGTGCGCTCTGCATGCGCCTTCTTAGCAATTTTTGCGGCATTGTCATAGCCGATGTGCGGGTTTAGCGCGGTGACGAGCATCAGGCTTTCATTCAATAGCTTTTCGATGCGCTCATGGTTGGCTTCGATACCTGTCACGCAGTTGTCTGTGAAGCTTTTGCAGCCGTCCGTGATCAGGCGAATGGATTGCAGCACGTTATAGATGATAACCGGCTTGAACACGTTCAGCTCAAAATGACCGTTTGACCCAGCCACAGTGACGGCTAGATGATTGCCCATGACTTGTGCGCAAACCATTGTCAGGGCTTCACATTGTGTCGGGTTGACCTTTCCTGGCATGATGGAGGAGCCGGGTTCGTTTGCGGGCAAGCTTATCTCACCGATGCCGCAGCGTGGACCAGAGCCAAGTAGGCGGAGGTCATTGGCTATTTTCATGAGTGACGTTGCCAGCACATTGAGTGCACCGGAGAGCTCGACCATGGCATCATGCGCTGCCAATGCTTCGAATTTATTTTCGGCTGTGATAAAGCTCAGGCCTGTGATTGAGGCGACGTTAGCGGCGAACTCTTCTGCAAAGCCGGCTTTTGAATTGATGCCCGTGCCAACGGCTGTGCCGCCTTGTGCGAGCTGCAGCAATCTTGGGTATGTGGCCTCGATCCGCTCAATTCCTTTTTCTATTTGTTTGGCATAGCCAGAGAATTCTTGCCCCAGAGTTAGAGGTGTCGCGTCTTGCAGGTGGGTGCGACCAATCTTGACGATATCTTTGTACTCATTTGCCTTTGTGTCTAGTGCAGCAAGAAGGTGTCGCAGGGCAGGGGTCAGTTCTTGGCAAACTTCTTCGGCCGCGGCTATATGCATGGCTGTTGGGAATGTGTCATTAGAAGACTGGCCCATATTGACATGGTCATTCGGGTGCACAGGGTCTTTGCTACCGCGCGAGCCACCTAACATTTCGATGGCACGGTTGGAAATTACCTCATTCGCGTTCATATTGCTCTGTGTGCCTGAACCTGTTTGCCAGACGACAAGCGGGAATTCCTCATTGAGAGAGCCATCAATGACTTCTTCTGCTGCGTTTACAATGGCTTTCCCCAGTTTTTGATCCAACACGCCCAGCCCCATATTGGTGAGGGCTGATGCTTTTTTCTGGATACCCAAAGCGCGGACCAGTGGGCGCGGCATAATTTCGTCACCAATTTTGAAATTTTGCAAGGATCTTTGTGTCTGTGCGCCCCAGTAATGATGCGCCGGAACCTCTACAGGGCCAATGGAATCGCTTTCCGTGCGTGTCTTAGGCGCGGTTTCTTTCATTGCTGCTGCATCGCTCATGATGACTTCCTTTCTTTTAAATCTTGTAAGAGTGTAATGTGTCCCATTTTGCGGCCTTCTCTGACGTCGTACTTTCCATAGAGGTGCACGCACGCACCTTCACGGCTCATGTGCGAGTCAGCCAGATCAATATCGTCTCCGACCAAATTGAGCATTTCTGCGCCGGAATGAGCTGTAGATGGCCCTACATCAAGTCCACAGACGGTGCGTACATGGTTTTCGAACTGTGAAACAGCGCAAGCGTCAATGGTCCAGTGACCCGAGTTGTGTGTACGCGGAGCAATTTCATTGGCCAAGAGGCGATTATCTTTTGTGATGAATAATTCCAAAGTTAACACACCGGTTAAATTGATGCTGTCGGCCAGCTGTCTGCCCATATCTATGGCTCTGCTTTTTGTGCTTTGAGGGAGAGCAGCAGGGTAGGTTGTTTTATGCAGGATGTGACTCTTGTGCTGGTTTAGCATTGGCCCGTAAACCACTGTTTTTTCTTTTTTATCGCGCGCAACAATGATGGATGCCTCGCACCTGAAATCAACGGTATCTTCTATAATAAGATGCTGGTTGTTATGTTTTGTGAGGAAATCGTTGAGCGATGTGTTGTTCTCAATGTTGTCTGAAGTGCAGAAAAGCTGACCCTTTCCATCATAACCGAAACGAGCCGTTTTTATAATAAATGATGTTGTTTTCCAGTCGTTTAGTGTGTTTTTTAGGTCTTCTATTTCAGTGAATTTGCACCATTGCGTTGTCTTGATTCCCAGATTGTTTAAAAAGGTTTTTTCTTTGATGCGGTCTTGTGAGGCATCCAAAAGCTTTTTATCCGGTAATATGGATCCGGGTTTTAATTCTTCGAGATACTCTATTGTTTTCAGCGGGATATTTTCAAATTCGTAAGAGATGACATCAGTTTTTTCTGAGAGTAGTCTCAAAGAGTCATGGTCATCATAGGAGGCTGTGATGGTTTCTTTGGCCACATAAGAGGCAGGGCAATCTTGCTCGGGACAGAAAATGATAACCGGAATGCCAAGGCGCGCCGCGGCTATAGCGCTCATGCGCCCGAGCTGACCGCCACCGAGAATGCCAAGTGTTACTTTTTTTCTCATAAGAACTGATGTATCAGTCTGTTGGCATTTGGGCAACAGCGGCCGTTTGTTTTTCACGCAAATTTTTAAGATTTTGTGCGATTTTCTGATCCATAAGCCCCAATATAGAGGCTGCCAGAAGCGCTGCGTTTTTGGCACCAGCATCACCGATAGCTAGAGTTCCGACGGGCACGCCGCCGGGCATCTGGGCAATGGAAAGAAGGCTGTCCATGCCTTTTAAGGCTTTGCTTTTAACCGGCACGCCAAGAACGGGAAGCGTTGTCAGGCTTGCGACCATGCCGGGCAGATGCGCTGCGCCGCCGGCACCGGCAATGATGACTTTTATACCCCGCTCTTCCGCTGTTTTTGCATATTCAAACATGCGCTCCGGGGTGCGGTGCGCCGAAACAATTTTGCATTCATGCGGGACGTTCAGCTCATGCAGGATGTCATGCGCGTTTTTTATGGTTTTCCAGTCTGACTGAGATCCCATGATGATACTAACTTGCGGGTTTTTATCTGTGTGTGCCATGTGGGGTTTATAGGAGATATAAGCGTATGGTGCAATTGAAATATGGGGGGCTATACTTGTTGCCTTTAGGCAATAATATCGTCGATCAGGTCGCTTTCAAGTTTCTGGATCACGTCTTTGAGCCAGAGCTTTTTCTTTTTCATCTGTTGCATATGTAGAAGATTGACGGGCATATCACTGTCTAGCGCCCGCTCGATGAGTTCATCCAGCGCTTTGTGCTCGCTTTGATATTCCGCAAGCTTTATTCGCAGTTCTTCTTGATCTTCCATATAGCCAAAATCGCGCATTGATGTTACCTGAAGAATTAATATTATCATATAATTGACTGTTTGATAACATAAAATGCGTAAAACTGCAAAGAATGTTGCGTCGTGCACATATAGAACCGCGGGCGTGACAGGCTTTGAGAATATCTTTAAAACAATAAATTAGAATCGAAGGCGACAATGATAAGGGGATTTCTATGCCGAAGAAAATTGCGATATTGACGAGTGGTGGCGATTGCGCAGGGCTGAATGCCGTGATGCGTGCTGCCGTTTTGAGTGCGCATCAACTGGGCTGGGAGGTCATCGGTCTGGAGGAAGGCACGGCTGGTATTCTCGATACGCCGCCGCGTTACCGTTTTTTGAATCCGGAAGACTTTGATGGAACCATGATGCGTCTTGGCGGTACGATTTTGGGAACGACAAATTCGCGTAATCCTTTTGAATATGAAATGAACGACGGACGTGTTTTAGACCGATCGGATGAATTGATTACGGCGCTAAAGACGCTTGGTGTCGATTCGGTTATCGGGATCGGTGGCGATGGCAGTTTTGCCATTTTGAATAAATTGGTCAAAAAGGGTGGCCTGCATTTTGTCGGTGTGCCGAAAACGATTGATAATGATGTCGGTATGACGGATTTCTCTGTGGGCTTTGATACGGCGGTTTCTGTCGCGACGGAAGCGCTGGATCGGTTGCAGCCAACAGCGGCCAGTCATGACCGGGTGATGGTACTTGAGGTGATGGGGCGCGATGCCGGACATATTGCGCTGACGGCCGGTTTGGCTGGTGGTGCAGATGTCATTCTTATTCCCGAGATTTCTTATACGGTGGATAATATTGCTGCCAAGATCAGCCAAGTCAAAGCTCAGGGGCGGAATTTTGCGCTTGTGGTGGTTTCGGAGGCCGTGAAAACCCCGGAAGGGGATAAGCGTGAAGTGGTCTATCACGGCGGCGAAACGCGCTATGGTGGGATTGGTGAGTATCTTGGGGTGAAGATTGCAGAGGCGACGGGATCGGAAACACGCGTGACCGTTCTTGGGCACGTGCAGCGCGGTGCCAGTCCGACATATAATGATCGCCTTCTGGCTTCAGCTTTTGGCGTGAAGGCTGTTGAGCTTCTGGTTGAAGGAAAATTTGGGCGCATGGTGGCGTGGCAGAACCGCTCTGTTGTCGATGTGGCTATTGAGGATGCGATTAAGGATTGCTATACGGTTTCTGTTGATGGTGTGCTGGTGCACACAGCCAAGGCGCTAGGGATATCATTTGGAGATGCTGTATAGAAAACGACGAGATGGCTGTTTTTCCTTGTGATAATTTCTTGGATAATGATTTCAAGAACTTGCAGAAAAACCCATTCAAAGCTATAAGCAATATATTATGCGTTATGAGCAAAGCGCTTTGTTTTTGCTCTCTTATCGAAGAAGTGATCATTATTTAATGCTTTACGTACAACAATCTCTTGCTCCCGAAGAAGAACTGGTTCATATCGGCAAATTTCACTGGATGTATACTGTCGGTGCATTTCTGGCCATTTTCTGGGGGCTGGTGGGCAGCGTTATGGTTATTGTTGTCGCTACATATGCCTATTCTTTTATGGGGTTGTACCCACAGCAGGATCTCACCGTTATGGAGGCTATACAAAAGCTACACCCGGGGATCCGTGTTTGTTCTTTCCTTGTCTTTATTTTTGGTCTTTTACGCTTTGCCAGCATGATGATTGTTAAGGCTACGACTGAGATTGCCGTGACGACCAGTCGGCTTGTTTATAAGCGTGGTCTGGTTGCACGTCATGTCGGGGAAATCAGTATTGACCGGATTGAGGGCGTTAATGTTTTTCAAACAATTTTGGGGCGTCTGTTGAATTACGGGCGTGTTATGGTTCGCGGTATGGGGGTCGGTGAGGTTGTTTTGCCGCCCATTGAGGACCCTATTTCATTCCGCCGTGCAATTGAAAAGGCCAAAGCTTTATGACGAGTGATTCTCAAGAAGCAAAAACAGCGCGCACAGCGTCTTCGACAAAGGGTGCGGATAAATCCTTTCAGGATCAGGAAGTTGACCGGATGCTGGTGAGCGGTGAAGAGGTTCTCATTCGTGCAAAACTTCATGGCGCGATTTACTGGAAGCCTTTTTCTATTCTTCTGTTTGCTGTTTTTGTTGGTTTGTATATTAAGCCTTTCGGGGTTCTATTCGGTCTGGTTGGTGTGATTTATCTTTGTTTGATGATGTTGACCAAGCATTACCTGCTTTTGGCTGTAACGAATAAGCGCGTTCTGGCGCGCTATGGACTGCTTCAGATGGATGTTGTTGATATTCGCCTGAGCAAGATCGAAAGCATAGATCTGGAGCGTATGTTACCGGGTCATCTTTTCGGCTATGCCAATGTTGTGGTGATGGGCACCGGGCAGCGGGTTATTCGCGTTCCTTATATTGGAAATGCTGAGGACTTTCGCCGTTTCTACAATGAGATGGTCTTGGCAGAGGAGGGCAATGAGGACGTCGAGGCCAGCCTGCGGGCCGAAAAAGTGGCTGTAGAGAGGACAAAAGCCAAGAAAAAGAAAAAATCCAAATAGCACGTCTTGAGTTTGGCTTTAAAACCTTTTATTCCTAGCGCTATCATTGAATTCTGAAAGGATAGCGGTTCATGTCAAAAAACCCAAAAAACGTACACCAAAACGGATGGGATAAATCTAAACTTGTCAGCCGTTATGTGACGGAAGGGCCGGATGCAGCGCCGCGCCGTGCCATGCTTCGTGCTATGGGGTTAAAGGATGAGGATATCGCCAAGCCTTTGGTCGGGGTCGCGACATGCTGGAATGAGGCCGCGCCGTGCAATATCAAGCTGGCTGAGCAGGCGCAGTTCGTGAAGGCTGGTGTGAAAGAGGCGGGTGCTACGCCGCGTGAGTTTACGACGATTACAGTGACCGACGGGATTGCGATGGGGCATGAGGGAATGCGCTCATCTCTGGCGAGCCGTGAGGTGATTGCAGATTCTGA
>Ga0316201_10001847_pt1 | contig 14698 bp, 12 predicted proteins | sample CS6wburrow_MG_FD_204516 | JGI IMG/M metagenome (GOLD analysis project Ga0316201, IMG submission 204516) | Coastal sediment microbial communities from Delaware Bay, Delaware, United States - CS-6 worm burrow | ecosystem: Environmental > Aquatic > Marine > Coastal > Sediment | place: USA... | reverse complement strand
GAGTGCGGGTTCATAGCCCACCGTCGGTTCCGAACGGACTCCCGGGTAGGTTGCTAGAGGCAACTGGTGACAGTTGTCCCAGATGAATGGTTGTCGATGACAGAACCCGGCTTATTGCCGGCTCCGGCCCTCTCACTTTCTTTTTCCTTTTATATCAATAAGTTATACTGATTATGGCGAATCGGTAGTAGCATTCTGCGCCGGTTGCGCAAAATGGCTGGCGAAGACGCTGAAAAGCCCGCCTGTCGGCATTTGCCGACTCATTATTAAGGCCTTGTCGAAGAAGCAGTTGTAAGCAACTGATTTAATTAGCGCGAAACCTGCCATATTTCGCCCTTTTTAGGCCACTCAATAGTCCCTAAGCCACTGTACAACAACAACTAATTGCTTTTGTTTGTTGACGGTCGCGTTGGCTGCCACCTATAGTGTTGAAAAGTGGATAAAAGTGGGAGGAAAGGGGCTGTCTGCCCAGATTTCGCACCTTAAATAGCGAAACTGCAGACCGTCCCTGACGAAGTGTTTCGAGGGGCTACCAAAGTCACGTTGGACGCCAAAGGGCGCATGGCAATACCGACCCGGTATCGGGAGCGGCTGTCCGCGCGTTGTGATGGCGAAATCATTGTGACCGTCGATAAAGATCATTGTCTCCTCGTTTACCCGTTACCCGATTGGGAAGAGCTCGAACGCAAGCTCGTCCGATTGCCGAGCATGAACAAATCTGCACGTCGCATTGTGCGCATTATGGTCGGTTACGCGACGGAGGTCGATATGGACGGCAGTGGACGAATTCTCGTATCGCGTGAGCTGCGGGACTTTGCGGGTCTCGACAGGAACGCGATGTTGATCGGGCAGGGCAACAAATTTGAACTATGGAATGAACAAACCTGGAACGAAAAACGCGACGCATGGCTTAACGAGGAAGACGACGGCGACCTGCCGGCGGACCTCGAGTCGATTTCGTTCTAGGCGCTTGTCCATTCAATGAGCAGCAACGCGCATGTGCCGGTGCTGCTGGGGCCAGTTCTTAAGGGACTGAGAATAAAACCAGACGGCTGTTATGTCGATGCAACGTTCGGACGCGGTGGTCACAGCAGGGAGATTCTGAAGCAATTAAGTGCAAACGGACGACTGATCGGAATCGATCGTGATCCGCAGGCCATTGCTTCAGCTGACAACACTCTGACAGACGATCCGCGAGTCGAACTGATAAAGGGCGATTTTGCGCAACTCAAAACACTTATTGGGGAAAGAAAGGACGCTGACGGCTGTTCTCTCATTGGCCGGGTCGACGGTTTGCTTCTCGACCTCGGCGTCTCGTCCCCGCAACTGGATGAGGCGGTTAGAGGGTTCAGTTTCCTGCGCGACGGGCCGCTCGACATGCGAATGGACCCGGACTCCGGCGTTTCGGCGAGCGACTGGCTCGCTTCAGTGGATGAAATAACATTGCGTCGTACCATTTCGAAACTTGGTGAAGAACGACATGCGGCCCGTATTGCGCGCGCCGTGGTCGCTGCTCGCGAGGAAGCCCCTATACAAAGGACTTTGGAGCTTGCGTCCATCGTCGAGGCCGCGGTCCCCGTAGTGCATGGCAAGCACCGATCGAGAAAGCACCCCGCGACCAAGACCTTCCAGGCGATACGCATGTCGATCAATCGCGAGCTCGAGCAGCTTGAATCGGCGCTTGCGCAGGCTGTCGATGTGCTGCGACAGGGTGGCCGACTCTGCGTGATCAGTTTCCACTCGCTCGAAGATCGCATGGTGAAACGCTTCATCCGCGACTCTTCCCGAGAGCCCGAGCCGTACCGGGGCATGCCGTCAATACCGGAAGAGTATCGACCAAAGCTCAAGATCATCGGCAAAGCCGTGGTGGCGACGGCCGAAGAGATTGCAGTCAACCGAAGGGCGCGTAGCGCCCGCCTGCGAGTGGCGGAGCGAACATGATTGGGCCGAATCAACAATCGCAGTCCCTGCTGTTGATCGTCGTGTTTGCCGTGGTCTGTGTCCTGAGCGCGATCGCCCTGGTCTACACCAAGCATGAATCGCGCAAGTTGTTCGTGGAGCTCGAAGGCCTCACGCACGAGCGTGACGGTCTGAACATCGAATGGGGTCAGCTCCAGATCGAACAGAGCACCTGGGCACAGCATGCCCGGATAGAGCAGGTTGCGACCGAGGATCTTTCCCTGGTGCGACCCAATACCAGTGAAATCTTTGTGATCGAACAGTAATGGCACGCGGCGCAGAAACAAAGCAGAAAACAGAGCGACGGTTCGTCGGCAGGGTTTCGCTCGTGCTGGTGTTTTTCGGATTGCTCGCGACATCGCTGGTTGCCCGCGCGGTTCATCTGCAGGTTCTTAAAACAGAGTTTCTGAACCAGCAGGCCGATACGCGCCACCTGCGGACAGAGAAGATTTCGGCGCATCGCGGCACGATCACGGACCGCAATGGCGAACCGCTTGCCATCAGCACTCCCGTCGACAGTATCTGGGCCAATCCGAAGGAATTCGCGACCGCTGTCGATAACGTGCCGCAGCTTGCGAAAGCGCTGGGCGTTGATGCGCAGACCTTGATGCGCCGGATTACTCGTAGCATGAACAAAGAGTTCGTCTACCTGAAGCGACATCTCAATCCGGAGCAGGCAGAGCAGGTGCTCGCGTTGAAGTTGCCGGGCATCAACGTGCAACGCGAATACCGTCGTTACTACCCGGCGTCCGAGGTCACCGGGCACCTGGTCGGCTTCACGAACATCGATGACGAAGGCCAGGAGGGTATCGAGCTGGCGTTCAATCACTGGCTGGCCGGGGAATCGGGCGAGAAGCGCGTGTTGAAAGACCGGTTGGGCCGTTCGATTGAAAACGTCGAGAGCATTCGACCGGCTCGCCAGGGCAAGGATCTCAAGACGAGCATAGACCTGCGGCTGCAGTATCTCGCCTACCGTTCGCTCAAGGCGGCCATCAAGACCTACGAGGCTCGCTCAGGCTCAATCGTCGTGCTTGATGTGAAGACCGGCGAAGTACTGGCAATGGTCAACCAGCCGACCTACAACCCGAACGACCGCTCGCAGTTTCTGCCTGCCAGGTACCGTAATCGCGCGATTACCGATTTGTTTGAACCAGGCTCCAGTATCAAACCGCTGATCGTTGCGGCGGCGCTTGAAAGTGGTCACTACACGCCCAGCAGCGTCGTGGACACGGCGCCTGGCTATGTTGATGTCGGTGCGAAGAGAATCGAAGACAGCCGCAACCTCGGTCGCGTCAGCCTGACGACAATCCTCGCGCGTTCGAGCAACGTGGGTGTGACGAAACTCGCAATGCAACTGGAGCCGGATCAGCTCTGGGAGACTATGACGAATTTCGGCTTTGGTGCGTTGACCAGCAGCGGGTTCCCTGGCGAGTCGGCTGGTCGGCTTACTTACTTCAGTCACTGGAAACCGATTAATCAGGCCACGCTTGCCTATGGTTACGGCGTTTCCGTTACCCCGCTGCAGCTTGCGCAGGCATACGCCGTCTTGGGTGGTGGTGGTGGCTTACGCCCTGTGTCGCTGGTCGGTCTCGATCAGCCGGCCGACAGCCAGCAAGTTCTCTCCAAGGACACGGCGGTTGCTGTAAGGCAGATGCTCGAGGAGGTGGTGCGGCCCGGTGGTACAGGCACGAAGGCCTCCGTAGATGGCTATCGCATTGCGGGCAAGACCGGCACTGCATGGAAGGCTGCTGACGGTGGCTACTCGGAGGATAAGTACATCTCAATATTTGCCGGACTCGCGCCGGCCAGCGAACCGCGCCTTGCGACGGTTGTTGTTATCGATGAGCCACGTGGTGAGCTCTACTACGGTAGTGATGTCGCCGCGCCGGTTTTTGCCGATGTAATGGCGGAATCGCTGCGACTGCTCGCCGTCGCGCCCGACGGTATGCCCGCGCGCGCTAACGGTGAATCACTCAGGGCGATGGCCGAGCGGACAACGAGTCAATGAGCATGCCTGCCGAACACTTCTCCTCATTGCCAACCCTGACCGACCTGCTGCAGGGCTATGCGGAAGCGCCGCCAATAGCAGTGCATGGCATTGCCAGCGATAGTCGCCAGCTGCGAGCAGGGTATGCGTTTCTGGCTTGCAAGGGGCTCAGCGGTCATGGAATTGACTATCTTGCTGATGCACGGGCCGCCGGCGTCAGCGTCGTCGTCTACGATTCGTCCAGTGCGGCCCGGCCCGACGATCCCGGGGTGCCGCTGATCGGCGTCGATCGCCTGAGCGAGAAACTTGGCGAGATTGCGAACCGCTTCTATGGCCGCCCATCGGAAGCATTGCGTGTGATCGGGGTGACAGGCACCAATGGCAAGACGACCGTGGCGTGGCTCGTCGCGCAGTGTGCGGAGCGACTGGGTGCACGCTGTGCGTATCTTGGCACTATCGGCTACGGCATCGACGAGATTGAGACCGCAGGCGGGATGACGACACCACCGGCTATCGAGCTGCACGGGCGGCTTGCCGGATTCGTCGAACAAGGCGCCGATTACGCAGCGATGGAGGTTTCCTCGCATGCCCTGACGCAACGGCGCGTTGACGGCGTGCGCTTCGAGGCGGCTTTGTTCACCAACCTGACGCGCGATCACCTCGATTATCACGCGAGCATGCGGGACTACTTCGAGGCCAAGGCCCGACTATTCCTGGAGTCCGATACGCGGTGTCGGATCATTAACATCGATTCTGAATTCGGGGCTGAGTTAGCGACACGCTGCGGCCAGGCAGCCGTGACCGTTTCAACGCAGCTTGATCGGGTTGCAAACGGGCGACCGCATGTTTTCGTACGCTCGGTCGTGCTCAGTGAGCAAGGTTCCGACGTCAGCTTCGTCAGCTCCTGGGGAGATGGGCGTTTTTCCTTGCCTCTGCCCGGTGATTACAACGTCGCCAATGGCATCATCGTACTGGGGCTGATGCTGCAGCAGGGCGTTGCTGTAGAGGCGGCCTGCAACGCGTTGTCAAAGGTGCAGGCGCCACCGGGGCGCATGCAGCGCGTTGCAGCGCCGGGACCCGCCATATACGTAGATTACGCTCATACACCCAACGCATTGGAGGCGGCGCTACGCGCACTGCGCCCTCATAGTCGCAGCAAGCTGTGGTGCGTTTTCGGTTGCGGTGGCATGCGCGATACGGGCAAGCGGCCGCTAATGGCGAAGATGGCAGAGCGGCTTGCCGATCGGGTCGTCATCACGAGCGATAATCCGCGCGACGAGAATCCGCTCGAGATTATCGGCGATGTTGTTTCGGGCTTGTCCCGTCCTGAGTCCGCGACCGTTATCGAAGACCGCGCCGCGGCGATCGCCTGGGCGGTCAAGCAGGCCGATGCCAGAGACATCGTGCTGATAGCCGGCAAGGGTCACGAAAACTATCAGCAGCTGGGTGACGAGAGCCGTCCGTTCTCGGACTACGCTGTAGCCGGCGCCGCTCTGGTCGCTGCGGCCGAAAGGGGCAAGGAATGATTGCTTCCCTGGGTGCCGCAAGCAAGGTAATGCACGGTGAATTGCACGGCGAGGATCGTCAATTCGCAGCAATCAGTACCGACTCGCGCACGCTGCGCGAAGGTGAGCTGTTTTTCGCGTTGCAAGGACCCAATTTCGACGGTGGCAACTACGTGCAAAGCGCGTGCGACAGCGGTGCCGCTGCCGCCGTGGTGCGAGCCAGGGTCAATGCCGACATTTCACAGATCGTCGTGGACGACACGCTTCTTGCGCTCGGACAATTTGCAGCTGCCTGGCGTCAACAGCAAGACGTGACTGTCGTGGGAATCACAGGAAGCAACGGCAAGACCGGCACCAAGGAACTGGTGCGTGCCTGCCTATTGCGGCGGGCGCCTACGCTCGCCACGCATGGCAACCTGAATAACGAGATCGGTGTGCCACTTATGCTGGCGCGCATCACAGAAAAACACCGTTTCGCCGTCATCGAAATGGGCGCCAACCATCCTGGTGAGATTGCTTACCTTACCGGGCTTGCGCGTCCGGATATCGTCGTAATCACCAACGCAGCTGAAGCGCATCTCGAGGGCTTTGGTTCGGTGCATGGCGTCAGCCGTGCAAAAGGAGAAATCCTGCAGGGTGACGAGCGGCCGCAAGCCGCAGTCCTCAACGCCGACGACCAATACTTCAATTACTGGTCTTCACTGGTTGCGGACACGCGCAAGATCAGTTTCGGTCTTGGCGAATCCGCGGATGTGCGTGCAACGGACATTGTGTCCGGTGTGCATCAATCGAAGTTCGAGCTACACCTGCCGGATGAGCAAGTCGAGGTCAGCCTGCCGTTGCCCGGCATTCACAACGTGCGCAACGCCTGCGCCGCGGCGGCGGTTGCCTACGCGCTCGGCATAGATGCGGAGAGTATTCGAGAAGCGCTTGAAGGTGTCAGTCCGGTAGGTGGCAGATTGCAGCCGCTCCGTGGCACGAATGCTGCGACCTTGTTTGACGACAGTTACAACGCCAACCCGCTATCGGTAACCGCGGCCGCCGAATTTCTTTCGCAGTTATCGGGCGAGAGTTGGCTTGTTCTGGGCGACATGAAGGAGCTCGGTGACAACGCCGCGGATCTGCATCGCGAGCTCGGTGAGAAGCTCTCTGCAATCGGTATTGATCGCTTGTACGCGATAGGCGACCTGACGCGGCACACCGTCGAGGGATTCGGCGAGCATGCCAACTGGTACGGAGGCATAGACGCACTGCTGAATGACCTGACGCAGAAGCTCGACAGCTCAGTCAACGTGTTGGTGAAAGGTTCACGATCGATGCATATGGAGCGCGTTGTCGACGCGTTGCGAGAAACCGAAACCCTGAGAAGAGAGGCCTGATCATGCTGCTCTATCTCACCAACTATCTTGCGCAGTTCGAATCCGGTTTTAACGTATTCAACTACCTGACAATGCGCGCGATTCTGGGCGCCCTTACGGCGCTGGTGCTGTCGTTCATCATTGGCCCGCGCATGATCCGGAAGCTGAGCGTAAATCAGCTGGGTCAGCCAGTTCGCGATGATGGACCGGAGACGCACCTTCTCAAGGCGGGAACGCCAACCATGGGTGGCGCGCTGATTCTGACGGCGATTGCCTTCAGCACGGTGCTGTGGGCTGATCTTGAAAATATCTATGTCTGGATCGTGCTGTTTGTCACCTTGTCTTTCGGCGTCATCGGCTATGTCGACGATTACAAGAAACTCGTATTGCAGGACCCCGCCGGCATCTCGGCGGCGCAAAAGCTCTTCTGGCAGTCTAGTGCGGCACTCGTTGCCGCCATTGCTCTGTACGTCACGGCAACCGACGAGGTGCAAACCTCGCTGTTGATTCCGTATTTCAAGGATTTGGCGATTCCCCTGGGCGTTTTTCAGGTTGTCGTGACGTACTTTTTTATTGTTGGCTTCAGTAACGCAGTAAACCTTACTGATGGCCTTGATGGTCTGGCGATCATGCCTACGGTGCTGGTAGGTGGCGCGCTAGGCATCTTCGCGTACGTAACCGGTAACGTGAATTTCTCCAGCTACCTCGACATTCCCTACGTCGCAGGCACCGGCGAGATCCTGGTGTTTTGCACATCGCTGGCGGGCGCAGGGCTCGGATTTCTCTGGTTCAATACCTATCCGGCGCAGGTGTTCATGGGGGACATCGGCGCGCTATCGCTTGGCGCCGCGCTCGGTGTCGTCGCAGTGGTTGTCCGCCAGGAAATTGTGCTCGCCATCATGGGTGGCGTCTTTGTCGTCGAGACATTGTCCGTAATTATCCAGGTAGCGTCTTTCAAATTGACCGGCAAGCGCGTGTTCCGGATGGCGCCGTTGCACCATCATTTCGAACTGAAGGGATGGGCCGAGCCCAAGGTAATCGTTCGATTCTGGATTATCACCGTTATCCTCGTCCTGATTGGCCTCGCGAGTCTGAAAATACGATGAGCGCAGCGCCAGAAACAGCCAACAAGGACCTTGTCGTCGGCTTGGGGGCAACCGGCCTGTCGATTGCCCGACATCTTCGTCGTGCCGACATTGACGCCATGTTTTTCGATAGCCGCGAACAGCCGCCAGGCATAGAGGAGCTCGAGAAAGTCTGGCCGGACGCCGAGTTACTGCTCGGCGATGCCCAGCTGCCCGCCGGCGTCGCACGAATCATCACATCCCCCGGAGTTGCCGACTCTCATCCTTTGCTCAAGAGTGCGCGCAAGAGGTGTGTCGAGATCGTCTCCGACATCGAACTGTTCGCGCGTGAGGCCAAAGCACCGTTTATCGCCGTGACCGGCTCGAACGGCAAGAGCACGGTGACGACATTGCTGTATCACATGTGTAACGCTGACGGTCGAGAAACGCTTGCTGGCGGAAATCTCGGCGAGCCGGCACTCGATCTTCTTGATCATCCAACGCCCGCGATCTACGTACTCGAACTGTCCAGTTTTCAGTTGCAGCGGACACAGAAGCTGCCTGCCGCAGTTGCCGTTTTGCTGAATGTTTCGCCGGATCACCTGGATTGGCACGCCGATGAGGCCGAGTACCGCGAGTCAAAGTATCGCGTCTATCGCGAAGCACAGGCCGCCGTGGTTAATCGGTCCGATGCGACGGCGAGCGAACACGCACAACGTTGCGAGCAGGTCATCAGCTTCGGACTTGACGTGCCGGACGAGGGCCAGTACGGACTTCGTATCGAAGACGGCGAGACTTACCTCGCGCGCGGGAAGGTGTTGCTGCTGTCCATTCGGGATCTCGCCATGTATGGCGTACACAATCAGCTCAACGCACTGGCAGCACTTGCTGCCGGTGAACTGATTGGATTGGCCATGCCAGCCATGCTTCAGGTGCTGGTGGAATTCACCGGCTTGCCGCACCGCATGCAATTCGTCGCGCGCATCGGCGCCGTTGACTACATCAATGATTCGAAAGCAACCAATGTTGCGGCCGCAGTCGCATCCATCAACTCGGTCGACGGCATGCTGGTGCTCATTGCCGGCGGTGACGGCAAAGGCGGCGACTTTGGAGAGCTTGCCAAGGCATTGGAAGGCAAGCTTCGCGCTGCCGTGCTGATTGGCGCCGATGCGGAAAAGATAGCCGCTGAGCTGGATTCTGTGATGCCCGTACGCTTCGCCATGGACATGGCGGATGCGGTGCGAACGGCCGGCGCTTGCGCCGAGTCAGGTGACACTGTCCTGCTCGCCCCTGCGTGTGCGAGTTTTGACCAGTTCGAGAATTACATGGCACGCGGCGAAGCGTTCTGTGCAGGCGTGGAGGCGCTCAAGTCATGAGCTTTAACAGCGCTACGATGCCGTTTCCCGCGCGCTTGAAAACGGCACTGCAAATAGACCCGGTGCTCATGACAATCGCGATGACGCTGTTGCTCGGTGGTTTCGTTATTCTGGCGTCTGCCTCGATTTCGATCTCCGATAACGCCGCCGGCAATCCGTTCTTCTACCTGCAGCGCCAGATGCTCGCCGCCGTCATCGGGGCGGTTGCAGGTGGCATCTGCCTGTTCGTGCCAATGCAGGTCTGGCGTAGCCTTGGGCCGCTGATGCTGTTTGCCGGCATTGCGCTACTCGTACTGGTACTAGTTCCGGGCATCGGCTACGAAGTCAATGGCAGCACTCGATGGGTGCGCGTGGGCTTCATGAATCTGCAGGTGTCTGAGCCGGCGCGTCTGTGCCTGCTCTTGTACCTTGCGGGCTACCTGGTACGACGCAACAAGGCACTTCGTGAGGAGTTCGTGGGATTCCTCAGGCCGATGCTCGTACTGACCGTGGCCTGCGTACTGCTGCTCAAAGAACCGGATTTCGGCGCGGCGCTTGTGCTGTTGGCGACCGCGCTGGTCATGCTGTTCGTCGCGGGTGCCCGCATACGCGACTTCCTGCTGTTCTTCTCGGCTGCTGTTCTCGCGATGGCCGCCCTGGCAATTACTTCGCCCTACCGCATGAACCGATTGACCGCGTTTCTCGATCCGTGGGCCGACCCCTACAATTCGGGATTTCAGCTCACACAGTCCCTGATCGCGATTGGCCGCGGCGAGTGGTTCGGCGTCGGTCTCGGCGACAGCGTGCAAAAACTCTTCTACCTGCCGGAAGCACATACGGATTTCGTATTCGCTGTGTTCGCCGAGGAATTCGGTCTCGCGGGATCCGTATTCCTGATCGCGCTGTTCGCGGCGCTGCTGTGGCGCGTCTTCAGACTGGGCATGCGAGCGGCGCGAGCCGAGCGCTTCTTCGAGGCTTACATCGCGGTCGGCCTGGGTACCTGGCTCGGCCTGCAGGCCTTTATCAATGTCGGCGTAAACATGGGTCTTCTGCCGACCAAGGGACTGACGCTGCCCTTGATCAGTTACGGTCGCAGCAGCCTGATTGTTACGATGATCTGTATTGGCCTGTTGCTGCGCATCCATCATGAACTGGCCGTTGACGCCAAGCCGGTGAATCGAAAACGAGGTCGACGCAAATGAGCGCGCGACCCATCCTGGTTATGGCCGGTGGTACCGGTGGGCATGTTTACCCTGCGCTTGCCGTTGCGCGCGCCCTGCAGGCCAATTCGCGTGACGTTGTTTGGCTGGGCACGCACCGTGGCCTGGAGTCTCGCGTGATACCGGCTGCGGGCATCGAAATTGAGTGGATCAGCGTCAAAGGCCTGCGCCGTAAGGGTGTGCTCGCCTTGCTGATCGCACCGTTCCAACTCGCCTGGGCGCTGCTACAGTCGCTCGGCGTCATGTTTCGTCGCCGCCCGGCAGCGGTGCTCGGCATGGGCGGATTCGTCAGCGGTCCCGGCGGCGTTGCTGCCTGGCTGACCCGACGACCGCTTGTGATTCACGAGCAGAATGCCGCTGCGGGCCTGACTAACCGTCTTCTGGCGCGTCTTGCCCGGGTTGTGCTGCAAGCCTTCCCGGGCAGTTTTAATTCCCGAGTCCACGCGGAAACGGTGGGTAACCCCGTTCGCGAGGAAATCATGGCCATCGAGCCGCCTGCTGAACGGTATGCAAGGCGAGAAGGCCCGCTGCGACTGTTGGTGCTGGGCGGCAGCCAGGGCGCACTTGCATTGAATCGCACGGTTCCCGCCGCGCTGGCGGAGCTCTCTACCGAGCAACGACCCGTGGTGCGGCACCAGTGCGGTGAGCGCACCATGAAGATCGCTGAAGATGCGTACGCAGGCAGCTCTGTTGAGGTCGAATTGCTGCCTTTCATCGAGGACATGGCGGAGGCCTACAGCTGGGCGGACATGGTTGTCTGTCGTGCGGGTGCGCTGACGGTTGCAGAGCTGTGTGCCGCCGGACTACCCGCCATTTTTGTGCCGTATCCGGCTGCCGTCGACGACCATCAGACGGCGAATGCCCGACCAATGAGCGACGCCGGAGCTGCGGCGATCGTGCAGGAAGCTGAGCTTACGCCTGCCGTGCTCGCCGGGTTGCTAGGTGACTGGCTTGCATCACGTGAAACGCTGCTGCGGCGTGCTGAAAAAGCACGTTCGCTGGCGGCAAGCAACGCGTTGGACCGAATTACCGAGCTCTGCCTGGCGCAGGCGGGAGGAGCACGATGATCAAGCGTATGCGCCGTATTCACTGCGTACACTTTGTCGGCATTGGTGGTTCGGGTATGTCAGGCATCGCTGAGGTGATGTTGAGCCTTGGTTACGCCGTGCAGGGCTCCGACATCAAGCCCAACAAACAAACAAAGCGCCTTGAAAAACAGGGCGCCACCCTATTCATCGGCCACGCTGCTGAGAACATCCACGATGCCGACGCAGTTGTCGTCTCCAGCGCGGTCGATGAAACCAATCCTGAAGTGGCTGCGGCAAAAGAGCAGCTGATGCCAGTGGTCAGCCGCGCGGAGATGCTTGCCGAGTTGATGCGATTTCGATACTCGATCGCGGTTGCCGGTACGCACGGCAAGACGACGACAACAAGCTTGATTGCCAGCGTGCTGGCCGAAGGCGGGCTCGATCCCACGTTCGTCATTGGCGGCCGATTAAAAAGTGCGGATGCCAACGCGCGCCTTGGCCAGGGCGACTATCTGGTTGCCGAAGCCGACGAGAGCGACGCCTCTTTTGTGCACCTGAAGCCGATGCTCGCGGTCGTCACGAATATCGACGCCGATCACATGTCGACCTACGACGGAGACATCGAGAAACTCAAAAGTGGGTTCATCGAGTTCCTGCACAATCTGCCTTTCTATGGACTTGCTGTCGCCTGCATCGATGATGCCGGCGTCAATGAGGTGCTCGGCGACATCGGGCGGTCTGTTACGACCTACGGCACAGTCGACGGTGCCGATGTGCAAGCAACAAACATCACGTTTGCCGAAGGTACGACATCATTCGATGTCGTTCGTAGCGATAACAGCGATGAGCTGCATGTGTCCTTGCGGCTACCCGGCATGCACAACGTTCGCAACGCACTCGCGGCAATTGCCGTCGCTGACGAGTTGCAGATCGGTGATGAGGCGGTGGTCCGCGCGCTTGAGGGCTTCGAGGGCATAGATCGCCGATTCCAGAGTTTTGGCGAAGTGCGCACAAGCGCCGGCAATGTCCTGCTGGTCGACGATTATGGCCACCATCCAACCGAAGTTGCAGCGACCCTGGCGGCCGCCAGAGCCGGCTGGCCAACGCGGCGAATCGTGCTGGTGTTTCAGCCGCACAGGTACACCCGAACGCGCGACCTGATGGATGACTTTGCGACAGTACTTTCTGAGGCTGACGTGCTGGTGCTAATGGACATCTACGCGGCGGGCGAAGATCCGATTGCAGGTGCCGACGGGCGCTCGATGGCACGGGCTATTCGCATGCGCGGCGTAGTAGAGCCGGTATTCGTGGAATCCCTGGATGACCTGAAGCCAGTGCTTGAGAGCCTTCTGAATGAGGGTGACTTGTTACTGACAATGGGCGCTGGCGATATCGGTGCCTATGCCGCGAGCCTGCCAGAGCTGCTCGCCAACGGTCCCTCGTTGAAGGTGCACTCATGATGGTGACGGCACGGGAGCTTGGTGTGATCGGCGAGATTCGGCACAACGAATCGATGAGTCGCCATACATCGTGGCGTGTCGGGGGTCCGGCCGAGACATTCTTTATCCCGGCCAGCATCGAAGATCTCTCTTGCTTCCTGGCCGATCTGGATCGGGATACGCCGTTGTTTTGGCACGGCGCGGGCAGCAACCTTCTGGTCCGCGACGCAGGGCTGCCGGGGGTAGTGATCTCCGCCAGCAAGATGCTCCGTCACCTGGAACGCGTGGGCGAGCGCACGGTCCGAGCCGGCGCCGGCTTGCCGTGCACGCAACTGGCGCGGCAGTGCGTTCGCTGGCAGCTCGGGCCATCCGAGTTTTTCGCAGGTATACCGGGAACTGTTGGCGGCGCACTGGCGATGAATGCCGGGGCGCATGGCAGCGAAACCTGGGAGCGTGTCGCTTCGGTGCAGACGATCGACCGTGGCGGCGTGCTGCATGAACGGACTCCTGATGATTTCACCATTGCTTATCGCAGCGTCAAAGGACCTGCCAACGAATGGTTTCTTGAGGCGACCTTCGAGTTCGATCCCGACGATGTGCCAAGCATGGAAAGGATGCAGTCCATGCTGGAGCGCCGCAAAACGACGCAGCCGCTTGGCCTGCCGAGCTGTGGCTCAGTATTTCGGAATCCGCCCGGCGACTACTCGGCGAGGCTGATAGAGGCAGCAGGGCTCAAGGGTCACCGAATTGGCGGTGCAGAAGTCTCGACCAAGCATGCCAACTTTATTATCAATCGCGATAACGCCTCCGCGCGCGACATCGAGCAGCTGATCGAATTCGTGCAGCAGACGGTTCTGGATGTGCACGGTGTCGAGCTGCTGCACGAAGTACGCATTGTCGGTGAGGATCAAGGATGAGTGCCGTAACGCCAATCGTCGACGAACGTCATTTGGTTACGGAGGCCAATGACTTCGGACGTGTCGCCGTCATGCTTGGCGGTCATTCGAGTGAACGCGACGTATCCCTGGATACCGGTGCCGCGGTGCTGAAAGCGCTGCGAAGCAACGGTGTCGATGCTCAGCCCTGGGATCCTGCGGAGCGCAGTATGGCGGAGTTCGCAGCGGCAGAATTCGATCGCGTATGGATTGCGCTGCATGGCCCGGGCGGAGAAGACGGTGCTTTGCAAGGTGCCCTGCAATGGCTCGGCGTGCCCTACACGGGCAGTGGCGTCATGGCATCCGCGCTGGCGATGGACAAAGTTCGCAGCAAACACCTCTTTCGCGCCGCGGGCATACCGACACCTGATTATGCGGTTGTGCGTTCGTATGCCGATGCGTCGATAGCAGCCGAACAGCTGGGCTTCCCGCTGTTCATGAAACCTTCCGGACAGGGGTCCAGCGTCGGCATGTCGAAGATCTTCGAGCCCGGCGAGCTGAGCGCCGCGGTTGATAAAGCGTTGCAGTACGACGACACGGCCCTTGTTGAGACCTGTGTGGTGGGTAGCGAAATGACGGTGGCCGTTTTGCAGGGACGTGCACTGCCGAGTATTCGAATAGAAACGCCACGGGTTTTTTACGACTATCGCGCCAAGTACGAGTCTGATCGCACCGAGTACATCTGTCGTGGCACCGACGACGACATGGAAGAGCAGCACTATGCCGACCTGGCGCTGGCGGCATTTGCAGAGCTGGGCTGTTCCGGCTGGGGACGCGTCGATTTCATGGCCGGCGCAGACGGCAAACCGCTGGTGCTGGAAGTGAACACGGTGCCAGGCATGACCAGC
>Ga0316201_10001846_pt1 | contig 14701 bp, 15 predicted proteins | sample CS6wburrow_MG_FD_204516 | JGI IMG/M metagenome (GOLD analysis project Ga0316201, IMG submission 204516) | Coastal sediment microbial communities from Delaware Bay, Delaware, United States - CS-6 worm burrow | ecosystem: Environmental > Aquatic > Marine > Coastal > Sediment | place: USA... | reverse complement strand
CGACCGACGGCGCGCCGGATTCGTGCGAGTACCCCAATCCTAGCAACAGCACTCAGCGGACACAGGCTGAAGGCGAAGCCGTAACGGCGGCTGGCGCATCCCACGATGCGGGCATCGACCTGTTTGTTCTCTGGGTCGGCACGCTCAGCGATCCCGACGTTCGTGCCCACCTCCAGGAGGTCGCAAATGAGGGCGTTGGCCTCCCGGCGAACGGCTCGGGCGGTGACGCTCCTTTCTGGGTGGGCAACGACCCGCAGAGCCTCGAGGACGAGTTCCGCGAGATCATCGGCGCGAGCATTTCGTGCGACGTTCAGATGGACAAGCGCTTCGACGACAAGGAGAAGGCCTGCAATGACCCGGAGAGTGATGTCCGGCTCAACGGCGAGCCTTTGCCGTGCTCGGACACGGACGGCTGGCGCGTGAAGCCTGGCGCCGACGACGTGATCGAGCTCGTGGGAAGCGCGTGCGACACGTTCAAGAGCGGCGAGGTCACGTTCAGCGCGGAGTTCCCGTGCGGCGCGATCGTCGTCGAGTAGCGCCTTACTCTTGGGACAGCGTGAGCTCGATCTCTTTTCGGGCGCCGGGCTGCGCCCAGACCGTACGTTTGACGGTTGGGATCTCGTGCCCGGCCGCAACGACATGACGGCCCTTGGGTAAGCGCGCTTTCACGGGCGCCCGTCCAAAGAACTTCCCATCGATCCAGACGTTACCCCAGGGCTGCACGACCACGCGCACGGAGCCTTTGGGGACGGGTGAGGGAGCACGGTCAGGGTCAGGGTCAGTGACAGGGTCAGCGACAGTGCCAGTGACAGCGCCGGCAGTAGTGCCGGTGTCGGCGCCAGTCTCCGTGCCGGTGTTCAGCGGCTTCGGGCTTGGGGCCTGGGTATTGGGTGCGGGGTATTGGATCTGGGGGCTTGTGGGCTCGCTTGCGCGTTGGGATGCGACGAGCAGAATTCCGACGACCGCCGCAAGGAGACTCGCGAGCAACCACGCGCGCCCCAGGCGGTTGTTGCCAGTCGCGGCTTCCGGCGACTCAGTGACGAAGGTGGGTACGCGGGTGAGCTCGGTGTCTCGCTCTTCTTCGGCGGCCCGCACGTGAAGGCGCGCTTCGGGGCCGCCCCGCTGTCCTTCCACCGTCTCGGCCAATGCCCGCCGCGCCGAAGGTGTCGGCGCCGCGGCGGCGAGCGCGTCGAGCAGCTCGCTCGCGCTTTGTATGCGCGAGCTCCGGTCAGCTTCGATCAATCGCTCGATCACCTGGCGAAGCGACTCCGACGCGTGGGCTGCGGTTTCCGAGAGCGACCGGCGATCGCCCTCGAGGATCTTTTGCATCGTCTCGACATCGTGCGCGCCGTCAAATGGGCGCACACCGGAGAGCGCCTCGAACATGACGACGCCGAGGGAAAACAAATCCGCCCGGCCGTCGACTGATTCGCGGCGCATTCGCTCGGGTGCCATGTAGGGAATCTTTCCTTTGGCGCTCCGGCTCGCGGTGACGTTGGCGCTGTCGATTGCCTTCGCAATCCCGAAATCCGCCAGCTTGGTCTCGCCCGAGCGGCTCACCAGGATGTTGGAGGGCGAGATGTCGCGATGAACGAGGGCGCAGTGCGCGTGCTCGAGCGCGTACGCCAAGTCCATTCCGATCAGCGCGACTGTGTCCGGCGATAGCCTTTCCATAGGCGACGATTTGAGCAGGGACCGCAGGTCTACGCCGTCGACGAGCTCGAGCGCCATGTAGTGCGCGCCGTCGATTTCTCCGGCGTCGATGACGCCCACGATATTGGTGTGGCGGAGCTGTGCGGCCAGCTTCGCCTCGCGCTGAAAGCGTGACACGAACTCTTGGTCGTCGCTGAACGCAGGCAGCACGCGTTTGAGACAAACGCGCTGCTCAAAGCCACCCGCGCCGGTTCGGATCGCTTCAAACGCTTCCGCCATACCGCCCACGCCCAGGCGCCGAACCAGCCTGTAGGGACCGAATTCTCGTGGCTCGCCGGCCATCGTCACCAAGACTAGCACCATTGGCGAAAGCACTGGCGTCGTCCGCAGGGTCGATTCACCCTCCTCCGCCCCGATGAAGGCAAGGTCAGGCTCATCTGCAGCCGTCCACCCCACGATCTTTCGTCGCCTCTTCGACCTGGCGATGCCGATCGTCGGCTTGAACGTGCTGAGCGTCATCACGCTTGCGGTGGATACCGCGATGTGCGGCCGCCTGGTTGATGCGGAGGAAGCGCTTACGGCACTCGGATTCGCGAGCCAGCTCGTGTTTCTTCTGATGGTCGCGATGCTCGGCCTCACGGTCGGCACGGTTGCGTTCATCGCGCGCGCTTGGGGCGCTCGGGAAACCGATCGTATCAATCACGTGCTCCATCAGAGCATCATGCTCACCTACCTCGTGTCGATCGCCGTCGCGATCGTCGGTAATCTCGGCGCAGGGGTCGCGATGGAATGGCTCGGGGCCGACGCTGCGGTCCGGGACTTGGGTGTCAGCTACCTGCGTCCACTGCTCAGCCTGACGATCTTCTTCTATTTGAATCTGTTGCTCGCTGGAGCTTTGCGCGCGGTGGGCAACACGATGCTGCCTTTCATGGTCGCGCTCTTCAGCAATCTGCTCAACATCGTGCTCAACTACGGCCTGATCCTCGGGCGCCTCGGCCTTCCCGCGCTGGGTGTTCGTGGCGCTGCCTGGGGAACGGTGGTCTCCCAGGCGGTTGCCGTAGCTCTGATCGTCGTGATCCTGCGGCGTGACTTCGTCCCGGGGATGCGCGCACGTCTCGGTTTCGCCCGACTCGATCGCCCCTTGGCCGGCGATCTGTTTCGCGTGGGTGCACCGGCGGCGCTCGACATGGTGATCCTCAACGTCGCCTTCCTCACCATCGTGGGCATGCTCGCCCGTGTGGCCCAGGTCACCGTGGCCGCGCACGGGATCGGCATTCGAATTCAGTCCCTCGCGTTCGTTCCGGCGCTCGGGGTCTCTCAGGCCACCGGCGCAATGGTCGGGAACGCCCTCGGCGGCGGCCGAGTCCCTGAAGCGCGTGAGGTGGTCCGGGGCGGCGTGATCCTCTCGACGACCATCAGCACGGTGATAGGGCTTTCGATCGTCGCCGGCGCCGTACCGATTCTCGCGATCTTCGATGTCGATCCGACGACGGAGCTCGGGCGCTATTCGGTGATGTGGATGCAGATTCTCGGCTGGGGAATGCCCATCGTCGGCATCCACATCGCGCTGATTGGCATGTTGCGTGGCGCGGGCGCGACCAACACCAGTCTGATGATCAACATCGTCGGCACCATCGCGATTCAAGTTCCACTGAGCTGGCTGCTCGGCTTCGTGGTCGGCTGGGGCGCTTTCGGAATTTGGGTCGCTTTGCCCTTTTCTTTCGTCATCCGCATGCTGCTCGGGATTGCTGCGTACCGCCAGGGCGGCTGGGCGCGCGCCGGCGCGACGATCTAACCCGCAGGGACTTCTCGCGACGCCCGTCTATTTGATACTCTGTTCACATGGTCAACGCCTTGATTAGGGCGGTGTATCGGGTGGCGCATTGGGGGTTGCGACTTTTGTGGTTCCTTCGCCGCCCGGAGACGACGGGCGCGCTCGTCGCCGTGTGGCACCACGGCCGCGTCTTGCTCGTCAAGAACTCCTACCGGTCGCAACTCACCTTGCCGGGTGGGTACGTGAAACCGCGCGAGGATCGCCGGACGACTGCGGCGCGGGAACTTCACGAAGAAGTGGGCATTCGAGTGCAGCCGAAGCGCTTGGTCCATGCCTATCACGGCACGCACTTCTTCGAGTACCGCAAGGACACACTCGACATCTACGAGCTCGAGCTCGAGGAAGCGCCGAACGTGCAAGTCGACGATCGCGAGGTTGTGCAAGCCGAGTTCCACACGCCGACGGAGGCACTCGATCTGAGCGTCGTCCCTCACCTCGAAGAGTACCTTTCGCGAAGAATCGGGCAGGGCGCGAGTTGAGTCCCGAGAGCCCACGAACGGCGCTCGCGCGTGAGGCGCTCCGCCTCCACCATCGATATCAATGCGAGGTGATCGAGCGCTTTTCGATCTGCCCTTGGGCTAAGCCGGCACGTTCGAAGGATCGCGTCCGTGCTCACGTCGTCGTCGACGCGACGCACGGCACTCCGGCGCTTCGACCCATCGTCGATCGCTGGGCGGACGATGCCCGCGCAGAAGTCGCCTTCATCATCGTCCCGTGCTTCCAAGGCGCCATCGATGCGTTCGAGAGTTGGACTGCAGAAGTCGGCGCTCTCCGAGACGACGTGTTCCTGAGCGCGCCGTTTCACCCGGATGTGCCGAAGACGGCCGGCACGGTGCACTTCCTCCGCCAAACACCCGATCCGACGGTGCAGCTCGTTCGCCGCGAGCGGCTCCAAGAAATCCGCGCCCAGGATCAACCCCACTACACGGACATCTTCGATTTGGATCCGCGCGACCTGGAAGGGGGCAACGCTCCCAAGAACGTCGCGGCGTCTGTCCTCGCCCACAACGAGCGTTTGATAGCGCGTGAGGGAAGGGCGCCGTTGCGGGCGGTCATCGAGGATATTCGGCGAGATCGAAACGAAACCTATTCCCGCATCTTGAGTGGGCCCGCGTGAGTGAACGTGATTGGCGTCGGGAGGTTTGGTGAATACCACCCGCCCGGACGCCTTCGGCGGCGGGGAGGGCTTGTGACGTGGTTTGGTTTAGTTTAGTTGATGTCCACCCGCCCACCCCCGCCGCGTGGTCTCAGTATCACTCTCACGCGAGTGAGCAGCGTGCCTCCGCGCGCTTCGCTCGTGGCTTGCCGGCGCACTTGCGCCGGGTTCCTTGCGTGCGCAAATTGTCGCAGCCCTTTTGATGCTGAGACCCGTCAGCACCTCGACGCCCGGGCGTCCCGCGCTGGCGCTCGCGTTTACCGATTCTCCGGGCCGTCTCGCGTTTTTCCGAGCCCCGTCAGCGGCCGAGCTTGCGGCCAAGCCACCCCGAAGAGATCGCACCCCACACCGCGCCCACGAGCAGGCCGCCCGAGTGGACCCAATTGGCGATGTGGCCGACCCAGCCGGTGAAGCCCAGCACCAGCCAGATGAGCATGAAGGTCACGAGCTGTTGCGGCATTCGGTACGGAAAGCTCGGATCGAGGCGGCCGCGAACCCAGATGAAGGTAAACAAAGCGTAGACCACGCCGGACATGCCGCCGAAGATCCGGCCGCCCGACATCAGGTATTCGAGTGTGTGCGAGAACACCGCGACGATCAGCACGAAGCCCAAGAGGTAACGTGCGGAAAAGACGCGCTCGATCGCGGTGCCGAGATCCTTGAGCCACCACAAGTTGAAAAAAATGTGCAACCAGCCGAAATGCAAGAACATCGGTGTAACGAGGCGCCACGGCTGCTCGGCGAGCGCGTTTGCGCTTCCGGGAAGGTAGCCCCCTTTCACGGGAACAAGCGGCACGAACGTGAAGAGACGGACCACATCGATGTTGTCGCCTTTCCCGGTCAGAAAGAACACCACGACGCTGATGGCGATGAGCCCTGCGGTCACCGTGCCAACGCGCATGTTCTGCTTCGCCTCTATTTGTTGACGGATCTTCTCGGTGCGGGCGCGAAGCTCTTCGGTGGCCTTTGCCTCCTTGCGCTTCTTCGCGCGCGCCGTCTTAGCCATCTCGGCAAAACGCGAGGAGTCTGGATCGAAGCCCTCAAGAAAGGCCTTGGCCTGCTCCAAGCGCTCTTCATCGTGCACCCACACCGCGAACGCCCCATCACGGGTCTCTTTCACGGTAGTCGCCACGCCATCGGCGTAGAGCGCGTCACCGAGCGTTTGCGCGGCGGCGCGGGAGTCCACGGTAGTCAGCAGGCGCATCGGCTGAGCGAGTGTAGCTGCTTCGATCGTCGATTCAATCGCCGCGAACCAGCGCGTACATGAGGCAGTCGCGCGGGACGCTGGAGCGATTTGGGTGGTAGCCGTAGCTCCGAAGGCGCCCCTCGTAGTGCATGCCTACCTTCTCCATCACGCGAGATGAACGCACGTTCTCTTCATCGCAGAGCGCTTGCACCCGAAAGATGCGCCGGTCTTCGAAGGCGGCTTCGCACACCCGAGACAACGCTTCGGGCATGTACTCCTGCCCCCAGAACCGACTGCCGAGCGCAAAGCCTATCTCGACCCGGTGAAAGTAGAGGGTGCAGCCGATCGTGCCCATCAAGGCCCCGTCTTCCTTGCGCTCGATGAGCCATGCGCGGTGGCCCATGCGCAAGTCCCAGGCGTCGATCGATTGTTGAAAGTGCTCACGCGTCTGCGCGGGGCTGGTGTGTGCAGACCAGGTCAGGTAGCGCGTGATGTCCCTATCGCTTGCGTACGAATCGAATGCCGCCTCGGCGTCGCCGAGCGTGGGTCGCCGCAGCCGAAGCCGTCGGGTCTGCAGCTCGTCGGGTGGGAACTCCACCCGGCGCGTATACCATGGTCCGTTGGTCGATGGATCACCGCCGGTGTTGCTGGTAGGTTCCGGGCGATGTCGAACAGGGACGAGCCTCTGGACGAAGCAATGGAGGCACTGTGCCGCGAGCTCGGCTACACGTTTGCAGACACCGGGCTTCTGCTCGATGCGCTCACCCACCGCTCGTTCAAGAACGAGAACCCCGAGCTCTCGTCCGCGGACAACGAGCGCCTCGAATTCTTGGGCGACGCGGTTGTGGATCTCGTCGCGGCCTCGCTGCTCTACGTGCGGTTTCCCGATGCTGCAGAGGGAGAGCTGACCCGGCGCCGCGCGGATCTCGTGAGTGAGAAGGGTCTCAGCGAAGCCGCGGAAGCCATTGGAATCGGAGCCGCAATGCGCCTTGGGAAGGGCGAGGAGAAGTCAGGCGGACGCGAGAAGCCGAGGCTCTTGTCGAGCGCCCTCGAAGCATGTATCGGCGCTGTCTACTCGGACGGCGGCGCCGCAGCAGCGTTCGAAGCTGCACGGCGGATTTTCGAGCCACGACTTGATACTGCGGCCCCCGGCCACCGCGATGCCAAGTCGCGCGCGCAGGAATGGGCCCAAGCCAAGCTGGGCGGCACTCCAAGCTACCGCATCATCGCAAGCGAGGGCCCCGACCACGAACGCGAGTTCACCGTCGCGCTAGAGCTACACGACGAGCAGATAGCCACCGGCACGGGGCGCTCGAAGTTGGAAGCCGAGCAGGCAGCGGCGGAGGAGGCGTTGGAGGCGTGGCAGGGTGAGGGAGAATCCTAGGAAGCGCGAGCCGGAACGGCGAAGCCCGGTGCGGCAACTACAAGCAACTCAAACAGCCCGCGAAGCGGCGTAGGCTTCTAGCCGCGCGTGCGCCCAATCGACGTCGCGCTGGAGCTCGTTGTAGTCGGGCCCCTCGTAGAGCTCGTCGAACGCTTTGAGCGCCTCTTCCGCTTTCGCCAGCTCTTTGCGCACGGCGTCCGGCTTGATGTCTTCAGGAGACGCGTAGAGGTCGGTCAGCAACAATACTTTGTCTGGCCCGCCTTCGACGAATCCGGGACCAATCGCGGCGACCTTGCGCTTCCCGCCCACTTCCCAGAAGAGCAGGCCGCACTTGAGCGCGGCAAGCAGCGGAAGATGGTTCGGCAGCACGCCGAACTCGCCCTCGACGCTCGGCGCCTGCACCGAATCCACTTGCATGGAAAGCACGGAGCCGGTCGGCGTGACGACGTCGAGTTGCAGATGCTCGGAGGTAGCCATGGTGGATTAGCCCTTGCCGCGCTTCGCGTAAGCTTCTTTCACCTCGTCGATGTTGCCCTTGAGGTAGAAGTCCTGCTCTGGAATGTGATCGAGCTTGCCGTCGAGGATCTCCTCGAACCCGGCGATGCTCTCTTCGAGCGGCACATACGCGCCCTTGAGGCCGGTGAACTGCTCGGCGACGAAGAACGGCTGCGACAGGAAACGCTGAATCTTGCGTGCCCGATCGACGACCTGACGGTCATCCTCGCTGAGCTCATCCATGCCGAGAATCGCGATGATGTCCTGCAAGTCCTTGTAGCGCTGCAGGGTCTCCTGCACGCCACGGGCGACACGATAGTGACGCTCGCCGAGGATGTTGGGGTCGAGCATGGTCGAGCTCGAGTCGAGCGGGTCGACGGCCGGGTAAATCCCGAGCTCCGCGATCTGACGCGACAACACGGTCGTGGCGTCCAAGTGAGCGAAGGTCGTGGCCGGTGCTGGGTCGGTCAAGTCGTCCGCTGGAACGTAAATCGCCTGTACGGACGTGATCGAGCCCTTGTTGGTCGAGGTGATTCGCTCCTGAAGCGCGCCCATCTCGGTAGAGAGCGTCGGCTGGTAACCAACCGCGGAGGGAATGCGGCCGAGAAGCGCGGACACCTCAGAGCCAGCCTGCGTGAAACGGAAGATGTTGTCGACGAAGAGAAGGACGTCCTGGCCTTCCTCGTCACGGAAGTACTCCGCCACGGTGAGAGCACTCAGCGCGACTCGCGCACGGGCGCCAGGCGGCTCGTTCATCTGACCGTAGATCAGCGCCGTCTTCGAGAGCACCGACTCACCGGTCTCGAGCTTCGACTCACTCATTTCGAGCAGGAGGTCGTTACCCTCACGCGTACGCTCTCCGACACCGGCGAAGCAGGACACACCACCGTGCGCCTTCGCGACGTTGTTGATCAGCTCCATGATGAGAACCGTCTTGCCGACACCGGCGCCGCCGAACAGACCGATCTTGCCGCCCTTACGGTAGGGAGCGAGAAGGTCGATGACCTTGATGCCCGTCTCGAAGATCTCGACCTGGGTGCTCTGATCGACGAACTTGGGCGGATCCTTGTGAATCGGCGAGAACTTGGTGGCGCCGACCGGGCCCTGCTCGTCCACTGGCTCGCCGACGACGTTCAGGATGCGGCCGAGGCACTCCTTGCCGACGGGCATCGAGATCGGCGCGGCGGTGTTCTTCACCGCCATCCCGCGAACCAGACCGTCCGTCGAATCCATTGCGACGGCGCGCACGGTGTTCTCCCCGAGGTGCTGCGCGACCTCGAGGGTGAGGTTCCACTCCTTGTCGTTGATGCCCGGGTTGCTGACCCGAAGCGCCGAAAGGATTGCCGGGAGCGAGCCCTGCGGGAACATGACGTCCACGACGGGACCGATGACCTGAGTAATTTTTCCGTTTTGAAGCTCTGACATCTGCTTTCCGGTTTTGAAAGGGTGTCGGCCGGCGGTTGATTCCGCGACAAAAAGCGAGCGCGACCTAGCACGGCCCCAAAGGGCGGTCAACGACGCCAGCCAAAGCGGAGTAGGGTCCACGACGTCCTTGGGCAAGCCCGCGGTAACTCGATTGACCCCCCAGGTCGAGCTTTCTACCCTCAAGCCGACCATGGAGCGCCACGACACCGTCATTCATTCGCTTCTCGGTGCCGGAACCCGGTACGAGGGGAAGCTCTTTTTCGAGGGCCGGGTCCGCATCGATGGTGACTTCCAAGGAGAGATCCAAAGCGATGGTCTTCTGGTCCTGGGTCCGGAAGCGACGATCAAGGGAGCGATCCGCGTGCACACCCTGATCGTTCAGGGCGCGAAAGTGGAGGCCGACATCCACGCAACGGAGCTGGTCGAGCTCCACGCGCCCGCTCAGGTCCGCGGCGACATCCGAACCCAGGCCCTGTACATGGACAAGGGTGTGCTCTTCGACGGCAATTGCGTCATGGGCCAGGTGCTCGCGCTCGACGCTCTGCGAGCGCCAAGCCGCGCGGCGGACGACACCTCCCCCGACGGCTACAAGGACCAGCCGACGAGAAGCTGAAGGCTGATCGCGTGATCGTTGCCTCGGCCCCCTTCAGCCATCGCAGGGACGTTGTCGGCTGAGCCAGCGAAGCGCAGCGCGTAGTATTCCCACACGAAGCGAAGCCCGTAGCTGAAGCCGGCCTCGATCCTGCCCTGGAAAGTCAAGGTCGAATCGAGCCCAAAAGCCCGCGTGTCGTGGCCGAAAGTGTTCTCGATTGCGCCCAGGTAGAAGGGGAACCGCAGTCCGAAGTCTGCGCGAATCATCAGGAAATCTCCGATGAGATCGACACTTGCTGCGGGTCCGAGCCTCACGTAGATGATTCGCGAGCTCGGCAGCACCGAGTTGAGATCGATGTTGAAGATATCGCCGCCGACCCCGATGAGGCCGCCCAGCTGCCAGCGCTCGATCGGGTAGAGGTAGCCGAACTGGCCGACCATCCGCCAGGTGTTCGTCTGGAGAGAGATCCCCGTGCCTACGGGCTCCACGGTGAGGCTGATCCCTGCACCACCGTCGAGCTGAAGCACCATCGCGCGCATCGCCGGCCGCGGCGATCGGCGCCCCAGCGGACGGATGAAGAGCTGCCAGACGAAGTCGAAATATGCACCTGTGTCGAAGTCACGAGGCTCCATCCCTCCCATGCCGTCCCCGACATCGAGGTGGATGCGGCGGGAGCGCACGCCGCCGCCGATCAGCGCTGCTAGGACCACTTGCTGCCAGCTTTCGTCCTGTTGAGGTGGCGTCACCCCTGCTTGAGGTGGCGTCACCCCTGCAGAGCTCGGTTCCGTGGTAGGGCTCTCGTCGGCGCTCCCGTCCTCCGCCGACTGTCCGAGAGCTGCGTTGGAGCTCAAAAGCATAGCGATCACGCACACTATGGAGACGCGCAGCATTTGCTCGCTAGCCTAGCAAGCGCAGCTCGAGGCGTCGGCCTTTCTGCCCTTAGCGTCCCTCTCGAGGCCGCATGCCAGCTCGGCTCAGCACGCTCGGCTCGGCAACCTCGGCCGAACTTGACTGGGTAGCACCCCATGCTACGAACGCGCGCCGCTGGGGTTTTGTCCTTGCCGTAGCTGCGATTCGGCCCCAAGCGCCAACCGGAGTCTATCCGGGGCCGACCGGGAATACCGCTGCGATGAACGTGCTTTTTACAGCCCTTCTTTCTGAGGGCTCCATCATCGACCTCGATGGGACGATCTGGATTCAGCTCGTGCTGTTCGGGATCGCCTTTTTCATACTCCGTCCTTTGGTTTTCCGACCGATGATCGCGCTCTTCGAGGCGCGTGAAAACGCCATCGAAGGCTCGAAGCTCGAAGCGCTTCGTTTGCAAGACGAAGCGGCCGCCGAAAGCGAGGAGTTCGACGAGGAAATGCGCCGACTCCGGCTTCAAGCCGGCGAGGAGCGCGATCGGCTTCGCGCCGAGGGCAAGCGCCTCGAGAAGGCGGTGCTGGATCGGGTCCGCGAAGAGACGGATAAGCAACTCGCGGCGGCGGACAAGCAGCTCGCGACGGAAGCCTCCAAGCTTCGTGCCGAGATCAAGGCGTCGGTGCCGGTGCTCGGGAAACAAATCGCTTCGAAGCTCTTGAACCGGGAGGTGCAGTGATGCGCGCGGTTCGCTGGCTCCTCCTCGCGTCGATTCTCGCGGTCCCGAGCCTCGTTTGGGCGCAGAGCGCGCACCATGAGTCCGTCGCGCACGAGGTCGCCGAGCATGAAGCTGGCCACGACACTGACGACGGGCACGCTGAGCTCACCTTCAAGGGCTTACTCGCCAGCCCCGATTTCCAAGGCACGCTGGTCAACTTCGGTGCACTCGTTCTGCTAATCGCCTGGGTGATTCGCAAGAAGGGCAACCCCGCCCTCGCCGAGCGCCGCAAGCAAGTGGAAGCCGAGCTCGAAGAGGCACAGCGGCTTCGCGCCGACGCGGAGAAGCGGCACATGGAAACCGCGACACGCCTCGAGAAGCTCGACGAAGAGATGGTTCAGATTCGCGCCGACATGATCAAGGCCGGCGAGGCAGAGCGTGATCGCATCGTTGCGCAAGCGGAAGAGAAAGCCGCCCGAATGCGCAAGGACGCAGGCTTCCTCATCGAGCAGCAAATCAAGCAGCTTCGCAAGGACCTCACCCGTGAAGCAGCCAGTGCCGCCGTGCTGGCCGCACAAGACTTGCTTCAGAGGGACACCACCGACTCCGATCAAGATCGGCTCGCGGATGCGTACCTCGAGCGGCTCGACGAGGTGACCGAGGAGGGTCGATCATGAGCGCCGTTGGACGACGTTACGCGAAGGCTCTGTTGGATCTGGCGCGCGAGCAAGGCCAGCTCGAGGCGGTCCTCAAAGACGTCGGTCTCGTTTCCGACGCTTGGAAAGAAAGCCCGGAGCTACGCGAGATCATTCGCAATCCGGTCGTGCCGAAGCCAGCTCTAAAGGCAGCGGTCGATGCGGTGTTGGACAAGCTCGGCGTGTCCGCGCTCATGCGTAACACGGTGAAGCTCCTCGCCGACAAGGGCCGGCTCCCGGAGCTCGACGACGTGCTCCAAGCACTAGAGCAGCTTGCCGAGGCCGAGACCGGTCGCGTTCGCGTCGAGGTCACCAGCGCCAAGCCGCTCAGCGATGCGTACTACGCCCGGCTGACCGAGAAACTTCAGCGAGTCACAGACCGGAAGGTCGTCCTCGTGAAGAAACAAGATCCCTCACTCATCGGTGGTGTCGTGACCCGCGTCGGAGACCAGGTCTTCGACGGGAGCCTGAGTAACCGGTTGAGCGAGCTTAGAGAGACGTTGCTTGCGGACGGCGACACGCCTTAACCGCATCGAATCAGGAGCCTTGCAAAATGCAACTTCGCGCTGAAGAGATTTCCAACATCATCAAGCAGCAGATCGCGTCGTACGACAAGTCCGTCGACGTGGTCGAGACGGGCACCGTGCTCACGGTCGGCGACGGTATCGCCCGCCTGTACGGTCTCGAGGGCGCCATGGCAGGCGAGCTTCTCGAGTTCCCCGGCGGCGTCTACGGAATGGTTCTGAACCTCGAGGAAGACAACGTCGGCTGCGCGCTTTTCGGCTCCGACGTCGGCATCGGCGAGGGTGACACCGTCAAGCGGACCGGCCGGATCGTCGAGGTTTCGGTCGGCCCCGCGCTCGTTGGGCGTGTCGTCAATGCGCTTGGTCAGCCGGTGGATGGCAAGGGTCCCATCGAGAGCAAGCTCACGCGTCGCGTGGAGCTGAAAGCACCGGGCATCGTCGCTCGTCAGCCGGTCAGCGAGCCGCTTCAGACCGGTCTCAAGGCCATCGACTCGATGATTCCGATCGGCCGCGGTCAGCGAGAGCTCATCATCGGCGACCGCCAGACGGGCAAGACCGCCGTCGCGCTCGACACGATCATCAACCAGAAGGGCAAGGGCGTCTTCTGCATCTACGTCGCGATCGGCCAGAAGCAGTCGACGGTCGCCCAGGTCGTGGACAAGCTCACTCAGTTCGGAGCGATGGAGTACACGACCGTCGTCACCTCCGGCGCCTCCGAGCCTGCGCCCCTTCAGTTCATTGCGCCGTACACCGGTGTGACGATGGGCGAGTACTTTCGCGACAGTGGCCAGCACGCGCTTTGCATCTACGACGACCTTTCCAAACAAGCTGTTGCCTACCGCCAGCTCTCGCTCCTCCTTCGTCGCCCGCCCGGCCGCGAGGCATACCCCGGTGACGTCTTCTACGTCCACAGCCGCTTGCTCGAACGCGCCGCGAAGATGGCCGAGGAGTGGGTCGTCGTGAAGGAAGACCAGGAGCCGAGTCGTCTCGGGAACCAGGTGTTCGGTGGCCCGGAATCGAAGCACGAAGCCGACACTGCTGCGAAGGAAAAGGGAGCGGGCTTCGTCGCGAAGAAGCTTCCGGACTCGGGAGGCTCGCTCACCGCGCTGCCGATCATCGAGACCCAGGCCGGCGACGTCTCCGCGTACATTCCGACCAACGTCATCTCGATCACCGACGGGCAGATCTTCCTCGAGTCGGACTTGTTCAACTCGGGCGTTCGCCCCGCGATCAACGTCGGCATCTCCGTCTCTCGAGTCGGCGGTAACGCGCAGATCAAGGCGATGAAGCAGGTTGCCGGTACACTGCGGCTCGAGCTCGCGCAGTTCCGTGAGATGGCGGCGTTCGCGCAGTTTGCTTCGGATCTCGACGCAGCGACGCGGCAGCAGCTTTCCCGCGGTGAGCGTCTCGTCGAGGTTCTCAAGCAGGGTCAGTACGTGCCCTGGCCGGTCGAAGACCAGGTCGTCTGTATTTTCGCGGGTACGCACGGCTACCTCGATCCGCTGCCGACCGACTCGATCGGACGCTACCAGATCGAGCTGCTCTCCTGGATCAAGGCTGAGCGCCCGTCGATCCTCAGCGACATCCTCTCGAAGGGGAAGATCGACGACACCCTCGAAAGCCAACTGGAGGATGCCCTGAAGGCGTTCGCCGAGGTCTTCGAGCCCACGCAGGACAACTGACGCCCTATGGCCGCCCTCAAAGACATCCGCAAACGTATCGGAAGCGTCAAGAACACGCAGAAGATCACCCGTGCCATGAAGCTGGTCGCGGGCGCACGTCTGCGAAAGGCGCAAGAGAACATCGAAGCGCTCCGACCGTATGCGCTCAAGACCTACGAGGTTCTGAGTGGTGTCGCGGCGCGCGTCAGCCCAGAAGAGGAGCTGCACCCGCTGCTCGCGCGACGCGAGCCCAAGAAGGTGATGCTCGTCGTGCTCACGAGTGACCGGGGCTTGGCTGGCGCGTTCAACTCGAACATCTGCCGGGCCGCATTCAACCGCTGGAAAGAGCTCGAGGCCGAAGGCAGTGAGGTGTACTTCGGCATCATCGGCCGGAAGGGCCGCGACTACTTCAGGCGTCGCAACGCCAACATCCGTCACGACTTCCTCGGCGTCTTCGAGGACCTCAGCGTTGACAAGGCCGGCGAGATCGGACGCTACATCGTCGAGGACTACACCTCGG
>Ga0316201_10001845_pt1 | contig 14701 bp, 12 predicted proteins | sample CS6wburrow_MG_FD_204516 | JGI IMG/M metagenome (GOLD analysis project Ga0316201, IMG submission 204516) | Coastal sediment microbial communities from Delaware Bay, Delaware, United States - CS-6 worm burrow | ecosystem: Environmental > Aquatic > Marine > Coastal > Sediment | place: USA... | reverse complement strand
GGCACATTAGAATCAAAAATAAAAACATCTTTGGTTTTGCCTTTTGGAGTAGGTTATAAAATGAGATTGGCAGAAAACGTTGGTATTGCTTTTGAAACTTCCTTTCGATATACTTTTAAAGACGAAATTGACGGCAATCTACATTCCGTTCCTGGCTTGGATTTTGGAAACCCTAATAGTGACGATTGGTATGTTTTTACAGGCGTTACCATAGTATATGCATTTGGGCGTCCAGGCTGTTACAGTGGTGAATTTTAAGAAATGGATATTAAATCTCAAATAGACTCACATAAACTTCCCAATCATGTTGCTATCATAATGGATGGTAACGGTCGATGGGCCAAACAAAAAGGAATGGCCAGGGTTTTTGGACATAAAAACGGTGTAAAAGCGGTAACAGAAACCGTTGAAACTGCCGCCGAATTAGGCATTAAAGTACTTACACTTTATGCTTTTTCAACCGAAAACTGGAAAAGACCAAAAAAAGAAATTGATGTATTGATGAGCCTGCTGGTAAGTTCTTTAAAAGATGAGCTAGCTACACTCCAAAAGAATAATATCAAACTGCAATCGATCGGACAGATCGAAAATTTACCAAAAAAGGCTCAAAAGGAATTAAATGAAGTTATTAAACTTACTAAAAATAATAGCGCTTTGGTTCTCAACCTTGCATTAAGTTATGGATCAAGAGAAGAAATTGTTAAGGCTATTAGAAAAATTTCTAAAAAAGTTGTTAATAAAGAACTATCTATAGAAGAAATTGATGAAAAAATTATAAATAATCATTTATATACTTTTACTTTGCCCGACGTTGATTTTTTGATCCGTACAAGTGGTGAAAAACGCATCAGTAATTTTCTGCTTTGGCAAATTGCCTATGCAGAATTGTACTTTACAGATGTGTTATGGCCAGATTTTAGAAAAGAAGATTTTTTTAAAGCCATTTTGGATTACCAGCATCGCGAGAGACGCTTTGGGAAAATTAGTGAACAAATTGAACTTGATAATGAATAAACTAATAGTCAAACTATTACTCCTTGTATTTACCTTCACTGCAACCATAAGTAATGCTCAAGATATAATTCCCGAAACAACCGAGTCTACCGACAGTATTTCATCAAATCAAAATATCGATAGTATCCCTGCTAAAAAGATTTCTTTGAGTGATATTAATTTTACCAAGGTTGATACGTATATCTTAGGTGGATTATCATTTAAGGGGAATCAGCAATTTACAGATCAATCCATAACTGCCTTTTCCGAATTACAGGTTGGTCAGCCTATTAAGATTCCAGGTGACAAGTTAACGGCTGCCATTAAAAAATTATGGAATTCTAAATTATTTAGCAACGTAGACGTCTATGTTATTAAAATTGAAGATAAGACTATTTACCTTGAATTTGAAGTACAAGAGCTTTCAAAATTGAGCACAGTAACATTCGAAGGCGTTAAAAAAAATAAGGCTGCTGAGCTTCAAAAAGAAACAGAGTTTAAAAAAGGCGCAATGCTCACCGAGAATTTAATAACGACAACGAAAAACTATATAAAGAAGAAATATGTTGATAAAGGCTATTTAAAAACTAAAGTAACCATTAACACTAAAATTGACACAACAGACAACAATACTGAAAAGGCGTTGGTTGTAGTGGATAAAGGCGATAAGGTTAAAATTAAAAATCTGCGTTTTCAAGGTAACGAGGCCTTTAAAGTTAAACGACTTAAAAAAATACTGAAGAAAACCAAACAGAAAAGCATTACTCATGTTTTTACCCCATCACGCTATCGAGAAAAAGAGTATACAGAAGATTTAGAAAGACTCATAGAAAAATATCGTGAAAAAGGGTTCCGAGATGCCCAAGTACTTAAAGATTCTATTTCTTGGAACGATGATAATACCATTAATTTAGATATTACCTTAAATGAGGGTAAAAAGTATTATTTTGGAGATATTAAATTTTTAGGGAATTCTGTTTATTCAGACGATCAGCTAATTCAATTTTTAGGTATAACTAAGGGAGATGTTTATAATGGAAAACTGTTAAATGAACAGGTAAAAGGAGATGGAACACCAGATTCACAAGATATTACCAATTTTTATTTAAACAACGGTTATTTATTTTCGAGTGTTACACCTGTTGAAATAAGGGTTGAAAATGACACCATAGACATTGAAATTAGAATTCGAGAAGACGAACCGGCAAATATTAGAAAGATTACCTTAATCGGAAATCAAGTTACCAATGACCATGTGATTTTCAGAGAACTACGCACCAAGCCAGGCAGTTTGTTCAGCAGAGCCGATATCATCCGATCCATTCGTGAAGTTGGCCAATTACCATATATTGATGCAGAGAATATCGTACCCGATGTAAAACCTAATTATGGTGATAAAACTGTAGACATAGAATATAGTATCGCAGAAAAAGGAGCAAGTCAGATTGAATTACAAGGCGGTTTTGGTGGTGGTGCTTTTATAGGTACTTTAGGTTTATCCTTTAGTAACTTTTCGGTAAAAAATCTATTCAACGGTGAAGAGTATAAACCAGTACCCCGGGGAGATGGTCAAACAGTTTCATTAAGAGCTCAGGCCAGTCGTTTTTCTAGTACATATAGTTTATCATTTACCGAACCATGGCTTGGTGGTAAAAGACCGAGATCATTGTCATTCTCGCTATTTAGTTCAAGCCAATTTAGTTTTAACCCAGCCACCAGAGACGTTGATAAATCTCAAAAGTTAAATATAATAGGAGCTACTATCGGTATTAGTGAGAGATTAAGGTGGCCTGATGATTATTTTACATTATCTACGGTTTTAAGCTATCAGCGATTTAATCTAGATAATTTTTTCTTAGGAACTTTTGGATTTAATAATGGTATTTCGAACAACTTATCATTGGCCGTTAATTTTGGTAGAAATTCCGCCGGACCTAATCCAATATTCCCAACAACAGGATCTCAGTTCAACGTTGGTGCTAAAATGACTCCACCCTATTCACTATTTAGTGATAAAGACTATGCAGGACTTTCCCCACAAGAAAGATTTGAACTTCTAGAATTCTATAAGATTAATTTCTCCGGTAAATGGTATACCACGTTAACGGGAAAATTAGTTTTAATGTCAAATGCTGAATTTGGATTTTTAGGAGCATATAACAATGCTTTAGGTGTGTCACCATTTGAAAGATTTTATGTAGGTGGTGATGGATTAGCCTCAGGTCAGTTTGATGGTAGGCAGACTATTGGCTTGCGTGGTTATGAAAATAGCAGTTTATCTCAAAATACTGGTGGGACCATTTATAATAAATTTTCATTTGAAGTAAGATACCCCCTTACATTAAAGCCTTCTGCCTCTATTTATGGCCTGGCATTTTTAGAAGGTGGTAATTCATTCAATGGTTTTGATAACTTTGAACCTTTCAATTTAAAACGCTCTGCCGGAATTGGTGTAAGAATATTTATGCCGGCATTTGGTTTATTAGGAATAGATTTTGGACATGGCTTTGATGACGTGCCAGGTGTGCCCGGTGTAAAATCAGGATGGCAAACTCATTTTATAATTGGTCAACAATTCTAAGTAAATTAGTAACTTTGGGCATGATTAATAAGTTTGGCACGATTTTTTCAAAATACCTTTAAAATAATGATACGTAAAGTTCTATTTTTTTTAGCAGTTGCAATTAGCCTTAATGCGCTAGCACAAAAGCCTCAGCGTATAGGATATATAGACATGGAATATATATTAGAAAATGTTCCTGAATATAATGACGCTCAGTCCAGGTTGAATGCTAAAGTTGCAACCTGGCAACAAAAATTAGACGGATTGAAACGTGAAATTGAAGTAATGAAGACGGACTTAAGTAATGAAAAGCCATTGCTTACCAAGGAATTAATAGATGAACGCGAAGAAGATATTCAAATTAAGGAATTAGATCTTAGGAATTTACAGGCCGCATATTTTGGCCCAACCGGTGATCTATATTTATTGAGAAAACAATTAGTGAAACCAGTACAAGATCAAATTTATAATGCTGTCCAAAATATAGCAGTTAGTAAGAATTATGATATTATTTTAGATAAATCGAGTGATCTGATCATGCTTTATGCAAATACCAGATTTGATGTTAGCGAGCTAGTGCTAAATAGCATTGTGCGTGGAAGAAAAAAGGCGCAATTAGAAGAGAAAAAGAATCAACAACAAGTTGATGTTGAAGATGCCGCTGATAATGTCCAAGTGAAGCTTGATGAAAGAGCAAAGAAAAGAGAAGAGTTACAAAATAGAATTAAAGAACAACAAGAAGCAAGAGCTAAACAAAGGGAAGAATTAAAAAAAGCAGCAGCAGAAAAAAGGGCCCAGCGATTAGAAGAGATTGAAAATAGAAGAAAAAATCTTACAGAAACTGTAAGTAAGTCTAAAGAGGCAGTTACAGATTCAATAAAAACTGAACCACTGGATTCATTACAGAGGGTTTCGATTGAAAAAGAGAAAGACAGTTTAAAAAATAGCAAAAGAGCCGCCTTGTTAGATAAGATAAAAAAACAACAGGAAGCAAAAGCAAAAAGGCGTGAAGAAATTAAAAAAGCAGCCGAAGAAAAAAGAAAAAAAAGATTAGAAGAAATTGAAAAACGAAAAAAACAACAAGAAAATAACAATTAATATTAATACTCAAAACAAATGAAACTATTTAAAAATCTATTATTAGTAAGTGCATTATTTTTTGCTTTTGCGGTTACGCAGGCACAATCTAAAGTAGCACATATAAATACCGAAGAATTGGTATCGTCTATGCCAGAGACTAAGCAAATGCAGGAGGAATTAAAAAAAGTTGCAGCTGCCTATGATTCTGAATATAAAAGTCAAGGAAGTTCACTTCAGGCTAAATTAAAGAAATATGGAGCTGAAGCTGCGACACAAACTGATGCTGAAAACGCTAAGCGTGAAGCAGAAGTTCAAGATTTGAACAAAAAGATTCAGTTATATGCTCAAACTGCCCAACAAGAATTACAGAAAAAGGAGTTCGATCTTTATAAGCCTATCGCAGAAAAAGCAGAAAAAGCCATTAATGATGTTGCTGCAGAAAAAGGTATTGAATACGTTTTTGATTCTTCTCCCGGAAAAGGTCTATTAGTATATAAAGGTGAAGATTTAATGACTGCTGTTAAAGCAAAATTGGGAATTAAATAAAATTCTCAAAATTGGAATAATTAATTAAATCCCACTCCCGATAGTTATCTGGACGTGGGATTTTTTATTTTTGTAATTAATGAGTGCTACCCAACCTATAGGTATTTTTGATTCTGGTGTCGGAGGATTATCAATTTGGAAAGAAATAGTTACGCTCTTACCCAACGAAAATACAATTTACTTAGCCGATAGTATTAATGCTCCTTATGGTAAAAAATCTAATAAAGAGATCATTAAATTAAGTGTTAAGAATACGAATTTACTATTAGAACTCGGCTGTAAAATAGTTGTAGTAGCTTGTAACACTGCCACCACCAATGCGATTGACCATTTGCGCAACAAATACAATGTTCCTTTTATTGGCATTGAACCAGCCATAAAGCCTGCTGCCTTAAAAACCAAAACCAACGCCATAGGTATATTAGCTACAAAAGGAACTTTAAGTAGTAAGCTCTTTAGTACTACTTCTCAAAAATTTGCTGAAGGCATTAAGGTAATCGAACAAGATGGTGAAGGTTTAGTTCCCTTAATTGAAAAAGGCGAGGTCGATTCTGTTGAAATGCATAATTTATTAAAGCAATATATAAATCCAATGATAAAACAGCATATAGACTACCTCGTTTTAGGGTGCAGCCATTATCCGTTTTTAATTCCACAAATTAGAAAGCTGGCGGGTGAAAATGTTACCATAATCGATTCTGGAGAAGCCGTCGCCCGACAGACAAAGGCTATTCTTGAAAAATTTAATTTATTAAATGACAACAATCCTAGAGCGAAGCATCAATTGTATACAAATGCCGACATTAATGTTATGCAACACATTATTGATAAGTTTCAAATTGAATGTGCAATCTCTTATTTAGATTTCTGATCGACTATTTCTAATAATATGAATTGGTTTTTCTGAGGGCCTAACTTGTTAAAATTATTATCTGCTACTAATAATAAAGTTTTGTTTTTGTTCGATAAAATTGGGCCAAAAGAGATACCTTCAATATTGTCAATACTTTTCTCCGTTAAACTATCCCTAATACTTTCAAAATCGAATAACAATTCCTTTTTAGCCGGTATATAAGCCCCCTCTTTCAAAGTATCAAAATCCAAAATATTGGTTGCTTTTGAAGCATCAACATTAAATATTTTCACGGTGTTTCCTTGATTGCCTAATCCACTTGAATAACTGCGCTCAACCACATAAAATTTATCTTTCTCGTACATTAAAATATCCGTTAATCCGTTAACGGCAAAATTTCCTTTAGGAGCTTTCGCGATTAGGCCTAATTTGTAGGCAAACGCTTTTGTGGGAAGGTTAGATCCTTCATCTATATAAGTTATTCTAACAGGCGAATTTGTAATAACCAATGCCGGCTCAACACCATCAGCTTCCAATGGTAATTCCATAGCAATCCAATATCCCTTATTCTCAAAACCAATTGTTAATCCTTCTAGGGTGCCGTTATGCCTGGGTTTTTGTATACTCGAAGATTTAATATGTGCTGGTATGTTATAATATTTTTTGACCGTGCCTAAAGTATCTACAGAAAGAAGAAGTGGGTCTTTATTTGTCGATATATGTCCTTCACTGGTCAATAATAATTCATTATTCGAACCATATCGAATAGATTCAAGATCTAAATAATTGATAGAATCGATAACCCTGATCACTTTCAGTATGGTAATATCTTCAAATTTTCCTTGCTGAATATCAATTGCAGCTTTATAAAATCTAGGATCATAGGCGTCATCGGATACCAAATAATAAATTCCGTTATGATAATCTATCCCAGAGAGACCGCCAACTTGGGTGCCGTTGACAATAATATTTTCTGATAAAATATACTCATCTAAAAATTTAAGCTTAACAAAATTATGCTCTTTGGTAGCAATGCTTTTACAGCCAATAATGCTTATAAATATTAAAAAAAGAAAAGTCGTATTTTTCATTAACTATTTATACCAACTGGCGTATTTAACATAGCTGTTTGCTATTCTGTCTATTTCCCCAGAAATAAGTGCTTCTGAAACATCATTCACCTTTTTGGCAGGTACGCCCGCATAAACGCTTCCGGACTTTACCAAGGTACCTTTCGTAACAACAGCGCCAGCAGCTATAATGGAATTCTTTTCCACAATACAATCATCCATAATAATGCTTCCCATACCGACCAATACATTGTCATGTATTGTACAAGCATGCACAATAGCATTATGACCAATGGAAACATTGTTACCTATATTCGTGGGGCTTTTTCGATAAGTACCATGAATTACGGCTCCGTCTTGTACGTTAACCTTGTTGCCTATTTTTATATAGTGTACATCTCCTCGAAGTACGGCGTTATACCAAATGCTACATTGATTACCCATTACTACATCACCTACTATTACAGCGTTCTCTGCAATAAAACAATCTTCGCCAAATTGGGGAGTTTTCCCGTTAAGTTTCTTTATAATCATTTAAAATAACTTAATAATGATGCTTTTTTTGAGGCTGACACACTCAATTTTGTACCGGTCGACAAAATTATGGTACCTCCTTTTCCTTTATTATAAGTTGTAATATAAGCTACATTGACCAAATAAGATTTGTGTATTCTTGCAAATCCGTTTTCATGAAGTATATCTTCAAAATACTTTAAAGTTTTACTCACTAATTTTTTTTGATTATTTGTTAAAAATAATTCCGTGTAATTGTCATCTGCTTTGCAATATAAAATATTTTGAATATCCAGTACTTCGAATCCGTTTTGGATGGGAATGGTAATTTTGTGATTCGTGGGATTAATATTCGGGATCAAAACCGAATTTTGTAATTCAGTTTCCTTCTTTTTTATTTCAGCAACATAATCAACAGCTTTGATCAATTCATCAATAGAGATTGGTTTTAACAAATAATAAGAGGCATGATTGTTTAATGCTTCAATGGCGTACTGATTATAAGCAGTAACAAAAACAACTTCAAAGTTAGAATGATCTACCTTTTCAAGCAGGTCAAAGCCACTTCCATACGGCATTTCTACATCTAAAAATATGAGATCGATTTCATTATTTCTAATCAATACCAAAGCGTCATCTATATTCGATGCTTCGCCTAAAACCTCAACAGTTGGACAATATTTAGCCAAATAATTTCTTAGTATTTCCCTACTCGTCTTTTCGTCTTCAACTATGATAGATTTGAGCTTCATCAGTCTTTTTTAAGGGTTAACATCACTTTAGTTCCGGTTTTATCATCATATAGATCTTGAATAAGTACATCTACCTTGTCTTTGTACATCTCATTTAAGATCTTTATACGCTGTTTGATATTATTCAAGCCTTTTGATTGCTGTTTCTTTTGATGTTCCGTTTTCAATTCTGCCGATTTTGTTCTTCCGATACCATTATCTGTAATTTCGATAATTATTGTTTCATCATCTTTTTTAAATAATGCTACTTTTAAAAAGCCCTTTTCTTTTTTGTATCGTAAACCATGCCATACTGCATTTTCGATATAAGGTTGAAGCAACATTGGAGGTATTTGAAAGTGATCTTGTTCTATTCGATCATCAACAATAAGTTCATAGTCGAATTTATCTTTAAACCGAGAATGTTCTAATTTTAAATACAGGTTTAATAATTCGAGTTCCTTTTCGAGTGATATAAAATCTTCTTCAGAATTTACCAAAACACTTCGCATTAAGGTTGAAAAATCTGTTAAATAACGGTTTGCTGTTCTTTCGTCATTTTGAGCGATAAAACTATTTACAGAATTCAATGCATTAAAAATAAAATGCGGATTCATCTGTGTTCGCAATGATTTAAGTGCTAACAGATTATTAGCTAATCTTCGTTGCCTGTTACTTTTAAACATCCAAAACAAAGAGAATAATAGTAATATAAGTCCGGCAAGTAAGGAATAGATTATGATCCTTTGCCTTCTTTCATTTTCAATTGTCAATCGGTTCTCCGATTGATATAGTTGTAATTTACTTTCGGAAAGTGCTCGGTCTTTCTCTAAACTTGTTATTCTATTTTGCTTTTCAGCTAGATCCTTGTTTAGGTTTACTATTTCATTTATTTCATTTTCTTTCTGTCTGTATAACTGATCGACCAATGAAACATATTTTTTATAATTACTCAATGCCTTATCATCATTCCCTAAAGAAACATATACTTCAGATAGTTTCTGAATGGCATCTTTCTGAGTTTCAATATCGTTTATGCTTTCTGCCTCAGAAGCACTTTCTTCCAGAAGTGGGATGGCTTTATCTAATTTATTTTGTTTTATATAAGCATTCCCCAAGTCTAATTTAACTTTTGATTTAGTTAATGCTTTATCATTATCTTCTACGATGACTTCATCCAGATCTGCATCTTCCAAATTTTGCAAAATAGCTTGTCTTTGTTGAACTTCTTTATCAATATTTTTATTTCTGCTGTAAAAGTTGGCGGCACGTTGGTTTTCAATAACAGCCTTTTGAGGCTCCTTTTTTGAGACTGACTTCTGAGAGCTTAATAAGTAGCTTTCGGCTTTAACCGTTTCTCCTTTCGCTTCGAGAACCGAAGAAATCTTAGCATTCAGATCACTTATTTTAGCTGAATTCGATAATCTTTTGGCTAAGGTAAGTGCTGTTTGATACTCGTTGAATGATTTATCTAATTGATTAGTCTTATAATAATTATCGCCTAAACCCTCATAGATCTCAATTTTTTGTACCGAACCAACGTTAGCATCCTTAAGTAGAGAAAGATATAATTCCTGACTTTTTGAATGTTCAGCATTTAGAAAATATGCTTTGGCTAATTTTAATTTCAAAGAAATACTTGGTGTATAACTAACAGCTATTCCATAATTACTCGAGGCAAGATCGTATTGTTTTAGATTCATATAAACATCACCTAAAACACTATACGCATCAGACAGCTGCTTTTTATTCTTAGTTTCATTCGCAATTAAAAAAGTGCGTTCTATTAGATCTATGCTTCTCGTAGGATTTATCTTTTTATAAAAATTTGCCGAGTCTAATAAAAAATGAAAATGAGAATCTGCATTGCTCGTTTCCTTAACATACGAACCCGTCTTATCTCTTTTTTTTTGATCTATTCTCCCCGATTCATCAAAAACTTCATAATAAGTACTACCATCTAATCGATAAGAATTAATAACCTCTCCATTTCTGCTTAAAATGATCACATCGCCATTTTTTGCGTTGATCATAAATTCACCATTTGCATCTGTTATGGTCGAAATATTAGTGCCTTTTACTCTAATATGTATACCACTTAATGGTACTCCGGTTTGATCTGTGATTCTGTCGACATATACTTTATAGGGTAGATTTACCTCAGGAGAAATTTGACCTGTAATCTCAAAAATTACAGCAAATAACAATAAGAAAAATATGTTTATAGTTCTTTTCATTTACATTTTAACTTGGTAAAGCTACATACTAAAATTCGTTTTATAAAATACAAATAGGCAGATTATGGCCTATTTAGCTAATTAAAAAAGGTAAATATACTGGCATCCTTACTGAAAGAACCGTTTCACTCACTCAATGGTATAGCTGACTCATTCTTGTTTTTTTAAGTTCATTTTACAATCTAATTTTAGCTTAAATTAAATACAAAATATTATGAAAAATCTCAGAAAACTTCTAATTCTCATCCTAACTTTCAGTACACTAATGGCATTTTCTAAAGAAGATCCAATAAAAAAGCACACCATTAAAGTTGCTTTATTGCTAGATACCAGCAATTCTATGGACGGATTAATAAACCAGGCAAAATCTCAATTATGGGAAATTGTAAACGAACTTTCTTATGCAACTTGTGACAATCAGGATCCGGATCTATTGATAGCACTATATGAGTATGGAAATGACAATCTATCTTCTCGAGAAGGGTATATCCGACAAGTAATTGGATTTAGTGCTGATTTAGATGAGATTTCAGAGAAACTTTTTTCTCTTCATACGAACGGAGGCAATGAATTTTGCGGAGAAGTAATACAAACATCATTACGCCAACTAGATTGGGGTAAAAATCGAAATGATCTAAAACTCATATTTATTGCAGGTAATGAACCTTTTACACAAGGTAAAATTAACTATCAGGATGCCGCCATGCAAGCCAATGAGATGGGTGTAACTATTAACACCATATTTTGTGGAAATTATCAAAATGGAGTTCATGGAAAATGGAAAGATGGGGCAAGATTAACTTATGGTGATTATATGGCTATAGACCATAATCAAGCCATCGTACATATAAATTCACCATATGATGACCTGATAATTCAATTGAACAACGACCTAAACGACACTTATATATATTACGGTGACTCTGGAAGAAGTAAAATGCAACTACAAGAAGCGCAAGACGCTAATGCTGCAGAATTAAATGAAGTCGTTGTCGTAGGAAGAGCTGTAAGCAAAAGCTCAAGAATTTATAAAAATTCTTCCTGGGATCTGGTCGATGCCGAAAAAGAATCAGGGTTTAGTTATAGTAAGGTTGACAAAAAGAGTTTGCCAAAAGCGTTGCAAAACAAAACATCTAATGAGCTTAAAAAATATGTTGCGCAACAACGAAATAAAAGACAGGTAATTCAACAAAAAATAAATGAATTGAACACGAAAAGGCAAGATTATATTAAACAGAAAAGAAAAGAAAGTAATAGCCAAGGATCTCTTGATAGCGCATTATTAAACGCTATTAAAAAACAGGCGAAGCTCAAAAATTATGTTTGGTAATTAAAAACCCACATATGTGGGTTTTTTTAATTCTTAGATTTGAATAAAAACGGATTGTACTTTTGGATATACCTAGTTTAAAGGCAATAATAAATTAAAATTCTGAGGTTCTTCTGCTTCTTTCCTATATAATAACCTAGAAAAAGTACATTTTTTATGATATGATAATTTTTAAGGATTTTAAATACATATAATTAACTACTTTTGACAAAAATTATAATAAGAAATGTTCAAAATAAACATAGAGACTACTGGCACGCCAACAATATTAAAATTTGTAGCGAATACTATTTTAACCGATGGCAGTTTTGAATATAATAATGTTGAAGATGCAACGAATTCGATACTAGTACAGCAATTATTTCATTTGCCTTTTGTTAAAAAAGTATTTATAACAGCTAATTTTATAGCGATTGAAAGGTATAATATTGTTGAATGGCCAGAGGTACAGGAGGAATTACAACAAGTTATCGAGGATTATTTAAATAAAAATGGATCTCTTTTTAATGTAGAGGAAGAAATTAAAAAAACACCAGTGCAGATCTACGCGGAAAGCACGCCGAATCCAAATGTAATTAAATTCGTAACTAATAAACTTCTTACAACTCAAAATATTGAAATCCTATCTGCCGAAGATACTTCGGGAGTACCAATAGCTATTTCTTTATTTAAATTCCTTTTTATAAAAGAAGTATTTATTTCAGAAAATTATATTTCGATAACAAAAACTAGCGATTTAGATTGGTTTGAAATTACAAATGAACTTAGAGGTTTCCTTAAAAATTATATTGAAGAAGGCAAACCTATTATAGATCAATCATATCAGCCAGTTCAAAATACGACCATACTAAATGCCGATGTTGATCTTGGAAACCTCGATGAAATCTCGCAAGAGATCATTTCCATTCTTGATGAATACATTAAACCAGCGGTGACATCAGACGGTGGTAATATAATGTTTCAATCTTATAATACCGAAAGTAAAACTGTTAATGTGATCTTACAAGGTGCCTGCAGTGGTTGCCCTTCATCTACGATTACTTTAAAAAACGGTATAGAGGCAACTCTCAAGCAATTATTGCCAAACAAAATTGAAGAGGTCGTTGCTATTAATGGATAATTTAGTGAATTTATTACATCAATAATTTTGTATCTTTACTTCTAATATATTATTTAACTTAAAAAAACTAAAATGGCAGTAATGAAAGTTATTGAAGTGATGGCAAATTCTAGTAAAAGCTGGGAAGATGCCACTCGAAATGCAGTTAAGCATGCTTCAAAAAGTGTAAAACATATTAAGTCTGTATTTGTACAATCACAAAGCGCAGTAGTAGATGGTGATGATGTAAAAGAATTTAGGGTAAATGTTAAAATTACTTTTGAAGTAAAATAAATAATTTACATAAAGTATAAAGGCGTTTTGAAGTACTTCAAAACGCTTTTTTTATTGCGTATATTAGCATAAAAAAGAATGCCTAACAAAATTATTCTTCTTTTTCTCTTATATCTATTACTAAGTTGTAATTCTCAAAATCAGAACACAATGACAGACCATAAATATACCAATGCCTTAATTAAAGAAACCAGCCCCTATTTATTACAACATGCTCATAATCCGGTTAACTGGTATGCCTGGAATGACGAAACCTTGGCCTTGGCCAAAAAAGAAAAAAAACTTATTCTCATTTCTATTGGTTATGCTGCCTGTCATTGGTGCCACGTTATGGAACATGAAAGCTTTGAAGATACTGCCGTAGCCAAAATAATGAATGAGCATTTTATAAATATAAAGGTTGATAGAGAAGAAAGACCAGATGTAGATCAGGTATATATGAATGCTGTTCAGTTGATGACAGGCCGGGGTGGCTGGCCGCTAAACTGTATTGCATTGCCCGATGGGAGACCGCTTTGGGGAGGCACTTATTTTCCAAAGGATAATTGGATGAATGCTTTAGAACAGCTGGCGAAATTATATAAAGACGAGCCGGAAAAGGCTGAAGAATATGCTGCTAAATTAACGGAAGGGGTTAAACAGTCTGATTTAATCACCTTAAACACTTCCGAAAAAGACTATAATTTAAACGAATTAGATTCCATTGTGGCCAATTGGAAAAAGTACATGGACCCTGAATTAGGTGGAAATGCCGGTGCTCCCAAATTTCCGATGCCTAACAATTATCAATTCTTATTGAGATATGCTGTACAAAAAAATGATAAACAAATTTTAGATTATGTTAATACAACATTAACTAAAATGGCTTTTGGCGGACTTTATGATCAAGTTGGTGGTGGTTTTGCAAGGTACTCGGTAGATGCCAAGTGGCATATCCCCCATTTCGAAAAAATGTTATATGATAACGGACAATTGGTAAGCCTTTATTCAAATGCTTATTTAGTTACTAAAAATAATTTATATAAAGATATAGTTTATGAAACCACTGCTTTTATAGAGCGCGAATTGATGAATAATGAAGGGGCTTTTTATTCTTCATTGGATGCTGATAGCAATAATAAAGCAGGAAAGCTGGAAGAAGGCGCTTTTTATGTTTGGACCAAAGAAGAATTAAAAGATATACTCAATGAAGATTTTGAGCTTTTTGCAGATTATTATAATATTAACGACACTTTTAAATGGGAGAATGAAACCTATCACCTATATAGAAATATTTCTGATAAAGAATTTTCAAAAAAACATGATTTGACAGTTGAATCTGTCACCAGAAAAGTGGCTCAATGGAAAAACCTTTTGTTAAAGAAAAGAGAGGAAAAAGAACGGCCGCGACTT
>Ga0316201_10001844_pt1 | contig 14704 bp, 8 predicted proteins | sample CS6wburrow_MG_FD_204516 | JGI IMG/M metagenome (GOLD analysis project Ga0316201, IMG submission 204516) | Coastal sediment microbial communities from Delaware Bay, Delaware, United States - CS-6 worm burrow | ecosystem: Environmental > Aquatic > Marine > Coastal > Sediment | place: USA: Delaware... | reverse complement strand
TTAAAAATCACATCTTCATTGATGACAACCTCCCGGACACGATCCTGGGAAGGGATATCATACATGACGTCGAGCATCGCATTCTCGAGAATCGATCGCAAACCGCGTGCACCGGTTTTACGCTTTAGGGCCTCCTTGGCAACAGCGACCAGAGCGCCATCGGTAAACTTGAGATCAACGTTTTCCATGTCGAAAAGCTTCTGGTACTGCTTGATCAACGCGTTCCTGGGTTCGCAGAGGATTCTGACCAGCGCTTCCTCGTCCAGTTCATCGAGAGTCGCGACAACCGGCAAACGTCCGATGAACTCGGGGATCAAGCCATACTTGAGCAGGTCACCCGGTTCCACCAGGCACAGCACCTCACCAATCTTCAGATCAGCCTTCTTCACAGACTCGGAACCGAAACCCATGGTTTTGGCGCCGATCCGTTGATTGATGACCGTTTCCAGCCCCGAGAAAGCTCCGCCGCAGATAAACAGGATGTTGGTGGTGTCCACCTTCAGGAATTCCTGTTGCGGGTGTTTGCGGCCACCTTTCGGTGGTACGCTGGCGGTCGTCCCTTCGATAATTTTCAACAGGGCCTGCTGGACACCTTCTCCGGATACATCCCTGGTGATCGAGGGGGAATCCGATTTGCGGGCAATCTTGTCGACCTCGTCGATATAGATAATCCCTTTCTGAGCCTTTTCCAGATCATAGTCGGCGGCCTGTAACAGGCTCAGGATAATATTCTCGACATCTTCACCGACATAACCGGCCTCGGTCAGGTTGGTCGCATCAGCGATTGCAAACGGGACATTCAGAACCCTGGCCAGGGTCTGGGCCAGTAGTGTTTTGCCGCTGCCAGTCGGTCCAAGCAGGAGGATGTTGCTCTTTTGTATTTCAACATCTCCGGCCTTTTCGGAGGCCTCGATGCGCTTGTAGTGATTGTAGACAGCAACCGCCAGGACTTTTTTCGCCCGCTCCTGCCCGATCACGAAATCATCCAGGACATCCCTGATTTCAACCGGCTTCGGCAGCAGGCCGTCGCCCATCGGAGTCTCATCAAGATGGGCTTCCTCGGCGATGATATCCTTGCACAGTTCTATGCATTCATCACAGATATAGACCGCCGGTCCGGCGATAAGTTTTTTTACCTCTTCCTGCGCTTTACCGCAGAACGAGCAGGTCAATTGATCACTGTGGCCACTCTTTTGCGTCACTTCCTCACCTCGTGTATGTCAGTCTTTTCTCGACACAATATCGTCGATGATACCATACTCTTTGGCCGCTTCGCTACCCATGAAGAAGTCACGCTCCGTATCGGACGACAACTGGCTGATCGGCTGGCCGGTATGCTCGGCCATGATCGAGTTCAGGGTCTCCTTCAGACGCAGGATTTCCTGGGCATGAATGCTGATATCGGTCGCCTGCCCCTGGAAGCCGCCGAGCGGCTGATGGATCATGATCCTCGCATGTGGCAGGGCGTAACGCTTACCGGAAGTTCCGGCCGAGAGCAACAAGGCCCCCATGCTGGCAGCCTGGCCGACACAGATTGTCGAGACAGGGGCTTTCAGGTATTGCATGGTATCGTAGATTGCCAGACCGGCGGTCACTATACCGCCTGGCGAGTTGATATATAGATGGATGTCTTTTTCAGAATCCTCCGATTCGAGAAAGAGCATCTGGGCAATCACCAGGTTGGCCACATGATCGTCAATCCCGCCGCCAAGAAAAATAATCCGGTCCTTGAGCAGCCTTGAGTAGATATCATAAGAGCGTTCTCCACGTCCGGTCTGCTCCACGACCATTGGAATCAGGTTCATGCGTCCTCCTCGGTTTTCTTGTCAGTCTTCTTGTTCGGTTTTTTCGGTGATACTTCCTTGACCTTGGCGCTGTCCAGGAGAAAGCTGATGACTTTTTCTTCCGCAATCTGCGCCATCAGGCCGACGCGGGCTTCAGGCGCGGCGTAGTATTTCTTCACTGTCTCGAGGGGAGCATTGGCCATGCTGGAAATCTCTTCCAGCTTGGCGTCAATTTCGCTCTCATCAGCCTGGATACTCTCCTGGCGGCCGATCGCTTCAAGGATCAGGTTGCCGCTGACCTGCTCAACAGCAGTGTCACGATAATTCTCGCGGAAATTCTCCGGCGTGATCCCGAGCATGGCTACAGACATCCCCTGAGACTGCATGCGGTTGCTGATATTTTCATACATGTAATCAAGCTGTTTGGCAATCATCGTCTCAGGGACTTCGATCGGGTTGCGCTCGATCAGGGCACTGACCAGCTTTTCACGCAGGTCATTCTCAACCCGGTTCTTCTCCTGGGTCTCGTGGCTCTTCTGCAATTCAGCTTTGAGTTCGTCCAGTGTATCAACGCCGAAACCTTTGGCAAATTCATCGTTCAGCTCCGGAACAACCTTTTCCTTGATCTCCTTCAACGTCACCTTGAAAACCGCCGGCTTGCCGGCCAGTTCTGCCTGGCCGTACTCTTCGGGGAAAGAGACTTCGACATCCTTGGACTCTTCCCGTTGCATGCCGACGACCTGCTCTTCAAAGCCGGGGATAAAGGAACCGGAGCCGAGTTCGAGGAGGTAGTCTTCTCCTTTGCCGCCGTCAAAAGCCTCTCCATCAACAAAGCCCTCGAAATCAATCACGACAGAATCACCCTTGCGGGCCTTTTTGCGGGTGGTGACTTCGAGCTGTGAGCGGGACGTGCGCATCTCTTCAAGACGCCCCTCAACAACCTTGGCATCGACAACAAGCTTTTCCTTTTCCAGGGCCAGCTTGGTGTAGTCCTTGGCCGTCACTTCCGGCTTGATCTCAACTTCTGCCTCATAGGTGAAGGCTTCCCCCTTGTTAATCCCGCTGCTATCGACAATGTTCGGCTCGCCAATCGCAGGGATATCATTCTCATCGAGGGCCTTGAAGTAAGTATCGTTGATCAGGCGGGTCAGGACCTCCTGCTCCATCTGGGCGCCATAATATTTCTCCAGAACCGAATCGGGCACTTTGCCGGCCCGGAAGCCTTTGACCTTGGCGGTCTTGCCGATCTTTTTATAGGCACGACCGATTTCCTTGTCGACTTGCTCCGGGGCAACCTCAAAAATCAGCTTCTTTTTTATGCTGCTGACATCTTCAACCTTCACATGCATGCTAACACTCCTCATTTGCTCTGCCATGACAGTGCCAGGGCACTGTAGCCGACAAGATTTATCAATAACTTTTCATGCTCAAGAATTTGGTGCGGGTGAAGGGACTCGAACCCCCACGCCTCTCGGCACTAGATCCTAAATCTAGCGTGTCTACCAGTTCCACCACACCCGCGAAACCAACTGGCCCATCGCATACAATTAAGGCCCGACATTTCCCGGGATAACCGCCACATTCTGAGGGGTCGACGGGGAAAAGGCAGGCCCGGAATATTTATGGGGTGAGTGACGGGGATTGAACCCGCGACAACCAGGGCCACAACCTGGTGCTCTACCGACTGAGCTACACCCACCATAAAGTACAGGATTCTAGACAAGGCAGAGGAATAATGTCAACGAGAAACCATTCCTCGAACACCTAATAACATGGCGCGCCAGGAAGGACTCGAACCCTCGACCGTCGGCTTAGAAGGCCGATGCTCTATCCAGCTGAGCTACTGGCGCTTTAAGTGGTCGGGGAGACAGGATTCGAACCTGCGACATCCAGTTCCCAAAACTGGCGCGCTACCAGGCTGCGCCACTCCCCGAAGGGCGATTTTCTAGCATGCCGGGAGCAATTATGCAAGAGTAAATCACACTTTACTCTTCCGTACGACAAGAAAAGCCTGATCGCTACTGACAGACTCGACCTCAGCTGTCTTCCAGGCTGAAACGGACGGGGATGCGAACCTGGCTGTCCACTGGCAAACCGGCCCGCGTTGCGGGGGTAAACTCCCAGCGTTTCACGGCTCTACTGGCGGCCCTGTCCAAAACCCGGTAGCCGCATGAGCTCTCCAGATCGACATCGTCGACCAGCCCTTTTGCCGAGACGCCCACCAACAGCCACACCACGCCCTCCCAATGTCTCTGGCGAGCTATGTAGGGGTATTCCGGCAACGGGTTGTTGCGATAGTTCGGCATCGCTTCAATCAAGGACCCGCCTATCGTCCCCGCAACATTGTGATCAGAAGCCTGGCTATCGGCATTCTGTGCAACATGAACCTCCTGTACGGCCACATCGGCAATCCCATCCCAATGGGTCATTTCAACAGGACTGGTCATCAAGGCCACTTCGTCCCGAGGCTCAACACAGACCAGATCTGTCGGCACATCTTCCTCTGCTTCCTCTGCTTCCTCTGCCAATTTTTCGACAACTTCGACACTTTCCTTTACCGGTCTTGGTTTTGGCGGCGTCATGAGAGGCGGCTTCACGACCGGATCGGGGGAATTGCCTGGGGCGTTTTTGGCCGTTACTTTTTGCTCTGCAATCGCGGGGTTCTGATTCGTAAGGACTTTCGGAGTGTCAACATCAGCAAAGGTTGGATCGTCTGCAGTGGGAACCAGTGCGACAACAACCGCAGAGGGGCCATCGTGCACTGCAGCAGGTTGGCTCGCCCAGTTGTAATAAGTTACGCCGCCATGAATCCCCGCAGAGACCAGCAGACACAGCGAAAGCCGAAGGGTTGTGGGAATAGAGGTAAACTGGTTCAATATCATCTAGAGACTCAGACCTGGAGGTTACAGGGAACACCTTCGGGCCATTCGGTTGATCGGGTCAGGCCGCAAGGAGATCAAACCGATCGGAACTAGAGGTTTTTAGGTTGACACTTGCCGGCGAATATTAAGAGAATATGTCGTTTTATTAGTCCGAATAAACAACAACTTAACAACTCAGTCAAGTGCTATTCATGTCTTTCCGGAAATCAATAATACTCGTTGCCATTGTCATGGCAGTGCTTCCGACAAGTTTGTCCGCTGAGGAGACTGCGGGCAACGAGCAGCCTCCCGCTACGTCGGGGAGTATTCCTACCATGGGACAGGTGACCGTAGTCGGCATCGCAGAAAACCTGATTTCAGGAAGTTCGGAGCTGCCCAGTGACATCCTGCGAGCCCTGCCGAAAAAAAACAGCAGCATCACCGAGACCATCACTATTCTGCCTCGGGTCCAGATCGGTGAAGGGCAAAGGACCTCGGAGAATTCCGGCGAGATCCTGCCGCCGCTCATTTCTATCTCTGGCGGACGCGCCTATGAAAACAATTACACGATCGATGGCATCAACCAGAGCAGCGTTCTAGACCCCTTGACGGGTAACAACATTGCAGAAAACATCAGAGAAGTCCCGAGCCATCCCCAACGTGGCTTCATCCATCAGGACCTCATCGACAGCCTGACGGTTTATGACAGCAACATCCCGGCCAGGTTCGGTGGCTTTACCGGCGGTGTCGTCGATGCCGAGACCCGGTCACCTTACAACGAGTTTGCTGGTCAGGTCAGCTTCCGAACCACCCGGGACTCATGGACCGAGTTCCATATTGACCCCGACATGAAAGATGAATTTTACCATTCAACTGACCAGCAGCTGCAGCCACACTTCAAAAAATACGATATCGGCCTGGAACTCGATGTACCGATCAATGATGAAATGGCGTTCTTGGTTGCGTATAAAAGGATTCAGTCCGACCTGGAGATATTAAACATCGACGACTGGGACGAGAACCGTAAAACTATCGAAAATTACTTCCTGAAATATGTATGGCTACCCAAAACACCTTATACGGTGGAATTGACTGCCAGTCACACGCCATCCAATGAAGAATTTTTTATCGACGGGGCCAGAGACAGTGATATCGAGATTGAGCGTGGCGGGTATAGCCTCAGCGGCAAGCTGACAGGAGAACTGCCATTCGGTTTTCTGGAAGCGTCATCTTCTTACATGACTAATGACAGTTCGAGGAACGCCAACCCACATCACTATTTCTGGCCATCCGACACGCCCTCCAAGAACTGGGGAGAACAATACGGGCTTCCATGGAGTGCAGAAGGTGGTTACGGAGACATCGACAACGAGGAAGAAAGCCTGCAGGCATATCTTGACCTGGTCTCGAAACCGGCAACCATCTACCGGACTTTCAACACATTTAACCTGGGGCTCGAAGCCAGCCACGATAAGGGCTCTTTTGATCGCAAACGAACGACCTACGAACACGCCCTGAACAGAGCGGTCGAGGACCCGGCGGTTGACTGCAACGATGATGACCCTTCTTGCATCAGCAACGAAGTTTACTTTCGGGAAAGACGTGTCTATTTTGCAGAATCCCAGGAAGTAACGGTCAACAGTTTTTCTGCCTACTTTGACGACTTGATCGAAACAGGCCCGTTCAGTTTCCGGCCCGGGGTCCGCCTCTCCTACGACGATTTCATGGAGAACACAGACATATCCTACCGCTTTGCAGGGACATGTGACCTGTTCAGGAATGAAAGTACCATCATCAAGGGCGGTTACAACCGTTATTACGGAAAAGCTCTGCTGACATACAAGTTACGTGAAGGCCGGACTCCCTACCTGAAAGAGACCCGTTCCATGAATCCGGATGGCTCACTGACAACCTGGGCACCGGGATCGAACGAAGCGTTTTTAAGGTATCAATATTCAGGTCTTGACACACCTTACTCCGATGAATGGAACATCGGAGTCGTACAGAGATTCCTGGGTGGCAGTCTGGAAATCAATTACCTGGAACGTGATAACCGGAACCAGTTTGCCAAGGAGCTGTTCACAGTCGATGTCGATGGCACCACCATCCGCGGCTGGGAGCTCAACAACAACGGTTCAAGCGAGTACAAGAGTACCAAGCTTTCGTGGGAGCGACAATGGCAGAACCATTTCCTGAACATCAATTACACTTACAGCGATCAGGAATCGAGTAACGATTCATATGATGATACTTTTGACGAAGATGATCTTGAAGACAGCGTCTGGTATCAAGGCAAGCTGATCAGCCTGGATGATTTACCTCGACCGGACTATAACCGCGAACACCTGTTGAACATCATTTATGTCGGCCGGTTGCCCGGCAATATCACCTTCACAAATGTTGCCCGTTATCACAGCGGTTACGAGACACTCGAGGATACCAGGGACAACATTACCCTGGCATCAGGAGAGAGATACGACATCTACGACAAGTTTGAACAACCCCACTACTGGATTTTTGACTGGAGAATAGACTGGGAGAAAATCATCCTTCGGAGCCAGAGGATCGTCCTTTCCCTGGAGATCAACAATGTTTTTGATGAGAAGATCGAGGCAGGCGGGAATGATGGCGTATACGAACTCGGCCGCCAGTTCTGGCTCGGCATGACTTATAAATTCTAGCTTCGTGACTAGTTGCGCGGAGGCTCGAGCGACACCCTGTTTTGTGAGCTTTCGTCGTAGAGGTAGACATACCCCCCCACCCCATTTTCCGGCACTTCGCCCTGCACCAACTCACTGTTGACAACCTGATAATTCATCAATTTTTCCGGAAGAGGCAACTTCAGAATCCCGCCGGGATGGTTGCTGATCAGGATTCCATCCGGTACGGTGGCAATCTCGTTGGCACGCAACGGAGTAGGCAAAGAGCCGATCGGCAGAAGTCGGCCCGGCTTGCTGGCATCGATCATGTAAACCCCCTCATCTCCATCAGCGACCAGAAGAAGGTTCTCGTGCAACACCATTTTCCTGGCTAACCCTGGTGTATCGACGATCTGTGTTAATTCGGGACGTTCCGGTTTAGCAAAATTGATAATGTAGACACCGCCGGCTCCTTGCGAAATGTATGCAAACTGGCCATTAATAAAGATATCCTGGGCAACAGAGGAGGACTGGAGGTGCTCCGGTGGGCTCACCTCTGAAATCTGGGATGGATTCCTATGGTCAGAGACGTCAACAACCTTGAGACCTTCATATTTCGTAGCAATCAGCAGCATCCCGGGCTTCAGGAACTTCATGTGCACCGGCCGACCGGAGATCCCTAATTCGGCGACAACAGACATCTCTCCAGATTCCGACCCTGACATAATCCGTAGCCCACGACGATGCAGAACATGTAGACACTCTCCGGAGTATACCGCGTCCAGCGCTCCGCCTTCCATCACGATGGCCCCGGCCGTACTCACTTCACCGGCTTCCGACATTCGGAATATGCTGACGCCGTCTTCATCATGCAAGGTCAACAAAGGGCCAGAGGTGGACGAGCCTGAACGGCCCTCATCGGCCAGGACGCTCAGGGTCTTGTCTCTGCGATAGCCGAAAAGACGGCCGTTCCAGGAATACAACGCTTGATAGTTTCGATCAACATGAGTCGCCGGAGAAAAACTACTCTGTTCGATCTCTTCCATTGTAAACGCAACCAGCCCTTGTCGTCCGTCCTGCCTAGAGGCATAAATCATGCCCTCCTGGGCATTCATGGCAATGGTGGTCGAAGGGAGCATGAGGTGCCCAGAAACGACTGAGTTGCCAGAGGGTTTCACGTCGACCAGAGCAATCCCGGCCGACACTAGACTGACGGCCAGTTGATCATTTCCGGGAATCGCTATTACCCGGTATGGTGGCCCGGGAATCTGCAAACTGAAATAGTCTTTCAGCCTTGGCCACGAGGAGAGAGGAAATAGCCTGATTGAACCGTCCGCTACAGCCACCGCCAGGTGATTTCCCGAGAAGGCAATGCCCCTGAGCCCACCTTTTTCGAGACCAGCGATTTTCAGAGTGCCTGACCTTTCAATCCGGCCTCCTTGTGAAATATTGTAAAAAAACAAGTGGTTGTCAAGTGAAGCGACCACCAGCCGGTCATCTGAAATTGCAATTCTCCATGGCTTGTATAATACGTCCAGGAGCTCTGGCGACATGTTCTCTTCGGCAGGGTCGATTCTGCCAAGTCCCCTGTACACATTAACGAAATAAATCTGGTCAGCAGATATGGCCATGTCAGCGACATGCCCTGCCAAAGGGATGAGTTTTATTAGCTTCAAATCTTCCGGGTTGCTCAGATCGACGATGGCCATGCCGGAACCGCGTGTCATACTGACCAGGGCTCGATCACCGAGTATGCCGACTTCCTTGATGAAATCGGGGAGTTCCAGCGAACTCAGTAGCGTCGGCCCACTAGGGGTGGACAGGTCAATTGTGACCAGCTTGTTCAGGAAACACCCAGCAAGGGCAATCTGTCCACGCACAGCGACGGTTCGTACTGTTGCTCCAGGCAGGATTCCCCATTGAAGAGCATGCTCATCAACCATATCGGCAGCGTGCAGGATGCGAACATTGTCATGCATTCCCTCCCCGTAAAGTGAGAGAAGTGCCTTCGAACCCCGGTTCTCACTGATCGCAGCGTGAGTCATGCTGACTGGCAGGCCTGCTCTCTGCTTTTCCGTTGTTATCGTTGCAACCAGTGCACTCAGGACGAAAATATACGCAAGCACCAGGAGGTACCAGAAAGACCCTTTGAAATGAAATCTACTCTTCCGTGATTTTTCCATCAGTTTTAAACGGCTGAATTTTCGGTATGGGAAGACGCACCCTGCGGTTTATGTACCAGCCATTTCTGCAGCATGGCTTGCATCTCCACTTGCCGGAAGGGCTTACTGAGAAAGTCGTTCATGCCTGCAGCAAGACACTGGTCTTCATCTTCATCACGGGCATAGGCCGTCAGAGCAACAACCGGAGTAACGATCCCTTTTGCACGCAGTTGGACCGTAGCCGTAAAACCATCCATCTGCGGCATCTGGCAATCCATCAGGACCAGGTCAACTACTTCTTTCTCAAGGAATTCGACCGCTGCTTGGCCATTATCGACAATTGTCAGATCGAACCCCATATGCTCCAGAATAATAGAGATAAGACTCTGGGTCGTAGGATTGTCCTCAGCCAACAGGATACGCAGCCCTTTGCCCGTCTCGCTTAAAGGAGGCTGTTCTATGCCATCTTCCACCGATTCGACGGATTCAGCTTGACCTTCCGCAAGATCCCGTGTCGAAAAGGGCCGTTCCGTAGCGGATAAGGGCAGACAAACATTGAAAGTACTCCCCTGGCCTGGCGTGCTCTCAAACGAGATGGTTCCCCCCATGGATTGAACGAGATCTTTAACTATGGCAAGGCCAAGACCGGTCCCTCCGTATCTGCGTGTCGTACTGCTGTCTCCCTGGTCAAAGGAATCAAAAATACGAGCCTGAATATCCGAATCAATTCCGTGACCGGTATCCTCGATGTCGAATACGCAATTGCAGAGGTCCTCAGCCTCATCGAAGGCTGCCCGCAGTGAAACCGAGACTTTGCCGATATCCGTAAACTTGATGGCATTGCTGACCAAGTTAAGTAGAATCTGGCGGATCCGGCCCGGGTCACCGATCACTATCGGCATCACATCAGGCGTATACATCACAACTTCGATCCCTTTGGCGTGGGCATTGACCTTCATCATTTGTACGACTTCTTCCGTCAACTGTTTCAAATCAACAGGAACCGCATCGAACCTCAGTTTTCCTGCCTCAATCTTGGAAAAATCGAGAATGTCGTTGAGGATGGAAAGCAGAGCCTCTCCGGAGCTGTAAATGGCCTCAACCATCTGCTTGTCGAGCCTATCGAGGGGCCTTTTGCACAGTAGTTCTGCCATGCCCAGAACGCCTATCATCGGTGTGCGAATTTCATGGCTCATGTTTGCCAGGAACCTGGATTTTGCCAAAGTCGCCTGCTCCGCCTTTTCCTTTTCCGCTTCCATGGCCCGGGTGCGGACCTGGACTTCCACTTCAAGGTCTTTACGGTGCTGTTCGAGCAGCTTGTCCCTCTCCTTAAGAGACTTGATCATCTCGTCAAAGCCAGTGAAAAGGATTCCGAACTCATCTTCGTTTTGATGATGAACCGGACCGAACAATTTCTTCTCCGTGGAGATCTGACGCATTTGTGAAGCCAGGATTTCAATCGGCCTTGAGATGTGCCTTTGCAGTCTAGTACTCAACAGGTAGGTCACCAGGACCGCAATACCCATCGAGATCAACCAGTTCAGAGCAAGGTACAATCTCTCCTGGTGCTGGTTCTCCATCTCAAGACTCAGGTAGCTGTAACCGACGATTCTATTGTCATAGACAACCGGCATGAGATGCGACATCCTGCCGTCTTCCTCCCAAATTGTTTCTGCACCAATTTGCCGCCCTTCCTTAATTTGTCTGCTCTCAGTTTCAAACACTTCAACCTTTCGCCTGGAATTGTGTACAGCTGAGGAGTCATGTGAGATCGGATAGCTTACAATAGCCTGACCGTTGGGCGTCAGAAGATAAGCTGAAGCAACATCCTTGCGAGCGCCCAGAGAAGAGAGGATCTCCTGCATGCCCACATGATTCTTGATTGCCATAGGCAAAGCGGCATTCGATGAAATGACCCTTGCTATCGAACTCAGGTCACCTTCGGCAAAATCGTGCATACGCTTCAGCTCGAAAAAGATGAACTGCAGTGAAGTCAGAACCAGCACGAATATGCTGACCAGGAAAATTATTCCCGTCATTTTCTGTTGTACCGAGAGAGGCTTACGACGCAGCATGGAATTCCCGGCTCCTTGTACCGAAACAGACAAGTCAAAACACCGCGGATTCTATCAGTTAAGCGATTGTATGTGAAGAGAAACCCTGAATCACAACAACGACATCAGCTGTCAGGGTAACCCTTTCCCCACTGACACATCGAAACCAATAACGGCTCGAGACTGCACCCTTTCTTCGTCAGGGAGTATTCCACCTTTGGCGGGACTTCCGGGAAGACCTGGCGATTGACCAACCCGTCCCGTTCAAGTTCACGCAACTGTTGGGTCAACATCTTCTGTGTGATCCCGCCGATACGTCTTCTGAGTTGACTGAAGCGCAAGGTTTTCTGACACAAATGCCAGAGAATCAACCCCTTCCACTTGCCACCAATCAGATTTAGCGTAATCTCTACTCCACAGCGATATTTTTCCGTTTCCTCCAACATGGCCTCCGTAAGAGCTGGTATCTATTTGGGTACTATACAACTTAAAAGTCTGTACTTGTCTAATGGTGCCTTACCTGTATAACATGGCTTTGCTAACACTCATCATTTAATCTTGCATGCAATAATGCCTCGCTCATAATGAAAGGATCCCGCAATGGCCGAACAATTCAAAGCAATGATCGTTGCAGAACAACCGGAGAAAAAATTTACCCGACGAATCGGCACACGCACCATCAACGATTTACCCGAAGGGGAGCTGTTGATCAAGGTCCAGTACTCCTCCCTTAATTACAAGGACGCCCTCTCCGCAACCGGCAACCCAGGCGTGACCAGGAAATTTCCACACACGCCGGGAATTGATGCGGCGGGAGAAGTCGTCGAAGACGCCAGCGGGACGTTCAGGCCAGGAGACAAAGTCGTGGTCACCGGCTGGGATTTGGGGATGAATACGCCAGGCGGCTATGGTGAATACATCCGTGTTCCCGCCGGTTGGGCGATTCCCCTTCCAGAGGGCCTTTCGCTTCGCGACAGCATGATTCTCGGTACCGCCGGGTTCACTGCCGGGCTCTGCGTGCATGCCCTTGCCGACCGGGTCAACCCGGCAGCCGGAGAGATTCTGGTAACCGGCGCCACTGGAGGGGTCGGCTCCGTTGCTGTTGCCATACTCGCCAAAGCCGGCTATCAGGTGGTCGCTGTGACCGGCAAAGCAGACCAGGTCGATTTTCTCAAAAGCCTGGGTGCCGGCGAAGTTATCACCCGTGAGATGTTGATGGAGAATGCCAACCGGCCGATGATGAAAGAACGTTGGGCCGGGGCAGTCGACGTGGTCGGCGGTGAGATGCTGGCGGCAGTACTCAAATCGACACGCTACGGCGGCACTGTAACCTGCTGCGGGCTGGTCGGTTCACCCGAACTGCCGGTGAATGTTTTCCCATTCATCCTGCGTGGCGTAAGCCTGCTCGGTATCGACTCGGTACAATGTCCGGTTGAACCACGGCTTGCAGTCTGGAAAAAACTGGCCGGAGAATGGCGTGTTGATCTCGAGGCGCTGGTCAGTGAAGTCTCACTCGAGGAGCTGGAAGGCTCAATTCAGTCGATTCTCAAAGGCGGGCTGCGCGGCCGTGTCCTGGTAAAACTTTAACCGTCGGCTCAGCCGTCCCCACATTATTCTGAGTCAATCCAGCCCCGCTGCCCGGCGGGGCTGACTGTTCTTGGCGACAGACTGTCTTGCCAGCTTTAATCTCCATGCGGCGTTATCTGGTATCGTTTTTTTTTAATCTTTTATTTTAGATTCCGGCTATGAATCGAATTTCAGTGCGCTACAATTAATCACCACAACGAATCATGAAACGGAGCATTTGATGGATAACGCCCTTCCCCTGCCCGGCAAACGGCTTGGCAGTTTTTTGACAAAACAGCACCTGCCTGTCCCGGAACTCAACCTGACAGCCGTCACCTTGCTGCATGAGCCGACCGGTGCGCGACTGCTGCATCTGGCCTGTGACGACCCGAACAATGTCTTCGCCGTAGGTTTTCGTACCCCGCCGCCGGATTCGACCGGCGTCGCCCATATCCTCGAGCATACAGTCCTCTGCGGATCGCAGAAGTACCCGGTGCGCGATCCGTTCTTCGCCATGCTGAAACGCAGCCTGAACACCTTCATGAATGCCCTGACAGCAGCAGACTGGACTCTTTATCCGGTTGCGAGCATGAACCGCAAGGACTTCTACAACCTGATGGGGATTTATCTGGACGCCACCTTTTTCCCCCTGCTGCGGGAGCAGGACTTCATGCAGGAAGGCCACCGTCTCGACTTCGCAGACCCGGCGGACCCGGCCAGCCTGATGATCAAGGGCGTGGTCTTCAACGAAATGAAGGGGGCGATGGCCGACCCGTCCTCCCTGCTTGGCCGGCGCCTCAGTGCCGCGCTTTTCCCGACCACCTGCTACGGCATGAATTCCGGCGGTGAGCCGCTGGTGATTCCAGAGCTGACCTGGGAGCAACTGAGGGCATTCCACAAGAGCTATTACCACCCGAGCAACAGCTGGATCTTCACCTATGGCAACCTGCCCCTCGAGAACCATTTACTGCAGATCGACCGGCTGGCGCTGAGCCGCTTCGACAGGCAGCCCGTCGACAGCGAGATTCCACTTGAAGAGCGTTTTGCCGAACCGGTCAGGACAACCCGGACTTTTCCGGTCGACGCAAACGACGACATGCAGCAGCGCAGCATGGTCCAGATGGCCTGGTTGACCTGCCCGATCGAGGACACCTTTGAACGTGCCGCGACCGGCATCCTGGCAAACCTGCTGCTCGGTAATCCCGCCGCACCCCTTTACCAGGCCCTGATCGAATCAGGGTTGGGGCGCAATCTCTCGCCGGGGACCGGATATCACGATGACTATCGCGACACCTACATTGCCGCCGGACTGCAGGGAACTGACCCCGAGAGAATGCCGGAGATTGAAAAGGTGATTCTCGACACCCTGGCAAAGGTCGCCGAACAGGGTCTGCCGCAGGAGCGAATCGACGCCGCCCTTCACCAGTACGAGTTTGCCAACCGCGAAGTAACCGGCGACCAGTATCCTTACGGCCTCGGCTTGATGATGCGCCTGTTCGGCCCGTGGCTGCACGCCGACGACCCGTTGAGCACACTGATGATCGGCGACAACCTGGTGCGACTGAGAAGCGCTACGGCTGATTCGCAATTTTTCCCACAGTTGATCCGCCGCCATTTTCTCGACAATCCGCATCGGGT
>Ga0316201_10001843_pt1 | contig 14711 bp, 9 predicted proteins | sample CS6wburrow_MG_FD_204516 | JGI IMG/M metagenome (GOLD analysis project Ga0316201, IMG submission 204516) | Coastal sediment microbial communities from Delaware Bay, Delaware, United States - CS-6 worm burrow | ecosystem: Environmental > Aquatic > Marine > Coastal > Sediment | place: USA: Delaware... | reverse complement strand
AGATTCCGTGCTCGACGGAGGCGATGATCTCTTCGGGCTTGTGCTCGCCGGGAAGCATATAAGTGTTGGTCATGCGCGGCATCGGCAGGTGGGCGTAGGATTCGCGCCGGCCATTGCCAGTGGGCGCGACCCCCATCAGGCGGGCGTTCATCTTGTCCTGCATATAGCCTTTCAGGATTCCTTTTTCGATCAGGACATTGTTGCCCGAGGGGGTGCCTTCGTCATCAATGGTGAGAGAGCCACGCCGGCCGGGCAGGGTGCCGTCGTCGACCACGGTGCATAGCGGCGAGGCGACCCGCTCGCCGATACGCCCGGAAAAGGCCGAGGTACCCTTGCGATTGAAGTCGCCCTCCAGGCCGTGCCCGACCGCTTCGTGCAAGAGCACGCCCGGCCAGCCGGGCCCCAGCACCACGGGCAGCATCCCGGCCGGTGCCGCCACGGCGTCGAGGTTGACCAGGGCCTGACGCACCGCTTCGCGCGCGTAACCCATGGCACGGTCGTCCTGGAGAAAGAAGTGCAGCGCCTGACGTGCGCCACCACCCGAACTGCCCTGTTCGCGTTTGCCGTCTTGTTCGACGATAACCTGCACGTTCATGCGCACCAGGGGCCGGACGTCGCCGCTGATCTGGCCCGCATTGTCCATCACCAGGATGACGTCGTGTGCCGCGACCAGGCTGACGATCACCTCCTGTACGCGCGGATCGGCGGCGCGGGCCTCGGCATCGGCACGTCGCATCAGATCAAGCTTTTTTGCCTCACTGAGTGAATCCAGGGGATTGATTGGCGCATACAGTGTGGGCGGCGTGGCGGGGCCGGCGATTGCGCGCGCTCCGTGTTGTCCGGCCTGCGCGATCGCCCGCGCAGCGCCGGCGGCGTCCAGCAGGCGTGACAGCTCCAGGCTGTCGGTGTAGGCAAAGCCGGTCTTTTCTCCACTGATCGCACGCAGACCCGCACCCTGCTCGATACTGTGACTTCCCTCCTTGATGATGCCGTCCTCCAGCACCCAGGATTCCAGCCGGCCGTATTGGAAGTAGATATCCGCGGCATCCACCTGCCGGCTCAGCAGGCGATCCATCACCCGTGAAAGATGGGCTTCACTCAGCCCGGGCGTATCGAGCAGCGTCTCGCGCGCGATGGCAGTACTCTGCGACATTAATCATTACTCCTGGTTGGGCAGCGAGTGCCCTGGTATGGCGATCAGCGGCAATGTAGACGGCGGTGGTCCAGACAGGGGAAGTTGCGCCGGGTCGTCTGTTGGAACTCCGGGTCGATCTCGGCTAGCACGCAACCGTTTCCTCGCTCACGTTCCGCCATCTTTGTACCCCAGGGGTCGACGATCACGCTGTGGCCATATGTCTCACGGCTGGCAACGTGGAAACCACCCTGTGCGGCGGCAATGACGTAGGCAAGATTTTCGATCGCGCGGGCGCGCACCAGGGTCTCCCAGTGCGCGCGCCCTGTGATCGCGGTAAACGCGGACGGTATGGCTATCACCTCGACCCCGCGGTCAACCATGGCGCGGAACAGCTCCGGGAAACGCAGGTCGTAACAGACGGCGATCCCCAGCCTGCCCACCGGGCTGTTGAGGACCACCACGTGGTCGCCTGGCTCAATGCTCTCCGATTCGATGAACTGCTCGTCACTCTCGACCAGGTTGACGTCGAACAGGTGCTGTTTATCGTAGCGTGCGACCTGCCGGCCCTGGTCGTCGTACACTGTGCAGGTCGCGCGCCACTTAGCCGCATGCTCGGCCTCGAGTGGGATGGTGCCGCCAACGATCCAGACACCCAGACGGGTTGCCATTTGTGACAGGAAAGACTGCATCGGGCCGTCGCCGGGCTCTTCGCGCAGGGCATTGGCGTCTTTGCAGTCGCTACCCATGAAGGCGAAATTCTCCGGCAGGACGACCATCTGTGCACCCTGCTTGACTGCGGCCTCCGTCAGGCGTTTGGTCTCCAGTAGGTTCGCGCTGACGTTGCTGCCCGAGGCCAGCTGAATGGCTGCTACTGTCTTTTTCGAGTTAGGCATGGCTCTGTATACCGAAAGTGCGTGGTACGAACTCTACTGCCTGAGGCGCGATGGGCAAAGGGTTATCGCGTCGAGAAGGGGGGTGCTTGTGTGGGGAATTTCCCCCGCTGGCGGTGACCGTGCTCAATCCGAGGTGCCGGGCATGTCTGCTCCATGTGATTTGCTTTTCTTGAGCACATCGAGCAGACCACCGAAGGGGTTTCCGCGCCGGGTCTCCTGTTCCGGGGATTCTTCTTCTGCCTTCTGCGGTTTCGCTGCAGCTCCGGCTTTGGCCCGCGGTGGCGCGGCAGTTTCGATCTTGTTTGTGGCTTTTGGCGATTCGGTTTTCGTTGCCGCATCCTCCTGCGCCGGTGCTTTTTCAGGCGTACCGCTGAACGGCTGGAGTATCTTGGACAAGGTGCCGCCGCTATCGAGTTGTTTCACCTCAGGCTCGTTCCAGGGGCCGCTCAGGCTGTATTCGAAGCGATTGAGTTCGTCGACCTGTTTGTTCATGACTCTCTGGGCGACCAGTACCGCCAGGCCAGCGATCGGGCCTCCGGCAAGGGTGCCGGCAATCGGCAGGGTTGCATCCAGATTGGGCGTGACCGTGACGTGCTGATTCAGTGTGCGGTTTACAAGGTCGGCCTCGCCGTCGAGGTCGATGCGTCCGGTGGGCCCGAGTACCCGGAGATTGCTGGTGGTGGCCGTGCCGCCGCCGAACTTGAAGTCGCCCTTTATGCTGTCGAAGCTGTAGCCTTTCTTGTAGATATCGCTGAAATCGAGCCGCAGGCGCCGGGTCAGGGCATTCAGGTTGAGCAGTCCGACCACCCGGGTGACCCCGGGGTCGAGCTCGACGACCCGGCCGCTACCGACGTCCAGACCGATATTGCCGCTGACCGTCGCGCGATGGAATTGCGCCGGATCCCCCGGCCAGCGCAAAAGAAATTCGATGTTGCTGGCGGCCTGCTCCACTTGGCGCGAGTACCCCAGGTCGACGAGCAGATCGCCCAGATCGGCTGTGCTGACGAATCCGCCCCACTCGGTCTCGTAGCGGGTGCGGTTGACCGACCAGTGGCCGGCGCTATCGAGTTCCAGTTGACCGCCGCGCAGGCTGACCTGGGTAAAACGCAGCCCTTCTGGTGCACGCTGCGCATTGAGTTGCAGTTGCCCCAGTTTGGCGGCGTTGACGCGCAATTCGGCGATGTTCAGCATCAGCCCGGGCAGCGTCGAGGGATCCGGACCGCTGTCCGGGTCGGGCGGAGGCGATATGTCGAGGTCATGATCGCCGAGCGGCAGTTTGAGGCTCAGGCGCTTAAGGTCCACCTGGATGGGTGCCTGTGTGAGTTGTTGCGGGGCGACAAATTTTCCGGCCAGGTTGGGGGCCTCGATGGCGCCTTGCCACATACCCTCTGCGAGACTTGCGCGCAGTTGCAGATCGCCGATGAACACACGTTCGGCTCCCAGTTTCTTGACCTGAAGATCGAGGTTCAAAGATGTAGGGCTGCCTGCGCTTTCGATGGTCAGGGGCTTGAGGGCCTCGCTCCACTCCAACAGGTCCACTTTGCCAAGCTGGCCGCCAATCCGGATGCCGGGCTCGGGCTCGGGCCTTGCCTCGCCCCCGCCCAGGACGATATCGACGCGGTCCCCGTCGCTACTGAAGCTGGCATCCACCTGGTCGGCATATGAAAGGCTGCCTGGGGTCGGTCGTCCGCTGATCGGAAACCGGATTGCCAGTGGCCGGACTTCATCGGCGCTCTTGCCGAACGGGGCCGGCAGAGCGACCCCAATCCCCTTGAGGGCGCTGTTTACCGACAGCACGCTCGGGCTTCCTTTGGGTGCGCCGGCCGGAGGGATATCCACATCGATGACGAAATCTGAGGCGCCGCTTACGACCTGCAGAGGGACAGACGGGACCTGACGGCTGATATCCTCCAGCTTCAGCCTGCCGCGTGCGCGCACCCGTGTGCCCCCATCACCCAGGGGTGAGACATCGATCAGGACCGGTGCACCCAGCGATCGCGCCTTAATCCCCTTTGCGGACAATCCATTGAGATCGAAGTCTAGGGTTCCCCGCATATCGCTCATTTCGAAGCCCCAGTCGGGCAGCGAGAGCTTGGCCCCGCCGAACCGGAGCTGGCCGTCCAGCTTGTATGCGTCTTGCTCGGACATCGGTATCTCAAACCCGAGCACCAGGTCGGCATTGCCCTTGGCACGGATAGGGACGACCATGTCGCCGAAGTCGTCGCGCAGGGCGTCTTCCTGCAGCAAGCGCAGGATATTGCCCAGGGGGCCGGCCACCTTGCCCTGAACACGGAGCGGGCCGGCGGGCGTCAGCGAATCGATCCGGGCCCTGGTATCGATCACCTGGCTGTCGTAGACGGAGGCTTTCTCCACGTCAATGTCCAGTCGGTTTCCGTCGAACTTGACGCGTGCATCAAGATGTTCGAGCTTTGGCCAGCCGTCGTAATAATGCAGCTCGAGATCCCGGGTGTCGAAAATCACTTGAAAGGTACCGCTACTCGGGGTCTCGTAGGGGAAGTCACCGAGCGAGCCGTAGACCAGTGCGGTGCCGCCGGGAACCCGCCCGGACTTTATCGAAGTATCGAGCCAGCCCACCACTTCGGCACCCATGATGGCGGTCGGATAATAGCGCAGGGCATAGGTCGCATCGCCGTCACTGAAATCTGTCTGCAGGTCAAGAAACAGTGGCTGCTCCGGCCTGTGTTCGAGAGCCAGTCGGGTAAGGGTATTTATGTGCGGGGTATTGGCTACCAAACGGTCGCTGTGCACCTGCCAGTGGTCGCCATCGAGCAGGACATCCAGGCGTCCACTGAGTTCGAGCAGTTGTAAGGGGTCGCGGAACAGTTCCTCGAAGCGCACGCTCGCGTCGCGGGTGTCGAACCGCAGTACAAGATGGTTCTGCTGCCCGTGCAGGCTGCCGCGTAAGTTCGCGATCCCGGGCGCATCGCCCCAGGACGCGGTGCTGACCCCGGAAAATTCACCCAGCGCGCGCCACTCGGTGTGTTCTGCGTCCATATCGACCAGCAGCCTTAGGTCACGGATCTCCCCGCGCGGCTGTAGTTGCTCCAGCGGCTCTCTGAGGTCGTGCCAGGGCAGTCGCACCTGGAGAATTCTGGCGACGTCGTCGATCCGAAGATAGTCCGCAGCGGCCCTGATTCTGCGGCCACCGTCGGGAGGGTTTGAAAACGCGATGGCAAGGTCACCAAATGGCCAGTTGTGGCCCCTGAATGCAAGCATCAGGTCTTCAAGCCCGATTCGCAGGTCATGGTGCCCGCGCTGCATGGTAAATTTTGCGCTGGCTCGCGGAAGGTTGAAGGGCACGGCCAAGTCGGTTTTTGGCTTTAGGCGCAGATCCCGCAGTTCGAAGCTGCCCTGAGTCTGGAGCAGGGCGGCATCGTGCCAGTGGCCCCATGACTCGATATCGACTTGCAGACCATGCAGGCCGTAGTGGGTTGGCAGGTAATGGGCGATCAGGTCGGCGACATCGAGATTGTCGACCCTCAGATAGGTCTCGCCGCCCCAGTTCCGGGTAGTCAGAAAGCCGTCGAGATGTGCAGAAAGGTCCGCTTTGCCCGACGCGCTCTCCAGCCTGGCGCGCAGATCAAGCCGCGTATTGTCGCGGTTGAGCACAATATCGATGTTGTCGATCTTGTACGGGGGCTTTCCCGCCTTGCGATCTATCCACACCACGCGGGTATTGAGCAGGCGAAGTGCGCTCGGCAGCGGGGGTACCTTGCCGGGGGCTTCGGCATCCTGCCGGATCAGACCCACGCCCTCGAGGTGAAGTTGCCCGGTGACTTCCCGCACCACGGTCAGTTGCATACCATCGACCGTGAGGCGCAGGGCGTCCAGGGGTGACCCGGCAAGTAGTTCACCGAGGGCCAGATCGAGCGAAACCCGGTCTATATGGAGGGCCTGTGTGGCCTTTCCGATCGTCACCCCGTGCAATTCAAGCAGCGGCGCAATCCCGTACCACCGGGCTTTGAGCCTTTCGATGGTGACCGTGGTGCCAAGCTGGTCGGAAAGCAGGCCCGCCAGTTCCTCGCGGTAATCTGCGATGAGCGGCGTGGCAGAGCGCACCATGAGGGCCAGAAGTCCCCACAGGATTAACAGCGTAATCAGCAGATTTTTTAGAATACGCAATGCGGTTCCCTGGCGCGACCCCGCCCCGCGGGTTAAATCAGCACCACGTCGTATTGTTCCTGGCTGTACAGTTCTTCGACCTGCAGTTTGATCGGCCGACCGATGAACTGCTCCAGTTCGGCCAGGTTTTGCGACTCTTCGTCCAGCAGGCGGTCGACCACCTCCCGCGAGGCCAGGACGAGGAGCTGCTCGACATCGAACTGGCGCCACTCACGCAGGATGTCGCGAAAGATATCAAAGCAGGTGGTCTCGGCTGTTTTCAGCATGCCGCGCCCGCCACAGGTTGGACAACCCTCGCACAGCACATGTTCCAGTGATTCGCGGGTGCGCTTGCGCGTCATCTCCACCAGGCCCAGTGTCGAGACTTCGGAGATATGGGTCTTGGCATGGTCATGCGCCAGGCAGCGTTCCAGTGCACGGATGACCTGTCGCTTGTGATCCTCGTCGGTCATATCGATGAAGTCGATGATGATGATGCCGCCCAGATTGCGCAAACGCAGTTGGCGGCAGATCGCCTGGGCGGCCTCCAGATTGGTCTTGAAGATGGTTTCTTCGAGGTTGCGATGGCCGACGAAGGCCCCCGTATTGACGTCAATCGTGGTCATGGCCTCGGTCTGGTCGATCACCAGGTGGCCACCTGATTTCAGATCGACCTTGCGCGCCAGGGCCTTCTGGATCTCATCTTCCACCCCGTAAAGGTCGAAGATCGGCCTGTTTCCCGCGTAGTATTCGATCGAGGAGCGCTGCTCAGGGATGTACTTGGTTGCAAACTGTTGTGCCTTTTCCCAGGTCGAGCGCGAGTCGATCCGCACCTTCTCGACCTCCGGGTTGACCAGATCGCGTAGCGCGCGCAGCGCCAGCGGGAGATCCTCGTGGATCAGCTGCTTGCCCGGTGCAGCGGCCGCACGCTCGTGGATCGAGCTCCAAAGGCGCACCAGAAAGCGCATGTCATTGTGCAGCGCCTCTTCGGATACGCCATCTGCGGCGGTTCGGGCAATGAAACCCGCATGGATATCGTTCGCCTCTGCATACTGCTTCAGTACGTCGCGCAGGCGTGCGCGCTCGTTTTCATCTTCAATCTTCTGCGAGACGCCCACATTGCTTACGTTGGGCATGAAAACCATGAAACGCGACGGGATCGAGATATTGGTGGTCAGCCTCGCTCCCTTGGTGCCGAGCGGGTCTTTGACCACCTGTACGATCACCTCGCCGCCTTCACGCACCAGGTCGGTGATCTGGCTGGATCGGTCGCCTTCCTGGGCATGGATATCCGAGGCGTGCAGAAATGCAGCACGTTCCAGGCCTGCATCGACGAAGGCCGCCTGCATCCCCGGCAGCACGCGACAAACCTTGCCTTTGTAGATGTTTCCGACCAGGCCGCGCTTGGCGGTGCGCTCGATGATGACTTCCTGAACAACGCCGTTTTCGACGACGGCCACACGGACCTCGGGGGGCGTGACGTTGATCAGGATCTCTTCACTCATCGGGACATCTTACACCGGCAGGCGAAAGGGCACCCCGATGTCGCCGAGCAGTTGCATGGTCTCAAATAGAGGTAGCCCCATGATCCCGGAATAACTGCCTTCGATGCGTTCGATGAATGCAGCGGCGAGTCCCTGCACGGCGTAAGCACCGGCCTTGTCCGCCGGCTCTCCGGTGGCCCAGTAGGCAGCGGCTTCCCGCTCACTGATGCCCCGGAAAAATACCCGGCTGACATTGAGCCGATAGTGGGTCGCGTCGCTGGTGACGACTGCGACACCGGTCAGGACCTCGTGTGGACGGCCGGACAGGGAGAGCAGCATTCGAATGGCATCATCGCGGCTACGCGGCTTGCCGAGGATGGTCTGATCGAGGACCACCGCGGTATCCGAACCCAGAACAGGCAGATCAGGAAACGCTGCATGCACCGTCTGGGCCTTGGCGATCGCGACCCGTTCGACGTAGTCGGCGGCGCGCTCATCGGCATGCACGGTTTCGTCGACCTGTGCCGGCCGCATACGGAAATCGACGCCCATCTGGGCGAGCAGTTCTGCGCGACGGGGAGATTGGGAGGCGAGGATGATCATGCGGGCAGCAGCCTTTTCGGTCCTTTTGTTAACCCACACGTTGCAGGTTGATCAGTCGCGGTGATAAGGGTGATTCCGCAAAATACTCCACGCCCGGTAGAGCTGTTCTGCCAGCACAACCCTCACCAGCGGGTGCGGCAGGGTAAGAGGCGATAGTGACCAGAGTTGGCCGGCCGCCCTCCTGGCTGCGTCGCCCAGGCCGTCCGGTCCGCCCACCAACAGTGCCAGATCGACGCCGCTACCCATCCAGTCATCGAGATTGTGCGCCAGCTGTTCGGTCGACCAGCTGCGGCCACCTATCTCCAGCGCCACCACGGCGGCACCCTTTGGGATGGCGGCCAGCATGCGTTCGGATTCGTCACGGATGATGCGTGCAAGGTCGGCGTTTTTGACCCGTTTCCCGGCGGGCACCTCAATCAGGCGCAGGGCGCACTCGGCTGGAAGTCGCTTGGCGTACTCGCCGTACCCGTCCTGCACCCAGCGCGGCATCTTTTCGCCGACTGCGATCAGGTGGATCTGCATCTGGAGGTTAGATCGGGCCGCGGTGTTGGAAACGCAGAGGACGCAAAGGCGCAGAGGTCACGGAGTTTTTGCGGCTCGTGGTATGGCGGGCGCTCGGCGCCTGATGCCTGAGCGCCGGACCAAGGGCCACGGCAAAAGAATTCTTGGCGCCTCAGCGCTCTCTGCGTTCCAAACTCGGTGTACGGAACGACGGTCAAGAGGAGCCGCGTTCCTTGCTCAATTGCTCGGCCGCTCGAGGGTCGATACTCCACAGCCGTTCGAGCTGGTAGAAATCGCGGACCTTTGCCTGCATGACGTGCACCACGACGCCGTTGAGATCGATCAGTGCCCATTCGCCTTCCTGCACACCCTCGGTACCGATCGGTGTCTGACCAGCCTGCTTGGCTTCAAACGCCACGGATTCCGCGGTGGATTTGACGTGTCGGTCGGACCTGCCGGTGGCGATCACGAAGAAATCCGTGATGCTTGTCTTGCCGCGGACATCGAGGGTCACGATGTCAAAGGCCTTCATGTCTTCAAGTGTGGTGATGACGAGATCGCGTAATTCTTCTACCTGCATGCCCGGGTCCGAAAAGTGCCACTGGGGATGAATCATAAACCATCTGCGGCCGCCCACCCTAACCGGCGACTTGCGGGGCGGTGGACATATGTGCCCGGAATGGCAGCAAAGTTACGGTAATTTGATCCCAAATCTGGCGAAGTCAGGCCATCTGCCGCTTATTGGTAAAGGCCATGCTGCTTGATCAGATCGAGCACAGAAGCTGGCAGCAGGTAGTCCACGCTGCGACCGCTGGCAACGCGCCTGCGGATATCGCTCGACGCAATGTCCAGCTGAGTCACGGGACAGAACAGGATCTGGCCGGTTCGGGCCGGATCAAGCCGGCGGGCCTGGTGTTCGCGGAGTATCTCTTCGAGCGCCGGCGTCCTCGGCAGCTGCCGGCCGGGTCTCTGCAGCACGGCTATGTTGGCGATGGACAGGATGCCGTGGGGGTCGCGCCATGTTGTGAAGCCGCTGAAGGCGTCGTCGCCCAGCAACAGGCACAGTGAGCTGTCCGGGAAGTCGCTGCGCAGCGACTGGAGCGTATCAATGCTGTACGAGGGCCCTGGGCGCCCCAGCTCACGGTTATCGGCGACCAGCCCAGGCCGTCCGGCAATGGCGGCCTGGAGCATCTCGAGCCGAAGTGCCGCCGGAGCCATCGGCTGATCGCGGTGAACCGCCTGAGCCAGTGGAATCAGACGGATTTCGTCGAGGCCAAGGGCCTCTCGCGCATCGAGGGCGATACGCAGGTGGCCGTTGTGGACCGGGTCGAAGGTGCCTCCAAACACGCCGATGGCGTGTTTGGCAGGTTTGAGGCTCGAGGCCCGAGGTTCGAGGGATTCGGTTTTTTCGTTTCCTCGGCCCTCGGCCCTCGGCCCTCGGCCCTTACTCTCGAATGTGTCCATCACCGAACACGATAAATTTGACCGAGGTCAGCCCTTCGAGGCCAACCGGGCCACGGGCATGAAATTTGTCGGTCGAGATACCGATCTCGGCTCCCAGGCCGTACTCGAAACCGTCGGCAAACCGGGTCGAGGCATTGACCATCACCGAGCTTGCATCAACCTCGCGCAGGAAGCGTCGCGCCTTGCTGTAGTTCTCGCTGACGATGCTCTCCGTATGCATCGAGCCATGCCGGGCGATATGGTCCATGGCCACTTCGATATCTGCCACCACCCTGATCGACAGAATGGCGGCCAGATATTCTTCGTCCCAGTCGGCCTCGCTGGCAGCAATGCAGCGGTCACCCAGGATTTCGCAGGTCTGCTCACAGCCACGCAGCTCAACGCCTTTTTGTATGTAGGCCGCTGCCAGGCCGGGCAGGAAATCGCCGGCGATGGTCTCATTGACCAGCAGGGTCTCCATGGTGTTGCAGGTGCCATAGCGCTGGGTCTTGGCGTTGAGGGCGACGTCAAACGCCTTTTGCGGGTCGGCTTCGTCATCCACGTAGACATGACAGACCCCGTGAAGGTGTTTGATGACCGGGACTCGGGCATCCCTGCTGATGCGCTCGATCAGGCCTTTGCCGCCTCGCGGAATGATGACGTCGATGTATTCGGGCATGGTAATCATGTCACCGACTGCAGCACGGTCGGTCGTGGCGATCACCTGGACCGCGTCTGATGGCAGGCTGGCGGCCTCAAGGCCGCGACGGATGCAGGCTGCAATCGCCTGGTTCGAATGGAAGGCCTCCGAGCCGCCACGCAGCACCGTGGCGTTGCCGGACTTGAGGCACAGCGCGGCCGCGTCCGCGGTCACGTTGGGACGCGACTCGTAAATGATGCCGACGACGCCCAGCGGCACCCGCATACGCCCGACCTGGATGCCGCTCGGTCGGAACCGCATATCGAATATCTCGCCGATTGGGTCGGGCAGCGCGGCTATCTGACGCAGCCCCTCGATCATGCCGTCGATGCGCGCCTGATTCAGTTCCAGCCGATCCAGCAATGCGGCGTCGAGGCCCTGGGCGGCTCCTGCCTCCAGGTCCAAGCGATTCTCGGCGATCAGTTCATTGCGCACCCGGTCGAGTTCATCCGAAATAGCGTGTAAGGCCGCATCCTTGGCCGCGGTATCGGCGGCGGCCAGGGCGCGCGAAGCCTTGCGCGCACGGCGCCCCAGTTCGTGCATATAGCTGGAAACGTCATCAATCTGCATCTGGGCAGCCTGGCTCATCGTGGTGCTCGCAATTTGCGGGTCAATCATGGAATTGTACCGCAAGCGGCAGAGGGCCGCGTGGGCGCGGCCCCGGTCAAAGAGACTCAGGTGCTCGGCACCGAAATGGGTTGCGGCGTGGCGACCTGGCCGGTTGCCGGGGTTTCCCAGGAAAACTTTGGCAGGTTGACGAAGGCCTCCTGGATGCCGTTGTTCCAGGCTTCCCGTACCTTGATCAGGTATTTGTCATCGGCGTCGAAGCGGCAGCGGCAACCGATCGTCAGGCTGTCTTTTTCATAGGTCGCCAGCTCGAACGGCGGCCCCACCGTGATATTCGAGCGGGTCGTGGCGTCTAGCGAGACCAGCGCCAGGCGTGCACCCTGATTGAGTGAAAGGCCGGGATGGACGATACGGTCGAGCGCCGGTTTGCCGTATTTGCTTTCACCTATCTGCAGATAGGGTGTCTCCGGCGAAGAGGTGATGTAGTTGCCTTGCGGATAGATCAGCATCATCCCGTGCGGCTGCCCGGCGATCTGGCCGCCAATGAGGAGGGTCGTTTCTCCACTGACGCCGGATTGTGCCAGCGCCGGGCTATGTTCTTTTTGCACCGCCAGGCTAATGGCGCCGACATACTCGGCAGCCTCAAACAGGTAACGGACATTCGCCAGGTTGGGTCCACCGGAAGGGTAATCGAGATCACGCTGGATATGGTTCACGACCTCCTGGGTTGTTGCCAGGTTGCCGGCGGAGAGAATCACGAACAGGCGGTCGGGCGACGGCGTGAAGACGTGCATCTTGCTGTATGACGTCACATAGTCCACCCCCGCGTTGGTACGCGAATCCGAGGCGAAGACGAGACCGTCATCGAGACTGAGTCCGACACAATATGTCATCGTAGGGAATCCGGGCTGTTGTTCCGGGCCAAGTATGGGGCGAAATCGTGTCGCTGTGGAAGCCCCATTTTTTGTACGTGGCCCCACGCGACTGAATTCGGCACTATTATTGCCCCTTTGCCAGGCATTCAAGCTGAGGAAGTCCCATGTCCATCCGAGTGGCCATCCGCCACAGAACTGAGTATCTGTTCGACCGCAGTGTCTCCCTGTCACCCCACCAGATCCGTCTTCGCCCGGCACCGCATACGCGCGCGCCGGTGCACCAATATTCGCTGAAGGTTGAACCGGCGGAGCATTTCCTCAACTGGCAGCAGGATCCTTTCGGGAATTTCGTCGCGCGTTATGTGTTCCCGGAAAAGACCCGCAAGATGGTGGTCGATGTCGGCATGGTGGTCGAGATGGTCACCGTCAATCCCTTTGATTTCTTCGTCGAGGAGTATGCGGAAAAGTTTCCCTTCAGTTACCCGAAGCAGCTGCACAAGGAACTAAAGCCTTATTTTGAGTGCACCGAATCGGGGCCACGCCTCACCGAATGGGTGCACGGTATCTCCCGCGAACCCTTACAGATGAACGATTTCATGGTCGCCCTCAACCGCCAGGTTCAGGAGGAGATCGGCTATGTGGTGCGTATGGAGGCAGGTGTTCAGACCTGCGAGGAGACGCTGGAACTGCGCAAGGGCTCTTGTCGCGACAGTGCCTGGCTGCTGGTTCAGATCGCCCGTCATCTGGGTCTGGCCGCGCGCTTCGTGTCCGGCTACCTGGTGCAGCTGGCGCCCGATCAGGAATCACTCGACGGTCCGTCGGGACCGGTGGCGGATTTCACCGATCTGCACGCCTGGACCGAGATCTACGTGCCCGGGGCCGGCTGGGTGGGACTGGACCCTACCTCCGGTCTGCTGGCCGGTGAAGGTCATATCCCGCTCGCCTGCACGCCGGATTACGTCAGCGCGGCGCCCGTAACAGGTGCCGTCGACAAGAGCGAGGTCGAGTTCAAATTCCTCAATGAGGTCACCCGTATCCACGAGGACCCACGCGTCACACTGCCGTATTCCGAGGACCAGTGGGCCGCGGTAATGGCGCTGGGTGAGCGCATCGATGCCGAGCTGACGGGCAATGATGTACGCCTGACCATGGGTGGCGAGCCAACCTTCGTCTCGATCGACGACATGGATGGCGAGGAATGGAACACCGCTGCGCTGGGCCCGCACAAGCGTGAGCGTGCCGAGGTACTGCTGCGGCGTCTGTGGGCTCGGTTTGCGCCTGGCGGCGTCCTGCATCACGGCCAGGGCAAGTGGTATCCGGGCGAGCAGCTGCCGCGCTGGGCCCTGAGCTGCCTGTGGCGCGAGGACGGTCAGCCGGTGTGGGCCGACCAGGCGCTGATGGCTGACCCCACGTGTGCCGGAAGCGCCGACAGCGAGGCCGTGCACGCATTTGCGCACCGACTGGCGACACGCCTGGGTGTGTCCTCGAACAATATCCAACCGGGTTACGAGGATGTCCTCTATTACCTGTGGAAAGAGGGTACCCTGCCCGAGAATGTCGACGTGCTGAACAGCAAGGTCTCGGACAAGCTCGAGCGTGCCCGCCTGCGCCGCCTGTTCGAACGCGGCCTCGACCAGGTCGTCGGCTATGCGTTGCCGCTGGGTTGGGACACCGACGCCGGGGAATGGATCAGCTCGGCCTGGACCTTCCGGCGGGGCAACATGTTCCTGCTCCCCGGGGATTCGCCGATGGGCCTGCGCCTGCCGCTGGATGCCCTGGTGTGGGAGGAAGAGGAAGACCGCCAGAAACTGCATCCGACCGATCCCTTTGCCGAACGCAGCGCCCTGCCGGGGGCGGGACCCAGCCATGGTGCCGGTGAGGTGTCTGCGCGCTACACCCGCTGGCAGCATGATGTGGCCACAGACACCCTGCAGGCGCACGGCCTGAGCGAGCAGGGGCCGGCTGATGCCGGTCACGAGGGACGCTATTTCGTACGTACCGCGATGGCCCTGGAGGCGCGTGAAGGCAATCTGCATGTGTTCCTGCCGCCCCTGGAGGATGTGACCCACTGGCTCGACCTGGTCGACAAGATTGAGGACACGGCGCGCGAGTTGGGGCAGGCGATCGTGCTGGAGGGCTATCCCGCGCCCCATGACCCGCGCCTGAAGCGTTTTTCGGTGACGCCTGATCCGGGCGTCATAGAGGTCAACGTGCACCCGACGCACAGCTGGCAGGAAATGGTTGCGAACACCGAGGTGCTATATGAAGAGGCACGCCTGGCCCGTCTGGGGACGGAAAAATTCATGCTCGACGGCCGCCATACCGGGACCGGTGGCGGCAACCACGTCACCCTGGGCGGACCCAGTCCGGCCGACAGTCCGATGCTGC